>Ga0187827_10001200_pt1 | contig 38735 bp, 31 predicted proteins | sample ETNtaG_39_FD_167969 | JGI IMG/M metagenome (GOLD analysis project Ga0187827, IMG submission 167969) | Marine microbial and viral communities from oxygen minimum zone, Eastern Pacific Ocean - ETNP2014_SV_150_PacBio MetaG (Illumina Assembly) | ecosystem: Environmental > Aquatic > Marine > Hypoxic...
ACAAAAACCAATCCCAATAAAATAAATGCCTGCTATGCCAACAAAAAAACAATTTTCCCAAAGTTCATTGCCTGAATTGATATTATTCTTTAAAGAACCAAATATCTCAGGAGAGAGTATTGTAAAGAAAGAGTCCCACTTTAGTGTGCTTAAACTGTAATATTCAGAAGATACAAAATCTCGTGTTGAAAGTCCGCTCAGCTCATGCACAGGAAACATTTGGTATGAAGCTAACATGATCCCGACGAATATAGACCCCAAGAATTTAATGTTTAGAATAAGGAATCTTTTTATCCTTTTATAGGGCTCCTGACGATTGTTGTTTTCATAAATGCTATCAAAATATAAATTGGTGAAAAAACAAACTCTAAGAAGAAGGTATAAAAATAAAAAGCATATTGTATAGAGCAAGAGTTGATAATTTGCAGTATAGAAAGTCAGCCCAAACGCTAATCCCATATAGATCACGTCAACAAACCGCTTTTTGCGTATTATTTTTTCCAAAAGATTGAAAAAGAGCGTGATCATCATTATTACGGGATACATGGATATCCAGCCCGCATGTATTTTTAGAATAAAGGTCGTATTTAGCATGTAGATAGAAGAAGTAATTAAAGCAGTCTCTCTGGACAATTTTAAACATCTCACCCAAAAAAACATAAACAGTCCTGAGAGAAAAACATGGAGAAGGAATGTGTAGCCAAAAGCTTGTTCAATAGGAAGCTGATAAAATAAAAAATTGAGAGGATAAACAAACATTGATTGGGGGTTGGCAAAAGCAGGGCTGCCGGAAAAGGTATAGGGATCCCAAAGACTGAACTGGCCATTACTATTTATCAAGCTTTTCCATGAAATGTGCTGGGCTATTACATCTGAATAGTCGGAATAAATAATATGATCTGGTTTGAAAAATATTGAATGGAAAAAGAGTAGCGACAAAAGGAAAAGTATTATTACATTGCTGGAATCTGCATTTCTAAACTCATTAAATGACGAGAATAAAAGTTTTTTGAAAAGACGCTCTTTTATGATCATCTTGATAATTTTAATACTTGAGAGTGATTCTAAGAATAGCATAAAAAAAATAAATTTTTAAAATGATTCTTTTAACTTGCAATAAAGCCAATTATGCATTTCGAGCTATCATTATTCCTCCGGATGAGCATAGTATTAAATTCATTTTTGCTCGGAACCTTTTACTAAAGGAAAATTTATCAGCGGAACATGTTTGGAATTGTGCTTGGTATAAGGCATCACTTCATACATTTCCTCAAAACAACTTAAATTTTCATAAAAAAAGCTTTTTTTAAAAGAGTTTCATTAGTCCAATGGAAATATTTTTTGTCAAAATAAGTTCAATTATGTATAATGCAGGCCATTAAATTTATCATTATGGTATAAATAAGAAATGGTGCGCGTTGATTAAAAAAATACGAACCAAGTTGCAAAATCTATTCATAGCGGGTCTCCTTGTTCTCCTTCCTATTTCCATTACTGTTTTTATTCTGACATTTATTTTTCAAAAGCTGGATAATCTTCTTTCACCTGCATTTGTCAAATTATTGATTTTATTGGGACTTCCGTTAGTTAAGGGTCAATCTATCCCCGGGTTAGGTTTTGTAGCGACCATTGTCATTATTATTTTTACCGGCCTTATTACTAAAAACATTCTTGGTAGAAAGCTTTTTAGTCTTGGTGAAATTATTGTCGAAAGAATACCTGTGGCTCGAAGCATTTATTCGGGAGCTAAACAAATTATAGATGCTGTTTCAAAATCACAGCTCGATGCATTCAATAAAGTCGTGATGGTTGAATATCCGAGAAAAGGACTTTTTTCTCTCGGGTTTGTTACCTGTGAAGCCAGAGGAGAAATACAGGAAAATACGAATAAAAGTGTCGTCAATGTTTTTATCCCCACTACACCAAACCCAACCTCAGGACTACTAATTTTTGTTCCGAAAGATGACATTATGCCTCTTTCCATGTCAGTAGAAGAAGGCATTAAATTGGTGGTTTCCGGCGGCATTGTCACTCCAACTAAAGTGAGTGGTAATCTCCAGCATAAAAAAGAGCTGAAGTCCTGACAACAAAACCGGGGTCGTGCCTTTGATATTAGATTTTCATAGATATATTTCCGCATTTTCAGAGTTTATCATTGTTAAATATCTAAGATGTAATCCCAAGTTTCTTTTGAGAATATTTTTATGTTTTTTGTTATCTGCCGCTTTTTTTATTCATCCTGGCTGCTCAAAGAGCGAACTGAAAAATAAAAATTTTTTAGTGATTGGGATGGAAAATAGTCCTACTAATCTGGATCCGCGTTTTGCTTTAGACCTTGCCTCAACTCAAGTTATCCAGTTAATTTTCAATTCGCTTTTAACATTCGATATTAATGGTAATTTGATAGCTGATTTGGCTGAGAAATGGGAAATTTTTAATAATACTGAATATATATTTTATTTAAAAAAAGGGGTCCGGTTTCATGATGGACTGGAAATGACCTCTAATGATGTAAAATTTACTTATGACTTTGTTCTAAATCCAAAAAACCAATCTCCCAAAATTGGCGGTCTTGAAAAACTCAAAAGAATAGAAATAATAGATAAATATACGATCAAGTTTGTTCTATCAGAAGTTTTTGGCCCGTTTTTATCAAATCTTACTTTACCTATTGTCCCTGGACATATCGTAGAAAAGGTGGGAGATAGTTTTACAAAACACCCTATTGGAACCGGTCCATTTAAATTCAACTTATTTGATATTAATGATCAAATTGTACTTAAAGCTAATAAAGATTACTTTAATGACCCTCCAAGATTGAATGGAATAATTTTCAAGATTTTACCTGACGAAACTGTCAGACTCCTTGAATTGGAAAAAGGGAATGTACACCTTTTACAAAACGCTATTTCACCCGATATTCTTCCCAGACTAAAAAATAATGACAGGTTAAAAATCATAAAACGACCAGGGACAAACTATTCTTACATAGGGTTTAACTTTAAAGACCCTGTTTTAAAAAATCAAATGGTTCGGGAAGCTATTGCCAAGGGGATAGATAGAGACAGCATAATACAGCATATGCTAAAGAATCTGGCAACCGAGGCTTCTTTTATGCTATCACCATTTAATTGGGCTTATGAGGCAATGGTTAAAACATATCAATATGATCCCCAAAAAGCCAAAAAACTGCTTGATAAAGCGGGTTATCCTGATCCCGATGGAGATGGACCAGAACCACGCTTCATTCTTTCTTACAAAACTTCTCAAAATGAGTTGAGAAAGCTGATTGCTGAGGTTTTTCAAGAACAATTGCGGGAGATAGGCATTAAGATTAATATTAAAAGTTATGAGTGGGGAACTTTTTTTTCTGATATTAAGTCGGGAAATTTTCAAATATATTCTTTAACCTGGGTAGGTATAAACGATCCGGATATTTTTCACTATACTTTTCATTCCGAAAGCTATCCCCCAAAAGGGGCTAACCGCGGAAAATATTCTAATAAAGATATTGATGAATTAATTGATAAAGGGAGAAAAGAAATTAATATCGAGGACCGAAAAAAGACATACAGTCTAATTCAGAAAAAATTGGCAAAGGAAATTCCCTATGTCAGCCTCTGGTTCGCAACAAATATAGCAGTGATGCTAAAAGAAGTTGAAGGGTTCCAGCTTTATCCGGATGAATCTCTATATTCAATTAAAAATGTTTATTTTAAATTAAGATAATTTATGTTAAAATTATTGTCTTATCAGGAAGCGTTAAAATAATTATCGCCTTTTAATGCTAAAAGCTTTGAACATATAATGATGATCTTTTTAATCGGGAGAAAATTTTATGGGAAATAACACCTTGGTTTTTACCGACAGTAATTTTAACGAAGAAGTGGTCTCATCTGAATTACCTTCATTGGTAGACTTTTGGGCCGAATGGTGTGCTCCATGTAAATCGATCGCCCCAGTTGTTGAAGAATTAGCTAAAGAGTATCAAAGTAAAGCGAAAATTGGGAAACTAAATGTTGATGAAAATCCTAAAACTGCAACCCAGTACGGAATTCGTGGTATTCCGACTTTGTTGTTGTTTAAAGAGGGAAAAGTAGTTCAGCAGATGGTAGGCGTCAAATCAAAAACTGAAATACAAAAAGTTCTGGACAGCGTTATTTAAATTGTGGTTCTGTAATTAATCCCCGGTGTTATGTACTAAATGGAAGTTGCAATGTTATTGAAAAGCCTTCGGATTCCTTTGATTGTACTTTAATAAGCCCCTTATGATTTTCTATGATCCTGTAAACAGATGCCAGACCTAATCCCGTTCCATTTTTTTTAGTGGTATAAAACGGATCAAAGATACTATTTTTATTTTCTTTTTTGATCCCACACCCCGTATCAGATATCTGAATCATAGCGTACCCATTTTTTTTATTAGGAATTGATTTTGTGGATATTGTAAGTTCTCCTCCGTTTGGCATAGCTTGTATGGAATTCAGACAAAGGTTCCATAAAACTTGTTGAATCTGTTGAGAATCTATTTTTATTATTAAAGGAATTTTTTTTAATTGCGTGGAAACCAGAATTTTTGGATTATATTCAGGGCTGTTTTTTAACATTGAAAGAGTATCCTGTATTAAGGTATTAATATCATACTCTGCCAACTTAAGAGGGTGCGGACGGGCATAATCTAAGAATCGGGTTATTATGTTGTTCAGTCTGTCCGTTTCTCTGACAACAATATCCATAAGATCCCTGCTTTCTTTTTCCAGCCGTGGTTTTTTTTTCAAAACTTGAACGGAACCACTCATGGATGCCAATGGATTTCTGATTTCGTGGGCGATACCCGCAGCAACTTTACCTATCGCAGCAAGCCGTTCCGCTTGAACCACTTTTTCTTCCATCTCTTTAAATTCTGTCTTATCCTGAAAAACACCAATATATCCTTTTAAGTTTCCCTCATCATCCTTCAGTGCCGACATATCCATTTCCAAGAAAATCTTCTTATTATCTTTCCTGGTAAAAATCCCTTCAAAGTGGTTTGGAAATTCGCTATCTATTATTTCATGAATTTCCTGTAACTCAGGGAATTGAAAAATTTCAGAAAGGTTCTTTCCTTTTACTTCAAAAAACATAAATCCGGTAATTTTTGTAGCGGCAGTATTGAAAGAAGTAATATTTTGATCCATGCCGATAGTTAATAAACCATTGCCCATGGACTCAACTACATTTTCGTGAAAAGCGCGGAGTTCCTGGAGATAACCGTCCTTTTCGGTTAGTTCCTTTCTCGTTAACCGTAGTTTTTCTACTAAAAAACCGGTTAGAAGAGCCACTAAAAAAAAGGTACAGATAGTGACAAATGTTATGTAAAAGACATAACTTCCTTCATTAGCAATGTCTGACTTGGGATAAATGTAGATGGGATGAATCAGATTATAATATTCCAGATCAATAAAAGTTCCATAACAAATGCTGGCTATAGATGCGATAAAATAGATACCGGGTCGATGATGAATTATCCCAGCGCTGATAATTGAAAGGGTGTATAAAAATGATAAAGGACTTTCTATTCCTCCGGTAATATGGATTACACCTGTTTCTACAAAAATATCGGCAGCTATCTGCAGATAACAAAAATTGCGTAGGTTTTTAATACGGGGAAGAATAATTGCGTAGAATAAAGTGAGGAGGTACGTAATTACTGTTAAAATACTGATGGAACCCAGGTGCAATGTCCCTTCGATTTTACGGTGGAAAATGATAACCGCTCCGAGAAAAAGGGTTATCACTACAACTCTTAGGAACATTAATACTTTGACACGAAAAAGGAGGTCTTTATCAAATGAAGGGGGAGAGAAAAGGGCATTCATTTGGTTAGCGCCTATACGGCATTAAAAAGTTCACAATTCTTTTTCAAACATTCGTCTTTTATAATCTTGGGTTTTGAAGCTGCAAGTCGTTAACCTATCGCATCGGCCATCTTGAAAATAGGCAAGTACATGGCTATAACTATAAAACCAATAACCACTCCTAAGAAGACCATAAGCATTGGTTCAAGCAGTGCGGTAAGAGCCTCGACAGCCGCATCAACTTCATCATCATAAAAGTTAGCTATTTTTTCCAGCATTGTATCCAGTGCACCTGTTTCCTCGCCAACATCAATCATCTGGACAACCATTGGTGGAAATACCTTTGACCGGCTTAACGGAGCAGCAAGAGTTTGTCCTTCTTTGATACTGTCTATTGTTCCCAAGATAGCATTTTCTACTACTTTTTGGCCCGCAGTTCTCGCAACAATATCCAATGCCTGGATAATGGGCACACCGCTGGATGTTAAAGTTCCAAATGTCCTGGTGAATTTTGCCACAGCTACTTTTCTGATTAAAGGTCCAAAAACCGGTGCTTTTAAAGCATAAGTATCAACCATTAACATCCCTTTTTCAGTTTGATAAAACCGCTTAAAAACGAAAATAAAAACGACGAGAGCTAAGATCATTTTCCACCAATGATTTACAAATAAGTCACTAATATGCATAACTAACGCCGTAGGACCGGGAAGGGAACCTCCCATTTCAGCAAACATTGACACAAAAGTGGGAATTACAAAAATCATTAAAAAAGCTACAACAACAACAGCAATAACAACAATAGCAAGCGGATATACCAGGGCTGACTTGACCTTGGCCTTGAGTTTCATTGCTTTTTCCATATAGTCGGCCAATCTGACCAAAATAGTGTCTAAAATACCTCCAACTTCTCCTGCTTCAATCATATTGCCGTAAAGAGTATCGAAGACTTTTGGGTGCTTTCTCAGGGCATCTGAAAAGGTGTCTCCTGTCTCAACACTTTGCCTAATCTCACCGATCGTTTTCGCAAAAGTTTTGTTCTCTGATTGAGAAGAAAGGAGGCTAAGGCACTGGACAAGAGGGAGACCGGCGCTAATCATAACGGAGAACTGGCGGGTAAAAACAACAATATCTTTTTCAGTAACTTTTTCCGCAAAAAGAGCGATTTCTTTCGGTTTCTTTTTGACTTTTAGATCTGAGAAACCCTGCTTGGACAAAAGGGCTTCAACGCTTTGTAAATCTTCTCCCTCTATCTCCCCATCAACCGCTTTACCAGCTTTGCTAAGGGCAGTGTACTTAAACTCAGGCATCGGAATTATCCTCCGTATTAATTGAAAAAGAAGTGATAGCTTTTTTGGCGTTTTCCAATTGTAAACCGATTTTGGCTAATTTCTCGGTGGTTATTTTAAGCCGTTCAACTAATGAGTCAACAATAGGACGCAAATCTTCCGGGAGTTGATTAAGCATTTTCACAAAAGATTCTTTATCAATAATGCCTATATTGGTATCTCCAATTGCAGAAACAGTTGCTGTCCTCGTTGAGGCTCCAATTAAGCCCATTTCTCCAAATACAGACCCTTTGCCAAGGGTACCGACAACAACCTGTTTATTCTCAGTTTTTTTAATTACTTTCACTTTTCCCGAAAGAACTACATAGGCATTATTACTTGCTACTCCTTCAGTAACTATAACTTCGCCATCCTGAAATCTTCCTACCACAGGAATATTTTTCATGATTAAGCCTTTCCAAGGGCTACTAATGTTTCTTTATATACCTTATAGAAGGCATCACTTTCAGAAATAGTTTTTTTAAGTATAGCAGCAAGGTTATCCATATCTTTAAAGTTAATAACGACGTTTACACTTAATGTAAAAGCCTGCATATTGTCCATAGTGCGGAAATCTTTTCCCAGTAAGACAACGAACATCTTTCTTCTCGTAGTCATTTGCATCGGTTGAATATATTTTAAAACATTATTTTTTTTTAGAGAGGAGCCGGCAAAATCTTCTGCCAGGATAACAAGGTCATATTGAGTAAATTTCATCCTGCCAATAGCTTCACTATCTGATGAAACTGTTTTTGGTTGATAATCCATTTCTTTTAATAGAGGCATAATTTCATTTTGGTGTGCCGCATCACAAATCAGCACCCTTTTTGTTCCTTCCTCCAGAATCTCCAGTTCTTCATCCGCAAATTCACTGGGACCCATCACCTCTACCTTTTCTTCATGCTCCTCCATTGCTGTTTCTTTTTCGGTTATTTCCGCGGGTGGTTCCTCAGTTTTTTTACTTGCAGCCGGCTTTTCTACAGTTATTTTGTTTTGACATGACGGACAGGAAACATGGACTTTTTTATTTGGAGGGATTTTTTCGTCAGGTATGTTTAATATTTTTCCGCATTTATTACAATCTACTTTCATATCTCTTACCCCGTGATTTGTTACTATCTCTTTTTCTTTACCTTTGTATATTCAGCATCCATATCCAGGCCCTCAATGTCAGTTGTTTTCTCTCCTTTTTCGCTCTTTATTGTATCGATACCACGCCCTACAATAGCCTTTTTGGATGCATAGGCCATAGCGGTTTCTTCCTTAATAAGACCATTTTTATATAGATTAACAATGTCTTTGTCAAAAGTAGTCATCCCAAAGGCTTCTCCCGCGGTAATAATATCGTAAAAGGTTTTCCCTTCCGATTCCCCATTTAATATTGTATCTTTTACTCGAAGATTTGAGCCCATAATTTCCAATGTCGCTACTCTGCCTCCAGAAATTTTGGGCAGCAAACGCTGACAAATTATCCATCGAACCGTGTCCGCAAGACGGATTCGAATTTGATTTTCTTCTTCCTTATCGAACATACCGATAATTCTGTTTATGGTTTGCCCGGCATCGACCGTGTGAAGAGTGCTCATTACCAGATGTCCTGTTTCTGCCGCACTTAGTCCTATTTCCACAGTTTCCCGGTCTCTCATTTCTCCTACCAGAATGACTTTAGGGGCCTGGCGCAAGGCCGCTCTCAAACCAGTCGCAAAAGCGTCAAAATCAGTGCCAAGTTCTCTTTGATTAAAAGTTGCCTTTCTTTGGGGATGAACAAATTCCACAGGATCTTCTAATGTAACAATGTGAATTGATTTTGTACTATTAATTTCATTTAAAAAAGCGGCAAGTGTAGTAGATTTACCGCTGCCTGTTGCCCCCGTGACAAAGATTATGCCGTTTTTTTCCTGTGCTGCTTTCAAAAATACTTCAGGGAGATCAAGATCTCTTATTGTCGGAATCCTGGTCTCCAGTTTCCTCATGACGGTTGAGTAAAACCCACGTTGGGAAAATATATTTACCCTGAAACGGGCCTTTCCTGTTAAATAATACGAACTGTCACAAGAACCTTCCTTTAGTAAAATTTCTGTTAAACGTCGATCACCATCGATCAAATTCAACGCAAAAATTTCTGTTTGAAAAGGGGTCAATTTTTCAATAGGGGGGGTCATAGGAACTGCTGTTAATTGTCCTGAGGATTCAACCTGGAGAGGTTTGTCTGTAGTAATGTTTAGATCAGAAACACCACCAAAGGTCTCCAGCATGGTGGTCAGCATGTAATCTATTTCTGATTTTCTCATAGCTTTAAAACCATAAGTTACATTTTTTCACTATTAAATGTCAACCACAAAACAAGTATTTACGCATATCTTGTATGAAGTGACTCAACAAGGTTTAATCAAAAATATCCGGCGGCCTTTTTAAAAATTGTACAAATTTTGTTTTATCAATAGCTTTTCCGTAGGCCTCTTCAGGATCGATCCAACCTTTTTTCAGTAAATCCATAATCGCGTCATCCAGAGACACCATTCCGAACTTTTTGCCTGTTTGTATGACGGAAGGAAGCTGGAATGTTTTACTTTCCCTGATCAGGTTGGCAGTTGCCGCGTTAACCACAAGTATTTCCAGAGCGCAGCAGCGCCCCTTCTTATCAATCCTTTTAAAAAGGTTTTGAGCGATTACTCCTTTCAAAGCCTCTGAAAGGGTTGTGCGTATTTGTGCCTGCTGGTTTGCCGGGAAAACATCGACAACCCTATCTACTGTTTTAGCAGCGCTTGGCGTATGAAGTGTTCCAAAAACCAGGTGTCCTGTGGACGCTGCTTCCAGCGCTAAAGCAATAGTCTCGAGGTCCCGCATTTCCCCGATCAGTATAATGTCAGGGTCTTCACGCAGGGCTCCCCTCAATGCTGATGAAAAGGACTTCGTGTGAATTCCTATCTCTCTGTGATTGACGATGCAGCTCTGGCTTTTATGCACGAACTCAATGGGGTCTTCCACTGTTAAAATATGTTCTTTTCTGTTTTTATTAGCGTAATCCATCATAGCAGCCAAAGTTGTCGATTTTCCGCTTCCGGTAGGGCCGGTCACCAGCACCAACCCCTTTCCGAGCATGGCCAGTTTCTTAGTGATTGGCGGGAGACCCAACTGCTCTGCGGTTAAAATTTCGCTGGGGATTTCCCTGAAAACCGCCCCGACTCCCCACTTTTGCTGAAAGAAATTGCAACGATATCTGGCAAGTCCCGGTATTTCATAAGCAAAATCAATATCTCCGGTTTCTTCAAACACTTTAATCTTATCCTCCGGGGCTATTTCATAAAGCATTGCCTTAAGCTCATCATTATCCAGTTCCTTAAACTTAACCCTCTCCATGTCTCCCCTGATTCTTAAAATTGGTTGTGAGCCTGAAATCAAGTGCAGATCAGAAGCTCCCTGCTCGTTCATCAGCTTAAAAAATGCATCAATTTTTGCCATGTTTTAATTCTCCGGTATTTCCTTGGGCCAAAAATAAATGGCAGACACGCAATAATAACCGATCGATTTTTAAATGTCAAAGACTTCACTATACAATTTTTTTTTATTCATTAATAAAAGTTCTTTTAATTTCAGTTAGTTTGCCCTTATATTAAATGAAATATGTTTTTAAGACATTTTACATTTAATGATCTAAAAAGAAACGGTTTACTGAAAATAGGGCTAATATCTTTTTTGCTCTATTCCTGGATATCTTATTTAAGTAAATACTTCATTTATGGTGTTGGCTATGCTGACCGGCCCATTATTTTATTTCTCTTTCTATACCTGATACTGTTTCTTTTTTATTTTTTAGCAATCTATTTGGTTTTAAGGTTAAAAGAGCAGAATAAAAATTTAAAAATTGTTTTGTTCTTTGCTGTTTTATTCCGTCTTGCTTTACTTCCGTCGAACCCTATTCAGGAAGATGATCACTATCGTTATCTCTGGGATGGTAAAGTCACGCGAAATGGAATTAATCCGTATAAATACTCACCGGATGAAATTAGGGAGTTCGCGGAGAACCGGGAAAATATTGAATATACTTTTAAAAAAATCAAAGAACTGGAATCATTGAATCTTATCCGTTTTGAGAATCATCAGTCGGAAATTTTGTTTGATCGAATTAACCATCCGGAAGTACCGACAATTTACCCTCCATTTTCCCAGATAGTTTTTTCGTTTGCGGATGTTTTTTTGGGTGGCGGAACAACAGGCCTGAGAATGATTTTGTTTATATTTGACTTAGCTGTTCTTTGGATGGTTTTATTGCTTCTGAAATCTCAAAAAATTAACCCACTTTATTCTATTATATATGCCTGGTCACCTCTGGTAATTAAAGAGATTGTCAACAGCCTTCATATGGACTCCATCCCGCTCTTATTTCTTACCTTGTCAACATATCTTTTGGTAAAATCCAGCCCTCGCATGTCAATATTTACTTATTCATTAAGTATTTTAAGCAAATATTACTCTTTAATGCTTCTGCCCATATTTTTTGCTGAAATACGAAAAGACGGATGGTCAAAACTTTTAACGGTAGCAATGGTTTTATTTTTTACACTCCTTATTTTCTGTTTTCCATTTATCGACAATAGGTGGTCTATCTTTAAAGGGTTAGTAATTTATGGGAGTCAGTGGGAGAGAAATGATTCTATATTTGCTGTGATTAAATATTTAACCGGCAACCATCAAATAACAATTATAATAGTCTTTGGTATATTAACGGCTATATTGGGTTATATTACCTTAGCCAGTGAAGATATCGTAAAAAAAATATTGATTCTTTTAACCGCATTTTTTTTGTTAAGTCCGACTCAATACCCATGGTATTTAATATCTTTCCTGCCTTTTTTGTCTTTTTATCCAAATCGTGCGTTGCTTCTGCTTAGCGGTTTATTATCGTTATATTATTTAGAATTTTATTTTATATATCATCAATTGAATCAAGCAATTTTATTGATCCGATGGTTTGAATATTTGCCGTTTTACATCTTGCTTGTGTATGATATGCTAAAAAAATGCGAAAGATAAAGATTTATGACACTACATTAAGAGACGGGACCCAGGCGGAAGATATCTATTTCAGCCTTGAAGATAAGTTGAGAATAGCCCACAAACTGGATGATCTGGGGATTCACTATATTGAGGGAGGCTGGCCCGGTTCCAACCCTAAAGACCAGGCTTTTTTTCAAAAAGTAAGGCACGAAAAATTTGATAATTCCAGAATAACTTCTTTTGGAAGCACTCGAAAAGCCGGAAACAAAGTAGAAAAAGACCCTAATATTAAATCATTGCTTGAATCTAAAACTCAGGTGGTGACTATTTTTGGAAAAATATGGAATCTTCATGTTACTGATGCTCTTAAAATCAGCCTGCAAGAAAACCTGGATTTAATTCACGATTCGGTCTCTTTTTTAAAAAATAATTTTGAAGAAGTTATTTTTGACGCAGAACATTTTTTCGATGGTTTCAAAAACAATCCGGATTATGCCCTCAAAGCTGTCCTGGCAGCGGCGGAAGCAAAGGCCGACTGGATTGTTTTGTGTGATACAAATGGCGGAACCATGCCTTACGAGCTTGAGCCGATTATGAAAAAAGTTTCACAAAAAGTTCAAATTCCGATTGGCATCCACGCGCATAATGATAGTGAAACAGCTGTAGCCAACTCAATCACCGCTATTAAATTAGGAGCCGATCAGGTACACGCAACCATTAACGGTTATGGAGAAAGATGTGGGAATGCTAATCTCTGCTCTATAATCCCTAATATTAAATTAAAATTAAAAATGGGCTGTGTCTCAGATGAACAAATGAAAAAACTCTGGGAAGTGTCTCGCTTTATAAATGAGCTGGCCAATATGAAACATTGGATTCACCAGCCATACGTGGGTAAAAGTGCTTTTGCCCATAAAGGTGGAATCCATGTAGACGCCGTCCAGAAAAACAGACAGGCTTATGAGCATATTGCACCGGAAATGGTAGGAAATCACCAGAGAGTATTAGTTTCAGATCTTTCCGGGAAGAGCAACATATTGTATAAAGCTGAGGAATATGGAATTGATCTCGATAGTAAAGACCCTATTGTGCAACAAATTCTTAAAGAATTAAAAGAGCTCGAAAACAATGGATTTCAATTTGAAGGAGCAGAAGGATCATTTGAACTATTAATGAAAAATGCCAAGGGAAATAGGAAAAAATTCTTTGATTTAAAAGGCTTTAGAGTCATTATCGAAAAGAGGAGGGAAGATGAGCCGACTATTTCAGAGGCTACTATCAAGATTGTAGTAGATGGGCAGATGGAAATTATGGCTGCAGAGGGAAATGGCCCTGTTAACGCGCTGGACAAGGCATTGAGAAAAGCGCTAATTCGTTTTTATCCCGAGCTTAAGTATTTGAATTTACATGACTTTAAAGTTCGCATCTTAGACGAAAAAAAAGGAACAGAGGCATTTACCAGAGTTTTGATTGAATCGGGAGATCATGATTCTAAATGGGGTACTGTAGGGGTTTCTTCAAATATTATTGAAGCCAGTTGGCAGGCCCTGGTGGATAGTGTTGACTACATACTTCACAAAACCAGAAATACAAAATAGAAATTTTTAAGAATTTACATTTTTTTTATTAAAGTTATCGTTTTTTTTGCCGATACACCTTATACGGATAATTATTTGATAGCGAGGGGGCTATTTAATGGTTGCAATAATTAACGGAGCGCGTGTTACTCCGCCAAAGCCTGATATCAGAATAACGAATGTTGATGCAAACGACAAATTAATTGTTGTTAATGATGCAAAGTTAATAACTGAGCCGGAGAAAGGTTCTCCATCAGCGCAAAGAAAAATAGCCGATTTTACACCGGATAAACTCAAAAAATCTTCAGCTATAGCGAGGTTGCAGCAAGTCATTATAAAGCAGCGGAAAGGAGAAAATACTGAAGTAACGATTAGAATCAAAAAAAAGGTCGCCGAGTTTAAACAACAACAACTTAAGGACTCACGGTTTGCTGGAGAAGTAGGAAAAGGCAGTATCTCTGACGTATTAGCCTGAACTATTTTAACAGTTCTTTAAATCTAAGAAATACAACTAAAATTTTTGTAATAGCCACGAATTTTTCGATTGACAAATTATAATTGACAATTGACAATTGAAAAATGGGTTATCGCTATCTCCTTCTTTCTTTACTCCCGGTAATCGGTATAATTATTTATTTAAACGGTCAGAATTATGATCCGGGATTGTTAAACTTTCAAACCGATACGCTCTCCACTTCATCAGTTACTTCCTATTTTCCCCAAAAAAATGATGCCTATCAGCGGGTAGGTCAAATCCGCCAATATACCCGAGAGAACCTTTATGAATATATTAATGGCCATGCGGAATATTTCCTGGCGTTAGGATTTGAAAAGCTGGCCGTGGCGGATTATTCATCGAAATCTTCTGAACAGAATGATTCTGAATTCGTGGTAGATATATATGATATGGGAAAAAGTAAAAATGCCTTTGGTATCTTAATGGATGAATCTGGAGAAAACGCGACTCCTGTCGAAGTGGGTTTTCGGGGCTTCCTTACTCAAAAAACATTAAACTTTATTAAAGGGCAGTACTACATAAAAATTAACGCGTTTAATGATAATGCTCCACTTGTTAAATTTGCCGGGGGAATTGAAAAAAAGTTCGGCGATCTTCAAAACTCATTACCGCAATTTCAGAAATTTCCCCCGGATGGAAGAAGAGTTAACTCCATTAAATTTGTTAAAGAAAGTTATCACGGGCTTAGTTTTGTTAATAATGTATATGAACAGAAATATGAAATTGATGGAAAAAGGTTCTCGGCATTTCTGATTGAAGGCAATAATGATGAAATAACGAAACTTTCAAAACAGTACATTGATTTTTTTAAAGAAGAGGGTTTTGAATACCAAATGATACAATATAAACAGCGAAATTATTATAAAATATTGGATCCCTTTGAAGGGGACTGGTTTTTGATCCCTTTAGAAAAAGACCTCTTTGGCATTTATGGTTCTTTAAGCGACAAAGTTTTGAAAAAGTTTATAGATGACCTCTAAATACAACAAAAAAGAGCCGGTATTAGACCGGAGAAAATTTATAAAAAAATCGGCTATAACCTGCGGAGTTGCGCTAAGTGCTGGCGCATGGGGCTATCTGTTTTATAGTAAAGAACCGGTTCGGAAAACCAAAGGCAAAGTTTATGAATTTAAAGATTTTCGAGTTCCTGTTTCTAACATATATGCGAAAATGACTGTTGCGAGAGGAACAGATATAGGAAAGATGCTGCGGGCGTCATTGGAAAAACTTGGAGGAATCACAAAGTTTATTCAACCGGGAGATAAAGTCCTGATAAAGCCAAATGTCGGTTGGGATCGTCAGCCGGAACAAGCGGCAAACACTAACCCGGAATTGGTGTCCGCTGTCGTTAAATTATGCAGGGAAGCAAAAGCCTCTGAAATCCTGGTTACAGATGTGTCTGTTAATGATTCGTACCGATGCTTTGCCAGATCAGGTATTGAAAATGCGGTGCTACAATCGGGAGGAAAAATTCTTTTCACCAGTGAAAGCGATTTTGTGTCTACTGATATGAAGGGGGAATTACTTAAAATATGGCCTGTTTCGAAATTTTACCACGAAGCCGATAAAGTAATTAATGTTCCCATAGTCAAAAACCATTCATTAAGCAAATGTACTCTTGCAATGAAAAACTGGTACGGAGTGCTGGGGGGACAACGCAACCAATTGCACCAGGCCATTAATACCTCAATTGTGGACCTTGCCCAGGCAGTTCGTCCTACTTTAACTGTTATGGATGCCACGAGAGTTTTAAAGAAAAATGGGCCAACAGGGGGAAACCTGTCTGACGTCTCTATAGAAAATACAATCATAGCGGGACTCGATGAAGTAGCTATTGATTCATACTCTTTACAATTTCTTGATTTAAAAAAGGACGATGTCCCATATATCGAGCTTGCTGAAAAACGTGGCCTGGGAATATCCGACTGGCGCTCAATCCATGTTGAAGAAATAAAAGTATAATATTAATCTGTAAAAGGTTTGTTTTTTTAGGCGCAGTTAGTTCTTATTTATACAGCGCCTTATGCAAAGCTGGACAAGTTTTTTTGTTTGTCCACCGGAGCGGAAGCTCATTTGATTTTCGGTCATCCTTGGCCTCAACCCTTCGGGCGACTTTCCTTCGGAAATCGTCCAATTCGGTTTTCCATACCGAATTGTGGTTGCGGAGCCACACCGCTTTATGATTTTTTAATCATATTTAATCAATGAACATCTTTGTCAAATTGATTTTATGAGCTTGCAAAATTTAAGAAGAATTTACGCGGCTTTCTTTTTCGCGCTTTTTGTATTTTTGCTGGTCATTACCGACTTCAGAAACCTGAAGGGGTATGAAGTTTCTTTGTTTCTTGAAATCAATCCACTCGTTTCTATCTTTTCCTTCTTTACCAGTGGGACTATTTATAAAGGGCTGGTCCTGTCTTTATTAATAATCATCCCAACCTTATTTCTCGGCCGTTTTTTCTGCTCTTGGATTTGTCCTCTCGGGATTCTAAATCAATGGATCAGCTTTTTTTTGAATAAGAAAAAAATATCGGAAAATAATGAAGAAAACGAATATCGTAAAATGTTTCGTTTCAAATATTATATCCTTGTTGTTTTTGCCGTTCTTGCTGCTTCCGGCTCACTGCAAATCGGCCTCCTTGACCCGATTGCGTTTCTATCAAGGACTTTTTCTGTTTCCGGTTTTCCCGCTCTCTATAACTGGGGGGGACTTATTTACTTGAAACAGCCTGTCTTTCATGGTGGGATGCTGATTACGGTGCTGTTTTTAGCTGTTCTCTTTGCGAACCGCTTTATAACCCGATTCTGGTGTAGAGTACTATGTCCGCTTGGCGCTCTGTTAGGGATTATGTCTTTTGGTTCCATCATGCGGATCAGGCGCGATGTAGAGAAATGTACAGACTGTAAAAAATGCCTGCTACATTGCCAGGGCGGGTGCGATCCCCATTCCAATCTCAGGGCTAATGAATGTCATATTTGCATGAACTGTATCGCATCTTGTCCTGAAGATGCTCTTCATTACGGTCTTCCTGAGACGCGAAGTTCTATCCATCAACCGTTTGATATCAGTCGCCGCCGTCTATTGGAAACTGGTGTTGCCGCGTTTGTATTATTCCCAATGATGAAGTCTTCTCTTACCGGAGAAAACAAAGCGTTAGCTGATGTTATACGACCACCCGGAGCCCTTAAGGAAAAAGATTTTCTTCGACGTTGTATAAAATGTTCCGAGTGCATGCGAGTTTGCCCGACCAATGTATTACAACCCGCTCTGCTTGAAGGTGGTTTTGAAGGAATCTGGGACCCGATCCTGATAAACAAAATCGGATACTGTGAATACAATTGTGTTTTATGCGGTCAGGTATGTCCCACAGGGGCTATCCGTGATATATCTGTCGAGGAAAAGATAGGGAAAAAGCCCTATAAAAAACCGATAAAAATTGGAACAGCTTTTTTTGATAGAGGACGTTGCCTGCCTTGGGCTATGAACAGAACATGTATTGTTTGTGAAGAAGTATGCCCAACGTCTCCAAAAGCTATCTGGTTTCGGACAGAAGAAGTCGTAACAAGAGAGGGGAAAGTAAAAAAGATTAAACGGCCTTACCTGGACCCGGACCTTTGTATAGGTTGCGGAATATGTGAAAACAAATGCCCTGTCATCGATAAACCCGCTATCCGTGTCTCTTCTGTTGGTGAAACCCGCTCAAAAACCAATCAAATGATACTACCGGCCGTTAAGCAGATAAATTGAAAAGCCTGTAAGGCTGACATATAATAGCCTAGGGCAACGCCCTGGATATAAAGTTCAACAACGTTTCAATCCCTGTAAGGGCTATACAATCTTTTGACCGTTTATAAAGATAGGTATCAGAAATGACTACTGACTATCATGATTCAATAAAGTTGCCTAAAAACCGTCCACCGACCCATCCGGGAGAAATGCTATTGAAAGAATTTTTGGAACCTTTGGGAATAACCCAGTCAGAATTGGCCCATCATTTAAAATGGCCTTATGCAAAGCTTAATGAAATCATAAATGGGCGTAGGGGCGTGACCGCTGCATCTGCGATAGCCTTTGGAGAGGCTTTGGGAACTGGCGCCAAATTTTGGATGAACCTGCAACAGGATTGGGACTTATGGCACAATTTGAGAAATCATAAACCATTGCCTTGTCTAAAAAAAGTGGTTGCCGGGTAAATATCAGCTTCATGGTTCAATCTTCATCGCTTGCTAACCTTGAACCGTTTAATTGCATATCGACTCGTTCGACCAATTCGATTACTTTTGAAGGCGCAGACATGGTGTTACTGTAACAATTCTCAATTTTTTGTTCAAGAACATTCAAGTTTTGTTATGCCCGAATATTTTTGTCGAACATCCATAGGCTCGTTTTTTTACTGGATTCCCGCTAAAATCATGTGGGAATGACAGGTTGGGGTATAGAGAATGACAGCTAAAGGAGTTGGGGACAACAACCCCCTTATTACCCTTTATTAAGGAGAAATAAAAGAGATGAAGTGAGTTTTTGGTATTGCCCAGTAGTTACAATTTCTTCGTGTTCTTCGTGGTTTAATAAATTCAATGTGACTTAGTGGCAAAGCTGAGCTTAGCTTAGCAAATCACGTTTGACCTTTATGCTTCAGTAAAACTTCCCATGTTCTGAAATTTTTCGTGACGGTCTTTAATGAGTTCATCCGGTGTTTTTTGTTCCAATTCTTTTAAATGTCGACGTAAAACACGTCTTAAAATAGACGCCATGAGCTTATGATCTCGGTGAGCGCCACCAGGAGGTTCTTTTACAATTTCATCAATAACTTCTAATCTAAGTAAATCAGCGGAGGTTAAATTCAATGCGTGAGCAGCATCTTGTGATTTTTCAGGGTCTTTCCAGAGAATAGCGGCACACCCTTCCGGTGAGATAACAGAGTAAATAGAATGTTCCAGCATTAATATCCTGTTTCCAATGCCCAGCGCCAAAGCGCCTCCACTGCCCCCTTCGCCTGTTATTACAGCAATAACAGGAACAGAGAGATCACTCATCTCCTTTAGATTTCTGGCAATGGCTTCTGCTTGGCCTCGTTCCTCCGCCTCAATGCCCGGATAAGCGCCCGGAGTATCAAGAAGAGTTATAATAGGAATGTTAAATTTATCCGCTGTTTTCATTAACCTGAGCGCTTTTCGATATCCTTCAGGTTGTGACATACCGAAATTTCTAAAAACTTTTTCTTTAGTATCCCGTCCTTTTTGATGGCCGATAATCATAATAGGCTTTTCTTCGAATTTTGCCGGTCCTCCCACCACAGAGTGGCCGTCAGCAAAATACCGGTCGCCGTGAAGCTCGGTAAAATCGGTGATCATATGCTTTATGTAGTCAAGCGTATAAGGTCGATACGGGTGACGGGCTAATTGCGTTTTTTGCCAGGGGGTAAGCCGGGAAAAGATGTCTTTTTGCATCCTGAAGACTTTTTTTTCCAAACGCCGAATCTCATCCGTTATGTTAACCTGTCCCCCCTTAGACATGCCGGTTAATTCATCAATTTTTTGTTCTAAATTAAATATCGGTTCTTCAAAATCAAGAATTTGGACCATAAGAGCACGAATAAAAAAAAATTAATTAGTAAAGAAAAAGGATACCATTAAAATAACTTTGAGCCTAAATAATGACGACAGGGTCATGGGGCAAGTGTCAAGAAACAAGGGTTAAAAAAACATGGCCCCTGCGTGACCCTTAGTTCTTAAAACCTGATCCTGATTCCTCTAAACATTTTTGTTATAATACAAAGGAACTGTTTAAATTGCAAACCATTAAAATACTGTAAATGTCTAACTCTGTTCTTGAAAAAGATAAAGATAATTGTTTCCCCCATTTTGTCGTCTTAAAAGCGTCCGCAGGTTCCGGCAAGACTCATACTCTCACAAAGAGATATGTTCAGTTTCTATTGTCGGACCAAATTCCCCACGGCGGCCTCCGGAATATCCTTGCGGTTACTTTTTCCAACAACGCTGCAAAAGAAATGAAAGAAAGAATCCTCCGGTGGCTTAAGGGGGTTTACCTGGAGGAGCCGGATAAAACGGATGAACTTGCGGAAATAATATCTCTAAACCGGAACGAGCTAAAAGAAAAAGCAGGCCGCAACATTGACTCTATACTCGATAACTACTCGGATTTTCAGGTCAAAACTCTGGACAGTTTTATGACAACGGTTTTTAAATCTTCTGCTATTGATTTCGGTTATAACCCTGATTTCGACATTCTTTTGGATAATGATAGCGTTATGGAATACGCGTTTAACCTTTTTCTCAGAAGGGTAAAGACCAACTCAAGCGAAGGCGAACTACTGAAAGATATTGTCAGACTTGTGATGGAAAGTAAAAGCAAAAGTTCCACGTATATATGGGAACCCACAAAAACCGTAACTGATGAAGTGAAAAATATTTACAGGAAACTCTCTTCTACCGGAAGCAATATAAATATTGTAGATTATTCAAAGAGCATGAAAGAAGTAAAAAACTCAATTACCAGGCAGGTTGAAAGGATAGAAAGTTTGATTAATGAGTCTCATCTTGAAAGGAGTATGGGCAGTAGTTACAATGCGATTTTAGAAAGCGTGAAAAAGAAGCAATTTCCCGACTTAATAGGAAAAGGATTCAAAAGCCCGCCTGTTAAAAAACCGGGCAAAAAAGATTTTAACGGCATTAAGTCGCTTGAGGCAATTGACCTTGAATGGCAAAAGCTCAAAGAGATTATATCTCTTTACACGAGGTATCATGCCCTTTCTTATTGTAACCCGTACTTAAAATTTTACTCCGCTTTCAAAGAAACGCTGGAAAAAATAAAAAGACAGGAAGGAAAAATATTTATAGAGGATATAAATAAGATGCTGTCCAATTATATGGACTCTCAAATAGTTCCGGATGTTTATTTTAGAATTGGAGAAACAGTTTTCCATTATTTAATTGATGAGTTTCAGGATACCTCTCCTCTCCAATGGGCGAACCTTTATCCTCTTATAGATAATTCTTTGTCGGAAGGGGGAAGTCTCTTTGTCGTTGGCGATACCAAGCAGTCCATTTACGGGTTCAGAGAGGCAGATTACAGAATTATGAAGGAATTTGAAACAAAATCTCCTTTCCTTTCGTCCGGTCATTTAGTGAAAGAACTTACTCGCAATTTCAGAAGCCGTAAAAAAATACTCGATTTTAATGAAAAGGTCTTTAAAGAAAAACTATTAAAATCCGACTACTCCGAAGCGGCGCAAAAAAGCGGTCTTACGAACTACAACCAGGAAGTAAAAGACTGGGGTACAGACACCGGGTATATGGAAGTGTGCATGATTGATAAAAGCGATAATCATGATGAAAAAGAAAAAATACGGATGATTATTCATGAAGTGGTAAAAAGGGGCTATTGTTATGGGGATATCGCAGTTTTAACTTCAAAGAATGAGAACGTAATTCGGGTTTCTGCCTGGCTGAATGAAATGGATATACCATTTGTCCCATACAGCAGCCTTGATGTCAGGATAAGAAAAATTACAAATGAAATCGTATCTTTGCTGAATTTTCTAAGTTCTCCTTTAGACGACTTGGCTTTCGCGACTTTTTGTCTTGGAGAGATTCTTTTTAAAGCCCTTAAAAAATCCGATAAACTTGATATTGATTCCAGCAAAATCCACTCCTTTTTCTTTAATAGCAGGAATAATTCTCCTTTGTATAAATCCTTTCAAAACGAATACCCCCAAATATGGGGAGATTTTTTTGAAGGTCTTTTCAAATCCTCCGGTTATCTACCTCTTTACGATCTCGTTAACGAGGTTTTAAGAATATTTATGGTCTTTGAAACTTTTAAAGATGAAGAAGCCTCTCTTATAAAAATACTTGAGGTAATAAAAGATTTTGAAGACAGGGGAAATAACAATATAAAAGATTTTCTCAATTTTGCCGGAAAACCTGGGCAGGAAAGCGAGTGGAATATTAATGTACCGGAAGGACTTAATGCTGTAAAGGTCATGACGATACACAAAGCCAAAGGACTCGGTTTTCCAGTTGTTATTAATTTGTTGTATGGTGAAAAGCTTGACAGGCCTGCAGGTTATAATGTTTTTAGCGAAAGAGATAAGAATGCGAAACTTGTGAAACTTACCAAAAAAATTGCTGAAAACAATCCTGATTTAGCGCTTGATTATGCTGAAAACAAAATCAGGGAAAGAGTAAACAGGTTAAACAGCCTGTACGTGAGCTTTACCCGCGCGAAAAATGAGATGTACGTAATAGGTGTAAAAGGTGCTAGAGACAAGTTTCCTTTTGAACTTCTGCCTGTTGACGAATTTCAACCCTCATCCAAACCCGGTTTGGTATCGCAAAAACCGGAAAAGTCGGAAAGCCGGATTTTCACATACCACCACAGCAGAATGCCAAAATACCATATTCATACCGGAGATATAATTCATATTGATGAGAAAAAAAGAGGAGAATTTATACATAGGGTTTTGTCTTATATAGAATTTCCATCTTATAGGAGCGAAAAAGAACTTGAAAAAGAAATTAAACGGATAGTTGAAAAAGTAATACATGAATTGGGAGATAGTCATTCTTCCGAAGAGATAGTAGAAATAATTGTGAAATTCCTTTTGAACACGGAAGTAAAAAAGTATTTTTTACCGGCTACTGGTAGAACAATAAAAAATGAGCAGGAATTTACGGACGACAGGGGAAACCTGTTGAGAATGGACAGGGTAATTATTGATAAAGAATCTGTAACAGTATTGGATTTCAAAACCGGAAAAAAAGAAACAGATGAGAATAATTACATGAAGCAGTTACGAAAATACATGAAAATTCTCAGGGAAGTTTATCCCGACAAATCCATAAAGCGGAGAGGTTCCGCAAACGAATGGGACTTCTGCTCCAGTGAGCAGACAAAAAAAACTTGTCCAGCTTTGCATAAGGCGCTGTATAAACAAGAACTAACTGCGCCTAAAAAAAACAAGCTTTCACATAGTAATAGTATTATTGGTGTTATTGCGTATGTTGATCTTGTAGAAGTAAGGTATCTATCTGTCTAATGTGATTAGAACTCATAGCATATCTAAAGGGTCAATGTCACTATGAAGCCACTAAATCAATGTCCTTGAGTTCTTCGTGACTTTGTAGTTCATAATCGGTGCTTGACTTTTTTTTGACCTTCCTTAATTTATGATTTATACTTTTACTTCTCTTCTTGAGAGGTCTTTTTCAAATGTCTTTTGAGTTTTTTGTCGGACTTCGGTATCTAAAAGCAAAAAGAAAGCAGACTTTTATCTCTCTCATCACGTTTATATCCATCGGCGGGATTACTTTAGGGGTGATGGCCCTTATTATTGTCCTCGCAGTGATGAGCGGTTTTGGAGATAACCTCAGAGATAAGATATTAGGAACTTATTCTCATGTTTTAGTAAACAGTTACAGCAAAGACGGCATCCGGGATTACCCTGCTCTCATTGAGAAAATTAAAAGAGAAGAGCATGTTTTGGGAGCCGCGCCGTTCATCATTAGCCAGGTCATGTTGTCTTACAAAGGCCATGTTTCAGGCGTTGTAATAAGGGGCATTGACCCAAAACTGGAACAAACAGTCACTGATATTGAAAAAAATCTCATAGATGGTAAAGTAGAGTTTCTGGAATCAACAGATTCTGTTATTCCAAAAAAGACGCCGGAAACAGGGCAAATCAAGCGGGATGGGATTATAGTGGGCAAGGAATTGGCCGAACACCTGCGTGTTTCCCTTGACAGTGTGATTAATGTTATATCCCCTCTGGGGAAAATGACGCCTGTCGGCATGACGCCGCGAGTAAAAAAATTTAGAGTGGTAGGTATTTTCGATTCAGGCATGTATGAGTATGATTCCAGTCTTGCTTTCATCTCTATAAAGTCCGGGCAGAAATTTTTTAAAATGGGGGATAGTGTGACCGGTGTTGAAGTAAAGGTTGATGATATTTACATGGCCAGGGAAACGGCTGAGAAACTTCAGGAGCGGTTGGGGCTTCCTTATTATACGAGAGATTGGATGCGGATGAATAAAAATCTTTTTTCCGCTCTTAAAATGGAAAAAATAGCAATGTTTATAATTCTTACGTTGATTATTTTAGTAGCAGCCTTTAATATAATAAGTACTTTGATTATGGTTGTGATGGAAAAAAGCCGGGACATAGCGATTTTGAAATCGATGGGATCAACTAACTGGAGCATTTTGAAAATATTCAGTATAGAGGGATTAATTATTGGATTCTCCGGCACCGTTTTAGGAGTGATAGGCGGTTTTACGGTCGTACCTTATATTAATGAGATTGTGGAATTCGTTGAAAAATTACTATCCATAGATATATTCCCAAGTGATGTCTATTATCTGGATAAACTTCCCGCTAAAATTAATTATTTTGACACAATAATGATTGCCAGTGCATCGATTCTTATCAGCTTTTTAGCGACTCTCTATCCAGCGTGGCGGGCGTCCAAATTAGATCCTATAGAGGCTTTGAGATATGAGTGATGAGGTTCTGATTTCAGTTCAGAACCTTGAGAAATCTTTTAAAACCGGTAAAAAAACTTTAAAGGTTTTAAAAAATTTAAATTTTGGTATAATGAAGGGAGAGATGGTCGCGATCATGGGACCATCGGGAGTTGGAAAAAGTACGCTTCTCCATTTGATGGGGACATTAGACCGCCCTTCGACCGGTACGATATTTTTTAATCATACTAATCTTTTTGAAATGAATGATCGAAGACTTGCTGATTTTAGAAATAAAAATATTGGTTTTGTCTTTCAGTTTCATCATTTACTACCTGAATTTACCGCACAGGAAAATGTGATGATGCCGTTATTGATTCAAGGCATTAAAAAAAAAGACGCCTCGGAAAAAGCAAATGCGATTTTGGACGATTTGGAATTGGGTGATAGGAAAAGTCATAAAACCGGAGAACTATCAGGTGGAGAACAACAGCGAGTCGCAATTGCGCGTGCCTTGGCAAATGATCCGGAGGTTATCTTTGCTGATGAGCCCACCGGTAATCTGGACCAAAAGACAGGAGAAAAGGTGCACAATCTGTTGAAAGAGCTAAAACAAGCTAAAAATAAAACTCTGGTTGTTGTTACTCATAATAGCAAGTTATCTGGTGATATGGACAGGGTATTAATCATGGAAGACGGGAAAATTTTATGACCATTTTTATTGAGGAGGTGAAGGAAAAAAATGTTTAAGAGATTTACAGAACGAGCGCGCCGAATCATTATTTTAGCACGCGAGGAAGCAGAACATTTTCGGCATGAATATCTTGGAACAGAGCATATACTCATTGGTGTTTTAAAAGACGGTGGCGGAATTGCTATTGAAGTGCTTCATAAAATGGGAGTTGATATTAAAAATGCGAGAGAGAAAGTTGAAAAAAGCCTTCCTCAAAGTTCGTCCGTTGTAAATATCGGCGACATTCCTTTTACCTCAAGAGCAAAAAAGGTTTTAGAATACTCTGTGGAAGAAGCTCGCGCCATGGGCCACAATTATATTGGGTCCGAACATATACTTTTGGGATTAGTGAAAGAAAAAGAGGGGCAGGCATCAAAAATATTAACGGGATTCGGAATTTATTACGCGGAGACAAGGGAAAATATTTTAAGTATGTTGAAAGAACCGGTATCTACAGTTCCGGAAGAAGAGAAAACGCCTGTTCTGGATGAATTCAGCAGAGATTTGACCGCTTTGGCCTTGAAAGGAAAACTGGATCCTGTTATAGGGAGAAATTTAGAAATTGAAAGGGTTATTCAGATATTAAGCCGGAGAACTAAAAATAACCCGGTACTTATAGGTGAACCGGGGGTAGGCAAGACTGCCATTGTTGAAGGTTTGGCCCAGAGAATTATAGAAATTGAGGTTCCTGAGACATTATATAATAAAAGAGTTATTTCCCTTGACCTGGGAGCGTTAGTTGCTGGTACCAAATATCGTGGTCAGTTTGAAGCCCGCCTAAAAGGAATTATGAAAGAAATCAGTACAAATAATAATAAAATAATTCTTTTTATTGATGAGCTTCATACGCTTGTAGGAGCCGGGGCAGCTGAAGGATCAGTGGATGCGTCTAACATGTTAAAACCTGCTCTCTCCCGTGGAGAAATACAATGCGTGGGAGCGACAACTTTGGAGGAATACAGAAAATATATTGAAAAAAACGGAGCTTTGGAAAGAAGGTTTCAACCTATTATGGTTAATCCACCGTCGGTGAAAGAGACCATAGAGATTATCAAAGGTTTGAAGACTGAATATGAACTTCACCATCATACTAAAATAACAGATTATGCCATCAATAAGACTGTGATGTTTGCAGATCGTTATATTAATGATCGATTCCTTCCTGACAAAGCAATTGATGTTATTGATGAAGCCTGCTCCAGGGCACGGCTTAAAAAGGTCACTTACCCCCCTGAAATTCGTGAAATACAGAGGAAAATGGATGAAATCGCTCGAAATAAGAAAGCTAAAATCGAGAGCCAGGATTTTGAGGTGGCTGTTGAACTTCGAGATAAAGAAGAAAAATTAAAGATCGTACTTGAAGAAGCAAAAAAGAAATGGAAAGCTAAGAATAAATTAGTGGAACAGGTCATTACGGAAGAAGATATCTCTTACGTGGTATCCAGCATGACAGGGATTCCTCTTTCTAAAATTGAAAAAAAGGAATCTCAACGCCTTAAAGAAATGGAAAAGGAATTGTCTCAAAAAGTTGTTGGTCAGGAAGAAGCGATCCAAGCCATTACTAAAGCAATTCGTCGGTCACGAGCAGGGCTATCGGACTTTAAAAGACCTATTGGTTCCTTTTTATTCTTGGGGCCTACCGGTGTGGGAAAAACTGAATTAGCAATGGCTCTTGCTGAATTTATGTTTGGTGATAGAGATGCATTGATTCGGCTGGACATGTCCGAATATGGCGAAAAATTTAATATCTCGCGTCTTACAGGAGCGCCTCCCGGATATATCGGACACGATGAAGGGGGACAGCTTACAGAAAAAGTAAGAAGAAGACCTTATTCAGTTGTGCTTTTTGATGAACTTGAAAAAGCCCACCCTGACATCTATAACATGTTGCTTCAAATTTTGGATGATGGCAGGCTAACAGATAGTTATGGTCGAGTAGTAAATTTTAAAAATGTTATAATAATTATGACATCCAATCTTAGTTCTCGAGCTGTTGGGAAAGGAACGAAGCTTGGATTTCAGAAACAGGACATTGCCACATCTTACGAAAAGATGAAAGAAACTATTACTGGAGAATTGAGGAAAAGTTTTAGCCCTGAATTTTTAAGCAGGATAACGCAGTCAATTGTTTTTAAACATTTGGAAAAAAAGCATATCATGAGTATAGTAGATATTCACTTAACTGAACTGAACAAACAACTAATTGAAAAAGGATTAACTATTGAAATAACGCGTGAGGCTAAAGATTGGCTGGCTCAAAAAGGTTACAATGTTTCATTCGGCGCAAGACCTCTTAGGCAAACCATCCAAGAGTATCTTGAAGACCCTCTTTCTGATGAAATGTTGAAGGGAAAATACCAGGAGGGCGGTGTTATAGAAGTTGGCCTTCAGGACAACCACTTAATATTTATCGAAAAGCTTGGATTAATAAAGAGTCTCTCCGGTTAAAGGTTGATCCAGGCTTTTTGCATGCATGAACTGTACATACAGACAAATGCGGAGAATGCTCTAATACACATTTTCATTAATTATTTCGTCATGTTATCTTAATCCCCCAATTTGCCTTCTAAAAATATTTTTTTGCAGTCCTCCAGAAAATCAGGTAACATATAACCCCTTATTTTAAAAGGTAAAAGTCATTTAGTTTTTCAAAATTATGACGATATGAAATAAAGTTCCAAATTATTTGCGTTAAAAATGTTTAGCGGGCAAACATAAAAAAGTAATTTTCTGCAGCAAGACGGTAGAGGTCTTTAATTTTAGATAGATGATAAATGATGCGATTTAATCCCAGCTTAATAGTTCCTTTCATTATAGCGCACCTATGTTTCTTGTGGGTCGTACCGGAAGCGTATGGCCAGATTGAAGGGGAAATAGTGAAAAGCGTAGAGATTCGTGGAAATAAGCGAGTAGATAAAGATACCATTATGTTTTATATAAAATTGAAAAAAGGAGAAAAATACTCCTCATCTAAAGTCAATGAAGACATCAAAGCTATATATGGTCTTGGTCAATTTGAGGACATCAAAGTAGAAGCTAAAGACTTTAAAAATGGGATTAAATTAATTTACATAGTTAAAGAAATCCCTTCTATTAGAGAGATTTCTTTTGTCGGTAATAATAAGATATCCACAAAAAAACTGGGGGAAAAACTGGATTTTTCTAAAGGCATTAAAAAAGGATCTCTTTATAATAAAAATATTGTGAAGAAATCAGAAAAACTGATTAAAAAATCTTATGACGAAAAAGGGTTTTTCTTGGCCACTGTTCGGACAATTGCTAAAAGAGTTAGCAGAGATCAAATGAATATTATATTTAAAATTTCTGAAAATAAAAAGGTAGGGATAAAGGAAATTGGTTTTACAGGAAATAAGGCATTCACGGACAGGGAATTAAAAAAACAATTGAGCACGAAAGAAAAGAACATTTTTTCTTTTATTACTGACGCAGGCATTTATCAAAAGGAGATGCTAAAGGCAGATCAGCTAAATTTAGAATTTTTTTACAGGGAGAACGGTTATATCAATGTAAAAGTGCTTGATCCAGTGATTGACGTCGATAAAAATGAAAAGGCTATTTTTATTAGGATTCCTATAGAAGAGGGAGATCAATATAAAACAGGCAAAATTAAGTTTGTTGGTGATAATACTTTTCCAGAAAAAAAACTAAGAGAAAAAGTTGATTTAGAAAAAGCTGATGTATACAACCTGGGTAAAATACGAGAAGGGGTGTTTAATATTACCGAACTCTATTCGCAGCAAGGATATGCTTATGCGGATGTTAAACCGCTTCGCGAGGTTAATGCTCAAAAAAAGATAGTTGATACTGTCATGCAGATTGATAAAGGCAGGAAAGTATATATTGGAAAGATAACAATTGCGGGAAACCTTAAAACTAAAGATAAAGTAATTCGTCGAGAGTTCAGGTTTGCAGAGGGAAGCTTGTTTGATAGCAAAAAATTAAGGCGAAGTAAAGAAAGAATTATGAATACTCGCTTTTTTGAAGATGTGCAGATACAAACAAGCAGAGGCGAAAAGGATGATACCATTGACATAACTACATCAGTGGTTGAAAGGTCTACCGGAACTATCGGTGCTGGCATAGGATACAGCTCCGTTGATAATGCCATTATTACAGCTCAAATTTCACAGGACAATCTGTTTGGAAATGGGAATAAAATTGCATTTTCAACAGAGCTTTCATCCAGAAGGTCAGATTTTTCATTGAGTTTCACCGAGCCATGGCTGTTTGATAGAGAAATAAGCGCGGGGATAGATTTATTTAATTTAAAGAGAGATTTTTTTAGTTTTGAATCAAGAAGACAGGGTGGTGGATTACGCCTGGGAAAATCTTTTACGGAGTTTACATGGGGTAATATCGGTTATCGTTATGAAAAAATCGAAATATCTGATGTTGCTCCCGAAACTGAAACGAATTTTTTAAAAAATGAGGTACGATTTACAAGCCGAATTTTCCCATCAATTACGCGAGATACTCGAGACAATCGTCTCAATCCTTCTAAGGGAACCAAGGAAATACTTAGCGCTCAATATGCGGGAGGCGTGTTGAGCGGTTTGAATTTTTATAAGTTTCAAGCTGAAAAAAGCAATTATTTCCCATTGTTCTTTGGTCTTGTGGGAATGCTTCATGGAAAAATCGCTTACGCGAAAGGGTACAGCGGAGATGTGCTTCCAATTTATGAGAGATACTTCATTGGAGGCCCTTTAGATTTACGCGGTTTTAATTTCCGAGATGTTGGTCCTAAAGATATAAACGGAGATCCTTTAGGAGGAGATAAGCTTCTCCTTTTTAACGCGGAAATACAGTACCCTTTTTCCAACGCATTAAGAGGTATTCTTTTTTATGACCGTGGAAATGTTTATGGTGACGGGAATGATATCTCATTAACAGGAGAAAATTTCAGCATAACAAATATGAGGCATAGTATTGGAGTTGCCGTACAATATTATAGTCCTATAGGTCCTGTAGGCTTAGCATATGGATACAAACTTGATAGAGCTACTGGAGAAGATCCGGCAGAATTTCATTTTGTTCTTGGCAGAACTTTTTAAAATATATAAACTTTAATGAAATAAATTTTTGAGAGGAGTTAGATGATAAATTCTAAAATGAGCAAATTCAAATTATTAATTTTTCTGCTATTGATATTTACGTATATTCCAGCTGAGTCAATGGCTGCAGATAAAATTAAAATAGGTATTATTAATCTAGATAGGGCGGGACGAGAGTCAAAAAGAGGTAAGGAAATTGTTGAGTCCATGAAACATAGAATAAAAAAAGCTCAGGAAATGATTAAAAAAGAGGAATCGAGTGTGAAAGATCTAAGGAAAGAGTTGGATAAGCAGGGCCTTATTATGAGCGAAGAACTTAAACGAAAAAAGGAGGCTGACTTTAGAGCGGAATCCAGGAGCCTGCAAAGACATATTAAAGATGCTGAAGAAGAAATAAGAATTAAGCAGCGGCAAGCTACGAATAAAATTCTAAAAGAACTTCTTGAAATTGTTAAAGAGATTGGGAAAAAAAATGGGTATACATATATAACATCCAGCGAATTTACTGTGTATAGCATTGATGCTATTGATATTACTGATAAAGTCATTAGAGAATATAATAGGAAATATCGGAAGAAGAAATCTTCGAGGTAGAAGAAGTATAAGTTTGAAAGTGTTTATTAAGCGCATTTTCAGTAGATTACTGAAGGTTTAGCGAGCGACACAGTGTAAACACTTTGCACTGAAGATTCCCGTGCTGGCGGTTTGCCCTGAACCGTACTGGCAGATGGTTTGCCGCAAGGAGCTTCAATAGGATAATAGAAATATGATAGATATCAATGAAATCAAAAAGCGTATTCCACATCGTTATCCATTTTTGCTGGTGGATAAAATTATTGAGATGGAGAAGGGAAAGCGGGTTGTAGGGATAAAAAATGTTTCGACTAACGAGCCATTTTTCGAAGGTCATTTTCCAAAATTTCCGGTCATGCCCGGAGTATTAATCATTGAAGGTATGGCTCAAACCGCCTGCGTATTCGCATCAGTTGAGATGGAAAAAAATTCCGAGTCAATCGCCTATTTTATGGGAATTGATAAAGCAAAATTCCGAAAACCCGTTGTACCGGGAGATCAATTGCGTTTTGAGTTAGATGTTATTAAACGACGCGGTACGATATATCGATTTCGAGGCAATGCTTTTGTCGAAGGGAAATTAGTCGCAGAAGCTGAAGTAATGGCCATGCTTGAGTCCAAATAGTCCATGCCAGTTCATAAAACCTCTATTGTACAAAAGAATACCCAAATTGGAAAAAATGTAACAATAGGGCCGCATTGTTACATTGGACAGAACGTTTTTATAGATGATTGTACTGTTTTAGGTGCAAACGTAGTTATAGAAGGGTGGACAAAAATAGGGAAAAATTGTAGGATTTCTTCTGGGGCTGTTCTGGGTGGCGTTCCACAAATTGTTGGCTTCAAAGAAATGCCTTCCTGGGTGCAAATTGGAAATAACACAGAAATTCGGGAATTTGTTACTGTTCATCGTTCCAGCAGGGAAAATGAAAGCACTTCCATTGGAAGTCATGTTTATTTGATGGCTTATGTTCATGTTGCACATGACTGCCAGATAGGGGATAATGTCATTGCGACTAATTACGTGGGTATTTCCGGTCATGTTTTAATAGAGGAAAAAGCGGTAATTGGTGGTCATGCCGGTATACATCAGTTTATTCGTATTGGGAAGCTGGCGATGGTGGGTGGTATGGCCAGGCTAACAAAAGATGTTCCACCCTTTTCTCTGGTTGAAGGAAACCCTCCAAAGCTTTACGGGAGAAATGCAATTGGTTTGCAGAGAAGCGAAATTAGCCCCTCCGTTCGGGGCGATTTGAAAAAAGCGTTTAAGTTTATCTCGAGATCTAATTTAAATACCAGTCAGGCTTTAGATAAAATAAAAAATGAGATTCCAGAAAGTGAAGAAGTAAAATACTTGCTTAAATTTATTGAAACTTCTAAACGGGGAATTCATAAGTAAATTCACTCAATTTTTTTACGGAGAAAAAGTTGTATGAAAAAAATTCGAACGGGAGTCATTGGAACCGGAAGAATGGGTGAATACCACACTGCAGTTTATTCGGAACTATTTTTTATTGATCTCGTGGGAATTGTTGATATTAAGGAGGAAAGAGGAAAAACCATATCGAAACAGTTTAACACTGCTTATTTTTGCGACTTTAATGAGATACTTGACAAGGTTGATGCTGTAAGCATTGCTGTGCCAACGGACCTCCATTACACAATTGCGAAAGAGTTTTTAAGCGCTGGAGTAAATGTACTTTTAGAAAAGCCAATTACGAACAATTTTAATCAAGCTGTTGAATTATTTGGACTGGCGGAAAAAAATAATTGTACTCTTCATATAGGCCATGTAGAAAGATTTAACGGGGCGGTGCAGGAATTGAAAAAAATTGTTCATGAGCCACTGTTAATAGAGAGCAGGAGATTGGGCCCTTTTCAGTCAAGAATTGAAGATGATGGAGTGGTTATGGATCTGATGATACATGATATTGATATAATTTTAAACCTGGTTGAGTCGGAAATCCTCGATATTAATGTTATGGGGCGATCTTTTTTTACAGGAAAGGATGATTTGGCAAGTGTTCAAATACATTTTAAAAATAATTGTGTTGCTAACATCATCGCCAGCCGTGTAACTCAAGATAAAATCAGAACTATGGCTATTTCACAAAAAGACGCTTACATTTATCTGGACTTTACTGATCAGGAGATTCACATTCATCGTGGGGCTTCCTCTCAGCACCGTTTAGAAAAGCATGAACTTCATTACAAACAGGAATCATTCACGGAGAGACTGTTTGTTCACCGGGAGAACCCTTTAAAGCTTGAAATAAAACATTTTCTTGACTGTTCTGCAAACGGTGCCACCTCATCTATGTCAGTTGATAAAGAATTGAGGTCTTTAAAAGTTGCCCTGGAAATTGTCGATAAGTTCAAAAAAAACCAGGCAAATCTCTAATAATCCTCTCTGCTTATCTTATAACTAATTTTGAACAATAAAACAGATATAACCAAGTTAGATAGAATAGGTCTCATAGCAGGAACAGGGGAATTGCCTCGAATGTTAGCAGAACAGGCTAGCAAAGATAACATAAAAGTTATTGCCATCGCTCTTTCCAAAGACTCTATTTCTTCCCTCCAGCCGGTTTGTGACAAGGTTTTTCAACTCGGCATAGGACAAACCAATAAACTCTTAAAAACTTTAAAAAATGAAAAAATTAAAAATGTCTTCATGATAGGCAAAGTTGATAAAAAAGTTATTTTCCAAACAAAAATATTTGATTTTCGGGCTCTTAAAATTTTGAAAAATATGAAACTAAATGATGATAAATCTTTGATGACGGTTGTAATTGATGAGCTTAAATCAGAGGGAATAAGTTGTTTGGACCAATCCTTGTTTCTAAAAAAATTGTTTCCATCTAAAGGTGTGTTGACAAAAAAAAAACCAACCAAATCCGAATGGGAAGATATTCAATACGGTTTTTCTATTGCTAAGGAAATGGCGCAAATGGAAATTGGGCAAACCGTTGTTGTTAAGAATAAATCAATCGTTGCGGTTGAGGCGATGGAAGGAACAGACCAAACAATAATGCGGGGGCTAAAAATAGCAGGCAAAGGAGCGATTGTTGTTAAAGTCAGCAGGCCTAAACAGGACTTTCGTTATGACATCCCTGCTGTGGGAGAAACTACCCTTTCAATGATAATAAAAGGTAAGGCTTCAGTGCTTGCACTGGAAGCGGAAAGAACCCTTGTGGTAAATAAAGATAAAATGATAGAACTCGCGAATAAATATAAGATTTCCATTGTGGCTGTTTAAAAAATGAAGAAAAAAATACTCATAATAACCGGAGAACCTTCCGGAGATATTCACGGCGCATCCCTCTCCCGTTCTTTAACTGCATTTAAACCGGATTTACAAATTTTTGGCGTAGGAGGTCCTGAAATGAGAAAATCCGGCGTCCATATCCTCCAGGACAATAATGAAATGGCAGTTGTTGGTATTTTGGAAATTTTTGGAAAAATCAGGTTATTGTATAAGATTTTCAAAAAAATAGAATACGAAATTGTTTTCGGAAAATACTCGGCCCTTGTCCTCATAGACTATCCGACTTTTAACATGATGTTGGCATGGATAGCTTCAAAACACGGTCTTCCTGTCTATTACTTTATTGCTCCACAAGTATGGGCTTGGGGAAAAATCCGCCTCAAGCTTCTTGCCCGTATTGTGAATAAGATGTTTGTTATTCTTCCTTTTGAAAAAGAAATATATGAGAATGCAGGTCTGGATGTGGAGTTTGTAGGGCATCCATTTATTGGCAAGGTCAAAACAGCCCTGGAAAGAGATAGAGCATATAAAATATTTGGTCTTGATAAAAACAAGAAAATTGTTGGTATTTTACCTGGTAGCCGCAGCCAGGAAATTAAAACACTCTTGCCGGTGATGCTGGAATCCGCCAGAATTATAAAGAAGGAGATTCCAACAGCTCAGTTCGCTTTACCTCTTGCGAAAACAATTAAAGAGGAAGAAGTTGCAACTCTAATAAAACAGAGCGGGCTGAATGTTAAGATAATAAAAGACTTTACCTATGATGTCATGTCTGTGGCAGATTTTTTAATTGTTGCATCAGGCTCTGTTACTCTGGAAGCTGGAATATTGAAAAAACCGATGGTGATAATTTATAAAGTCAATTTTATTACGTCTATTATCGCTAGGATATTGGCTCTAATTTCGCACGTAGGTCTTGTAAATATAATTGCTGGGAAAGAAATAGTACCGGAATTGCTTCAGGAAAAAATGACCCCGGAAAATATAGCTTCCTGTAGCCTTAAAGCCCTTACAGATGAAAAATATTATAAACGGGTAAAACAGGAATTAGCTAAAATAGAGCAATTATTAGGGGAAAAAAAAGCGGCTCAAACTACAGCAAAGAGCATTATTAATTGCCTTTATGAAGAAAAATCTTTATAAATACATACTCCCTTATGTTCTTTTTGTAATTTTGTATTTGATCGGAAAAACATTACGCGTCCAAATTATAAATCGTGATGTCGAGTCCCTATTGGAAAAACAAGGCCGAACGATCATCTATACGTTCTGGCATGGCAGGATGCTCTTCTTCCCATACCTCTATAGGTTTTCAGGTAAATCTACAATCCTGACAAGTCCGAGTGAAGACGGCGAAATTGTTGCGAGAACCGCAAGAATGTTTGGATTTTCAAGTATTCGAGGGTCATCTTTTAAAAAAGGTGGGTCCGCACTGCTGAAAATGACAAGACGTATTAAGGATGGAACGTCGATTACCGTTGTTGGCGATGGCTCCAGAGGCCCTCGCTATAAACTACAAGAAGGAATAATAAACCTTGCGTATTTGACAGGCGCTCCGATACTGCCTGTGGCATACGGAGCTAAGAATAAAATTCAACTCAATAGTTGGGATCAGTTTATTATACCGATCCCTTTTTCCAAAATAAAGGTAATGTATGGTAACCCTGTGTATGTTGATAAAAGGACTGAAGAAAAAAAATCGCAAAGTAAACTTGAAGAACTTGAAAAAAAGCTAAAAGAAATTACTCAGACTGTAGATAGCTGGGATTAAGAAAATATAGTATAAAAATTATATACAACGTAAAATAGTACCAAAGACGAAAAAAATTTATTTTTTGTGATATGAGATTATCCATTATTATACCTGTATTTAATGAAGTAGATACTATTTCCGATATTATTCAAAAAGTGAAAAATTCGGATTACGATAAAGAAATTATTGTAGTGGATGATGCTTCTACAGATGGTACAAAAGATGTTTTGCAAAAACTGAGTCAACAGCCGGGAATTAAGGTTTTTTATCATGAAAGAAACTGTGGAAAGGGAGCGGCAATACGAACAGCTATAAAAAATATTACAGGTAACATAACTATCATTCAAGATGCCGATCTGGAATATGATCCTGACGATTATACCGGTTTGCTTAAACCGATTCTTGATGGCAAGGCCGATGTTGTTTACGGTTCAAGATTTCAGGGAGGACCACACAGGGTTTTATTTTTCTGGCATTATATTGGAAACAAGTTTTTAACCCTGTTTTCCAATATGATGACAAATTTAAATCTTACGGATATGGAAACAGGTTATAAGGCATTTAAATCAAATGTTATCAAAAATATTTCTTTGACATCCGACCGCTTTGGTTTTGAGCCGGAGGTTACAGCTATAATTGCACATTGTAACAATTACAAAATATATGAAGTACCCATTTCATATAGTGGAAGAGATTACAGTGAAGGAAAAAAAATAGGCTGGAAAGATGGGGTAGCCGCAATGTATTTTATTTTAAAATATAATATACAGGCCAAATTAAAAATAGGTTCGTAATGCGGTAAAATCTGTGGTAAATTTAATTATGCCTATTTATGAATATGTATGTAAAGCATGTTCCGAAAAATTTGAAGTGTTGACTTTTGGTAATGGGAAAGTAGTTTCATGTCCTAAGTGTCAAAGCAAAAATATGAAAAAAAGTTTTTCAACTTTTGCGGCTATTAGTCCATCTTCCAATACTTCAGATCCCTCCTGTGTAACACCTGCCTGCGGATATAATACCGGTGCTTGCGGCTCTGGAATGTGTGGAGTCAAATAGGGATCGCTTACCAAGGATCAGCAATCAATAATTAAATATTTTTGTATGTCCCCTTATGATAGCTTACGACTGAAATCTGTAAGCTAATAATTATGGCCTTTGAAACTTACGTCATATCCTGGAACCTTACAAAGAGATGCAACCTGCGTTGCACCCACTGTTATCTGGATGCTTCTTTTTTAACCGGTGACGTTGTAGATGAACTCTCATATGCGGAATGCCGGAAACTAATTGACCAGATGGCGGAAGTCAACCCTCATGCCTGCCTTATCCTGACTGGCGGAGAGCCTCTTCTCAGGGAAGATATCTATTGTATTGCCTCTTATGCTAACGACAAAGGATTTATGGTAGTTATGGGTACGAATGGCCTTTTGCTTAATGATACTACTGTTCCTAAAATGCTTGATGCTGGAATAAAAGGAATAGGAGTCAGTTTGGATTCTATTCATCCCGAAACACATGATCGCCTACGAGGACTCTCAGGTTCCTGGGAAAAAGCAATCAGCGGAATTGAAGCAGCTAAGAAATATAACCTTGATTTTCAGATTCAAACCACAGTTACTAAGGATAATTATGATGAAATACCTAAGATGATAGATTTTGCGCATAAACTGGACGCAACCGGATTTTATCTTTTTTTCCTTGTCTGCACAGGCAGAGGAGAAAAGATGACCGATATTACACCAAAACAATATGAAGAAGTCCTCTCCTATGTTTATAAAGTTCATGGGAACTATAATGGGATGATGGTCAGGGCAAAATGCGCTCCACATTTTAAAAGAATCGCTTATCAGATAGATAAAAACTCTCCTTTATTAAAAGGGTATGTGGGGGGATGTCGCGCGGGTACGAATTATTGCCGGATTACCCCTGGAGGAGATATTACTCCTTGTCCCTACATGCCTAATAGTGTTGGTAATGTGAAAGCCAAAGACTTTAAAGAAATTTGGCATGATGCTGGTCTTTTTCAACAATTCCGCTATCCAAAATATGAAGGAAAATGTGAGTATTGTGAGTTCAAACTTTTATGTGGAGGGTGCAGGGCAAGAGCTTTAGCAGTTAATAATAATACTTTCGGTGAAGATCCATGGTGTAATTATGAACCGGTTAAGGGAAATACTCACATTATTAATATTGCAACAGCTATTCAGTTTGGTCTTGAAAAAGAATCCTCAGACGAGGATAAAGATAATAATAAAGGATTATCCTGGACACCAGAGGCCCAGGAACGATTAAAAAAGATACCTTTTTTTGCCAGAGGAATAGCTAAACAGGGCTTGGAAAAACATGCATTAGATAATAGTATAAAATTGATAACACCTGAGTTAATGGATGAACTCCGCTCTAAATTTGCAAATAGTTTTGGAGGACGGTTTACAAAAAAGTAAATAAGATTACTGCAGAGAACGTGGAATTGGCAGAGAAAAATTCTGTTTTTTGAAAAGCATTCAGTAGACCATTAAGATTTTTAACTTATTTGCACTCTGTCTGATTCGCTGTGTAAGATTTTTCGGGGCTTGCTGGAAGATAATTCATTAGATTC
>Ga0187827_10001202_pt1 | contig 38692 bp, 33 predicted proteins | sample ETNtaG_39_FD_167969 | JGI IMG/M metagenome (GOLD analysis project Ga0187827, IMG submission 167969) | Marine microbial and viral communities from oxygen minimum zone, Eastern Pacific Ocean - ETNP2014_SV_150_PacBio MetaG (Illumina Assembly) | ecosystem: Environmental > Aquatic > Marine > Hypoxic...
GTCGAAATTCGGACCAAGGGTACGATAGTGGCTATGCGAACTCATCCAGTGGTCATGCGGGGTGATTTCCTTTGCCACACCGGTCGCCCGGTAGAAGAGCACGAACTATTCGGGGCAGAAGAGTAGCTGCATAAAAGTTACTTTAAATGCAACGTTATTCTATTTTCGGACTACTCCGCCATGCGCTGAGCTACCACGAAAAGTGGCAGCAGGCATGGCGGAGCCCAGAACCAAAGCGTGACTATGATGTTGTCATTATCGGGGGTGGCGGCCATGGATTAGGCACGGCTCATTATCTAGCACAGGATCACGGGATAACCAATGTAGCTGTGCTGGAAAAAGGTTGGCTTGGCGGCGGGAATACTGGCCGTAATACGATGACCGTGCGCTCAAACTTTCTTCGCGAAGCAAGCGTGCCTTTCCATGAGAAATCGCTGTCGCTTTACCATGGTTTGAGTAAGGAGTTGAATTACAACCTCATGGTCGGCAAGCGGGGAATGATTACATTTCTACAAAGTTCCGGAGCTTCTCGTACGGCGATGCAAATGGCTAATACGATGCATATTTTTGGCGCTCGTTATGAAATGATTTCGGTGGAGGAAATTCGGCGTCGCCTACCGATATTTGATCCAGTTCCAGATGCAAGGATGCCAATTAATGGAGGAGTTTACCAGCCCGACGCCACTATGGTGAGGCACGATGCTGTGGCATGGGGCTTTGCGCGTTCCGCGGATAGTCGCGGTATAGATATTATTCAAAACTGCGAGGTTACCGGAATTACTCGAAATAGAAATAGGGTAACAGGGGTTGAAACCACGCGAGGAGTTATTAAGGCCAAGAAGGTTGGGATGGCAGTGGCGGGTCACGGCAGCGTAGTAGCAGCGATGGCCGGACTTCGGCTTCCGATTGTGACACAACCGCTACAAGCCTGGGTGTCCGAGCCAATTAAACCGATACTGGATGAGATAGTGGTGATTCGCGATTATTTTGGCACCTATTTAATGCAGTCAGACAAGGGAGAAATAGTAATCGGGCAAGGGTGTGATCCCTATTGTTCCTATGCCCAACGTGGAACGTTTCCCATAATTGAGGATGCAACCGCAGCCATGTTGGCGGTATTTCCTCGATTCAAACGACTCAAGTTATTGCGTCATTGGGCAGGAATGCTCGATATGACCTACGACGGTAGTCCGATAATCTCCAAGACCGATGTAGTTGGGTTTTACATCGATATTGCAGGATCTGGTGGATTTAAGACAACGCCAGTTGCTGCGAAGACCTTTGCCCATCTCATTGCGCAAAACGAACCCCACGAACTGACTCGAGACTTGGGCTTGGATCGCTTTGGAAAAGGACATCTTGTAGTTGAGGGCGGTGTGTCGTCCGGTCATATTCTTTAACGGGAGAATATTCAAAATATGATGCTAATCCCTTGCCCATATTGCGGATCCAGAAACGAGAATGAATTTGCCTGGGGTGGTGAGGTCTGTCGGGTTCGGCCCGAGTCACCTGGCTCCCTCTCAGATATCGAGTGGGCTGATTATTTATATAACAGCGACAACAAGAAGGGCGTGGTTAAAGAGTATTGGTGGCATGTTAAAGGTTGTAAGCAGTGGTTTGAAATTGAGAGGGACAATTCCACGCACGCGATCATGTCCCCAGGTCAGGATTCATAACCCTGATTTAGAGATGTGAGACGAATTCATCAGGGCCGTTACTCATGAGCATTAGCTCGAATCGAATGCCCAATGGTGGATTGATTGACCGCAATCGACGGCTGTCATTCCGATTCAACGGTAGATCCTATATTGGCCATCCGGGCGATACACTTGCCTCGGCTCTACTGGCTAATGGCATTCGACTGGTTGCCCGCAGTATCAAATATCATCGGCCACGCGGAGTTGTTACTGCGGGTTTCGAGGAGCCAAATGGACTAGTGCAGCTTCTTGGGGCGTCGGAAGAACCGAATGTGCGTATGACCTGCCTGCCCCTTACCGATAATCTTGAAGTAGAAAGTGTGAATTGCTGGCCAGGCCTTCGATTCGACCTGGGCGCATTGAACGATCGTATTTCACGTGCAATACCGGCGGGTTTTTACTACAAAACCTTCATGTGGCGTCCTTGGTCTGCCTATGCAAGGTTCATCCGTCGAGCCGCAGGTCTTGGGCGCGCCCCAAAGACGATAACCCCCGAGAATTATGAAAAACGCTATCACCATTGTGATGTCCTAATTATTGGTGCGGGGCCAAGTGGCCTCGCTGCGGGTCTTGTTGCTGGTACAAGTGGTGCACGGGTCATGATTGTAGACAATCAAACCCAACCCGGGGGGCAACTACTCGGTGAGTCCGCACAGATCGCCAATAGTCCAGCACTCGATTGGGTTGAGCAGGTAACCTCTGAAATAGACCGCTTGGCGAATGTTCGCAGACTTGCGAGCAGCATGGTTACAGGCTATTACGATCACAACATGTTGACGGTAATAGAGCATAGTCCTCAGCAACCCTGGCTCCGGGAACGCCTTTGGCGGGTGCGTGCAAAACAGGTAGTGATTGCTACAGGTGCTGTAGAGCGACCACTGGTTTTCCCTGATAATGATCGCCCAGGAATCATGCTCGCATCTGCTGCGCAAACCTATTTGCAGCGCTACGCTGTTAATCTCGGTCGCCAGATCGTCTTTTTCACGAATAACAATAGCAGTTATCAATCTGCGTACGATCTTATTCAGGGCGGCCAGAATGTTTCTGCCATTATCGATACCCGACAGAAAGTCGATCAAAGCATATGTCGGCGAGCGGCTGAACTGGATATCGAAGTAGTGAGTGGCTCAGGTGTTCGTGCCGTAGAGGGAGGTTTTGCAGTGCGCGGCGTTGAAGTTGAACGGTTAGATGGATCGTCAAACAGTCGCCATCTTGATTGTGACCTGTTGTGTTATTCGGGTGGCTGGGATCCACTGGTGCATCTTCATTCGCAGTCCGGAGCGAGATCGGAATACGATCGAGAGCTGGCTTGCTTTGTTCCTGGCAAGTCCGTGCAGCAGTCGTTATGTGCAGGCTCTGCACGAGGTATTTTCCACCTGAAAGGCTGCATCTCTGATGGTTTTGAAATCGGTGCTGGCGCTGTTACAGCCCTGGGTCGCAAAGTGTCTATACCCCAGATGCCCGACGTGGCGGAGGGCCAGCCACTGGATATCGAACCGATCTGGGAGATCCCCACCGCACCTGGGGTAAAAGCATTTATCGACTATCAAAACGATGTGACAACCAGCGACCTAAAACTGGCACTGCGGGAAAATTTTGTCTCTATAGAGCACGCTAAGCGCTATACAACTGCCGGCATGGCCACAGACCAGGGAAAGATAAGCAACACCAATGTGATCGGGTTTATCGCAAAACAACTAGCAGTTGAGCCTGGCTCAGTTGGAACTACCACATATAGGCCGCCATTCAGCCCAGTGAGTTTCGGTGCTATCGCCGGGCCTGATGCTGGACCATTGATCATTCCTTTGAGAACTACGCCGATAACGCAGTGGCACATAGACTCCGGTGCGTCAATGAGTGAGGCGGGGTCGAATTTTCGTCGACCCTTTTTTTTCCCAAAGTCAGGTGAAGACATGAGATCGGCTGTCAACAGGGAGGCTCTGGCAGTCCGACAAGCTGCCGGAATCTATGATGGCACGCCACTTGGCAAGTTTGAGCTCCACGGGCCCGATGTCATAGCTTTCCTGAATCGGGTGTATACCAACCGGTGGGATGATCTCGGAATAGGGCAGGGCCGGTTTGGCCTAATGCTTCGTGAAGACGGCCGCCTTCTCGATGATGGCGTTACTTTTAGACTTGGCCACAACCATTTTTTTCTTTCATCTGGATCGGGTACGGCTGAGGTAGTGCACGCCCATCTTGAGAGATTGTTGCAGATCGTATGGCCTGACCTGAATGTCTTTGTATCGAAAGTTACCAGCCAGTGGGCAAATATTTGCTTGTGTGGTCCAAGGGCGAGAGAAATACTGCGTTCTGTAGGCACGGATATTGATCTTGATCTGGATGTATTTCCGTTTTTGCATTTGCGACAAGGTAAAGTGGCAGGATTCGATGCTCGCGTTGCTCGAGTCAGTTATACCGGTGAATTGAGTTTTGAGATAAACGTTCGTGGTCGTGATGGGCTTGCGATTTGGAAGGCGTTAATGGAAGCTGGCAAGCCACTAGGTATAACACCGGTAGGGTCGGAAACCAGCGCTGTGCTTCGAATTGAGAAAGGGTATATATCGGCTAATACAGAGGGTGATAATGTAACTAATCCTTTCGATGCGGGTCTCGGGTGGGTTGTAGATATGGACAAGGAAGACTTCATTGGCAAGCGAAGTTTGATCAGAGACCTCGCTATCGGTGGAGAGCGTCAGCAGGTGATTGGCCTGCTGCCACAAGATGAGGGGTTCGTCATGGCCGAGGGCAGTGCCATTATTGAATCCTCTGCCGGTTCGAGTTCTACTCGAAAGCTGCTGGGGCACGTAACAGCGTCTTGTTACAGTCCAAATCTAGAGCGCTCTATTTCTCTCGGGCTTCTGAAAAATGGCTGCACTCGTGAGGATGAAACGGTCATAGTGTCAGGACTCGACAGGATGGTTGAAGCGACAGTTACCCGGCCAGTTTTTGTTGACTCTGCTGGTGAACGGATGAGGGGCTGAGATGCCTTACGATGTTGCTATTGAGAAACAGGGGCCTTGCGGGATGTTGCTCCTGAGGGGCGATGTTTCAGCGCGGGCAAAATTTTCCACATGTCTTGGTATGGATATTCCACAGGCGCCTAATACCGTATCCAGCGCTGGCGAGCGTTCGGTATTGTGGCTAGGCCCGGAAGAATGGCTGTTGGTCACCTCAGAGAAGGATGAGGCGCACCTTGCCAGTGAACTTTTGCAGTCAGTTGAAGACGTTTATGCGGCGGTGATTATAGTTTCGGATTGCTATACTGTGTTGAATTTAAGTGGGACCCAGTCGCTGGATGTGTTGGCACAAGGGTGTGGTATCGATATCTTTCCTGAAGAGTTCATTATTGGGCAATGTGTTTGCTGCGCGTTCGCCCGCACTACCGCAATATTGCGACCGTTTAAGAATGCAGGCGTTTATCAATTGATAGTGGAGTCGAGTTACGCCAGTTATATAGAACTCTGGTTGCGAAAAGCAGCAGGGTTTTGAGTCGTCGAACACTACGCGCTCGTTCAGGTTTACCGCTGTTCCCTCGAGTGTTGCCCCACGCGCGTCAAATGAACGTTTGCCTCAAGTCGTCTTTCAAGGTGTCTCACGAACAATTCATCCTGTGGGGACCTATAGCCTCTCATCCAATATAAGTAGAGTATCAGCGATCACCTGCGCACCCTTGGCGAGCGCTTCGGGGGTCGTATTCTCTCTTTCGTTGTGACTGATGCCGCCTTCACAGGGTATAAACAACATACCGCTATGACAAAAGGAGTTAAGGTACCGGGCATCGTGTCCTGCGCCCGACGGCATATGTTTAAAGGAGTAGCCTCGTTGTTTAGCAGCCGTCTCGATCGCCTCTGGAACAGGTCCTTCAAAGGAAGTTGGGTGTGCCCGCCGGGTTTCAATAACAAGAATGTCGCATCGAGTAGCGGCTTTATTACAAACAGACTCTACTTGTCTCCCCAGCTGTTTCAATACTGCATTGTCTGGATGCCGAAGATCGATAGCGAAAAGCACTCGCCCGGGCACGACAGCGAGCGAGCCCGGAAACACCTCAAAACGTCCAATCGTGAAGCGAAGTATGTCTAATGGGTCATAAAATAGATCGCGCAGCGCACTCGCGATTTTCACTGCATCGACAAATGCATCACGGCGAAATCTTTCTGGGGTAGTGCCAGCGTGAGCTTCGTCGCCAATAATCTCGACCTCAAACTTTCTGGTTCCTTGAATAGCGGTGACAATACCGATGTCGAGATTCTCGATTTCAAGAACAGGCCCTTGCTCTATGTGCAGTTCCACAAATGCTGCCAGCGGGGTTTTAAGGTTACGGACTTTGGCCCATGGAATCGCATCTCTGAGATTCCGCACAGCACCTCCCATCGTGTTGCCCTCTCGATCCGTGGCAGCTAGCATGACATCCACGGCCGATGCGCCGGTATACACGGCCGATCCCATATTAGTAGGGTTAAAGCGTACACCTTCTTCGTTGTTCCAGATAACTATTTCCAGGGGATGACGCGTAGCAATTCCGGCGTCATCAATGACTTCAAGTGCTTCAACCGCAGATAGTATTCCGGATATACCATCGAAACGGCCACCTGTTGGTTGAGTATCGCTATGGGAGCCGCTGACTATGGCGAGGGCATCAGGTATTGTTCCAGCACGGCGCATGAACTGATTGCCATATGAGTCTATCTCAATGCCAAAGTGTCGATCACGGGCCCATTTGGCGAGTCGCACGTGAACTTCGATGTCGGCATGAGTCAGCGCGGGACGATTGACCCCGCCTTGTCCAGTTGCACCCAGTTTTGCCATTTCCAGGTGGCACTGCCACAAGCGTTGTGCGTCAACTTTGAGGCAACGTGAATCCCAACTTGTCAAAATAGTTCACCAAATTCGGTATTTTTACTGAATGCCAGAGGGTCGTAATGCAAAACTCTAGCCAGACTCGAGTGCGCCTAAATTATTTTCTGCTTATGAAAGACATAGCAGATTAGTAGAGGTTCACTCAGTCGAAGTATTGACCTTGTATAGTTTTTCCAATCATATTTTGAATTAAATTGGCTGCGGTTATTGCGGTAATTCGGTTTACGTCACGAGCGGGCGTGATTTCAACGATATCCATGCCGACAACTCGTCCTTTTGCAACAAGGCCGTGAATTAGTTTACGGGCCTGGTGATAACTTAAACCGCCCGGTGCCGGGCCGGCAACTGCCGGCATAACAGAAGGATCGAAGCCGTCAGCATCTATAGTCAGATAGTAGCGTCCCCCATCCGGAATTTTCGCTAGTACGGAATCCATACCGCGGTCTTGTAATTCCATGTCCGTTATGAGATGCGCTCCATAGGCTGTGGCTGCATCGAATTCTTCTTGTCGCGCACTGCCTTGGCAACGCAAGCCAATTTGAAAAATCTCTCCAATGTGACTCATTTCCGATGCTCGCCTAATGGGGCTAGAGTATCCTTCCCGGATACCGAACTTACTGTTGACCCAATCAAGATGTGCATCGACCTGTATCAAGGTGATTGGCTGTTGATCTTTAAAGGCGCGCAATGCTGGGATTGATACGCCATGATCACCACCCAGGATGATGGGTAATGCGCCAGCCCGAAGAATCAAGCAGATAGCTTCTTCAGCGCGGTTGTAATGCCGATTAAAATCCCGCGCGTCACCTGGCACGTCTCCGCAGTCAACGATGCGAATCGGTTTATTGTCAAGCAAAGGGCCGCCGAGATCAAAATCCCATCGCTCTAGGCCGCCACTGCTTTGTCTTGAAGCCCGACGTATCGCAGTTGGTGCATTAGTTTGGTCATTTGTAACCTGGTCGATATCGTAGGGATCACCGTAGGGTATGCCCAAAATGGCAATATCAGCTTCCAGGGTTTCAAGATCGAGTGCTAGGTCAAAATCCATAAATGTCTGACGAACCTGACGGGGCGCCACTGTCAAACTAGACAACGACTCCTTGGTTTCTTCTGTAATTAAAGTTGATCGGGGAGTGTTATTCATAAGCTATTACCTTTTTATTAATTGTTCCCTTTGAGTTCGGATTAGGCTTGATCAACCCCCAGGGGGGCAAGCCAGTATGGCGCTGGGCAGCCGGGCTTTGGATCTGGTCTTTTTCAGAGCGTATTTGCCAAGGTTACCCCTACGCCTAATTTGGCGAATTACCCATTTCTTGGTGAATTCCAGATTGCGGAGTTTGGGTAAAAGTCGGTTAAATTCGACAACGTCTGCGTACCGGGGAATAGGTCTAAATTTCAGATTTTGGCACACCATATTCCGGCAAATGGAATTTACACTCCGGAGCCTCTCTTAAACCCAAATAATTGCATCTTAGAAGAAATTCTGTATAGAATGAAGTGTTTTTCGGATACAAAAAAGCAAATTCAAAATTGTAGACACCAATCGAAAAGGCCACTCGGTAATGTAGAAATTCTGGGAGCATCATGGCGACTAACGCATCGGTATTAGGTGTCGGCGAAAGGATGATCGAAGCATTCGAGGATGTAATTCGAATCGTTGGACGCGATCGATTACAAGCCCTGAAGTCGCACAAGAAAGAGCCTGGACTGTTGTTTCTCTCTGGCCATATTGGATTGTTGGCTGTCACTGGGACCTTGCTCTGGCATTTCCTCGGTATGCCGTGGGTCTACTTGACGATATTTGTCCACGGGGTGGTCATCGCCCATCTGTTGACTCCTCTGCATGAATGCTGTCACTTGACCGCATTTCGTCATCGCTGGTTAAGCAATAGCGTTTACCGGTTTTTCAGCCTTATGCTGACATTGATGCCATTCGCGAGAGATCCTGACGATAGCCGAAGTATGTCGGTACGATGAAAGCCCGCTGGAACATCATCCTTATCCCGCCAATGATTCTGTCGTTGTTATTCCTATTTGGCACTCAGTTCGTCTTCCTACGGGCGGGGTTTTTCGAGGACCTTGGCCTAGGGCGGTTCGGTGACACCCTGACTCTAGAAAATTACATTACCTTTTTTCAGGATTCTTTCTATTTCGATACTTTGCGACTCAGTTTCTATCTTTCGTTGATCGTTGTCGTGGCGGTGTTGTTATGTGCTTACCCGGTTGCTTATGTGATCGCGCGAATGCGGTCACATTGGTCGATGATTCTCCTGGCGACGGTCGTCATATCCTCATTCATCACGGTCGTCATCAAGGCTCTTGGCCTGATCATCATTTTTGGCACCGATGGACCGATTAACAGCGTACTCCTGAACTTCGCCTTGGTCGATAGGCCGATCAAGATCATCGGCAATATTTCGGGCGTTGTCATTGGTCTGATGAATTACGTTCTTGGGTTCATGATCCTGATGTTGTTCAGCGTCATCCAGACAATTCCAAGGTCCCTGGAGGAAGCCGCAGAGATTCATGGCTCCAGTCGTTGGCGAGTTTTTTACCGAGTGGTCATTCCACTTAGTCTGCCTGGGGTTTTCGGCGGCTCAATGATCGTTTTCAACTTGTGCATGGGGGCGTTTGTATCAGCAGCGCTCCTGGGCGGCGGGCGGGTCTTAACCCTGCCGGTGGTTATTGAGCGAACCATCGTTCTTGACGGCGAATACGCAATGGGGGGCGCGCTCTCGGCTATTCTTCTTATTGTGGTTCTGATCATTAACATTTTATCGGTTATGGCTGTAGGCCGGATGCGTACTCTTAGAACATGAGATGCCATTGATGCGTCATTCGAGAACCAGGAGCGGCCGAAAGTATCTTGCCGGTGTAGTTGTTTGCGCGGTCTACATCTTTTTATTGGCGCCCGTGTTCGTGGTCGTCTTTGCCTCGTTCGACGGCGGTGATCCGGTCGCTGGTCGAGCCTTCCTGAATTTTCCTCCACAGGGGCTTTCTCTCCAGTGGTATTTCAGCATCCAAGCACGACTCTTCCACTCTTTGTGGATTAGTACGGCAGTAGCTATCTGTGCCGCCGCGGGCGGCATCGTCATTGGTGTTCCGATAGCCTTGGGGCTGGTGCGTGGTACTCTGCCTGGAAGGTCGGTACTCGAAGCTCTGTGCCGGGCCCCTTTGCAAATCCCATTCATCGTCATCGGTGTCGCATTCCTGCAGACGTATTATTTGGTCACCAGTTTGACCGGTATCAGAATCAACGGCACTTTTATGGCATTGGCGCTGGGCCATCTATTCATAGCAACGCCTTATGTCATTGGATCGGTAGGTGCTGTGCTGGTGCGATTCGATACATCTCTGGAAGAGGCTGCGTTGAGCCTTGGGGCGAGCCGATGGACGACTTTTCGGCGGGTCACTGTACCCATTATCATGCCCGGCATTTATACAGGCGGACTTTACGCCTTCATGGTGTCCTTCGGCGACGTCCCCATCTCACTTTTCCTTGCCAGTCCTAAATACACTACCTTGCCGTTGGAAATTTTCCATTCTATGGAGTTCGATTTCGATCCTGCGATTCTGGCGATCTCGGCGTTAGTGGTAATGGCGTCGGTCGTTATTCTTTGGATCGTCCAGCGGGTCGTTGGCCTCGATGTTCTCCTCCGCTCGGGGGGCTCGAGCTAACACCACTATTTGTAAAACCAAAACATATCAGGGGGAAACTTAAATAGATATGCAAAACTCGCTACTATCACCGCGATAATGTTCGCGGCCACCATACTGTTTGTTCAACCTAGACAAATCAGGAGGATAGCTAAATGAGATACCTAAAACTCACTACCATCACCGCGGTAATATCCGCGTTCATTGCAGCGGCGCTTGTCGCGGCACCGGCAAATGCTGGAAAACGTTTCGAGGGCGTGACTCTGACGGTCGGCACATTCGGCGGCAGTTGGAAAGACCGCATCAATGGATATGTAGGGAAAAAATTCGCTGAAGAGGGAGGTAAGATCGAATTCGTCACCGGCAACCCGCGGACTCTTTTGGCGAAGTTAGTTGCGGCTCGGGGGCAGGACGCTCCGATGGACGTCGTCGAAATCGTCGATTCCACGTGGCCGGATACCTTGGAAGGAGGCTTCGTTCAGAAGTACAACAAGGCCAATATCCCCAATACCGAGCACTTGGATCCCAATATGTACGACGACTACAAGGTTGCAAACTGGGTCACCGAGGAAGGTTTTATCTACAACATCGAGAAATTCAAGGAACTCGGCATTCCTAAGCCAACGAAGTTCTCGGATCTTCTCAATCCAAAGCTCAAAGGCCGTGTTTCCTTTCCTGACATCAACGTCAATACGGCGCTTAATCCGATCGTTGGGTTCGCCAGTGAGTACGGCGGGGACGAGCACAATATCGATCCCGGTTTGGAAAAGATCAAGGAACTCGACGTCTTTTCTTTTTATTCCTCCGGTACCCAGATCACTCAGATGTTCAAGGCGGGTGATATCTGGGTCGCGATCGCCCATGCTGGTTGGGGTGTGCGTCTAGACACCGCGGGTGTCAAGGTTGGGATGATCCATCCACTGGTCAAGGACAAGCGCGGTATGGCCAGCCGAGGTTATGCCGGGATTGTGGCCGGGACCAAGCATGCCGCTGCCGCCGAGTTCTACATCAACGAACTGGTTTCAGCGGGAATGCAGGAGGTTCTGCACACGAAAAACGGTATCGTGCCAACGAATGGGATAGTCCAGAATAAATACAAGGGTGATCCGAAGCGAGATGCCGCCGGCGATCCGTTCTTGTTGTTGGCGCCAGAGCAAATTGCCAATCTCTATTATATGGACTGGGATGGGTTTAAGATGACCGATTGGTCGAAGAAATGGAACCGGATGGTCGCTCAGTAGCGAGTTAGACCTGCCGTTCGGGTTATCTGAATTTAGATTGAGGTACAGTCAGGCATGTCGAAAGTTACGCTGACAGGCGTTTCCAAGAAATTCGACGACTTAACGGCCGTCCACGAGATGAATTTGGAGATCCAGGAAGGAGAGTTTCTCTCCTTCCTGGGCCCGTCCGGGTGCGGCAAGACTACAACGCTTCGCTTGATTGCAGGGTTTGCTGAACCAACTTTCGGCCAAATATATCTGGATGGGGACGATGTCACTAACCTGCCGCCCCAATTGCGTCATATTGGAATGGTGTTCCAGGACTATGCTTTATTCCCGCATCTAACCATTGCCCAGAACATCGGTTTTGGCCTGACTGAAAGGAAGTATCCCAAGCATAAGATTGCGGATCGGATCGGGGAAATGCTGGACTTGATTCGTCTGGGCGAAGTTGGCGACCGCCTGCCATCAGAACTCAGCGGCGGCCAGCGCCAGCGGGTCGCATTGGCCCGGGCAGTCGCATTTCCGCCGCGCGTGTTGTTAATGGATGAGCCGCTGGGCGCACTCGACCTTAAGCTGCGTGAGGCGATGCAGATCGAGCTCCGGCGTATTCAACGAGAACTGAAAATCACCACCATTTATGTGACCCATGATCAGCACGAAGCCATGATTATGTCGGATCGTATCGCGGTAATGGATCAAGGCTCGATCATCCAATTGGGTACCAGCCGCGAGATCTATAATGCCCCCCAATCCCGGTTCGTCGCTGATTTTGTCGGCAAATCAAATTTTCTTACGGCTCGGGTGATCAGTGGTTCCGGTGAAATCTGGGCCCTGGATACCAATAATCATGAGATCACTGCACAGACCACCACGGATCTTCAACTGGGCGCAGACGTAACGGTTGCGGTGCGGCCGGAATATGTGACGATCACCGACCTGAATGCGCCTGTGAAAGATGCCAATTCAATGTCTGGCCGGGTTTTGGAGTGGAGTTACAAAGGCAATATTCTCGACGTCATCGTTGAGTTTGATGACGGCACCAACTTTATTGTCGAGTTTCATGGCGCTGGGCAAATACCACAGGTTGACCAGCAAGTGCTTGTGACATGGCCGGTGGATAAGACGACGATCCTGCAGAAGTGAAGTGAAATTGTTTTCGACTTGCGTTTTCGACCTGAAAAACGTTCAAGAATCAGCCTTTGAGGGATATTTGTCCACGAAAGCCCGCATTAAATGCGTTTGCGACAAGTTCATTGGGGCACTGACTCGGTCTCGGAGAGCCCTTTGAGCTATACAGGAGGATTGCACGATAGCCTGGATGGTTTAACCGGCATCAATAATCTGCTGTGCAACTGCCTTGATATCAAACCGGGTGAGAGCCTTTTGATTATTGCTGAGCCGGAAGGGAGTGGTTTTTATGAGGAAGGTATCGATAAACTCATCGCTAAACAGGCTGCTGCCATAGGAGCCGTAGTTCAGATTCTGCGCCCTCCGCTTGGTGACGCTGCTTTTCGCGATAGTTTTGGGTCGGTTTTTTCATCTATAAGAACAGCGCACCATACACTGTTTCTCTCTCGGCTTGGCGACAAACTCCGTTTCAGCAATATTCCTGGCAGTGGTAGCAAAACAATGAGTTACACGCCGGAGTTCGCCATGCTTGATGCCGAGTATGCGGCTGTGCCGTGGGGTCTTTTTCAGCAGGTTCACGACCGGGTCTTAGCTACTATGGCCCAAGCCGATAGTTACCGTATTACTTGCCCGTTGGGTACGCAATTGAGCGGTCGGGCCAGAGGGGTGGAATGTCAGCCGGTGAACGACACTATTGCGCCATTCGCGGTGAAGCTCTTTCCAGTACTGATTTATCCTCCGTTGCGTTGTATTGATTTGGAAGGACAAATCGTTCTTGGCCCTTATCTGAGTTCAACATCAATCAACCATTTTGAGAACAGTAGCCTGAAGCTGGAACACCCGGTTACGGCACATGTCGAGGGTAGCCGCATTGTTCGGTTCGAAGGTGACCCAGGGGCGGTTGCTGCGGTTCAGGCGCAGTATCAGAGAGTTGGTAAGCTCTCCGGAGGAGATCAATATACGATCCATTCCTGGCACACCGGCATCTATCCCAAGACGTTTTATAGTCACCCGATCGATGACGACATCGAACGCTGGAGTGATCTAGTGTTCGGTAGCCCCCGCTATACACACTTCCATACCTGTGGCAAGGAGCCTGGCAACATCAGCGCTATGGTGGTAGATGCCACTATTTGGTTTGATGACGATCCCATTTGGGAGGCAGGCCGGTTTGTTTTCCTCGATCGTCCTGAACAACAGGCGCTGTTGGGCAATTACCTGGATCACCCCGGCGCATTTGATATGTGCTGGGATATTGGACTTTAACTCTGTGGCGGCTATCTAAATTTTGAGTGTCATAGGGTACGTACTGAAAACACGTAATAATTCCGTTGGCTGATACGCGTTCCTACAATCTATGAATAATAAACAGTGGACAGTGGGAGTTACCCACCTAATTAAGCCGCCTTTCGATCCGGAACTGGCGGGCTTCGATGGTCGAGCAGATTTCCTGTACTTCAATTCAACAGATGAGTCGTCATTCGATAAGGAATGGCTTAAGTCCATTGACGCATTCTTGGTTTGGACGCCGGCAATTAGTGATCGCACAATTTGTCATCTTGACAAGTGCAAAATAGTGGTCCGTTACGGTGTAGGAGTCGATAACGTCGACCTCAAGGGTCTCAATAACAGCGGTATTGCATTTTCTAACAACCCAGAATACGGCCCGGAAGATGTCGCTGATACAGCAGTCGCCATGCTTCTAAGCCTGCAACGTCGTATAGTCGAACATGACTATAAAGCTAGGCAATATGCCGACACCTGGCAGGAAAATCATCTCAGCCCTACGCGACATTCAAGGCACAGTACTGTTGGAGTGATCGGCGTTGGGCGCATTGGGATTAGCGTCATTAACCGAATACGAGCGTTCGGCTACCGTATCGTAGGATATGACCCTTACGTTTCAAATGGTATGTTTCGCGCATTGGCAATAGAAAGGGCCGACAGCATGGCCGAACTGGTAAAGCAATCAGAACTCGTAACTCTACATTGTCCTCTAACAGATGAAACTCGGGCGATGATTAACGACGATGTTGTGAATCGTGCCAAGCCAGGAATGATATTAGTAAATACCGCTCGTGGTGGCCTGATTGAGAGCCTGGATGTCATCCATGCGGGGTTGCGCTCAGGGCAATTGGCCGGAGCAGGCCTTGACGTGATTCCGGATGAACCGCCAGTCGCACATCCCCTGATCGAGGCGTGGCGGGCGGGCGTTGACTGGCTGCAAGGCCGCTTGATCATAACGCCACACAACGCCTTTTTTTCGGACCATTCGATGTACGATTGCCGCTACAAAGCCGCAGAAACCGCACGTTTGTTTCTAGAAAACGGTATTCACCGCAATGCAGTTACGTCTTGATGAATTTTCTCACACGAAACGAGCTGGCCGGGACGCTGATTTGGGTGGTAACGATGTATGGGCTGCGTCGTAAAGAAGTGTAAGGCGCAATGACGATTTGCCCTCGTCGAATTGACCGACCGGAGAGCAATATCTGAAATACATTGTCCAGTCATTGCGTAGGACCGTAAGCCCACAAGGACACGTTTTTCGAGGTTGGTGGATTGTCGGCGCTGGTAGCTTGGTGCAGTTTATCGCTGCCATTTTTTTCTTTCAGGCTTTCGGTGCTTACGCGCTGTTGCTTGAGGGTGAATTTGGTTGGAGCAAAACATTGTTGGCCGGCGCATTTTCCCTGATTTGGATTGAGATCGGCTTACTCGGTCCGGTTCAAGGTTGGATGATCGACCGCTATGGTCCGCGCGTGGTGATGCGCGGGGGTCTGGTGATCTTTGGTCTTGGCCTTTTTGGCTTTAGTCAGATTGAGTCAATCATTGAGTTTTATATTTTCGCCACCCTTATTGCAGTAGGTACGAGTTTTGGGGGATTTCTCTCAGTAACCACGGCATTAGTAAAATGGTTTACCCGGCATCGGGCGAAGGCCTTGGCTTTATCACAGTTCGGCGTGTCTTTTGGAGGTATTTTTGTGCCCATCACAGTGTTTTCACTGGAAACATTCGGTTGGCGAGCAACTGCCATTGGATCGGGTGTTATTGTGTTGCTGGTAGCTTGGCCGTTGACCAGGATTATCGATCATCGCCCTGAGGATATTGGAGAAACCCCCGATGGCGTCGCTCATGAGATAACGAAAGCGGCTCTGGCAGGAGAGAAATTGAACACGACCTTGCCCGTAAAACAGGTAGATTTCAGTGTTGCTGAGGCAGTTAGAACACGTGCATTTTGGTTCATGGCTTTAGGCCATGGCACTTCTTTACTGATCATCGGTGCAGTTATGGTTCATCTCGTCCTGCATGTTCATGGTCGTTTGGGCTATTCGCTGACGGTGGCGGGCCTAGTTGTTTCCTTGATGACAGCGATGAAGATGATCGGTTTAGCGAGCACTGGTTTCTTCGGGGATCGTTTCAATAAGCGCGTGATCGTGATTATTTGCATGGGATTTCACTCGACTGGACTACTACTTCTCGCTTATGCCGAGAATATCTGGATGGTTGCGGGTTTTGCCGTGTTGCATGGCATAGCTTGGGGTGCGCGAGGGCCACTTATGCAGGCGATACGGGCTGATTATTTTGGCGCGTCGAATTTCGGTTCCATAATGGGTTGGTCAGCCCTGATTGTAATGACTGGTATGGCTGTCGGACCAATCTATGCTGGTTATATGGCCGACCGCACGGGTAGTTACGAAAGCGGTTTCACAATGCTTGCTGTTTCCGCCTTGTTAGGAGCCGTGTTCTTTATGCTGGCAAAAAAGCCTGCACGACCGTTGCTGCTCAGCACGGTTGAAAAATCTGTTAGGTAGAACAGGTGGGCAGCCGGTGGAACTTTAGTCAAAAAGTCTGGAAGTGGTAAATTTAGTATCGGGGTTAATGAATAAGAAATCTTCTATTTCCATGACGAAGTTTCTTGAATTTATTAATTATTAGAGTTAGGCTTTCGTTTAAGGTCGGTGATCGTAGTATGTCGCCCATAACGGTAAACATACTCGTGGAACTTTCGAGATTGACTTGTTTGAGACGCCCGTAATGCTAAAGTATAACCAGTTTGCTAACAAGGGCTAAGTGCATGTTGCCATCTAAAAAATGGTGGAACAGTCGGTGGTTTGACATCACCCAGTTGGTTGCTTTCTCTGGCGGACTGGTATGGTTTACCTTACGCGGTGCTGAGAAGATGAACTATGTTTGGCAATGGCATCGTGTTCCCCAATACCTCTACAAATACGTCGATGGAGAGCTGATACTCGGGCCACTTATCGATGGCCTTTTCGTGACCATTGAAATTGGCCTGTACAGTATCGTGCTCGGAATAGTTATTGGGCTGATCACCGCATTTCTTCGGTTGTCTGATTCTTTTGCTGGCAAACTGGTTGCGACTTTCTACCTGGAGATTGTTCGTAATACACCATTGCTTGTGCAATTATTTGTTTTCTATTTCGTACTTGGTCCGATATTAGAACTGGATCGTTTTTGGATCGCGGTGCTGTGTATTTCATTTTTTGAGGGTTCGTTTGCCTCGGAAATCATGCGCGCTGGCATCTTGTCTGTTGCCAAAGGTCAGTGGGAGGCAGGTAATAGCCTTGGCTTGAGTCGAGCACAGGCCTACCGTCACGTAATATTGCCGCAATCGATTCCAATCATGCTGCCGCCACTGGCTGGTATCCTGGTAAACCTGATCAAGCATTCAGCGATAGTTAGCGTCATTGCTGTTTTCGATTTAACTACAACGGGGCTTGATATTATTTCTGAGACATTCATGGCATTTGAAATATGGATCGTAGTCGCCGCAATCTATCTCAGTATGACGGTTTCGTTATCAATAGCAGTAAACCTTTTTGAGTCGTATTTGAAACGCAGTGTTTAAGAAATTCATGACTGTGTTTCGATTAAACAGGAGTATTGTGGATGTCAATATGAATGAGCCTATCGGCGTCGCAATACGACTGTACTCGGTGTATTTGTATAGACCATCTGTTTTTTATTAACAAGGAGGCAAATGAAATGTTAGTTCCAAAAAAGACTCTGCTGGGGCTAGGTGTGTTACTCGCATCAGTTTTTGCGCTGGGCACGGCGAATGCTGGCGAGCTTCAAAAGCAATTAACCTCAGAGAGCGTGATACAAACAATTACCAAGCGAGGGAAAATAAAAGTTGGTATGTCTACTTTTGTACCATGGGCAATGCGGAATAAAGCCGGTGACCTTATAGGATTTGAGATCGACGTTGCGAAACAGCTGGCGGAGGACCTTGGTGTCGAAATCGAGTTCGTTCCAACAGCTTGGTCAGGAATTATTCCAGCTCTTATTGCCGGCAACTTCGATGTCATCATTGGCGGCATGAGTGTTACTCCAAAGAGAAATTTGACCGTCAATTTCACCACGCCCTATGCCCATTCCGGTATGGGAATTGTAGCTAACAAGGCGCTTGCAGGTGACCTGGCGTGGCCAGATGGATACAACAGTTCGGATGTTACCTTTACCTGTCGACGTGGTGCGACATCCTGTACTGATACAAGAAAAATATTTCCAAAAGCAAAGCTGCGGCAATTCGATGATAGCACTGGCGTACTACAGGAGGTTGTGAACGGAAACGCCCACGCAGTACTCACGAGTTTTCCAAAACCGACAGATTGGCAAAGTAAGCATCCAGATGTGTTGTTTAACCCAACACTCGAAAAATTAACAGAAGGTGATGAGTCCTTTGCTATTCGCAAAGGTGATCCGGACGCACTGAATGTTTTTTCTAACTGGATAATGACAAAAACAAGTAATGGCTGGCTCGACGAACGGTGGGCCTACTGGTTCACGACCAGGGACTGGTCTGATCAGGTGGCAGACTAGCGCTAGACGCGGGGGCCGCTGGGTATCCCGGCCCCCGCGTTATTTTTCGTTGGACTTCAGGCTGTTAAGTTATAAATAGGCACTTACTGAGTTAATCGTGAAAAGAAGAAAGCCCTTGAGGCTCAATATCCTTAACCTCGTTATTAATGTTACAGTGATTGGGGCTGTAGTCGGCTTTATAGCGTATATGTTCTATAAAGTTGATACAGTGCTCGAGTATCACTGGCAGTGGGATTTCCTTCCCGCCTATATTCTTCACTGGGATGAGACCGAGGGGCATTGGGTTCCCAACTTGTTACTTAAAGGCCTATTTACTACCTTCCGGCTCGTGATCTGGTCGATGTTGGCTGCAAGTCTCATTGGAATCGTAATGGGAATAATGCGCACCAGTGAGCGCTTATTCTTTCGAATGATCAGCAGGTTATATGTCGAGTTTGTCCGGAACATGCCACCTGTTGTATTTATTTTTATTTTTTACTTTTTCATTAGTTCTCAACTTGTACCGCTTTTAGGTATAGATGAGATATCCGTGCGGGCATCGCCTGCTACACTGGCTGTGCTTGAATGGGTTATCGGCCCGCCGGAGCTTTTTTCGAATGTGATTTCCGGTATTTTCTGCCTTGCTATTTTCGAGGCGGCCTATATCACGGAGATTGTACGTGCCGGAATTCAATCTATAGAGCGAGGCCAGATTGAGGCCGGGCAGTCTACCGGCTTGTCGCGGTTTCAGTTGATGCGCTGGGTGGTTCTACCGCAGGCGATTCATCGGATGCTTCCACCGCTGGCCGGGCAGTTTATTACCCTGATAAAAGATTCATCTATCGTCGCGCTGATCTCAATACAAGAATTAACTTTTCTTGCTCAAGAAGTGGTCGTGACGACCATGCATGTATTTGAAGTCTGGATATTTGTTGCAGGTATGTACTTCTGTATTTGCTACCTTTTAGCCATACTGTTTAGCCGCATGGAAAAACGTATTTCGGTGTATCGTTCCTGATAAGTCAGTCACCTAAAAACTCCAAGTTGACCGGAGCATGGGGTTATATACTTACACTCAGGAATGGCTAATTTATGAGAGCAACGGTATAAACTTCCAGTACCCGCTCTAACTTTTCAATTTCTGCTTTAAGCCATTGATGCGCGAATTAACGAAAAAATAGGGATCAAGATCTACTTCGTCTGGCCAATATCGGTAGTACTTTATTACCTGGGTTTTTAGTTCATCCATCGCCTTGACCTTTGCCTGCTCTGTTTCTGTCCGGGGTCGCGCAGCCGCTTCTACCAGACGGCTTGCGATAGCATCTTCTTTCACGGTTACTAGGCGTCCCGCTTCGACAACAATTTTCCCATTAACGATAACGGTGTGAACATGGGCGCCTTTACCCCGATAAAGCAGTGTGTCAATAGGGTCATGGTCAGGGTTTACAAAAGGGTGACACATTTTTTCGTAATCCAGCAAAACCAGGTCGGCGTATTTATTTATTTCTAATCGCCCGAGTTCTTCCCCGTATCCGATCAGGCTGGCACCGGTTTCAGTGCCCATTTTTAATACCTCGCGGGCGCTCAAATAGGGGGAGTTCAATTCCTGTGATGCAATACGCTGGAGTAAATAGCAGACTTTCATCTCCTGAATAAAATCTTCATCGTCATTGATGCCCTTGCTGTCAATGCCAATTCCAACGCGCATGCCGGCCTGGTGCATGTGAAAGATTGGCGCAATGCCGTTTCGGACTCTAAGATTACAGGAGGGGTGGTGAGTAACGCCTGTATCGGATTTTGCGAGGAGATCGATATCCGATTCTGTAGGGTAGACACAGTGGCCGAGTACAACATTCGAACTCAGTAGCCCTAAATCATTCAGATATTCGATCAGGGTTTTTCCGAAAAACTTTAGAGGATAGAGCTTTTGGTAAATAGTCTGGAGAGCATGAGTGTGGATTAAGGCATCTAACTGTCCCGCTGCGTCGCGGATTGCCAGCAGTAATTTTTTTGTGACCCACTGCGGCGACACCGGGCCAAAACCGACTCGGCTCATGGAACTATGGTGTTGTGAATGTAGGTCGCTCACAACGCGAACATAATTGTGAGCGGTCAAGGAGCCAACTGGGCGAGGGGCAGTTAGGGTGTCCCGTGATTCTTTGGATAATCCTTGAAGAACTTGATCGTTATCCCCGTAAACATAAGGGTTTTGGTTTGATATTGCTGGACAAAATAGCACACGTAAACCGACATCCCGGTAAGCTCGCAGAAGGTCGTGATATTTTTTTTCGTAGCCAGTGGTATCCGGAAGAAGCATATTGTGCATAGTTCCGGTTACTCCAGACTTTAATAATCGGGCAGCTGAGTAAGCAACATCCTCATAGGTCGGTAAGGGAATAAATTTGTCATAGGTGTCAAAACGCCATGTCTCCAAGGTGTTATCGAGTGCGCCACGTTGGAAATCCGACAATCCTTTCCCATGAGTATGTGCATTGATCAGTCCGGGTATAACTAGGAACTTCGTTCCACCAATGATTCTTGCATTTGGATACTTAATGGCCAGTGCTTCATAAGGCCCGATATCATGAATGAGATCACCTGCAATGGCTATTGCGCCATCAGCCACAGCCGGTTGATCATGGGCAGCCACCAGTTGGCCGGCGCGGACTAAGATTGTCACTTCCGGCATATTGTTTCTCAGCCTCCGATAACTGCAGCCTCACTTCACCAGGGTTTTAGTTTCCTTCGCAGCGCGCCCTTTGTTCCAGTGGCAGATTCCGGTATGGGCCCTCATAGGGAACTTTCATCCAGTCTCTTTCTTCGTTCGGCGCTTCTTCACCATACAGGGGATATAACGTTCCGATATCAGCTTCAGCCCATTCCTCCAAGTTACGGCAAATCTCTGGCAGCAACTCAGTTGGGATCGATAGGCATATCTCTGAAGGGTCCACTGCCATTAAGCCAAATACTCCACGGCACCCTAGCGTGTATCGAATCTCTCCAGTTAGATAGGTATGAATCCAACTTGCAGAGCAGGTTCCGGGCCCTGTTATTCCCTCGACTATTCCTCCCCGATAGTGGATTGCAGCCCGAATCAAATAGGTACAGGTTCTTGGATCTGCAATGATGGTAACGACCTCGGGATCAAAGGGACAGTCCGCTAAAGGAGCACAGCAAAAGTACTTTACCGTTCCCGGAGTGATGTTCCGATATTTTTCTTTGACTCTTCGAGCCGCAACGGGAGAGCCATAGATGGATGGTTTGCCATCTTTCCGGCGGGACCAGCTATACCCTGACGCGAGGTTTGCTGGTGGCTCGCCTAATCCAATATATGAGTAACCGGCGCAAACATCATCGATATGGTCAACGTCTAATATAAAAGTCTCGCCATGCAGCCTGGAGCGTTGCATGAACTGGCAGTGTACGAGCTTTAGAGCGCCGGCATAAGGTTCAGTGCCGTAGGGAGGCTCCATTGTCCATGCAAGAGCAATCGGTTCGCCCTTGAATCTTAAATTTTCTTTCAGCGTCTTGGCTATCCGTTCTAGGGGCCAATCGAAATATTGCCGCTTATACGGATCTTTGGATATATCTTGTTCTTCTCTTTGATCTTTCCCTTTTTCGTGTTGGGCCATCAGATGATCTCCTTAAATGGTGGCTTAATCGTTATTGTTGCTGGTTCTTTTCTAACGCATCCAAAACCTTGTCTGCGGTAATAGGTAGTTCTCGAATTCTTACACCAACTGCATCATAGATTGCGTTGGCAATAGCACCCGCAGTGGGAATCAGCCCCGCCTCGCCAATACCTTTTGCACCAAACGGTCCTGCCGGGTCGTTGGTTTCAATTAAAATACTTGTCACTTTTGAATGGTCCAAGGGCGTCGGTAAATTGTAGGCCGATAATTTGGGATTCCTCACCACGCCATTTTCCCAAATGATTTGTTCGGTAAGAGCAAAGCCAATGCCCTGAGAAATCGAGCCCTCGAGTTGTCCTTCGATTGCCATGGGGTTAATGGCTTTGCCCACATCTTGAGCCGCAATCACGTGGAGGACTGTCACCTGTCCGGTATCTGTGTCCACCTCGACTTCAGCAACTTGGGTCCCAAAGGCATAGGTAGGACAAAGATTGCCATAGCCGGTAGTTCGGTCGGCCATCTCACTTATCGGATCAGTGTAGCAAGCACTAGCAATTACGGGCACACCCATCGGAAAGGCGGCAGCATACTCGTGCATCGTTTTGGATGCCGCCTGCGCTACGGTGATGAACTTCGACGGTTGCGACTTAATAAAGATTTTTCCGTGGGCGGATGCCAGTTTGTCAACCGTGGTGTCCAATATGGCAGCTGCTCGAGTGTACAGCTGATGTCTAGCGTCTTCTGCCGCTAGTTTCACTGCATTTCCACCTAAAAATGTTTCTCGTGAGCCCCGTGCACCTAAGGCAACCGGCACGATCCCGGTATCACCAGAATGAACCCGTACGTTTGCAACCGGGATTCCAATGACTTCCGCCGCAATCAGGGCCAGCGCCGTGCTGGATCCTTGTCCCGCATCCGGAACACCCGTCATTAGATCCACAGACCCGTCGTATTCCACTTTAATGAATGCAGAAGAAAAATTTCCGCCATGTGCCCCTGCACTGCCTCCACCTGAATGGACGAAACACGCCATGCCAATGCCACGCTTTTGTTTCCGCAAGCCTTTGTTTTTCCAATTAGCAGCGGAGGCGCCACGCGTGAGGCTTTCCGTCAAGCCACAGCTAGTGATTCGTGCGCCGCTTACCGTTAGGTCACCTTCATGGCAGGCATTTTTTAGTCGCAGATCAAGGGGATCGATGTTGAGTTGTTCCGCGATCTCATCCATTTGCGATTCTATGGCGAAGGTAATTTGTGGGTTTCCATAACCTCTAAATGCACCACCATAAACTTTGTTGGTAAAGACTACCTTGGCATCCAATTTTGCGCACGGAACACGATAGCAATTACTAATCCGGCCTAGTGCATGGCTGGTAATCATAATACCCTGATCATGATACGCCCCAGCATCCGTCAAAATATTAACTTGGCGCGCTCTGATGTGACCATCAACACTCATACCGGTCTTCAATGTCATAATCATCGGATATCGCGCACGGTCGGTGGTAAATTCCTCGAAGCGACTCTTAATAAGGCGAACCGGTCGCTTGGTTTTTTTTGCGAGTAGGGCACATATAATGTCATTTGGGTCAGATGACTGACGGCTGCCGAAACCTCCACCGACATATTCTTTGCGGACACGAATCTTTCCAACGGGTAGGTTTAAAGTCATGCTCAAGATTTCACGCAAGACATGGGGGATTTGCGTGGAAGACCAGATCGTTAACCGACCATGGGCATCTACTATTGCTAATGCGCCGCGAGTTTCCAGACAACAATGAGCCACAGCATTTGTTCGGTAGGTTGATTCAAAAACTTGATCGGAGGCTGCAAAACCAGCAGCCACGTCACCAAACTCTTTATGAATCTCACCAGCGATATTTCCTGGGCTATCTTCGTGAATTAGAGGCGCATTTTCTTTGAGGGCTTCTTCCGGATCAAAAACAGACGGTAGCGGTTCCAAGTCGACTTCAATCAAGGAGCAGGCCTCTTCGGCAGATTCTTGAGTCTCCGCGGCAATTGCTGCGATATCGTCCCCGATAAATCGAACCCTGTCAGAAACTAAACATTCTTTGTTAGCCATTTCCATAAAAAAACCGACTCGTGCAGTTGAAAAGTCCGACGACGTTATTACCGCCTTGACCCCGGGCACACGTTCTGCCTTATGCGTATCGATATTGTGAATTCTGCCGTGCGCAACCTTGCTTCTTGATATGGCGCCGTAAAGCATATTCGGAAATTTCAGGTCAGGCAGGTATTGAGCCTTTCCTGTTACTTGTTCGATGGCATCAAGTCTGGGAGTGGGCTTACCAATTTCAAAGAACTTGGTCATTTGACTGCCCTGCCTTGGGTAAGCATAGCGTTACGAGCAACAAGCACCGCCTCAACGATTTTTGTGTACCCTGTGCATCGGCAGATGTTACCGGCTAGCCTGAGGCGGATCTCATCTTCTGAGGGGTTCGGATCCCTATTGAGAAGCGCGATCGACGCCATAATCATTCCGGGTGTGCAGAATCCGCATTGACTGGCACCGTGATTAACAAAGGCACTTTGCACAGGATGTAATTTTCCATCATCCGATATTCCCTCAATAGTCAAGACAGTTTTCCCGTCAAGTTCGCCGGCAAGCACTAGACAGGAGTTACAAGCACGACCTTCAAAGATAACAGTACAAGCGCAACAATCGCCGATCTCACAGCCAGACTTGGTCCCGGTCAAGTTAAGTTCATTTCTGAGGATATCAAGAAGCGTCCAATGGGGTTCTACTGCTAGCTGAACAGTTTCACCATTTACCTCGAATTGAATATTAGTCATTAAAGTTAAATTTCTTTTTTCTGTTTGGCGTTCTGCCAAGCCTGTTTTAATGCCCGCTGTGCCAGAATCCCTATAATCTTCAGCCGATAGTTTTTTGTGCCTCGGAAGTCGGTTATTGGCCGGGCTTTGGCGCTTGCTAATTTTGCAATTTGTTCAAGGGCCTGCTCGGTCAGGCCTTCACTTGACAGGATCGTTTCGGCTTCCACAATACGAATAGGTGTTGGCGCGGCCGCGCCCAATACGATCCTAGCTGACTTGATCTCATCTGTATTATTGATAGTGATCGTTGCCGCCGCTGATACGATAGAGACGTCCATAGCCCGACGTTGTCCATACTTAATAAACGCGGTGCCCGTAATTGAAGAGGGTTTGGGAATTCTTAGTGATTTGACCAACTCGTCAGACTTCAATGCGGTTTGCCCCGGGCCAACTATGAAATCTTCCACGGGCAGTAGTGTTGAGTTGCCTGATCCAAAAATTTCAACCTGTGCGCCCATTGCAATTAACATCGGCACCATATCCGCGGCTGGAGATGCCCGACAGACGTTGCCCACGATTGTTGCCCGGTTTCTTACCTGTTCGGACCCAATATTTCGTGCACTGATTGACAGCCCAGACCAGTCCTTATGCTTGGCGGCCCAGTATTCAAGTTCGGCTATTGTTACTGCTGCTCCTAAGTTGAGTCCTCCATTGGAGTCAATAGAAAGTTGAGACAGTTCAGGTATAGATTTGATATCAACTAACACCCGGGGCTGGGATTCGCCTTGTTTCATCTCAACGAAGAGGTCTGTACCGCCTGCGAAGATTTCTATGCCCGGTGCTTTAGTCGATATAACCCGGATTACTTCATCTATAGTTTTTGCGTGAATGCACTGGAAACGAGGCAGCATGCCGTTCTCCCGACTTTTACTTAGTTTCGTTTGTTTTTAAAAAATGGCGCCGCCATAGGCGAGCAGTAAATCAAGGTGCCAAAATAACTCTGTGTCCGATATTCTTTCCTTCTTTCCCATTGCCTAAGGTATTGAAAAAAGATGCTATGTTACCTGCTCGGAACAATCTATTGATTACCGAGTATACATAGACCCTGGATTCTTAAAAGATGGCAAGTATTCTACTGCAATGAGCGTGAATCGTGATGAACGTTCCGGAGAGCGGAATTTCCTAGAGATATAATTGTCGGTGACACTTTCTTTGACGTTAGCGCCTTAAGCCGTTGTTGCTTTTGGCCCAGCGCGAAGGTACGCTAAATGTTTAGCCTTGCGATCCGATTAACCGGAAATATCCAAATGGCTCATGACTTTCGAAAGGTAGATTATCCCAATACCTCACTAATCAGTATCAAGTTGAGAATATCAAATGTCTAGTGTCAATCCATGTCCGGGAATACTTAACATCAAACCTCATATGATTGAGGTTACTCTTACCGAGACTGGGGAAGGCCAACTCATAAATGTAAGTTCCAACGAAAGTGCTCTCGGCCCCAGCCCTTCTGCGGTCGCCGCCGCCAAGGAAGCGACCGAGAATATGGAACGCTACCCGGAAAATGCCTCTGAAATCCTTGCTGAAAAAATCGGTGAGACATTCTCACTTGATCCAATACGAATCACCTGTGGTCCTGGCTCTGCAGATCTGTTAGCGCGCATAGCGCGAGCATACGCGAGACCAGGCAGCGAGTTGATTTACAGCGTCAATGGCTACCAGAATTTTCCCAATTACGCTTATGCCAATGATGCTAAGCCAGTTGCTGCGCCAGATAATGAGTTTCGAGCCGACATTCGGTCGATTCTCGATTGCGTCACTGATCAGACCCGAGTTGTGATGTTGGCAAACCCGGATAATCCAACTGGTTCATATATCTCTGGGCAGGAGGTTCGCCAATTGCGTGAAGGCCTGCCACAGAACGTATTGCTTGTGCTCGATTCAGCATATGCCGAGTATATGGAGGCTTCCGACTATGAGCTGCCAGTCGAACTCGCAAACCAATACGACAACGTGGTGATGACACGGACGTTCTCGAAAATTTTCGGTATGGCAGGAATTCGCGTAGGCTGGCTTTACGGATCACATGACGTTGTAGACGTAGTCAGGCGGATTGGCCTTAGTTTTCCAATTAGTGGTCCAGCACTTGCGGCTGCATCCTCAGCGCTGGATGATAGTTCACATTTCGAAAATGTGCTTGAGTACAACCGGGTTTGGCGTCAGTGGTTCTGCGATGAAGTGAAACGCCTGGGTTTGCACCCTTATTCAAGTGAGACAAATTTTGTTCTGGTAAGATTTGGAGATTCTGCAAAGTCTGCAGCTAAAGCGGAAGCATTTCTGCGTAGTCGAAATATCGTAGCAAGGCGATTCGGTGCACCAGACTTTCGAAATTGTGTTCGCTTTACCATTGGTTTGGAGCAAGAAATGCGAACCGTTGTTCAAGCACTGTCTGAATTTTTAGCAGCATAGCGCGCAACAACTATGGTCACGGTCTCAGCAAAGTCGAAGTTGCATGAAAGCGGTCTAGCCGGCGTCGAAATTATCGACCAACTTAGACGAAGTAAAATTGAATTCGTGGTGGCAGTGCCGGATATCGTGACCTGTGATGGACTCCTATGGCCATTGACCAATGCTGCTGATATTACTGTAGTTCCAGTATGCAAAGAGGACGAGGGTGTGTCGATATGTGCCGCTATGTCTTATTGCGACCGTCGAGCGCTGCTTTTGATTCAACACACTGGTTTTCTGGATTCAATCAACGCGATTCGGGCAATTGCTGTTGAATATGAACTGCCGATTTGTATTATGGTTGGGCTGCAAGGGATGGAGCCGGATCGCAAACTCAAAGATTCCGACAGTTATGGTATCCGTATCATGGAGCCGATCCTGGATGCTATGGGTATTGATCACGGGACTTTGAGAGAGGCTGAGGACGCCAAGATGATCACTGCTGCTATCGACGGCGCATATACGAAATCCCGCCCGTTCGTTTTCCTAATTGGGAACAGCCCGTCATCGTCATGATGAAACGCGACGAAGCACTGAAGGTCCTGGCCGAACGCTATCCGGAAGGGATCGTTGTACCGGTCTTTCAGTCTGCCTTTGATTGGATGGGGATTCGACCGCACCCCCTCAACTACGTTTGCACCGGAGCAATGGGGCAGGCTTCCTCGCATGCTCTCGGTTTGGCTTTGGCTCGGCCGGACAAGATGGTGGCAATTCTCGATGGTGATGGTAGTCTACTGATGAATTTAGGGGGGCTTGTAACAGCCGCGAACCTCGCACCGAAGAATCTGGTTCATTTTGTTAGTTTCAACAAAATATACGAAGTGAATGGTCGATATCCGATTCCGGCTGCTGATCAGATTGATTTTAGCGGCATAGCTAAGGCAGCAGGATATCCACGAACTTTTACATTTTCTAATCTTGCGGCCTTTGCGGATGCGATTGATGAAATTCTTGACGGCTCGATGCTGACTTTCGTAACACTCGAAGTTAAGGAAGGCGAGATGTACCCGAGAGATTTTACAAAATTACATAGTGCCGATGCTCGCGAGGCATTCCGCAATGCAATTCGCCAAAATTGAGACAAACAGATTAGAATTTGTTTACCTCGGAGTCGAAGAGTAGTTTTTCCGATTATCGCTTACGGGGCGTTCAACGCTGAATAGCTCGAGGATTGGGGGCGAATGTCATCAAGTAATTTTTATTCAGTTGGCAGTAAGTCCCGGCGTCAGGATGGCATTTCAAAAGTTACCGGTGCTGAGCAGTTCACCCCGGACATTCACCTTGAGCGGATGTGGCATGGCCGTGTGCTGCGCAGTCCCTACGCTCACGCCAGGATAAAGAGCATTGACACCAGCGCAGCAGAAGCTCTCGGCGCCTATTGTTTGACCTTCGACGATGTTCCAAAGATTAAATATAACGAACGGATTGTTAGTACCCCGCCATGCTTGTATCGAGATCGGTACGTTGTCGCTGATAAGCCACGCCATGTTGGCGAGGCGATCGTGGGTGTTGCGGCGGCGACCGAAGCCTTAGCTGAGACGGCAATGTGCGCAATTAAGGTCGAATTTGAGCCGTTGCAGGCAATCCTTACAATGGGCGATGCTGTTCGTGATGGTGCTGAGTTGATTCATGATTCTGTCCAACTCGAGGACACGGAAGTGCCCATCGAGAGTAATGTAGCAGTGGCCCGCACGATTGAAGTTGGCAATATTGAAAAAGGTTTTGCCGAGGCAGAGTTGATTATTGAGCGTCAATATAGAACAAGCCGAATGTATCATGCTCAAATGGAAACTAAGGCAGTAGTTTGCCGTCCGGAGCAAAGTGGTGGGATCACTGTTTGGGCAAGCACGCAGTCTATCCACAATACGCGCATTCTTCTTGGGGAAATTTACGATATCCCCCTGCACAAGATCAACGTGAGGAAAACTGCTCTCGGTGGGTCCTTTGGCTCCAGCATTCAGATGAATTCGGTGACGCCGATTTGTGTCGGCCTTGCCCTTAAGTCAGGGCACTCTGTAAAAATTTCTTCGACTCGGGAAGAAGACATGTATGACCACGTCCGATATCCCTCCGAGATTCAATTGAAGCTTGGGCTAAAAAAAGATGGGACGCTGACTGCTGGTCACATGCGGGCCGAAATTGATATTGGCGCTCACAATATCCAAGCTTATCCATTTTTGGGTGGGCTGGGTGGCTTCTGGGCATCACTTTATAAATTACCGAACATGAAATACGAAGGCAGGGCAATTTACACAAACAAGACTCCAGCATGCGCCATGCAGGGGTTCGGTGCTCCCCAGACAACGTTTGCAGTCGAGTGTCTGATGGATGAAATTGCCGAGCAGTTGGGTATTGATCCGGTCCAGTACAAATTAGCTCACTACGTTGGCCTGGGGGGTACCTTCTGGGGTCAGGGGCCGGCGTCAAAATGTATTATCCGCAGTGACGGAGTACCAGAGTTACTCGGAGTTGGATCGAAGAAAATTGGCTGGGAAAAACGGCAAAAAGCCGGCTCTCAGACTGGACGCTTCAGACGTGGAATTGGTATGGCGCGCGGGTTCCATACCAGTGGTGTCGGCCATTCAAAGGCCTCAGGAGCAGAAATGATCGATTATTCGGGCGCGATCATAAAGGTCAATGAGGATGGCACGATTGATCTTATCCAATCATTAATGGACCATGGGGGCGGCACCAACGACGCTATAGCTAAGATTGTCGCCGAAGAAATCGGTGTTCCATCCAATATGGTTGGAATTTCTCCCGTCGATACTCGAACAACAGTCTACGACGTTTCCACGCATGCGACTCGAGGAGTCTACGCAGGTGGAGCTGCAGCACACAAGGCCGCAAAGGCGGTGAAAGCTAAACTTTTAGATTACGCGGCCCGCGTATTGGATGTTCTCCCAGAGTCTCTAGTCATTGAGCCGGATTACGAACTTGGACAAGGTGTGATTTATTGCCCTAACCTAGCCGAGCGTCGGATTACGGTTGGTGCTATCGCGAAATATCTTCACGTTAACAGTTTAGGCACTATCGCTGCAGTGGAAAGCATGCGCCAGGTCAATTGCCCACCGGCGTATGTGGCCTACTTTCTGGAGGTCGAGGTCGACATAGAGACCGGGCAAATCCGAACTGAACGGGCGGTGCTCGGCAGTGATTGTGGAACCGTCGTTAACCCAGACCTGGCAGCGGGCCAACTTGTCGGTGGCTTATCGAAAGGTCACGGATATGCATTGGTTGAAGACAGCCAATGGGATTTGGAAACTGGAGAACTCACTTGCAAGGGCTTCTGGGTTGATAGCAAGACACCATCTATCTCCGAGTCTCCTCTTATTGAGAATATTGAAACCTTTTTCGCCAATACTTATGAGCCTACAGGGCCATTTGGTGCAAAGGGATTGGGGGAGGCTGCAAAGAATCCCGCCATTGCTGCCTTTACTAATGCGATCTACAACGCTATCGGAATTCGTTTCTACGAGGTTCCGATCACGCCCGATAAAGTTCTTGCTGCTCTTGCCGTTAGTGATGGTATAGCCAAAAATGTGGCCGGTGAAGTTGGCAAAAACACAGATCACAGAAGCGACCCGAAGTCGGTCGACAAGTAGCGGATCAGTCAATGTATTCTGCAACAAATACGCGGATTATCGTTCCCGAATTCGACTACCACCGGCCCGAGACCCTGACCGAGGTGTTCTCATTGCTAGCCAAGCATGAGGATCAGGCAAGAATTATGGCGGGCGGTACCGATCTGATCGTGAAGATGAAAATGGGGCGCGTAAATTCGGAAAGGCTGATCTCCCTTGCAGGAGTGAGTGAACTCAATGGGATTTCCTCCGGCAGCGAGCTTACTATAGGTTCGATGACCTGCATCCAGGCGGTCAGCCGCTCTGCTCCAGTTCAAAACAACTACCCGGCTCTGTTCGAAGCATGTGAAGCCTTCAGTACTGTGCCGATCATGATTATGGGAACAATCGGCGGCAATCTTTGTAATGCGTCTCCGGCTGCTGATACAGTGCCGGCTTTGCTTGCTTTCGATGCCAGTGTGGACCTTGTTAACGCCAGCGGTTGCCGGACTATTCCACTGCACGAGTTTTTTACCGGGCCTGGCCAAACCGCACTCAAAAAAAATGAGTTGCTGCAGTTAGTGCGACTGCCGGAGCCTACTGTCGGTACAGGTAGCGCGTTCATTAAAGTCTCAAGGGTTGTTGCGGATATATCCCAGGTTTGCGCTGCTGTAATGCTGGTTCGTGCAGGTGAGCAAGTAACCAATTGTCGAATTGCGCTGGGAGCGGTCGCACCAACACCGGTGCGCATTCACCGTGCCGAGGAATCACTAATTGGCCGCAATGGCGATTCGAGCGCTTTTGATAATGCCGCGCGGATCGTCGCTGAAGAAATTAAGCCTATCACTGATGTTCGAGCCTCGGAAGATTACCGACGGCAGGTTGCAGTTGTTATTGTCCGGGATGCCCTTGTAGCTGCATGGCAACGTGCTGAGGACACATTCGAAAATGAATAAGCGTGCTATTCGATTTAGCCTCAATGGTCAATTGCGGGATATATCCGTTTATCCTAACGAGCTGTTATTGAACGTTATTCGAGAACAAGAAAAACTAACAGGAACTAAATATGGGTGTGGCATCGGAGAATGTGGAGCCTGCATGGTTCATGTCGATGGTCGACCGATTTTATCGTGCCTTGAGTTGGCGGTAGCGGTCGATGGCCGTGAGGTAATTACCATTGAGGGTCTTGCTAAGAATCGAAAGCTCGATTCAGTTCAGGAGGCATTCTTAGACAACGGGGCTGTGCAGTGCGGATTCTGTACACCGGGGATGGTCATGATGGGGCGGGCATTGCTCGATGAAAAATCCGAACCCGCCGAAGCGGAAGTGCGCAGGTATATGCGCGGAAACTTGTGTCGATGTACTGGCTATGCGAGTATCGTAAAGTCGGTGATCGACGCTGGAAAAATCAAAAGATAGTCGAATAATCAAGTGAATACAACTGAAGGATGAAACGATAATGAATGATAATTCTTGCGATATTCACATCAAAGGCGGCGTACTTGTCGACAGTAAGCAGTTACATCTGCGGGATGTATTTATCAAAGATGGCGTCGTCGATAGCATTGAGTTACCGGGCAGTGGAAAAATAGCAGTTAAAACGATCGACGCTACCGGAAAACTGGTTATGCCGGGAATTGTCGAAGCCCATCTTCACCCAGTTTATGCTGACCGCCTGGATACGCTGTCAAAGGCTGCTGTTATGGGGGGCATTACCACATTTATTCCATATATTGGCGCAGTTAAAGCCTGGGGTGTCGAGGGCAACCTATGGGATGCGGTCAATTATTTCATCGACGAAGGAGTTAAGGATTCGGTTATCGACTTTGGCCTGCATTGTAGTCTGGTTGCCGGTGACCTCGACGGCCTGGATGGCCTGATTCCGAAAATCTGTAACCGAGGTGTTCGCTCTTTCAAGGGTTTCATGGCTTATCGGAAACGGGGCATGTATTTAAGCGATTCCGATATTCTCCGGATATTGTCTGTGTTGAAGGATAACGGGGGCCTTTTCTGTGTTCATGCTGAAAACGGAGACCTTTGTGATTTTCTCGAAGATAGATTTATCGCTGCCGGTAAAAGCGGGCCGGAATACTACGCTCCCTCACGACCGGGAATTACTGAAGCTGAAGCCGTTTTTCGTATTTTGAGTTTTGCCCAGGTGCTTGATTGCCCTATGTACATCGTACATGTGAGTACCCGAGAAGCGCTCGATGTGATAGAACTTTTCCGCAGTTGGGGCTCGAATCCGATCTATGCAGAAACCTGCACCCACTATCTGACATTATCCAACGAAGAAATGTTGAAATTAGGGTCGCTCGCAAAAGTAAGCCCGCCGCTGCGCGAAAAGGAGCATATCGATGCTCTTTGGCAGGCGGTAGTCGATGGCAAAATCGATGTCATCGGTGCTGATACGGCAGGGCATCTGATTGATTCAAAGGAGCCACGATTCGGCGACGTATTTGCCGCCCCGGCTGGATTGCCGGGTCAGGAAACCATGTTTACCGTGACCTATGACGAAGGCGTTAACCGTCGATCCGTTAGTTTATGCCGGCTCGTTGAACTAGTGACCGAAAAACCAGCGAAGATTTTTGGACTATACCCGCGCAAAGGTGCACTTCAAAAAGGATCTGACGGGGACGTGCTGATTTTCGACCCAATGAAAGAACACACCATTAAGGCAGCTAATAGGCTGACTAATTCGGATTATTCTATGTACGAGGACCGAACAGTTCTCGGAGCCCCGGAACTTGTAATGCAACGTGGCGAGATTCTTTTACAGGACGGAGAGCTAAAGGCGGCCAAGGGTCGTGCGAACTTCCTAGAAGCTTCTAGTAATTAAACATGCAAAGGAGAATCGTATGTCTGACAGAATTATAAAAGTCGCTGTGTTACAAGAGAAAGCGATGCCGCGCAGCACTGTGCAGGAAAAGCTTGAACGAACCCTTACCTTGATTAAGGAAGCATCGGAGGCCGGCGCGCAGATTATCCTGGGGTGCGAGTTATGCACTATTGATTACGACCGTTGTTACGGCGAAAAGGATAATGATTTATTCTCCGAGGCTGACCCAATTCCTGGTCCCTGTACAGATGCCGTCGGTAAGCTTACTAAGAAATACGGAAACTATGTAATTTTTCCAATATTCGAAAAAGCGGCCCCGGGAATTTACTACAATGCAGCACCTACTCTCGGCCCCGATGGGACGGTCGTTAGTAATTATCGTAAGACCCAGGTTGCCGGTGTACAAGCGCATGAAAAGATGTACTTTCGCGCTGGTCAGGACTTTAAAGTTCAGGAGACCGAGTTCTCACCCCATGCCAAGTTCGGCACGATTATTTGCCACGACCGCCGATATCCGGAAACATCGCGAATTATCGCGATGCTTGGTGCTGAGATGATGTTCTGCCCGACAGCCGCACCTGGATACGCCCATGGTGTTCATTGGCACATCGTAAATACGGCGCGAGCAGTTGATACCGGTATGTTCTGCGTCTATTCCAATCGGGTCGGCCCGGAGGGAATTAATACTTATTTTGGGGAAAGCATGATTATTAATCCCCATGGGGAAGTTATTGCTAATGGTGGTGATGGCCAGAACATCGTTTTGATGGCTGAGTGTGATCTTAATCTGGTTGATCAAGCACGGATCGCGGTTCCAACCCTGCGCGATATGCGAGGTGACTTTTGGATGAAGTACTACAGCCCCAGCTACGATAGATTGATCGGCTAACTGCTACAACTAGGGCTCTGCTGCTCCCCGTATTCTTTGAGGTTGTTTGCACAAAGCATCATTCAGTGTTTCTCAATTTGGTCATCCGCTAGAGGCTTTGAGCGGGTGCGGTCGCGGCGTGTTCGCAACGTGCGAATATGACGTTACATTCTCGGGATAGTTTGTTGATAGGGTTGTGGTGTTTGCTGAGATGGTTTTTGAAGTGCTCAAAGATGCGGGAGGCCGACCATGGCCTTGAACATGGAAACACATTTAGAGCATCTCGCTGACTGGAGCAGTTCCTTCGTACTGGAGGGAGTGCCAGACGAGGTAGCGCACGTAGCGAAGCGGTGCATCATCGATACGACCGCAGTAACTCTTGCAGGGAGCTCAACTGCGTTAGCGGGATATATCTCCCAATACGCCAGTGTTGCTTATGGATCCGGAAAAGCGACGGTGCTGGGTATGGAGAGGAATCTTTCGCCAGTTGGCGCGGCCTTGGTAAACGGTACGTCCGGACATGCGCTTGATTTCGACGACACCAGTTACACAGGAATCATGCACGGCTCGGTTGTTGCTATGCCCGCTGCTTTGGCGACAACCGAGCTGGTGGGAGGTGACGGTCACCGGTTTCTCGAGGCATTTATTGCAGGATCCGAAGTAACCTATGCCGTCGCCATGCTCTGCACGACCAGTCATTATTTCAAAGGCTGGTGGAGTACATCGACTCTCGGCGTTTTTGGTGCTGCAGCAGCTGCGGCTCGGGCGATGGATCTGTCGCCGAACGACACTTTGTCATCGCTTGCCCTGGCAGGGCTCCAGACCTTTGGTTTGAAGGCGGCTTTTGGCACCAGTGCGAAGCCGTATTTGGCTGGACGGGCTGCTGCAATAGGCGTCGAATCAGCTTTGTTGGCGCAGCGGGGCTTAAGTGGCCCAGCTGCAATGTTCGAGGATGATCGGGGATTTCTCAAGTTGTTAAACGATGGGATTTCCGATTATGACGGAGTCGAAAAGCTTGGCAAGATCTGGCGATTAGTTAACCCCGGTATTTTTATCAAGCGCTACCCAGTTTGTTCGGCAGCCCATGCGGCGGTCGAATTGACGATAAAGTTACTCACCGATAACGATATCTGTGGAGATGCGGTGGAGCGGGTGTTATGCGAAGTTCCACCGGTGGTATCGATCAGCCTCGTGTATGACCATCCGGAGACACCGCAGGAGGCACAATTCTCAATGCAGTTTGCTGTTGCCGCAGTTCTTATGCGTGGGGACCTCGGCATCGAGTGCTTGTCCGAGGATGTTATATCCGATCAGAAATTTCGCGATGCGATGGCTAAAGTCGAGATGCGCCGGAATGATTCTCTTGAGTCCAAGACAGAACCGGAGAGCGCGCGGGTAACATTGGTGACAAAGAATGGAGACGAGATCTCGGATTACCTTGGCCAGCCAGTTGGGATGCCGGGTAATCCTATGAGTGACGCTGTTCTGCATGAAAAGTTTAGGCGCTGTGCAACAGTGGGTGGACTGAATTCAGCGACGGCTGAGGCATTGCTGCTGCATATGACTGACATTGAACTCGCACATTCACCGCTGTTGAGGTAAACGGTATGGGCGATATCAAAAAAGCAAAAATACCAGTCACAATTATTACTGGGTTTCTGGGTGCCGGAAAGACAACCGTCTTGAATTATGTTGTCACACAGCCTGACATGAAATCGACCGCTGTGATCATTAATGAGTTTGGGGAAATCGGCATTGATCATTTGCTTGTCGAAACCAGCGAAGAACAGATGGTTGAACTGAATAATGGATGCATATGCTGCACCATTCGAGGCGACCTTGCCGATAAGCTTGGTTCTCTGGCGATGTGGCTCGATATTGGAAAAATTCCGCCGGTCGAACGTGTTGTAGTTGAAACCACCGGTCTAGCGGATCCCGCTCCAATTCTACACACCCTTATGACCGACGAAACTCTGTTGGCGCGCTATTGTTTGGGGAAAGTAGTGGCCGTTGTCGATGCCATAACTGGATTATCATCCCTCGGCCGATTTCCAGAAGCATCCAAACAGGCGGCGATCGCGGATCATATGATCATATCGAAACGGGACCTGGTCGACACACTGTCAAACCAGGATTGTTATTCGGAATTGCTGGCGCGGCTAAAGAGAATTAATCCAAGAGCGGCGATTTGCGAGGCGGACCATGGAGAAATTGATATAGAAATGTTTGTCGGCCAATTCGAACAAGATAACGAAGCGATATTTCGTGGTTTTCACGACTGGCTTCGGGCAGCGGAGATGTCGTTGGAGAGCGAAAGTTGCGATGAGCACAATCACTTTCACGGACCCCAGCACGATCATAAGGGTAGCACGATTAAGAGTTTTACCATTGAATTGGATAAACCAGTGGATGGAACTGCGTTCAACAAGTTTCTCCAGGATCTGGCTATTGAATACGGCGAGAATCTCCTACGGATGAAAGGGATTCTCCATGTCAAAGGTGAAACAGAACACCCAGCGGTAATTCACGGCGTGCAGCATGTGTTTTTTCCAGTGACCTGGCTGGATAGATGGCCCAGTGACGAGCGCACATCGAGGTTGGTATTTATTACCCAGGAACTCGATCCCCAAAGCATCAAGGATCGATTCCGCGAGTATTGCGCATGACGGGGCCAACACTTCAGCGATCGAAATCGAGCGATGCCATTGCCGAACGATTGGCCAGGTTGGCCGAATGGCCCGCCAGTGTCGATTCAGTAGATATCCCAGATGCAGTGTATCGGCAGGCGGCAATCGTGTTATGTGATGATTTGGCAGCGATAATTTCGGCACGTAACGATCCGATTTTGTCGCAAATTCACAAACACCTGCTTGCTGACGGAGGCAGACCAGTAGCGACGGTATTTCGCGGTGGCCGCCCACGAACTGACCGCTATAGCGCTGCAGCAGCAAACGGAGCCGCTGGTCCCTGGAATGAACTCGATGAAGGATCGCTGCGAGTGTCCTGCCATGCCGGAATCTATACATTACCGGCATTGCTGGCCGAGGCGGAAGCCGAAGGCCTATCAACCCGGGAGGTTCTGCGTTGTCTTGTGGTGGCGTACGAGGTCGTGACGCGATTTGCGTTAGCATTTCCACAACCGTCTTTGCTGTTGCATCCCCATGCATTCTTGTCCGTGGTCGGTGCTACTGCCGCCACCGCCACCGCCAGACACTTTGGCGGAATGTTGTATTTTTCTGCGCTGACGATGTCCACGGCTTTCGTCAACCCAGGACCATTCGACCATGCGGTTCGTGGGAGTTTTGTGCGCAATATGTGGACGGCGCACGGCGCCTGGGCCGGAATGAGGGCAGCGGACTGGGCGGCTTGCGGAATTTCGGGATTGCCTGAGGGGCCGCACAGGATATTCCACGATGTTTTAGGGTTTGACTGTGATCCGGATAGCCTGGTATTTAAACTCGGACAGGATTGGCTAATTAATCACAACTTTCAAAAAGTCTATCCTTGCTGCCAATATGCACACTCGATGGTTGAGGCGATCGAAAGCGTTATAGCGAGTCTTCCGGATGGCATCGAATTACGGAACTGTGATGAATTAGTTGTCGAAATTCACCAGCGTGGACAACTATTGAATGAGGTCAATCCAGAGACAATCCTTGCCGCTCGCTTTTCTGTTCCTCACATCGCTGCGGTAGCAGCAGTTTACGGCCGACTCGATTCGGAGACCCTGTCTCCGGAAAGCCTGAAAGACTCCGCGGTAGTCGATTTAAGGCAACGTGTGTTGGTACGACCCTTTGAACCTGTAATGCCGCCGCCGAATGATCGACCCGCGCGAGTCCGATTCAAATTCGCTGGCGAAATACAATATCAGGCCGAATGCTTGTGCGCGCGTGGGTCACCGAGCAGGCCATTTAGTTTCGAGGAGATCCGTCAGAAAGTCGATAGAATTTGCGCGTGCGTTTATCCCGATTTAGCAAAAGTGATGGATCGGCTTGTAAGCCTTGAAGATGATCTGCTGGATTCGTCGTGGGGAGAGACAGTTTCAGAACTCACCGGCGGAACCTGAATCGCTAGAGACCAGTAACAAAAAAAGAATACGTTCAA
>Ga0187827_10001206_pt1 | contig 38654 bp, 34 predicted proteins | sample ETNtaG_39_FD_167969 | JGI IMG/M metagenome (GOLD analysis project Ga0187827, IMG submission 167969) | Marine microbial and viral communities from oxygen minimum zone, Eastern Pacific Ocean - ETNP2014_SV_150_PacBio MetaG (Illumina Assembly) | ecosystem: Environmental > Aquatic > Marine > Hypoxic...
CGGCAAATTTGGGCGGACCGGCAAACTTGGGCGGACCGGCAAACTTGGGCGGACCGGCAAACTTGGGTCGAAGAGCCGCGACCGAATGACCTTGAGGCCATCGCTTCTCCCCTTGCCAACCGGCGCGCCTTGCATTAACCTTTTGAATGCGGCACGATACCCCGACCTGCCGCTGGGAGGTTGGGTCAGGGAGGTTACATAAAGTTGGCCAGTGAAGCCTATCGGCGCTCCGGGGTAGACCTTGACCTCATGGAAGGCGTGAAAGAGCGAATCAAGGCTTTCGCCGCCATGACCCACGGACCGGAGGTCCTGGACTCCGGAGGCAGCTTCGCCGGGCTCTACCGGCTCACCGGCTTTTCGCAGCCGGTCCTCGTGGCTAGCACCGATGGGGTCGGAACCAAGTTGAAGATCGCTGCTGCCCTGGGCCACTTCGAGTCCATCGGGCAAGACCTGGTGACCCTCAACGTCAACGACATTCTGACCCGGGGCGCCCGGCCTCTCTTCTTCCTGGACTACGTCGCCTTCAGCAGCTTGGACCAGCAACGCATGGATACCTTGATGCGGGGCATCGTTTGGGGTTGCCGCGAGGTGGGGTGCGCCCTCATCGGCGGTGAGACGGCCCAGATGCCGGGGACCTACGCCGGCGAAGAGCTGGACCTGGCGGGGTTTGTCGTCGGGGCGGTGGAGCGGGACCAGGTGATCAACGGCAAGGAAATCTCGAGCGGTGACTACTTGCTCGGTGTTCCTTCGAGCGGGGTCCACACCAACGGGTTTTCCCTGGTGCGCCACGTCTTCAACATCGATGGCAACCCATCGGTGCTATACCATCACTACCCGGAGCTGCAGCATCAATTGGGTGAGGAATTGCTGGTCCGCCATCGGTGTTACTACCCGCTATTGGAGCCGGCGCTGGGCCTGGTCAAAGGGTTGGCCCACATCACCGGCGGCGGACTTCCGGGCAAGATGCCCGCAATCCTTCCCGATGACCTGGCTGCGTCTTTCCGGCTCGGGTCCTGGCGGATCCCCCCCATCTTCGGTCTGGTTCAGCAGGAGGGCAACGTGGACACCGGCGAGATGTACCGGGTCTTCAACATGGGGCTCGGCATGGTCGCCGTCTGCGGTGAAGATAATGTGACGCCATTTCAGGAGTTGGTTCCCGACGCCATGGTGGTCGGCAGAATTGTCGACCGGGCGGGCGGGCAACAGGTGCTCTTGGAAGAAGGCTGAACGGCCCACGGTAACCCGGGCTCCACCCACCCGGAAAGGGGCTCACGGTGCGGAGGGCGGTAGCTGTTCTCAAACCTGGTTCCCGCCGGGGGCCGCAGCTGTTGCACGGCCTCGCCCGGAGCATGTCCAAGGGTGGCCGTGACCTCCGTTTGCAAGTAGATTGGGCTTGCCGGGGAACGGATTGGAGTCGCCGCGGGGCCGTCCTCACCAGCGGGCCAGCCCACATTACATAACGTGAACAGCTCCGGAACCGCACCGGCTAAGGGGGAGGGGTGAAAGCGCTAATAAGTGTCTACGATAAGACCGGCATCGTAGAGTTTTCCCGGCGGCTGGCGGCGGCGGGATTCGAGTTGATCAGCACCGGCGGCACGCACCGGACCCTGTCCGAGGGAGGCGGGCTGGCGGTGCGGCAGGTAGCCGAGGTCACCGGCTCGCCGGAGATTCTGGAAGGCCGGGTCAAGACGCTGCACCCCGTGATTCACGCCGGGCTCCTGGCCCGCCGGGACTCCCCGGACCACCTGGCGGAGCTGGCCAAACACGGGATCGATCCCATCGACCTGGTGGTGGTCAACCTGTACCCTTTCGTGGCCACCGTAACAAAGCCTGATGTGACGCTGGCGGACGCGCTGGAGAACATCGACATCGGCGGCCCCACCATGCTGCGGGCGGCTGCCAAGAACTTCCCGTCGGTCGCCGTCGTCGTCGACCCGGCGGATTACTCCTGGGTCGCGGAAAAAATGGCCCGGCACAGCCTGAGCATGGAGGAACGCCGCGACCTGGCGGCCAAAGCGTTCCACCACGTGTCAGTGTACGATACCGCGGTGGCCGACTACCTAACCGCTACCTCCGAAGCGGACAGCCTGCCAGACAAACTGACCCTTTCGTTGAAGAAAGTGGCCGTCTTGCGTTACGGTGAAAACCCGCACCAGCAAGGCGGGCTCTACGTGCTGGGGGATGGCCCCACCGGCGGCGTGGCCGGCGCCCGCCAGCTCCACGGGCGCGAAGTTTCCTTCAACAACTTGATGGATGCCGACGCCGCCTGGCGCACCGTCAGCGACTTCGCCGAGCCCACGGCCGCGGTGGTGAAGCACGCCAATCCCTGCGGCCTGGCCAGTCACGAGGACCAGGCCGAAGCCTACCGCCGGGCTTACGAAGGGGATTCGGTATCCGCGTTCGGCGGCATCGTCGGCTATAACCGCACCGTGACCGCCGCCACCGCCGCGGCCATGGGCCCCGTCTTCTATGAGGTGGTGGTGGCGCCGGGCTACGAGCCTGAAGCGTTGAAGATCCTCCGAAAGAAACGGAACCTGCGCCTCCTGGCGGTGGAACGGACGGGCGGCGCGCCATCCTATGATCTTCGGCCCATCAGCGGTGGCCTGCTGGTTCAGACCCTGGGCGCGGCCACCGAAGGCCCGGCGGAGTGGAAAACCGTCACCAACCGGGCTCCCAGCGACGCGGAGCTTCGGGACCTGGCTTTTGCCTGGAAGGCGGCCAAACACATCAAATCCAACGCCATCGTCTTCGCCAAAGACCGCACGCTGGTCGGCATGGGGGCGGGCCAGCCCAACCGGGTGGTCAGCGTACACCTGGCCCGGCGGACCGCCGGGGACAAATCGCGGGAAAGCGTGCTGGCCTCGGACGCCTTCTTTCCGTTCCCGGACAACATTGAACTGGCGGCGGAGGCTGGGATCACCGCCATCGTCCAGCCCGGAGGGTCAATTCGCGACAACGAGGTGATCGACGCCGCCAACCAGAGCAATATGGCGATGGTCTTCACCGGCGTCCGCAACTTTCGTCATTGAGCGAGGGCCGGCGGATCGCCGGTTCCTGGCCCCCTTTTTGGTATACTGTCCCTTGCAAAATCGACGGCAAATGAGCGAAGGCGAGGTCGTTGGCTACAATCCCCTCGTTTCCCTCCCCGACAGAAAGGGGGCTATGGGGGATTCGTTCCTCCCACGGTTTAATGGAGATGACGACTCCGAATGACATCTTGACGGCAGCGGCCCTGGCTCGGGAAGCGAACTAGCTTGGACGCCTATTTGGACATCGAAACCACCGGTCTTTCCCCTCGATCGGACGAACTGACCGTTGTCGGCGTCTTCATCGACCACGACGATGACGGCGACAGTTCGGCCATGATTCAACTGGTGGGTGATGAAATTACCGCCGGCCGGCTTCAGGCCGCCTTCCAGGGGGTCTCCGCCCTCTACACCTTCAACGGGAGCAGGTTCGACGTTCCGTTCATCAGGACCCGCCTGGGAGTGGACCTGGAGAAAGGCCTGCGGCACCGGGATCTGATGTACGATTGTTGGGACCAGGGATTGCGGGGAGGGCTGAAAAAAGTGGAGCGAGCCCTGGGGATCCGCAGAAAGTTGCCGGGCATGGACGGCTTGAACGCGATTCGCCTCTGGGACCAGTGGCGGGCCAACGACGACGAAAAGGCTCTGAGCCGTCTTCTGGAGTACAACAAGGAGGACATCCTCAATCTCAAGACCCTCAGGGCACTGCTCGACGCCTAGGTGCGCCGGTGGCGCCATCCGGGCAAGGCAATCAACGGCATAGCAATCAATGGCGTCCTGGGGCGTCCTGGGATGGAGGTAGGGATGAGCGCCACTATCGACATCGTGATACCGGTCTATAACGAGGAGCGGGCCTTGCCTCGCAGCGTCGTTATCCTGGCCGAATTCCTTCGGGACAACCTGCGCAGCCCGTGGCAGATCATCATCGCCGACAATGCCTCAACCGATGGGACCCGGTCCGTGTCGGAGATGCTCTGCGAGAAGTATGCGGGGATCAACTACCTTCACATACCGCAGAAGGGCCGGGGAAGGGCGTTGAAGGCCGCCTGGTTGGATAGTAAGGCCGACATTGTCAGCTACATGGACGTCGACTTGGCTACCGACCTGGCTCATTTCCCTGAGTTGATCAAATCCCTGGAGGAGGGCTATCACGTCGCCATAGGCAGCCGGCTGAGCAAGGGCTCCAGGGTTACCCGGGGATTCAAACGGGAGTTCGTCTCCCGTGGCTACAACCTGTTGATTCGGTCCATGTTCTTCACCGGTTTTCAGGACGCCCAATGCGGGTTCAAGGCCATGACCCGCCGGGCCGCCGAGGAGATCCTTCCCAAGATCGAGAACAATAACTGGTTCTTCGACACCGAGTTGCTGATCATCGCGGCCAAACGCGGGTACCGGATCAAGCAGATTCCGGTTAGATGGACCGACGATCCAAACAGCAGCGTGAACGTCACCCGCACCGCGGCCGAGGATGTCAAGGGGCTGCTACGACTGCGCTTCCGCGGCATTCCACAGGTTAAGCCGTCTGGCAGAGCCTCTCTCCAAAAGTGACGCCCCCGGCCTGGTTTCGGGGTTTTTCAGGCGTGGCTCACGCCGGAAGACGCCCCATCGGTATCAAGGGTATCGTCAGTGTGGAACCGGTAGTCCGGGCGCGATTTTCCAGGTTGGAAAAGGGCTCGCGGTTTCCCCACCGGCGGACCCGTCAATTCTCCCCCGTCGTGGCGCCGCCGGCGCCGGGGGGTGGGTCAAAATTCACAGGGAGGACATCGATACATGGAACTGGGGCTGAAAGGTAAAAACGTAATCATCACGGGTGGCGGCTCCAACATCGGCCGGGCCATCGTCCACGCCTTCGCCGCCGAGGGCAGCAACATCACCATCGCCGAGCTGGCGCCGAGCCACGGTGAGAAGGTGGCGGAGGAGGTGGCCGGCACCAACCCGGGAACCCGGGTTAAGGTCATCGCCACCGACGTTACCGACCACTTCCAGGTGGGGAAGATGGTGGAGCAGTCCATCAGCGAGTTTGGCAGCGTCGATGTCCTGGTGAACAACGTGGGTTGGACCATCGACCGGCTGTTCCTGGAGAAACCCAGGGAGGAGTGGGAAAAGGAAGTGAAGGTCAACCTTTGGGGGGCCATCAACTGCTTCGATGCGGTGGTGCCCCGCATGGTCGAGCGGGAGTCAGGCGCGGTTGTCAGCATCAGCTCCGACGCCGGCCGCATGGGCGAATACCGGGAGGCGGTGTATTCCGCCTGCAAGGGTGGGGTCATCGCGCTGAGCAAGTCCGTGGCCAGGGAGACGGGCCGCTACGGCCTGCGCTTCAACGTGGTTTGCCCCGGGCTGGTGGTGCCTCCTCAAGAGGAGTCCATCAGCGGCGAGAGCATGTGGAACCACATGCGGGATATATTCACGGACGACGTAAGGGAGAAGGCGGCCAGGAACTACATTCTCCGCCGGCTCACCACGGCGAAAGAGGTGGCCAACGCCGTCGTGTTCCTGGCGTCGGACGCGGCCAGCTTCATCACCGGGCAGACCCTGAGCGTCAGCGGCGGCTATACGATGATGTAATAGATGGCGGACGTCTCGATGTCCGCCTTCCGGCCATCCCAAGAGATTTACGGTGCGGCGCGGCGTCTCCAGCAAGTCTGGTGCAGCTGGGCCGCACCGGTTTTTGCCCCCATTGTCTTCAAGTTTTCTTCGCCGCGGGTAACCGGGACCGGACGGCCGCTCCCTTCGCACCCTTGCGGGAATCGTTTCATTGAGTTAGATTGCTGCTGATGTCGTGGCGGGAGGAAGCTCGGCGTGGTGGAAATCTATGTCCGGGTTTCGAAGGAGCATCTTTCGTTTCCGGTGGAGCTGGCCGCTGATTGCGGTATTGGCCGTGTCCTGCGCCACCTCGGTTACTCCGGAGGTGGTTTCAACGTCCGGTCCCGCGCCTACAGTGGTGAGCTTGCCGACGCCAGGGCCCGAGGGCCTGACCCACGAGCCCACCTTGCCGCCGCTCGCGTCTACCCCGACCCATTCTCCTACCTACACGCCTTACCCAACCTACACCCTCTACCCGACTTACACCCCGTACCCGACATCATCCCCGACGAACACACCCGCCCTCCGGCAGCGGCTCCAACACCAACTCCTGAGCCCGCGTCAACAGCCCTGCCGATCCAGACGCTGCCTCCGACACCCGTTCCCGCAGCAACATCCACACCGGCGCCGACGCCGACGCCGACCCCAACACCCACACCCACACCCGTGCCCACGCCCACCCATACAGCAACCCCATCGGCAACCGCCACCCCGCAGCCGCCGGCCACGCCAACGCCAACGCCGACGCCAACAACCACACCCGTGCCCACGCCGACGGCTACCCCGACGTCCACGCCGACACCCATCCCTTCGCCGACGGCCACCGCGGCACCCTCGCCTACACCTGAGCCACTACCAGGTGATGCTGGATGCGAAGAAGGGCAGATAGACGTAAACTCAGCGTCGGCCGAGGAACTGGATCTGATCATTCATATTGGGCCGGTACGTGCCGCCGAGGCGGTTCAGTTGAGGCCGTTCAGTTCAATAGACGATCTGGTTCGCATCAACGGAATCGGAGCCTCCCGCCTCGCTGACATCGAGGACGAAGGTCTGGCCTGTGTGGAAAGTTAGCCTATCGAAAGGCGCTGAGTGGAGGTGAGGCTGCACGGAAGAAGCTGAGGATCGGGAAGTGGGTGACCGGCTTCCTTGAACCCAGCCACGGGTTGGTGCTGCGGCTGATTCTTCTCCGTGGGGTATAATCGGTCCACCAGCGCCACGGAGTTCACGGGGTGTGCCCAACCCAGTACGGTTGTGCCCGCCATATTCATGCTGCTAAAAGGAGACGTTCGGAGATGAAAATCGGGATTGCCATGCCCGGAGTGCCGGACGGTCCTGGGTTGAAACGCTTCGCCCGGCGGGCCGACGAACTCGGGTTCGAGTCGTTGCTGCTGGGAGACCACATCGTGCTGCCCACCGGCGGGAGCCATGGGTACCCCTATACCGCCGACGGCTCGTTTATCCGGGCGTCGGAGACCCCGTTCCTGGAGATGATGACCCTCCTGGGCTATATTGCCGCCTGCACCGGAACGATAAAGATCGGGACCACGGTGATCATACTGCCCTACCGTAACCCGGTGGTCATGGCCAAGATGTTCGCCTCTCTGGACGTGCTGAGCGAGGGCCGCATAATCTGCGGCGTGGGCGTCGGCTGGCTGGAAAAAGAGTTCGAGACCCTGGGCGTCCCCTTCGCCCAGCGCGGCGTCATGAGCGACGAGTTTATAGAGATATTCAAAGTCCTGTGGACCGAGCCGGACCCGTCCTACCACGGCCGTTTCTACCAGTTCGATGGCATCCAGTTTTACCCCAAACCGGTACAGAAGCCCCACATCCCCATATGGATTGGCGGGCACACGCGGGCCGCCCTGCGGCGCACCGCCAAGTATGGCGACCGCTGGCATACCACCCGCCAGACCCCGGAATATGTCGCCCAGCAAATCCCCTACCTGCGGCAGCGGGCGGAGCGGGCAGGCCGCGATCCGGCCGGCATCTCGATATCGCTGAAACGAACGGTGCACGTCACCGATCTGGGGATACCGGAGGGAACCGGCACGCAAAGCCTGGGGGCGCTGATTGTCCCTACGCAGGAGGTCATCGACGACCTTCATCACTGCCATGAGCTGGGAATCGACCAGTTGACCTACGGCTTCAGGGCCGCGGATCTGGACGGCAACCTTCGGATGATGGAGCATCTGGCCGATCAAGTGCTGCCCGTGGCCCAGCGCCTGGGCTAAGCACGCCGCTCCAACAACCAACTACCGTGGTTCGACCGGCTCGGCCCGAGGGGCTTTGCCTCGACGCTGTCAAGCCAAGGAGGGGAGCCACACTGTCATTTCGAGGAGCGGAGCGACGAGGAACCTGGTGCGGGGATTCTCGGGGGATTCTCGGGGGATTCTCGATGGAAGCGTGGACCCATCATCCGGGGATCGTCGCAGCACTCGGGGTGACGTGTTGACCGCTACTGTAGAGGCAAAGCTCTACCGCATGGAGCGCATGGACCGCCGCGCCGCCTTGTCCAACTCTTTCTCCATTATTGCCCGACGTTTGTCGTACTGGCGCTTGCCCTGGGCCAGGCCCAACTCCACCTTGGCCACATGGTTCTTGATGTAGAGGCGCAGCGGCACGATGGTCAGCCTTTTTTCGGCCACCAGGCTTTTCAACTTGTCGATCTGTTCCCGGTGCATCAGCAGCTTTCGGGGACGCCTCGGGTCGTGGTTGTAGATACTGGCCGGGTCGTAGGGCGCGATATAGGTGTTCACCAGCCATAGCTCGCCGTTCTGGGGGCGGGCGTACCCGTCTCGCAGGTCGGCGCGCCCGGCCCGCAATGACTTGATCTCGGTCCCTTTGAGCACCAACCCGGCCTCGTACCGGTCGAGAATCTCGTAGTTGTAGAACGCCCGCCGGTTGGATGCGATCGGCCGGTCTTGCGTCTTGGTGTCGGAAGCCTTCTTCTTTCTTGCCACGCTCTAGCCGCCCTGGGCAATCTGCTCCTTGAGCACCTCGATGGCCCGGTCCAGTTGAACATCCTCGGAGTCGTCCTCGCCACGCTCCTCGATGATATCCGGCGATATCCCTTCGCCTTCAATCACGGTCCCCTCGGGAGTGAACCAGCGGGCGATGGTGAAGTTGATGCCCGATCCGTCGCTCAGCGGCCACATGTTGTTGACGCTGCCCTTGCCGAAGGTGGTGGTGCCGATCACGGTGGCCCGGCCGTGGTCCATGAACGCGCCGGTCAAAACCTCGCTGGCGCTGGCGCTAAACTCGTTGACCAGGACCACCAGCGGCACGTCTAGCGCCTCACCCCCCGACTTGACGTCCCAATCGGTGCGTTTGCCCTGTGCATCGATCTGGTAAAGGACCAGGCCATCGTCCAGGAACTGGCTGGTGACGTCCACCACCGAGGTTAGCAGGCCGCCGGGGTTGTTCCGCAGGTCCAGCACCAGGCCAACCCCTTTGGAGCGCTCGAACCGTTCCAACGCCTTCTTGATCTCGTCTTTGGTGGTGCCGGTAAAACTGAACACCCGCAGGTGGCCGATCTGCCCGACCTGCATCAACAGGCGGGCGCTTTCCAGCGGGATCTTGCCCCTGGTTATCCTCAGCAGATCCGGTTGACTCGCGTTGATGTGCAGCACCAGGAGCATTACATCGGTCCCCTTCTCGCCCCGGATCTTGCTCACCGCCTCCATAATGCTGATACCCTTGGTGCTCTCGCCTTCGATTTCCAGGATGATGTCGCCCGGCCGGATTCCGGCTTCCTCGGCCGGCGTGTCCGGCATCGGAGCGAGGATGGTGATCCGTCCGTCCCGCATGCCTACTTCGGCCCCGATTCCCTCGAAGTACCCTTTAATATCCTGGGAGTCGACGGCGAACTGGTCTGAGGTAAGGTAGGCCGCATAGGGGTCATCCAGAGCGTCCAGCATACCGCGAATCGCCCCATCGCTGAGGTCCTCGGCATCCAGGCTGTCGCCGTCGATGTGCTCCCGCGCCAGCAGCTTCCAGACCTCCGCCATCCGGTCGAACTCGGTGGGCAGTCCTTCTACGGCCGGGTCCGGCTCCGTGGCGGGGCCGGATTCTCCGCCTCGGCAGGCGGCGGCCACCAGCAGGACCCCCAACGACATCACCAGGACCAGGAGGGCCCATTGTGGACGGAATTTGGTCACGGATACAGTCTCCTCGGGAAATGGATAACCATCCATAAATAACGGCGCGGGCCATAGGGTAACCACTTTCCCCAATTGTAACATAGGGGGTGCCTGGACCCCGCTCCGGTACGCCTGTCAGGGCCCGGTAGAAAGCTGCCATTTCCCTCCGTCGCACGCGCGTTGACACTGGCAACGGCAAGCTGCTAGCATGGCCCCAGATTGTCCGGCAGAAGGTATATTTTGGTAGGAATCGCCGCCTTCGGAGGGTATGTCCCCAGATACCGTCTCGGCCCCGAAACCGTGGGCTGGAACTCCCCCCAAGAGCGATCCATTGCCAACTTCGACGAGGACAGTGTCAGCATGGCGGTGGCGGCAGGAGTGGACTGCCTCCGCGGCTGGGACCGCCGGTCCGTGGACGGCCTGATCTTCGCGACCACCACTCCTCCCTACGCTGAAAAGCAGTGCGCCGCCATAATAGCCACCGCCCTCGACCTGCGCCGGGACATCTTCGCCGCCGACATCACCGACGTTCTGCGGGCGGGAACCACCGCGTTGAAATCGGCCCTGGATTCGGTGGCCGCGGGCTCCGCTAGAACCGTCCTGGTCATCGCCAGCGACAATCGGGCGGGCGCCCCACGTGGTGACACCGAGCGGAACCTGGGCGACGGCGCGGCCGCCTTCCTGGTGTCCGGGGACGGGGTCGTCGCGGCCCTGGAAGGCTCCCACTCCATTACCGAGAACATGCTGGATTCCTGGCGCTCCGCCGGGGACCCCTTCGTCCGGTCCTGGGAGGACCGGTTCGCCGCTGAAGAGGGCTTGGAGCGGGTCCTGTCGGATGCTGTTTCCGGGTTTCTCCGGAAGCAGGGACTCTCCCCTCAGGACGTAACCAAAGTCGCCCTGTACGCCCCGGACGGCCGGCGCCACGGCCAGCTGGCCCGCAAGGCCGGCTTCACCCCGGAGCAGGTGCAGGACCCCCTCTTCGGCAAAATGGGCAACACCGGCGCCGCCTTCCCGCTGATGCTGCTGGCGGCGGCCCTGGAGGGCGCCGGCCCCGGCCAGCTTCTCCTGGCGGTATCCTATGGAGATGGCAGCGACGTGCTGGGTTTCAGGACCACCGAGGCTATCTCTGGGCTCGATCCCCGCATGGGCGTGACCGGATACCTGGGCTCCAAGCGTCAGATCAGCAGCTACGAAACCTACGCCAGATGGCGGGATGTCTGGGTCACCGACGCCGCGGCCCGCCGCCCTACCCCGGCCTCCCCCTCGGTTACCGCCCTCTGGCGGGAGAGCGATAAGAACCTCCGGCTCTACGGCGCCACGTGCAACCAGTGCGGCTACGTCCAGTACCCCGCGCAAAATGTTTGCGTTAACTGCCGGGCCAGGGATGATTCCTCGCCACTTCGCTTCAGCGACCAGCCCGGAACCGTGTTCACCTATTCCCTGGACTACCTGGCCGGCACCACCGACTCGCCGCTGGTGATCACCGTCGTGGACTTCCAGGTTGGCGGACGGATGCTGTGCATGATGACGGACCGGGAGTTGGATGAGGTACAGATCGGCATGCCCGTGGAGATGAGCTTTCGCAAGCTGCGGGTGGTCAACGGCATCCACAACTACTACTGGAAAGCAATCCCCCAGCGCACGACGGTGTAGATTGTACCAGTCGCCTGAGCGGGTTCGACCCCAGTTTACTCACAGACTCGGAGACGGATGATGCGTGGAATAAAAGACCGTGTGGCAATTATCGGAATGGGATGCACCAAGTTCGGGGAGCGTTGGGATGCCGGTGTACCGGACCTGATGGTGGAGGCCGCCTACGAGGCCTACGCCGACGCGGGCATCGACGGCAAGGACATCCAGGCTGCCTGGCTGGGAACGGTCAGCTCCTTCCGCACCGGGCAACCGCTGGCCGACGCGCTGAAGCTGGACTATATCCCAATCACGCGGGTGGAGAACGCCTGCGCTACGGCCACCGATGCTTTTCGGAACGCCTGCTACGCCGTGGCTGCCGGCATCTACGATATCGTCCTGGCCCTGGGTGTCGAGAAGCTGAAGGACTCGGGTTTCTCCGGGTTGGCCATTCCCGAGGCCGCGGGCTCCGACGTTGCGCCGGCGGTACCGCCGCCCTCCCAGTTCGCCCTGGCGGCCACCCGCTACTTCCACCATTATGACATCCCCTACGAGCAGGGAAAGCTCACCCTGGCCCAGATTGCGAGCAAGAACCACCACAACGGCACCATGAGCCCCAAGGCCCACTTCCAGCGGGAGGTGAGCACCGACCAGGTGGTCAACGCCCCCATGGTGGCCTGGCCCCTGGGGCTCTTCGACTGCTGCGGGGTCAGCGACGGAGCCGCCGCGGCGATCATCACCACGCCGGAAATCGCCCGCACTTTCCGCGACGACTACGTGCTGGTGAAGGGATTGGGCCTGTCGGTGGGGGCCTACGGCATCATGCGCAACGACTGGGACTTCGTCCATTTCCCCGAGAGTGTCCGGGCCGCCCAGGCGTCCTATCAGGAAGCCGGGATAACCAACCCCCGGGAGGAACTGGACCTGGCCATGGTCCATGACTGCTTCACCATCACCGAGCTGATTATCTACGAGGACCTGGGGTTCAGCCCCAGGGGCCGGGCTAGCGAAGACGTGGAGGCGGGCACCTTCACCCTCGAGGGAGAGCTTCCGGTCAATACCGACGGTGGGCTAAAGTGTTTCGGGCACCCCATCGGCGCCAGCGGCATCCGCATGATCTATGAGGTCTACAAACAGCTCCAGGGTAAAGCGGGAGCCCGTCAGCTCAAGAAGGCTGGCTTGGGCCTGACCCACAACCTGGGTGGCCGGCCCGGCTCCTTCACCTGCTCCGTGGCCATTTTCGGCGCTCGCGACTGATCCAGCGGCATCGCCCAAAGCGGCTTTGTTTTAATATTGTCATTCCGAGGAGCGAAGCGACGGGGAATCCGGTGCTGGGCTCCAACTGGGCGGCCCGGGGCAGCCTGGACCCACCACCCCAGGCCCATCGCTTCACATGGGGTGACATGCTCCAGGGTGCTTTTGAGGCAAGGCCGTCCAAAGCGATGAGGGTAAATGAGGGTAACGGGAGCTAATCCTGACCCCCACTTGGCCCGCCCGTTGCCGTGACCCGGTCCAAGGCTGGACCGGGTCGTTTGACCGATTCTCCCAGGCAAGGAATTTATGGGTCAGTATGCGTTGACGGAAGAGCAAGAACTTCTTCAGCAGAGCGTGCGCCGGGTGGCGCGGGAGCGGGTGGCTTCCCGGGCGGCGGAGATTGACGCGCTGGCGGAATACCCCCAGGACATGTTTGACCTGCTCCGGGAGTTGGGGTTTCTTGCCCTTCCCTTCGCTCCCGAGTACGGCGGCACGGGCTCCGTGCTCTCGGGCTGTCTGGCCGTGGAGGAACTGGGGCGGGTGTGCTACAACACCGCCTACCTACTGGTGGTGCAGTGGGTCCCCTTCGGCGCCATCCTGGCCGCGGGTAACGAAGAGCAGCGCGGCCGTCTGTTGCCCGGCCTCGCCAGTGGGGATCTGCGCGGATCCATCTCCGTGACCGAGCCTGGGGCCGGCTCCGACGTGGCCGCTATCCAGACCAGGGCGGAGCCGGTGGGTGACGGCTACCGGCTGAACGGCACGAAGATCTTCGCCACCAACTCCAAGGTGGCCGACTTCGTGCTGGTGGCCGCCAAGACGGACCCGGAGGCCGGTGGACGAGGCGTCAGTCTCTTCATCGTCGAGCGGGGGACGCCCGGCTTTACCGTCACCCGAGATGAGCATAAATCGGGAGCACGGGGCGTTCCATCATCCGAGCTTCAATTCGATGATGCCTTCATTCCTGCCGGCAATCTGCTCGGTTCGAAGGATGGGGGATTCAAGGTGGTGATGGAGGCCTTCAACCGATCTCGCCCCATTATCGGTGCCCGAGGGGTTGGCCTGGCCCAGGGCGCCATGGACCTGGCCGTGGAGTACGCCAGGGAGCGATCCGCCTTCAACCGGAAGATCGGGGCCTTCCAGGGCCTGCGATGGATGATCGCCGACATGGCCATCGAGATCGAGGCCGCCCGTCACCTGGTGTACCGGTCGGCGGCCGCCATCGACGCGGGACACGTGGGCAAGGAGGTGGCCGCTCTGGTTGCCATGGCCAAGTGTTTCGCCACCGACGTCGCCATGAAAGTCGCGGTGGATGCGGTCCAGGTGTTCGGGTCGGCCGGCATCTCCATTGAAACGCCCATCGGACGTTACATGCGGGACGCCAAGGTGTTGCAAATAGTGGAAGGCACCAACCAGATTCAGCGCAACATCGTGGCGGATGCGATCATCGGACGCCTGTAGCCGGACCGGCCGGAGGACCCGGCCCAGATCGTTGTCCGCCAGCTGCGGGGGGTCCGAGCCGCCCGAGAGCTTCTAAAGGAGAAACAATGGAGAGTTGGTACTACGAGGATTACGTGCCGGGCGAAGGATTCCGGACCATGGCCCGCACCGTCACCGAGACAGACGTCGTGAACTTCATCGCCCTGTCCGGCATCTGCGAGCCCCTTTTCATCGACCAGGAATACCTGCGCCGGGAGACGGAATTTACGGGAAGGCTCGTTCCGGGGCTGCTTACCTTCTCCATCGGTGAAGGGCTTTTCGTCCAAACCGGGGTGCTTCAAGGACGGGCCCTGGCCTTCCTGGGCATGGATGAGCTGCGGTTTCTCAGGCCGGTCTACGTGGGCGACACGATCCACGTTCGGATGGAGACGAAAGAGAAGCGGCACACCCGGCGCGAGGATCGAGGAATCGTGGTGACGCGGCTGGTCATTTGCAACCAGCGGGAAGAGGAGGTCATATCCTGCACCTTGACCCGCATGTTGCGGCGCAGGCCCGCCGGGGATTAGGCATCCGGGGAGGTACGCGGTTTGATTTAGCGGTCAATCACCGCGATACTAGCAGTCAGGCAACTTGGTTTTGGCATGATGTCATTCTGAGGAGCAGAGCGACGAAGAATCTCATTGTTACGCTGAGGTTCTTCGCTTCGCCCAGAATGACAATTTGCAGATCTAAATTGACTGAGTACTACGCAACATACTGTGTGGCCCACGAGCCCAAAATGGGAGAGAGTGATGGACGCCAGAGACCTACTGCGCCAGCAATTTCGAGAGGCTAATGAGTGGCTTGCGGCCACCATGCAAGGAGTGACCACCGAGCAAGCGAACTGGAAGCCACCGGGCATGGCCAATCCTCTCGGCGCCACCTATGCCCATGCGCTGCTATCCCAGGACATCATCGGCAACGTCGTGATCAATAGCGGCGCCCCGTTGGCCGCCACCACCTGGGCCGGGAAGACGGGCCTCAGCGAGCCACCGCCCACCGAGGATGTAGCCGCCTGGGGCCAGTGGGCCAGAAACGTCAAGGTTGACCTGGACGCGCTGCGGGCCTACGGTCAGGCGGTCCAGACCGCCGCGGACGGTGTTATCATGTCGCTCACCGACGCCGACCTGGACCGCGTCTCGTTCTCCAAGGAGCAACTTCCGGATGCCCTGAGCCTGCTCAAGGAACAGGTCGAAGAGGTGGTCATCCTGGCCACGTGCAACCGGACTGAAATCTACTCCGCGACGCAGGACCCCGTTCGGACCGGCGAAATGATCCGGTCTTTTCTCGCCAAGATCCATGGCATAGCGGCCGATGACATAACTCCCTATCTATATGAATACACCGATGACGCGGCGGTGCGCCACCTATTCGAGGTGGCCTCGGGGATGGATTCACTGGTCTTGGGCGAACCCCAGATTCTCGGCCAGGTCCGGGACTCGTTCACCGAGGCGGTACAGGCTCGGTCCGCCAAGCGGGACCTCTCGAAGCTGTTCCATCAGGCCCTTCGCGTCGGCAAAAAGGCCCGCAAAGAGACCGCAATCGGGCGCCACGCCATGTCGGTGAGCTACGTGTGCGTCGAGTTGGTCCGCGAGACGCTGGGCGAGCTACGGGAGTCCACGGCGCTGCTGGTGGGAGTAGGAGAAGCGGGAAAGCTTGCCTGCAGGGCGCTGGCCAAGGCCGGCGTCGGTCGCATCACCGTGGTCAACCGCACGTATCACCGGGCCCGCAGCCTCGCCGACGAGCTGGGAGGAATCGCCCTGCCGTTTGACCGTTTGGTGGAAGCCCTGGCCGAGGCAGATATCGTCATCAGCGCCACCGGCGCCTCCACCCACGTCATCAGCGCCGCGGCCGTCAAACAGGCCGCTCGAGAACATCACGGCAACCCCCTGCTGCTCATGGACATCGCGATGCCGAGGGACATTGACCCGGTGGTGGCGGACATCCCGGGGGTGAGCCTCTACGATATCGATGACTTGCAGGCAGTTTCCGCCTCTAATCGCCGAGAGCGAGAAGGGGAGGTTGTAAAAGTGGAAGCCATCATAGAAGAGGCGGTGGCCGGTTTCTCCGAGTCCAGGGGTTCCTCCTTGGTGGACTCAACCCTGGCCGCGCTGTATCACCAAGCCGAAGAACTCCGGCAGCGTGAGGTGGCGAAGACCCTGAATCTTCTTCCGGAGATCACCGAGAAGCAGCGAAATGACATTGAGACGATGAGCCGAAGCTTGATAAGAAAGCTGCTCCACAACCCGATGGCGGCGCTCCGGGGTCAGGGAGGCGCTGCCGACTGCGAGGCTTTCACCCGGCTGTTCAATCTGGACCCAGGCGACCTGGACCCAGGCGACGATCCGAAGTAAGTCCCCAGTAAGACCCAATAATGGATGCCGGCCGGCTCACCCTCGGAGCGGCAGCACCAGGAGACGGCAATCTCTGCGGCGGAACTCACGCCGGCGGCGATGCCATCTCCTGTCGTTGCGTCCGTCTCATTCGGTGCGGTGATGGGAGGTGGGGCCGGCGTTGCGTCGCAGGGTTGACTTCCGTTTGCGGTGTTTGGATATGATAGATGTGTTGACCGAAGGCGATCACCCTGCTCCGGCGCCCTCGAATATCCTCAGGGAGCCCGGAGTTCTCCCTGCCGGAGCTTGAACCACGCTTGCTGCCGGCGACGGCAGCTCAGCAACTCCGTGAGAATGACACCCTCCTACACCACTTGACGGGACGCGGCCATGCGTCTCGCCGGCCTGACTCTTCGGTGCCGAAGCGTCCAACTGTCGCTGATACCCCGCGGCTGCTAGCGACCTTGCAACAGCGCAGGCAGTATAATCAACAGGGACGACTCGTCCGCATGGGGCGGGCCGCATCGCCCCGAGTCTTCGGTCCCAAAGAGTAGGTTTCGAAGGAGAGGCCGTGGCGCAGCTTACGGAAACCCAAAGAGGCATCGTCAACACCATCCGCGAGTTCGTTCGCCGGGAGGTGGTGCCCGTGGCCCCCCGCATGGAGCATGCCGACGAGTACCCCACGGAGCTGGTGGAGCGGATGAAGGAGCTGGGCCTGTTTGGCGCCATCATCCCGCAGCGGTACGGCGGCCTGGGGCTGGATGTAGCTACCTACGCCCTGATCATCGAGGAGATCTGCCTGGGATGGATGAGCCTGAGCGGCATTCTCAACTCCCACGTCATCATGTCCTACACGGTGGTCAACGGCGGCACCGAGGAACAGAAAGAACGTTTCCTCCCTCTCATGGCTACCGGCGAGAAGCGGGGCGGCATCTGCATCACCGAGCCCGATGCGGGCAGCGACGTTCAGGCCATCAAAACCAGGGCAGTCCGGGACGGTGACGAATACGTGGTGAATGGCGCCAAGACCCTGATCACCAACGGCCGCCACGGCAACACCTTCGCCCTGGTGGTCAAGACCGACCCGGCGGCCGACCCTCCGCGCCGGGGCATGAGCATCTTCATCGCCGAAAAGGGGCCCGGGTTTAACGTGGTCCGGGATATACCCAAGCTGGGGTACAAAGGGGTGGACACCTGCGAGTTGGTCTTTGACGATTACCGGGTCTCGGGGAGTAACCTGGTCGGCGGTGAGGAGGGCCAGGGGTTCTACCAGATCATGAGCGGCCTGGAGTTGGGGCGGGTCAACGTGGCCGCCCGCTGTGTCGGCATCGCCCGTGCCGCCCTGGAAGCGGCCATCGGGTACGCCCGCCACCGGGAGACCTTCGGCAAGCCCATCGCCGAGCACCAGGCCATCCAAATGATGCTGGCGAAGATGGCCACCCAGTTACAGGCGGCCCATCTCATGGTCCGGCACGCCGCCGACAAGAAAGACCGGGGCGAGCGCGCCGACCTGGAGGCAGGCATGGCCAAGCTGTTCGCCAGCGAGATGTGCATGCAGGTAACCATCGACGCCTTGCGCATTCACGGCGGATACGGGTACACTCAGGACCTCAACGTGGAGCGCTACTTCCGCGACGCGCCCTTGATGATGATCGGCGAGGGCACCAACGAGATCCAACAAACAATCATCGCCCGCACCTTGTTGAAGAGCTATGCCTCAGGTGACTTTCTGTACGAGGCGGGGCTTTAGCGGACCCAGCGGCCCAACCAACGCTAAGCTTCCCGGCGAACATCGGCTATCCGCTCCCCTCAGGTTCCACTGAAGCTTCGCCCCAAGAACTCACGCCAACTCCACTCGCTCGGTTCTTCTTACCCCCGAACACATTCCATCATCACCGGCGGTCTACGCCGGGCTTCAGCTTGGAGTGCAGGTCATTTCATTCCGGCGGCAAATGATGATTGCGCGTCGTGGGCGGATAACCCATCGGTCTTGGGTTAGTCAGCGGGAGCTTGGCCACCACCAATGCTCCTTCCGCCGAACTCTCGATGTTGCGCTCTCCGCCCAGCAGACAAGCAGAATCTTGCATCGATACTGGCCCCAACCGGGCGGGCTGGGCTTCGTGTTCAAATCCCAATCCGGTCCAACCGAAGGGTCCACCTCATCCTCCGCGCCTACCGCGAGTCCGGCGGATAGGAGGACCGGAGACCGAACACTGCGACCCGCCGGGCGCTTTCGAGCTTGCAACTTTGACCGAACCTGATTCAGCGCAGACCAGCATGAATAAGGTTGGTCGGTACCCGGTCCCCTATCGGGGTTCGCCCGCTCTCCGATGCTCTAAGCCCAGTGCTTATCCCCGATTGGGAAATCGCAAATGGTGGCGGTGCAGCTGTAACAGTCGGGAACCCGCACCTGGGGAAGGCTGGCCCCCTTGCAGGCTTCCACGTGCTCTATGGCTTGCCACACCTGTTCCTTCTCTCCATTTATTACAAGCATCACGGATCCCTCGGCCCCTCCCAACCCACCGCTGGCGATCGGAGTGGCTTGGGCGCCGCTCAGGATCTCGACGGCGGTCAGTTCAGTCAACGCGGTCCCAGGGACTGGGAGGAGTCCACAGCTGAGGCCCATCGAGTACTCGTACTCTTGCTTTCGGGCTTCCCTGGCCACCTCTTTCACCGGAAGGGGGATGAGCTTTTCCAGGCCAACGGGGAAGATTACGCCAAATCCGTTGCGGCGGGCGGCTCCCATGACCATTCCCACGGTCCCTCCTTCGAACTTGTTCCCGATGAGCACCCCAACGTTACCCTCCGCATCCAGAGCGTTCACCCCTTTGATGTAGACGTCCCCGGAGCCCAACCGCTCCATAAGTGAGTTCAGGTCTTCACCGACGGATAGCTTACCTCCCTCAATGACCCAAGAGTGGGGAAAATCACCCACGGTGCGCACCGCCCCTTCCCGAGGCCGTGGGTTCGAAGAAGTCATCGTGCCCATCTCCACGCAGGCGCCCTTTTCCACAACGATGCCGCATACCCAAGTGGCTGTATGCGGCCTCTGGCCGGTGATTTCTTCCACAACGAAATAGGTGCTGCTGCTGGGGTGCACCACTATGGTTCCCTCCGCAGCCGCTCGGCGAACCTCCTCGGTGCGGGCTGTGGCCTTGGCGATTAGGCGCTTGGACTCTGCCGGAGTTAAGCTGACCTGTGCTCGCATGTGATTCTCCTTTCTGGGTTTTTTGACTTCCTCGGAGATTGTACCAAATGAATGGAAGGTGTTAGCGGGAATCGGGCCGTTCGAAACCGAAGATTCAGGAACTAATTGCCTACCAGAACGCCGAGGAGTTGATAGCCAATAATCAGAAATAGGGCTAGGCAGGTGCAACGCACCACTCTGGCGCGGGCCGAAATTCTGGGACCCAAACTCGGAATGCTTTTGGCCGTTGGCCGAACTCGATACTGGTGCTCGCCGTCATAAATCGGCGTTCGATAGATTCGTGTCTGTTGGAGTAGTCCTCAGCTACAATTACCGTGGCCCGGATTCTTCGACATCTAGTGCCGGGCATATGAAGCTACCGAATCGGCCCGGCTCCCTCTCCGAGGGGGCCACCGAGTGGGTCCCCCCGGCCTTACCCAGATACCCTGCGCCTAGCCTCGGCCGAACCGGATCGCCTGGTCCACGATGTCCAGGCCCACGGACTCACTCCAGGCGGCCAGAAGTTGCTGGGTTATGGGTCCGGGCTTCCCGTCGCCTAGCTCGCGCCGGTCCACCCTGGTCACCGGTACCACGCACGGGCTGGTGCCGGAGAAGAAGGCCTCATCGGCCGTGTAGAGGTCGTAGGGTTGGAGGTCTTCCTCCACCACGGGGATGTCTAGCCCTCGCGCCAGGTCAAATACCGTCTCCCGGGAGATGCCCTGGAGGATGGCGCGGTCTCCGGGGGTCCGGATGACCCCATCGCTGACCAGGAACACGTTGTATCCGGTCCCTTCGGTTAGGTTGCCCTCGCCGTCCATGAGGATCGGCCAGCCCTCCGGGTCCACGTCACCCGCCTCCAGGTCGGCCATGTTGAAGTTCATCCGGCTGTAGTGCTTGACCTTGGGATCCAGTGACTCCACCGGGTAGCTCCGGCTACGGGCGATGACGCCGTGGGCTCCCTGGCCGTAGAGCCCGGCGAACCGGCCGAAGTCGATCGCTCCCACCTTGAAGCAGACGGTGGGCGGCCCGGCGTCGCGAGCCCAGCGGCCCGGCCCCCTGGTCACGAACACGGTGACGGTGAAGTCGCCTGCTTCGGCGCGCAGGTGCTCGTTCCGCCGGATAACCTCTTCGCCGATGTCCTGCATCTCCTCCGGAGGCAGGCCGGGATCGATGCGGACGAACTTGAGGGAGCGGTACATCCGGTCGATGTGCTCCTTCATTCGGAAGCTCTTGCCGTTGAAGGTGCGGGCGACGTCGAAGACCACGTCCCCGACCATGAAACCCCGGTCCAAGGGGCTAATCTTTACCTGGCTGAATGGTACCCATTCACCGTTGAAATACGCCGTGTACTCTGCCATTTCTCCCTCCTGGCCCGCCCTCAACATCTCCGCGCCGTCAGACTGACCAACCGCCCGGATTATACCCCACACCCGTAGTCCAGGGTAGGGCGGCGACCGGGTGGAGCGTTCGGTTCCCAAGATCCGTCGAAACCGTCTGCTTTCCGGGACATGAGGCGCACAAGACCCAGATGTACCTCGCCAGGCCGTAGGGGCAGGGGTCCAATTTAGCGTCTTGGCGATCCATTACCTGCTTGGCTGGCCGGTGCCCGATAGCCATTATCCGGAGCAAGTGTTAGTCTATGGTCGTGGAGTCGCCCTTAGCTTCAGGAACAGCGCGCATCGCTCGGAGAGAGCTGCTGCTCATTAGCTTCGCCGGGCAGGTGTTGAAGTATCTGAGCATCTCTGGCTTCTACATTCTGCTCCCCGGCTTACAGGCAGGTCTGGGGCTAACCAATGCGCAGATCGGCCTGGTTTCAACTTCAAGGAATGCGGCGTCCGCCGCAACGTGCCTCCCGGCCGGCGCCGCCACGGACAGGCTGCAGGGTAATGCCACGATCCTAGTAGGCCTGGGCCTGATCCTCTGCGGTCTCTCCATGGTCATCCTGGGCCTGGCCACCAGCTTGTGGGTGGCGGTAGCGGGGGCGTCGGCCGGCGGTATCGGCATGCTGGTGCACACGCCTGCCAGTGTCTCGCTTCTGGCGGCCAACTTCCCGGAACGCCGGGGCTTCGCCATCGCCATCTTCGGCGCGGGCGGCAGCGTGGGCCAGGTACTGGCTCCACTGGCCGCGGGAGGGCTGGCGGCGGCAGTGGCTTGGGAAACCGGGTTCTTGGCGATGGGCGTGCCGGTGATCGCCGGCGGAGTGGTTATCTGGGTCTGGTTGTCGCGGCTGTCGCTGGAGAAGCGTGGCGGCCTTTCCTTCTCCCAGTACCTGTCGACGGTGCGCTCCGCCGTATCCAACAGACTCATCCTCCTACTGCTTGCCCTGATGGTGTGCTACGGTCTGGTGGAGCCCGCGATCGTCACGTTCCTCCCGATTCATCTGGAGGTGGACCGGGGCTATAACACCTCGACGATGGCCCTCTTCATCGCGGGCTCCCAAGTAGCCGGGATATTCAGCCAGCCGGCGTTGGGACACCTTTCCGACAAGATCGGGCGGTTGGGAGTTCTGGCGGGCAGTTTCCTGCTTCTCGGTGCGACGGCACTGGCCGTTCCGCTGGTTGGGAAGGACCTTCCTCTCCTGTTGGCCATCCTGGCCATGGGGGTGGTGCTCTTCCCGTTGCTGTCCCTGTTCTTCACCGCCGTGACCGATGAGGCCGGCGAGGGAGCCCAAGGCACGGCCCTTTCGCTTACGGGGCTGGCATTCTTCCCCCGGGCAAGCGTTTCCCCATTCGCCGCCGGTCTGCTGGCGGATGCCTTCTCAGTGGGCGCGGTCTTCTACATCGCCGGAGGTATCGCCCTCGGGACGGGCTTGATAGCGGTTGCGGCGGCGTTCCGTCGCTCCACGTTACGGTTTTGAGGCGCAGCCGGTCCGGTTGCAGCGTGACCCTCATGTCGGCTCGGGATATCTGGAGATCCACGCCGAGCTTCCGGGCAAGCCGCCTCAGTTCGCCCTTGACCTGAACTTCCCACGGTGGGCTCATGTGCGCCACAATCACCTTCGGCAGGTAGCCTCGCTCCTCGTTGAAACTTACCAACGCTTCTTCGAGCAAGTTAGGGGTCAGGTGGCCAACCTCCAAGGCCCAGGCCTCGTTCTCGTTGCCAAAGGTGACCTCGGCGAGCAGCGTGGTGGGGGTAACGTGCTTCCAGGCCTCGCATAGGCCCCGGCCCGTGTCTCCCGTGTAGAACAGGGAAACGTCGCCCGACGCAATTTGAAAACCCGCGGCAGGAACCGAATGGGGAACCGGGACGGCCGTCGCGGTATAGTCGAGTACCTTGAATTCCTGGTAGAACTGGACCGGGTGAAGGCGAAGCGTGGGGTTCTCTGGGCTTGGAAAGTTGAGTGGGTCGGGGAAGAGACTTCCGTCAAGCAGCTTGGCGGCTACGAACTCGATGGTGTCCGGTATTGCGTAGACATCCACCGTGACGCCGGTGTTGCGCAGGGCAAGGCCAATGGCGGGTAGGTCTCGCACGTGGTCGAAGTGCCTGTGGGATAGGATGATTGCGCGAATGCCCAGCTGTTCGTCGAAGCTCAACGCTCTGGTGATGCTCCCGGCGTCCAGGGCCAATACCCCATCGATCAGGTGGGACTCCATACGGGTATGCTTGCTCTCCATGTTGTGGGCGCCGAGGACCCGAAGCTCCATGAATCCATCCCCTTGAGTCAGCCGCGGTGAGCGACTCCAATGCATTATTCCGCCACCCCATACAATGATACCGTTGAAACGCCGCCCCAAGCAAACCCGGCGGCAGGGTTCCGGCAATTTATCTTTCGAAACTCCCGGCGTGACGCCTGGCCATGAAAGTACTCCGGAATATAACACCCTGAGTGAAGCGACGGGGCGGGGCGGTGGGTCAAGGCTTCGATGGTGAAACCCCGCACCAGATTCCTCGTCGCTTCGCTCCTCGGAATGACAGCAGGGCTTCGCTCCCCGGAATTACGGGTTTGAGGCAAACCTCCGCTGTGGGGAAGGGGTTCTATCTGAGATGGCGGTTTCGTTTGTTGTCCTGGGGGGCGCCGGGGAGTGTTCTGAGAGTTTGGGAGCTATGACCAAAATGAGAATGGAGCCGGAGCAAGAGTGGAAACCCGGAAGGGCGGTTAACGTGTTGCCATGGAAGAGCGTTCGTTGAACCCGGACAAAGAGGGCCCCGGCGGCATTCCCGGGCCTGGACACAGGGAGGCCGGGGACGAGGTGTTCCATCGGCTGCCCCAACGGCAGGTGAAACTGACCCTTGCCGGGGTCCTGCTCGCCCTGTTCCTGGCGTCCCTTGACCAGACCATCGTGGCCACCGCAATGCCTCGGATCATCTCCGACCTGGAGGGCTTCGACCGGTACACCTGGGTAACGACCGCCTACCTGGTCGCTTCCACCACCGTCGTGCCGATCGTGGGCAAACTGACGGACATGTACGGCCGGAAGTGGTTCTACATCGCGGGGATCGGCATTTTCCTGCTGGGCTCGGTCCTGGCGGGCACCAGCCAGACGATGACCCAACTGATCGTGTTCCGGGGACTGCAAGGGATCGGCGGCGGGACCATGCTGGCCAGCGCCTTCATCGCCATCGGAGACCTGTTTCCCCCGGAAGACCGGGGGAAGTACCAGGGAATTCTGGGCGCGGTGTTCGGGCTCTCCTCGGTCATCGGGCCCACCTTGGGGGGGCCTGGTTACCGACCAGCTCTCCTGGCACTGGATCTTCTTCATCAACCTCCCCTTGGGGATTCCGGTCATCTTGCTGTTCATAGTGTTCTTCCCGCAAATACGGCCCTCCTCCGCGAAACACCAGCTCGACTACCTGGGGATAACCACTCTGGTGATGGCGGTGGTGCCGTTGCTGCTGGCCCTATCCTGGGGAGGCGTTCAGTATGAGTGGGGCTCGAGCCAGGTCCTAGGAACGCTGGGTTTTGCGGGCCTGATGGCCGTTGCCTTTGTCGTCATCGAGGGACGGGTGTCTGAGCCCATCATTCCCCTGTCGATCTTCCGCTATCCCGCGGTAACCGTTTCCCTTCTGGCTACCTTCCTGACCGGCTTCGGAATGTTTGGCGGCATCATGTTCGTCCCCCTCTTCTTCCAGGGCGTGCTGGGGGCCTCGGCCACCAACAGCGGGAGCTTCTTGACTCCGATGATGCTCGGCGTGGTGGCGGGCGCCGTCTTATCGGGGCAGGCCCTTTCCCGTTTCGGAGGAAGATACCGGCTCCAGGGCCTGGTGGGGATCGGCATCATGTCCGTGGGTGTCTTCCTGCTTTCCCGGATGTCCCCGGAGACCAGCAACAGCCAGGCCGTGACGAACATAGTCCTGATGGGCTTTGGGGTGGGGATCAGCTTCCCCGTCTTTACCATCGCCGTTCAGAACGCCGTCCCCTACCGGGTCCTTGGGGTTGCCACTTCCTCAATTCAATTCTTCCGGTCCATTGGCGGCACCATGGGCCTGGCGGTTCTCTGATCGGTGATGACCAACCGCTTCGCTTCGGGACTGACCGGGTCGCTCCCGGCCGACGTGAAAGCAGCCATGCCGCCGGGGCAGCTCTCGGCATTGGCGGAAAACCCCCAGGCTCTGCTGAGCGACGACGCGCTGACCCGGCTTGGAGCCGGGTTTAGCCTGGCCGGCCCCCAGGCCGAAGACCTGCTGGCGAAGCTGCTCGATACCTTGCGGCAGGCCCTCTCGAACTCAATAGATGATGTTTTTAAGATCAGCTTGGTGGTGATTCTGGTCGCCGGTCTGGCCACCCTCTTCCTGAGAGTGGTCCCCTTGCAACCGGTTCAGACGGTTGAGAAGGAAAGCCCGCCGGAGGGACGGGGCACGCCGGCACTTCCCGGAGAAAACGCCGCCGGGGATAGCTGAAGGCCGCAACTGGTTGATGACATGCCCGGGCCGATGTTTCTTTGGAAGGGCCGGGGGGAACCCATGATCGCGGGAAAGGCTACCCTACCCAATTGTAGCTAGGCCGTCCACCTGTGCCTGGTCGGGGCGCGCCTTTCCTCTCGGCTAATTCTAGTAGCCCTCATGGCGCTGTTTGATTTGCGAGCTGGAACAACGTTGAGCATAGCTGTATTGGCCGGCATTTCCGATTCAGGGTAAAGGTGAGATGCGATAGATCGGAATCTTCATCTCGGGCGCAGTCGCTTCTTGAACTCTTTGGCAGTCAATCAGCGTGGGCTAACCTAGAATGTTGGATCTACCCCCGCAGGGGTTCAATGGGATTAGGGTGGGCACGTCCCCTGGAGCCAAGAGGGTGTGGGCAGCATAGGTCTGGTGTGACAGAATTGCCGAACCTCCCTCCGGGAGATTCGAGTCCCATGGAGCATCGATGAAGCTCCCCACATTTGCCCGCGAGATCAACGCTCCGGCGTTGTGGGCGGGGCTGACCGCTTTCGTATGGTATGCCTTTGGTGCGGTGCCACTGCACATCGCTGTCGCGGGCCAACTTGGCCTGACCTCCGGTGAATCTTCAAGCTGGATATTCATTATCTGGACCAGCGGAGCCGTCGCTTCCATTGCGCTTTCGCTGTTCTACCGTATGCCGATTCCGATTACCTGGAGCATCCCTGGGCTGATCTACCTGGGTACCCTGGTGGGCGAATTCTCCTTCCCCGAAATGGTGGGGGCGAACCTTGTAGCGGGTCTGTTGATCCTGGTCCTTGGGCTCCTGGGCGCCGGTGGACGAATCATGACCTGGCTGCCGCTGCCCATCGTCATGGGGATGTTCGCCGGGAGTATTTTTTGCTACGTGACTCGCCTGGTGAGCGCCACCGTTGACGATGTCTTCGTGGCCGGTCCGGCGGTCGGGGGATACCTGCTGGGCCGTCTAATTGGAAACCCGCGGGTACCTCCCGTTGGACTCGCCGTGGTATTTGGGGCGATTGCCATCCTCATCGGCGGGCAGGCCACTCCCGAAGCCATGTCTTGGAGTTTGCCATCCCTTGCCGTCCCCAGCATGAGCTTCTCGACGTCAGCTGTAGTCGCGATCAGTATACCCATGGTTGTTCTGGCGCTGGGACTGGGGAACGTCCAAGGGTTGGGCTTTCTGCTGGGGCAAGGCTACAAGGTGCCGGTCAATCCAATATCGGTTGTGATTGGCATCAATTCGGTAATCAACTCTCTGCTGGGAGGACATCCGGCGATAGTAGCTCGTACCGGGGTGGCAATTATGGCCGGTCCCGAAGCCGGGCCGATGCCGACGCGGTACTGGGCCAATCTCGTCGCCGCCACGCTGACCATGATCATTGCTCTCGCCGCCGGGCTCGTGATCCCCATTCTGGCCGTTCTACCGAAATCGTACGTGTTCGCCTTGGGCGGGACTGGCTATCATCGCATCCCTCCAAGATGCCTTTGAGAAGGCTTTCAGCAGCCCATTACGCTTCGGGGCGTTGGTGGCATTTGCCGTGGCGGCCACGCCGTTCTCGTTCATGGGAATCACGTCGGCCCTGTGGGCAGTGGTTGCGGGGCTGGTTGCATCGCTGGCAGCGGAACGGCCCCCACTGCTGAGCTATTGGCGGGAGATGCAGGATTAGATAGCTCCGAAAGCCCTGATAACAGCGGTGCGGGCCGGCGCTTGCCGTCCTGGACACGAGCTTCCGGTAACCTGCCCGTGCCTTGCCCCGGGTTTCTACAACCTTTGCCAAACTCGGCGCCCTTCTACCCGCACTATCTTCCCGAATCCGGGGGCCGGCAGGTGCACCGCGGCCACCGGGATACCCTCCCGTTCCAGCCGGTCAAGCACGGAGAGGCGGGTGATCCGGGCCTGTTCCGGGTCGATGTCGGCCCGGGAGGCCCAGCCGGTCTCGTGGAACTGCGCCGTGTTGTGGGCAATGTCGCCCAGAATCAGCCCGCGCTGGCCCTGGGAGCTGATCAGGATACTCATGTGACCCGGCGTATGGCCGGGGGTCGGCAGGGCGGTCAGCTCGCTGGTTATGGCCTGTTCTCCGTCGTAAAACTCGATCAGGCCCAACTCTTCCAGCGGCCACACGCACTCGGGAGCGTTCGGGAACCGGCTTGGTTGAAGCTCTGGGTTGTGGCACGCTTCCCAGTCCTTGGCGCTGATCCAGTAGCGGGCGTTGGGGAAAGTGGGCCGGAACTTTCCCCCCTCGGACCGGAGGTTCCAGCCCACGTGGTCCCGGTGCAGGTGGGTCATCACCACCATGTCCACATCCTCGGGCCTGATTCCCTTGGCCCTGAAGTCGTTGAGCAGCTCGCCCCAGGGGGTCTCCGGTGTGGGTTTGGGACCCAGGCCGGTATCCACCACGATGGTCCGGCCATCGGAGCGGACCAAGAAGCAGGCGAGGTTGAAGCTGACCTTGTGCTCCGGGGTGAGGTGGTTCTTGTAAGGGCCCCAGTCCTTTTCTGGGATGGCGGGGAAGAAGTTGCAGAGGTCGAATTCAAGGATTCCGTCCGACAGGGAGGTAATCTCTACGTTCCCGATTGACATAACGTTTTTTGCCATGGTCGTTCTCCTCTCACCCCGTGGAAAGATACCGAGCGGCGGAAACCTATTCGTAATTGGGGGTCTCGGAGAGGCTTTGCCCGGCTCGCCGGCTGGACTGTTGTTACTCCCGCTGCCGGCCCCGCTTGTCGGAAACCACTCGTCCCTCTTTGATCACCAGCAGCAGGCTCCGGAGGTTTTCTATATCCTCCAGCGGGTTTCCGGCTACCGCGATGAGGTCGGCGAACTTGCCGGCAACGACGGTCCCCAGGTCCTGCTCCCTGCCGCAGAGGGCGGCGGCGTCCCTGGTGGCCGCCAGCAGCGTCTGCCAGGTGGTGGCGCCGTCCTTGACCCAGAGCCCCATCTCCAGCAACGCCGACTCCCGCAACGGCCGGATGTCCGACCCCAGCGCCATTCGCAGCCCGGCGCTGAGGGCGGTCTGGAACCAGCTCCGGTGCTCCTCGGACGCCGCATCCGCCCGCCGGACCAGGTCGGGCGCCAGCTGCTTCTCTTCCACCCAGCGTTTCTCCGCGCCGGAGGTGGCCTGCCCCGGCGTCAGGTGGGTGATGGCCAAGGTGGGGACGTACCAGACCTCTCGCTCCGTGAGCATCTGAATACACTCTTCATCCATCATGTACCCGTGCTCGACGCTGTGGGCGCCCAGGCTTACGGCGGCCTTGACCGCGTCCGGGTTGGTGGCATGGGCCATCACCTTGAATTCACGCTGGTGGCAGATAGCGAAGGCCGCCTCCAACTCCTCTCTCAAAAGGAACGAGTGCTGGTGCAGGTCCCAGGGAGGCCCCATGACGCCGCCGCTCAGGTTCAGCTTGATGTGGTCCACGCCGTTCTTGATCTGGTCTCGGACGGCCTCGACGAACCCGTAGGGACCGTCGCATTCCCGGGCGTGTCCCGACCTGAGGAAGTGGCCCGCCGTCGTGGTCAGAAAATGGCCGCAGGCGAAAACCCTGGGCCCGGCCACCCGGCCCTCTTCGAAAACCCGCCTCCAGGCTACGTCCATGAAGTTGGCCGCGCCCCCGGTCCGGACTCCCACGATACCCGCTTCGGTCAGGCCTTGCATCAGGGTTTGGCCGAACTGGGCAGTCTGCTCCGCGACGGTCAGGGCGGGCAGAGCGGTATATTCCGGGTGGTAGTGGACGTCCCAGAGGCCGGGCAGAAGATAGGCGCCTTCGAGGTCGACGACTCGGGCGTCCCGGGTGTCCGGAGAGCGCCGGCCGTCCAGCACTTCAACGATCCGGCCTTCCTCCACAATGACGCTGGCTTCAGGGACCGGCGCCGGGTTTACGCAGTCGATCAGGTTGCAGTTGGTCAGGACCAAACGCATGGGAGCCTCCTGTGGGTAGAGACTACGCGGCTGTCATTTGGGTGTCGAACCCTTGCCGGCTGTCATCATACATCAAAAAGGCGCCAACCGATTCACGGTTGGCGCCTAGCCGGTCTCGATGGCCGGGCTGGCGGTCAGGACAGCACACGGGGCTGCCATTGGTGGCAGCCCCGTTTACGCCGATGGGACGATTTCGGAACGGTTGCGTCCCTGCCTCTGGTCATTCGTGCCAAGGGGCGAGGGCTATGGTGCGGGCGCCAAGACGGCAGGGGTCTGCCGGTCCAGCTCTTTCACCTCGATGTTTGAGACCAGCACCATCAGCTCGTCCAGACGCCGGACCTCGAACTCCAGGAAGTCATCGTCGACCACCATGTAGCGGGATACGACCTCCCAGATTTCCCGCTTCATGCCCTCCATCTTCTCCGGGGAAAGATCGAGCCGGTCGTGCATCAAGACCAATTGGAGGCGTTGACGAGCGGTGTCCTTGGTGCGCTCCCGATCTTTATTAATCTCTCGTTGACTGAGCAACCACCGTAAGAATTCAAGCATGTGAATAGGCTCTCCCATTCAAACCTACGAGTCCCTTGAACTTGGACAGCAGGCCCGATTTTGCCGTTACCTCCACTAGGGGCACCTCATCACCGTCCACCCTGGCCGCGATCCGGAGGAACGCGGCGCCTGAGGGGGCTTTCTTGTCGTGAACCACGGGGATCCCGCGGTTGGAGGCGGTGATGGTTTTCTCATCCGCGGGCACCAGGCCCAACACCTCTACCGCCAGCAGGTCCACCACGTCGCGCATGTCCATCATGTCGCCACGTTTCACCATCTCCGGGTTGATCCGGTTGATGATCAGGCGGGGCTTGTGTAATTCCGCCGCCTCCAGCAAGCCGATAACCCGGTCGGCGTCGCGAATTGCCGACACCTCGGGGGTTGTGACGATGATGGCCTCCGTGGCGGCGGCAACGGCGTTCTTGAAACCCTGCTCGATGCCCGCGGGGCAGTCCATGAGAACGTAGTCGAACTCCTGCTCCAGCTTGGCGCACACTTCCCGCAGCTGATCGCGGTCGATACTGTTCTTGTCCCGCGTCTGGGCCGCCGGAATCAAGTACAGCTCGTACTTGTGCTTATCGCGGATCATGGCCTGGTGGAGCTTGCAATCGCCCTCGATCACGTTGACCAGGTCGTACACAATCCGGTTCTCCAGGCCCATGACCACGTCGAGGTTGCGCAGGCCGATGTCGGTGTCCACCACCACTACCTTGTGGCCGCGCATGGCCAGCCCGGAGCCGATGTTCGCCGTGGCGGTGGTCTTGCCGACCCCGCCTTTCCCTGATGTAACTACTATGGTCCTACCCTTCATACAGTATGCCTCTGCTGTATCTTGCGAACCGGCCCGTGAATGGCGACACGTATATGGAACGCCGCCGCACGTAGGCTATCCTGGGGCCGGTCGCCGTAGTTTTGGACCTCTGGCCGGTTGCCGGGGCCAGGCCAATATGAGGGCCGATTTGAATTCGGGGGGATTCGAGTTCGAGGGCGATAACGGTTGCCTTGGGGTCTCCCCCGGCGCCGGCGTGGGCCAGACCCCGCAGGCATCCGAACACCACGATGTCGCCGTCGGCGGTGATCTCGGCTCCTGGGTTCACGTCGGCCAGCACCACCACGTCTCCCGCGTAGTTTATGGACTCGCCGGAGCGAAAGGTCTCTTTGATAAACAACGCCTCGCCAGGCACACCCTTGAGCGACCCCGCCGACCCCGGCAGCCGCATTTCCGGTTGGCTGGAAGGTGGAGCTTCCACGGCCTTGGACCGCACGGGTTCCGGCGGCCGCTCGGCAACTGCGGCGGCTACGGCAGCGGCATCTAGTCCGTCCAGGTCGCCTGGGGAACACCAGAACCGGCTGACGGTCAGGCCCGACTCCGCTTCGATGACCCCTTTGATCCGGCTCAACTGGTCCCGGAAGAGAATCCGCCGGCCCGCGTTGACGCTGATGGTGCCGCTGGACCACAGCCTCCGGTTTTCCACCAGGTATTCCCGTAGCCTCTCCGACACCTCGTCAAAAGGCCCGGTATCGTCGATTGCGAAATCGACGTTGGCCCCCCGGCCCGAAACCTGGACCACACTGGTCTTCAGCGCCACCGCACCCCCGTTACGCACATTATGTTATCTAAGTTTATAGCAGTGTGATCCGGCAGATTTCAAGTCTCTGGGAGGCTGTTTTTAGCCAATTTTGAAATTTGTTTGAAGTTGTCATTTCTATTCGCGCCTGCTAGTCTTTTCTAGAGAAGACCGCGCCGGACCACCCCGGGGGCCTTCGAAAAAGTGAACGACGCCGGATCATGCAACATTCCGCCGCTCAGGCGCGCCCTGATCCCACGTTTACATAAGACCATCCCCCAAGTCAGGGAAACCACGGCGCCCGAAGACAGGGCGATGGCCTGGGGAAGGCGGAATTTCATGGGGAATCCCGGTGCAGCGTTGATTGCATCCGTCTCGCGCCTCCGCAGGCAGAAGAAATACCCTCCGACGCCCTGGTCGGCCCAGCGGTTGTACCGCCCTTTCGTCAGGTCGTCTCTGGTGATGGCCCTGTCTCTGGGCTTCACGGCCGGGGCGGTCATGCTGTTCCTATCCGCGCTGAAGATCTCCGTCGGCCTCACCTGGGTCACCCACACCCAGGCCCACGGGGTGGCCCAGGTTTTCGGCTGGTCGGGCCTGTTCATGATGGGGGTGGCTTTCCACGTCGTCCCCCGGTTCCGCAACGGGCCCATCGACTTTCCGTGGCCCCAGCGGAGCATCTTGGCCCTGATCTTGGTAGGCATTGTCTTGCGGTTTACGGGTCAGACTGTGGACTCTCTATCCGTCAGCCCCGGCCTGCTGGCAGCCTCCGGCGTGTGCCTGGTTCTCGGCGTCGTCCTCTTCGCTTTGGTGATCGGACGGGCGTTGCTCCGGGGCACGGCGCCCCATGGCCCAGCGGAGCCCTGGCTCGGTATGGGCCTGATTTGGGCGGTGGTGGCGGCGAGCCTGCACCTGGACATCGTTATCCGGATGGGACTCAACAACAGCCCGGTCGCCCCGCTGTTTTTGGACGGCGCGTTTATCCACGCCGCCACGTTGGGGTTCATCGGCAACTTCATCTTCGGGGTCAGCCTCCGGGCGGTGCCGGCTTTCTTGGGACTGCGCCCGGCACGGCGAGGCCTGGGATGGCTGGCGTTTGGGTGCATCAACGGGGGCTTGGGCCTGACCGTGGGAGGCTGGCTCGCGGATATGGAGCCCTGGCTCTTGGCCGCGGGCGCCCTCCTGGAACTCATCGGATTCGCCAGCCTGGTGGCCTCCATCGGGCTACTTGGCCGGAGGGTCACTCCACGTAACTACAACCTGGGGACCTACGTCCGGTATGAGTGGTTCGTCCGGTCGGCCTACATCTGGCTCTTGGTGGCCGGAATTCTGCAGGTCTTGCAGGCCGCTGGGGGCGTCTGGGAAACGCGGATATTCCCCGCGGAACTGGCCAAGCCCACGCTCCATGTCCTGGCCCTGGGGTTCGTCACCATGATGATCATGGGCATGGGGTCCAGAATGATTCCTCTCTTCGAGGGGTCGATCCTGCCGGTGCACCGGCTGATGGACCTGGCGTACGTCAGCTTGAATGTCGGAGTGGTCCTTCGCCTGGCCTTCGGAGTGCTTCCCTTGGGCGCGGAGTGGCCGGGCCTGGCCGCCTCGGGAATGCTGGGCACCCTGGCCCTGGCCCTTTTCGCTTGGGTCATCTGGCGCGCGCTCAATGCCCCGGCCAGGGAGGCCTATCGGGCGAGGGCCGAGGAATTTGGGCGCCAGCAGATGATGGCGATGCCATTGGTGCTGGGCAAGTCTTTGAGGCCGCCCGGCGGGAAGCCCGCGGACTGAGGCTAGGGCCTGGTACCGGAAACCGCCGTTGTGATCAGCCGTTCCCCCTCAGCTTGTCCAAGGGCCCGGGATTGGTGGTTATGCAAGCTCACCACGAACGGTGTTGGATATACCCATGGTCAAAGGGACACCCCGTTAGAACCAAGTTGACTCAGTTCTAGACTTGGGACCACCCCTCAGGCAGGGCGGCGGCGTCGCCCGGTGGGTTCTAGCCGACGAGGGACAGGATGGTGCGGGTCACCACCCGGGCCTCGTCGATAACCTGAGAGACGGGAGCGAAGTCCACGCCGATGAATGAGCCACCGCCTCCGGCCCCGTACATCACCGCGGGGACACCGGCGGAGCACTGGCCTCCGGCGTCGAAAGTCCCGATACCGTGGAAGGTCTCCGGCTCGCTGCCGCGCACCTGGCGGTGGGCCTCCATCAGCGCTTGAACCCCCCGGTGCTCCGCGTCCACCAACGCAGGAAGCATGTACTCTCCCTTCTCAACGGACACCTGATAGGGCGACAGGTCGCCGATGGTCTTCCGGACGTCTTCCACCGCCTGGTCCACGTCGTCACCCGGCAGCAGCCGACGGTCCACCTTCATGCGCGCTATTTCCGGGAGCGTGTGGGGAGCCATCGGCTCGAAAGTCAACTGGTATGGTATGGCGTGACGCCCTCCCAATATGGGGTGGGTACCCTCAAGCGGGACCAGTTTGAGCCGGTTCATCACCTCGTTCGCCCCGGCGATGGCGCTCAGACCCTGGCTCGGGGCGCTGGAGTGGACCGCCTTGCCCCGGACCTCCACGTTGATGTCCACCCGCCCCCGGTTCCCGAGAGAAACGCGCAACCCGGTGCCGAGCAGCAGCAGGCCGAAATCGGGCTTCCGGTCCAGAGCCTTGAGAATCTCCTCGGTGCACCGGTGGCTGCTCAGACCCTCGTTGTTTATCGCGAAGTACACCGTGCCTCGAAGTTGGGCCTGGTGCTCGGTCAGGAGCTTCAACACCGCCAGCATCACGGCGTGGTGGGCCTTGTTCTGGGTCATTCCCTGCCCGAACACGCAGGGCTCGTCGTAGCCCCATTCTGTCCCGAGGCCGATCTTGCCCGAGAACGGGTCTTCCATCAGGTTGTGGTGTTGGGTGGGCGTATAGGCCATCACCAGCATACAGGCGTCGGAAGAGCCCTCGCCGAGCCGCATCACCAACTGGTTGCTTGGGACATCCTGGATGCCGTACACGGCCAGAGATTGAATCTTCGGCCGGAGCACCTGCTGAACGTAGTGGACCAGCTTGGGGTCGTCGGGCTCCATGAACGTTTCCGTGCCCAGCGGCACCTCCGTGGGCACCTTGGCCAGCTCGACCAGGGTATCGATCAAATAGCGCTCGTCCAGGCCTCCCTCCAGCGGGAACGCCTCATCCGCATTCGGCACGTGGGACACCTCCTGAGAGTAGGTTTGCCTATTATACCCGACGGCGGCCCAGAAGATTCGATGCCGATTCCGGATGTCCTGATGGCATGTTCCCGGTTCCTCGGGAATGAGGCGCTAGGTGCACCATGCTCCGGTCATATCTCCCTGGTTCCAAAGGAAGCGGGCCGGAGGACCCTGCCGGCTGGTGATGCTGGCCATCCTTCCCGGCCCGTTCCGGGGACGCCATGAAGGGCGACGTGCGGCCGGTGTTGGGCCACACGGCCGGACCCGCTGGCACTACTCTCCCATGGTTAGAGCCATCGCCTGTTCCGGAGTGTGGGCCTGGCTGATCTGCACCGTGTTCCACGCGATCATCCTGGATTCGAGAAGCAACAACTCCGCCGCCTCGAAGCTGGGCGCATCCAGTATCATGATGTTCTTGTGGGCGCCCAGCAGGACGTAGGTCCCCAAGTTCTTTACGTTGTGTTTCTTCTCAAGGTCAGGGATCGTCGACATGGCCTCGCCCAGCATGTCCATGACCTCCTTGTTGCTGCCTGGGCACATGGCCGGAGTATGTTCAGCTATAGCGACGAAAATCATGGGCGTGTCCTCCTCTTTCCTGTAGACGATTCGATTCGGCACCAGGCAGGGTCCCCCGCGTCGACTTGCCACAGTCAACGAGCCCGGGCCAGCCGCCCGGAGCATAGCTTTTCGCTATCTAGTGTCAATCGGTTTCCCGCCGAATCCGGAGCCTGGCAAAATCTCCAGCCGGTTGGCCGGAAATCCTAGCCGGCGGTACATTTCCCCGGTGGCCCAGCTCAGTCGCCGACGCCTTTTTGTCTTCGAATCGTGACCAAAGTTCTTTACATAATGTTCCTCAGTAGCCCCGCCTTTACGCCTCACCCCTTCGGATGTTCGATCCTTGACGCCCGGTTGGGCCACCGGTAGAATTCCGAATATTAGAAGAGTCTCATATCAGACCGGGGTCTCGCCGGCGCCGTGGGGTGACGGCGGCCCTCCGCCGGTCCAGTCGACAGGGGGAGGTAACTTTGCAACTGCTTTCACACACCTTCAAGGTGCCGGATATCGCGGCGGCTGTGGAATTCTGCTACCAACAGGGCTGGACCGACGGGCTACCGGTGGTGCCGCCAACCCAGGAAGCGATCGAACGGATCATCGACTATCTGGGCCGTGACCCCAAAGAGGTGGTGGGCATCGTCAACCCCCGAAACGGCATCGCCACCATCGAGAAGATCGCCATCAACTGCGTCATGGCCGGGTGTCTGGTCGAGTACGTTCCCATCGTCATCGCCGCCCTGGAGGCGATGCTGGAGGAGCCCTTCAACCTGAACGGCGTGCAGACAACGACCCATTGTTGCGCCCCGCTGGTTGTCGTGAGCGGCCCGGCGGTGAAGAGCCTGGGGTTCAACACCGCGGAAGGGGCGCTGGGCCATGGCTCCCGGGCCAACGCCACCATCGGGCGGGCGGTGCGCCTCATCCTCTGGAATATTGGGGGCGGTCTTCCTGGCGAGCCGTGCAAAACCACCCACGGCCACCCCGGCTACTACAGCTTCTGCATCGCGGAGAACGAGGACGTCAACCCTTGGGAGCCCCTCCACGTTGGGCTCGGATTCAAAGCGGAGGAAACGGTCGTCACCGTCGCCGCCGTGGAGTCACCGCATTCCATCGGCACGGGTGCCGGGTACACTTCCTCTGATGATGTACTCTTCGTTATTGCCGACGCGATAGCGACCCTGGGCAGCAATAACCTGAGTGGCGGAGATATGGTATTGGCCCTGGGGCCCCTGGCGTCGGAAAACCTATCCAAAGGCGGCTACAGCAAGCAGGATGTGGTACGGGAACTCATGGAGCGGGCCGTGCGCCCGGTCCGGGAAGTGAAGCGCAAGCATTCCATCGCCCCGGTAAGCCCGTTCCACTGGAACAAGCTGGTCGACCCCGGCGACGACGAAGCCCTGGTGCCCTTCATCCGGAAACCGGAGAACCTGGTCATCCTCACCACCGGAGGTTGGGGGTCCCTCGGGGGCTTCGCGGGCCTCTTCCCCGGCTGGGGCAGCCTGGGAGGCCTCAATCAGAGCAAGGCCGTTCACTTTCCCAAAGCGTGATAGGAGGACCATGGATATACTACTGTTTGACCCGGTGGGAGACATCGATTTACCCGAGCGGGCCGAGGAGAAGGTCCTGGATACGCTCAAGGGCAAGGTTGTCGGCTACATATTCAACCAGCACAACTCGTCTCTCGTTTTCTGGAAGCACCTGGAGGAGAACGTGGAGAGCGCCCTCGAGCCCTCCAGTACCCTGAAAGTCTACAAGCCGAACACTTGGGCGCCCGCGCCCAAAGACAAGATCGAACAGGTAATCCAAGAGACGGACTTCGCGCTGGTTGGGGTTGGGGCTTGAGGGTCCTGTACCTCCGCCGCCGTGCGCGACGGGATTGCCCTCAAGAGTGCCGGCCACCCCGCCATGGTCCTGGTGCACGATGTCTTCGAGAAGGCGGCCCATGCCCAGGCCACGGCCCTGGGGATGCCGGACCTCCGCATCTACGTGTTCCCTCAGCACCGGCCCGGCGAGCCCGACGAAATCGAGATCGAAAAAGCAGCCCGGGCAGCGGAGGCGTTAGACTCGAACCTGCTCTAACTGACCCTGGCCACTACATCCTGAGAACACGGTAGAAGATACCGAAGGCCGCGCCGATGGGGAGTTTTCCGTCGGCGCCCCCTTTCTACCCGCTGCTCTTCTTCAAAGGAAAGCCGCAGGACTTTGACCCCGCGAATCAGCCCTCGGCTTCGTTTCATGGCCCCTATGGTGGACCGTAAAAGTAGGGCAATTGGCCCAAGTGGGTTCTTTGCCGACCATCTCGGGTCCTAGCACCTCTTGCGCCAGCCGGTACTGCCGCGCCACGCACCCTTGGCCACTAGTTGAATATATGTGTAAGCCCCATGTCGACAGCAATTTGGCCAAAGTTATAATTTCCTTTTGGTGAGGTGGTGGAGGTGTGGAAGGAAATTCCCGGAGGGGGAGCCGGCCCATGCTACCTCCGAAGACTGAACAGCTTCGGAATGAATCGGGCATCATCGGCATTGAGGCGGCCATAATGGTGATTGCCCTCGTGGTCGTCGCGGTCGGCTTCGCTAACGCCGCGATAACCTCCGGCGTCCTCTTCTCCAACACGGCCCAAGAGACCATCCAGAGTACATTGGGGCGCCTGGATGTCATGGAACTCAGGGGCTCGGTCGTTGTGACCGCCTCCACCACTGGCGCCTCCGGCGTGGTGTCGGACATAGTCCTCCAGGTGGCTAGCGCCGGCGGCGGGGAGTCCATCGACCTGACCCCAGGCAAGATAATCGTCAAGTATTCCGACTCGAGCCAGTCCAGGACATTTGACTCCCCTTCCAGCTTCTCGGTGACGGGACTTGGCAGCACCGACTCGGACATGTTCCTGGAGCCGAACGAGTTGTACGAAATCAGGCTGAGCGGCCTGGACTCGACCGTGGGCGGTTCGGACCAGCTCGCCAACCCCCTGGGCCCCGACACGATGTTCAGCCTGGAATTGATCCCGCCCAACGGCTCGGTGTTGCTTGTCCAACGGAGCACACCCACCTCCCTAGACACAATCATGCGGCTCAACTGAACCCGCAACCGCCCGGCCTCTGTGTTTACCGCGCTCGCTACGGCGCCCGAGGCTCGGTTGGCGCCGGCCGGGGTCTCCAACCCCGTCGAGTACGATCGTCTTCCAAGCCCCAAACCCCTGGCACTACCGTGCGGCCAACGTATGTGCCGAGTATCCGAATTGAAAGCGTGACTAGGGCTGCATCTTTCGCATGCTCGACTGTTGGCGACCAGCACAAATGGGACAGTTTGGGACCCGAGAGATCAGAGGTGTGGAAGAGCTTGGGTGAGCTGCCTGAGGGTCCGGTTATGAAGTCTTCGCCTATCGATCGTTTGAGCCTTCACCTCCTTTCTGC
>Ga0187827_10001208_pt1 | contig 38650 bp, 33 predicted proteins | sample ETNtaG_39_FD_167969 | JGI IMG/M metagenome (GOLD analysis project Ga0187827, IMG submission 167969) | Marine microbial and viral communities from oxygen minimum zone, Eastern Pacific Ocean - ETNP2014_SV_150_PacBio MetaG (Illumina Assembly) | ecosystem: Environmental > Aquatic > Marine > Hypoxic...
TACTTCGAGGCGACCGACGGTAGCAGCGGCTTCGAACTGCACATGATGGAAATCGAGCACACTATCACTTACGACTGATGCAAATCAATCATGACGGTGGCGAGGTTAATGGGTGAACAAGTTGTCCTTGTAACAGGGGCATCAGGTTACATTGGCAGCCACATAGTTGCAAATCTTCTTGCTCGTGGAATGTTAGTAAGAGCTGCGCTGCGCACACCTAGCGACCCTGAAAGAATAAACCATTTATTGGCTCTACCTATGAAGGAGGGTGGCTCACTTGAAATAGTAAAGATGGATTTGTTTAATACTGAAGAAGTTAAAGCGGCAGTAGATGGATGTACAGATGTAATTCACGCAGCGGCTGCTCTTTATATCGGGAAAAAGGATGCGCAGAAAGATGTTGTTGATCCTTCCGTAATTGGTACTCAAAATATTTGCAACGCTATTGATTTCGCTGGGACTGTCAAGCGTTTAGTTCACACATCATCAACCGCTGCAATAAGGCCAACTAACTATGTTGATGGAACTTGTTTTACCTCTGAATCATGGGCTGATGATGCTACTGTAGAAAATAACGCATATGGTTTAGCAAAAGCTGAGGCCGAAAAATTAGTCAGAAAATGGCATGCTGAGAAAAAAGATGGTGGTCCTAGATTAGTAACTATTCATCCGTGTGTTGTTTTTGGCCCGCCTATGTCCAAAAGACATTTATCTGGAAGTTTGGGTTATGTTGAAGCATTGGTAAAACGTACATTACCAAAATCAATGCCTATACACATCAATATTGTAGATGTTAGAGATGTGGCTGAAGCACATGTAAGAGCACTTGCAGAGGGAGAAGATGGTGGGCGTTATCTCGTGGTTGGGGGAGATCTGTGGATGAAAGATGTCGCTGATATTCTAAGAGATGCATATCCAAAAAGAAAATGGGCAAAGGGAGTGTTACCTTATTCTCTATGTTTGGTTGCTGCATTTTTCCATCCGAAAATAAGTGTGAAATGGGCAAAAACACATTTGCGGCATCATTGTACATATGATGCCACGCCTGCAATGAATGACTTGAAAATGAAATTCAGGTCACTGCAAGAAGCGATAATTGAAAGTGTGCCCCCTATGCTTGAAAATAAGTGGGTTTGAGCAAAACATTAGGGGGGAGTTGCCTACCCGTCACCTGATGCAACCGAATTTGGTGTGGGGGGAGCGATGGAATAGCAACCCTGACCCTTTAGCAAGAAGATGGATGGAAACTGTTGTTGCAAAACAAAGCATGGTTGTACTCGCTGCTGATGTTTACACAATGAATGACTTAAATCAATTATTAGATGATGTTGCACCTCATGTATCTGCTCTCAAAACCCATGTTGATCTTGTTGAGGATTGGACTAGTGAAAGTTGGGGGGAATTTTGTGCCCGAGCAAAAGATACTGATATGTTGATTTTTGAAGACAGGAAACATGGTGATATTGGTAAAATTGCTCGTGACCAGATGGGGGGCGTTTACGATTCCCGATCATGGTCGGATTTGATGACTGCCCACTTGATATCGGGCCCTTCGGTACTTGATGGGATGAGAGATGGGTGGTCAAAAGTTGGTCGACATGGTGGGGTCCTTATTCTAGCTCAAATGAGTAGTGCTGGGAACCTTCTCGAAATACCAGGGTATACTGATGCTGTGGTGGATGCTGGAAAAATACATCCTGCTTGTTTTGGATTTATTGGTAATGGTTCTCGACCAGAAGAATTGCGTGCTTTGCGCTCCAAGGTGGGGGATGTGAAAATGATTTGGACACCTGGAGTTAACATTGTCACGGGTGACGCTGAACTTGGTCAGCGTTATGGGGACCCACGAGATGCGGTGATGGCGGGTTCTGATGGAATTATTGTTGGTAGTGGGATCCATGGTTCGGAATCTCCGCGTGATGCGGCGAAAAAATATGCTGATGTATCTTGGAATGCATTGCTTGAAAGAAATAATCTGTAATTCGCAACATTGACAGTCGATGGCTTAGAAGAAATGTCGTGGACGAGGTTGACTTGGTGCTTTGGTTAGTCGCGGCTGTGATTACTTTTGGTTTGATAATTATCGCCGCGTGGCAAATTTGGATTCATCATAAACTCGATGAAAGGATAGCTGCTTGCGACCCTGCTCTCCTTAGCAGCGTTTCACACCGCGTGGAAACTTCAACGGATGCTCCGATGGGTTCAGTGGTGGTTCCTTATGTTCCTGTGCAGATGGTACAAATTACCGCGCCAAAACAGCAAGAACTGTTAAGTGGAAAAAATATTGAATAATTAGAATGGGAGATATCCTAATTCATTCAAACCATATCCTATTGCACCAGCAGCACCGATGAATAATATAATTGCAATCAGCAGCAATCCCCTACCCTTCTTTTTTCGTTTAGGTGGGGGGGCTGATGCTGGTAATGCTGAAGGGGGAGGGGGAGGTGGAAGATCTTCCAATTCAACTTCTTCTGAATCATCAGCCATTTCAGGATATAATTCATCTAAGTCTTCAAGACCCGGGGCATCGGGAATTTTACCAATAATTGCATCCCAAATTTCATCAAACGAAGTTTTGCTAACTGGTTTTTCCAGTAACGCAACCGCACCCGCGCTAAATGCTGCATCTCTAGACAACTCTAATTTATTGCGGGGAGTTGTGAAAATTATTCTTGTTTGATTACGTGATTCTCGCATCTCTAATGCCGCTATATGTCCATCTAAACCAGGAATATCAAGAGAAATTACAACAAGTTCTGGATCTTCTGTAATGAAAATATCAACTGCTTTATCACCATCTTTGCACTCTATGATTCGATAATCCTTCTGTCTAAGAATTTCATGCATGCGATAAAGAGACATTGTATTATTATCAACTAAAAGAGCAAGGGGGGCATCAGTATCGGTTACTTCAGTGACTCTGACCATCTACCTCTCCCCTATATATTGCCATGCTTAGGGTATTCATCAAAGAGTCGGCGCGTTACTCCTCTTCATCACCAGAATCGTTAGTCAATACCTCTGCAGGGGCTTCGGCAGGTTCTGTGAAAGTTTTCTTTAATTCTTCAGCCGCCTCTTCCTCTTCTTGTTTTTGAGCAATGTTCTGCGGTGCTTGAACAAAAATCATACGCAATTCTGTTAGAATACCCTGAAGAATAGTTTCCTCAGCATCCCCAATATTACCACTTGTGCGTTTATGTAATACTGCAATTAAATCGATGGCTGCTTTTGCTTCTGCTATGTTAACTGAATTATTACCCTCGTGATCAGGCATGTGTCCTAAAGCAACTAGAGCTGAGCGTTGAAGCATCTGAATTAATCCAAAAAATTGCTGGCTCTCTTCACTTTGTAAAAAATTGTCACTCATGCAAATACCTCTTCAATTAACCAATCTGGATCAAACTGTTTCAAATCATCATACTTCTGACCAATCCCCGCGAGCACTATTGGTTTTCCAGTTGCATGTGCAATTGAAAGAGCAGCGCCGCCTTTGGCATCTGTATCTAATTTACACAAAACAGCCCCATCAAATTTTAACATCTTTTGAAATTCTACTGCTTGTTCAACAGCATCATTACCCGCCAAAGCATCACCAACAAACAATACAATATGGGGTTTTATAACGCGGTGAACCTTACGTAATTCTTCCATTAAATTAGATTTATTTTGCATTCTTCCAGCAGTATCAACAATCACTACATCCATGCGGCGCGCTTTAGCGTGCTCGATTGCATCACGTGCGATTGCTGCGGCATCACCGCCACGCTGACTGCTAATGCAGCGAATATCGAGCCTCTCTGCGTGTGATTCCAACTGATCTATTGCGCCTGCTCGGAAAGTGTCGGCAGCGGCAAGCACCACGCGGCGGTTTTTTTGTTTCAGACAATGAGCAATTTTTGCAGTTGTTGTGGTCTTTCCTGTACCATTTACTCCCACCATCATAATCACAACAGGAGTATCACCTGACTCTATCAATGAATCAACGGTTGCATCAAAATCCCAATATCCTACATCCAGAATAAAAAGAAGGGCCCTTTTTAGAGATGCTTCGACCACTATGGAAAGATCTGCTCCTTTTCGTAATCTACTCCCAACCAATTCATTTTTCAAAGCGTGTATTACTTCTTCAATTGATGTTTGGCTCATATCAGATTCAAGTAAAACAAGTTCTAATTCCTCTAGCATTGAATCAAGTGCCACGCCACCTTTGATTATTTTGCCACCACTTTCAACTACACCACCACCAAGATCTATCTTGAGTTCTTTTCCACTACTAGTTTCAATAGTGGATGGGCCACTAGAACCGCGGGGTGCGCTCTCCACTTCTACGAGTTTACGACCTGTTGTTGAACGCATGATGTGAAGATCTACTCTTGAGCCCTCGGGGCGGGTTTCTTGATTTACATCAAAACCCATTTTTTGGAGTTTTTTCTTCTCTTTCTTTGCTAATTTTTCTTGTTGTTGTAGTTTCTTTCGCTCTTTTTTATCCAACGTAGGTGAAATTGGTTCTGGTATGGGGTCATCGTCTAAATCATCCCAATCATCTTCTTCATCTTCATCATATGCGACTAAATCCATATCAGAAATATCGTCCCAACCTTCTTCAGAAAAAATAGGTTCTACAGGGGTTTCAATTTCTTTATTACGTTGTAACTCTGATTCTTCCCGTTTAGCTAATGCTGCTAGTGCTTCTTCAGAATCTTCTTCTGCAGTTAATGATTCAATATCTGTATCATCGGCGACTTTTTTTATTCGTTTTCGAAATCGATCAAAAAATCCCAATATAAACCACCTCAATCATCTAATGTTAGTTCACCAGAAATATTTCTTTTACGTTTTTTGGATGACGGTTGTTGCTCTTTCGAATCATTGACTTCATCAATTTGTTCTTCTTCAATTGACTGAATAACTTCTGCGCCCTCTGTGAACTTGGCTGCGAGTTGCTTCACCTTGCCCTCTATTTCATCGAATTCTGATTGGAGTGTAGAAATCAATTCTTGTATTTCCAAATATCGTTTTTCTAATAACTCGATTGCCTCGGAAACCGGTCTTTCAGCCTGAATACCACTACCAATATCAATGACTACCCCGGGATTGGTTAATTGATCGACCAAAAGTTGAATTCCTGAACCCAAAGGAACCATCAATCTATTCGATTCGTCTGTGCTTATTGATGAAAGGGCTGTAATTATCTCTCGGTGCTCTAATAAAGCAGTGCTCAAACGTTCTATTTGCTCACCCAAAGAGGTGAGTTGTTGCCTATTTAGCTCTACCAAACGAGCAATTTGTTGTAATTCCGTCGCGTCTGTCACGTGTACTCCCATCCACATCGGTAAGGCCGAGGGTCAAGAAGCCGTCGCTAAGAGTATTGAAGTGAAATATCGGCCGATGAGCTCAAATAAACGCTTTCTAGAGAACTCTGTGACGAACTTCTACTTCTATCGCAAGACGGCGTGACGCTAATGGACTCCGACCCCTTAGGTGATTCAATGACGCCTCGGCCTCTCTGGTCCTCTGCTCTTCGACACAGATGGGAAAGTAAGGGATGTAATGAGTGGTTAAGTGTACTCGACGGGTTTGAGAACAACTTCGGAAGGGCGCTTCTTTGGGCGCTCGATGTACCGGGTAGGATTTGTGTCTTAGGTGAACATTCAGACTACGTACCTTACATCAAAGCGAGCGTTATCACCTTCGCCTCGGCTGAACAGCGGATGCGCGCGCTGGTGGCCCCTCGTGAAGATGGAGTTGTACGAATAGGAAGTTCATTGAGTGGTTGCGACGTAACGGAATTCACACTCGGAGAGGAGGTTTTCGAAGGTGAATGGTTGGATGCCCTTGATGAGCGGGGGGTGCCTGAACAACATTGGTCGAATTATGTGCGTGGAGCAGTGGCTCACACACTGAAACTGCATGAACTCAAATTTGGATTTGACATGTTCCTTGACTCTACGATTGCACCCGCTTCAGGAACTTCTTCCTCATCTGCACTTACAACATGCGGGATGGTTGCCATCCACCTTGCTAACGGGTTGAGTTGGAATCGTGAGAGCATCACTAAAGAAGGAGGTGAGGCGGAATGGTATGTTGGCACTCGTGGTGGTATGATGGATCATGCCACTATGGCTTACGCGGAAGAGGGGAAGATGCTGGGGCTTCAGTTCAGGCCGTTTGTAGCAACTTCGCTGCGGGGTGAAGCACTGGGATGTAAGTGGTACAGCGTTTTCACACATCCAGCCGATAAGGGCGGAACGATGATGGATGCTTTCAACGAGCTGGCTTTAGTCCAACAAACGATAATTCCTCAGAACATCGATAATCTAGTGTTCGAGAACCCTGGAGATCACTTAGGTTGGGAGATTGTCATGGAACTCATTGATGAGGTAATAGAATCTGCGCGCTTCGGTAGGATTCGGGTTAAGGATCGATTTCGATATGTGATGAGGGAATACAATCGAGTTGTTGACTTCCGCAACGCCTTGGAAGATAGTAATGTAGGTGTCATGTCAAACATGCTTGAGGAGTCGTGGATAGACACTCGTGACTTGTTGGGCACCCACACACAAGAGATGGAGGATGAAGCGATTCGCCTTCGTGCTATTCCCGGGGTACTCGGAGTTAAGGTGCTAGGTGCAGGTTTTGGTGGCAACTTGTTAGTACTCGCGGATGATTGTGCTGAACTTGGTGAAGGGGCTGTCGAGCAAACGCCAGGGAAGGGGTTGGAGGCCCTAGAACTCGAATCTGAATCCACCCTGGATGTGAAGTGCGCTGCAATACTACTATGTGGGGGAAAGGGTAGTCGTATGGCTAGCCAAGGAATAGAAGTTCACAAGCCGCTAATACCAATCGATGGGGTGCCATCCCTCCTGCGCGTGTTAGACCAGTTAGAAGAATGTGCAGTGGAATTCGATTGCACTCTTGTAGTAGTTCCACCAGACAAGGTTGGTGAATACGAAATTGTGTTATTAGACCGGGAATGTAAGGTGCTAGTACAACACAATCCCATGGGAACGGGGGATGCCGTGAATTGCGCTCTTAGTCATCTCCCAGATGATATTGAGCATGTCTATGTCTCATTTGGAACCCAACCGCTAGTGCAAAACGGAACCATTCACGCGTCCCTTGAACACCAGATTGAGAATGGGTTGGGGTTCACCCTTCCAACTACCATCACCACTAACCCATATGCTCCGCTTATCCGCGATGCAGATAAGCGCGTGGTGGACTCTGTGGAAACACATTTAGAAGGAGCGGAAAAACTGGAAGTGGGTGAGGCGAACGTTGGTGCCTATTGGGCCACTATAGGAACTCTAAACTCGGTCTTGACGCAGATAGTAGCATCGAAGTGGAGCGGGAAAAAATACAACACCCCATCAGGTGAATTGGGATACCCAAATGAGATGGTGCGGGCATGCCTAAATGCTGGGGTAAGCGTCGACGGCATTCCATGCGCAGATCCTAGTGAAATGATTGGAATTAAACGAATCGAAGATGTGACCATCGTCGAAAATTACTACGAAATGAGGAAGCGATGGGCTGCCAATGGTTAGAGCAGAGTGTGATAAATCGCTAGAAGTTGATCTCTGATAGCCGCCTTTGAGTAACGCTCTACAATTCCTGCGTGCATCTCTACTCCATCCCATTCGCCGCTCACAACCTCTTGCATCGCAGCAGCCAAGTCATCTGGATTATCAACTTCAACAAGAAGTCCATCCTGTTCTCTAACTATGTCATTCGGCCCGCCACATCGGGTGGCAACCACTGGTCGACCAGATGCCAGCGCCTCCACTAAAACAATTCCAAAAGTCTCATAGCGGCTAGGATGGACGAAACCATCAATATCTTGGAAAAATGATGCCACCTCCCCCCTAGGAAGCGCACCCACGAATGTTACTCTATCAGTGATTTCCAATTTGGAGCAAAGGAACTCTAAACGAGCCCTGTGGGGGCCGTCGCCTGCTAATGTCAATTTTCCAGTGGATAAAGTGGAAAAAGCGTGCAACAGGGTGTCGTGTCCCTTATCTGCAACCATGTTAGCCATGTATCCCCAATGAAACTCCTCGCCTGTGTCTCTAGGTTCGGTTAAGGGAAATTTCGCTACGTCTATCATATTCGGCATGAGGGTGAAAGACTCTCTGGGGATTCCAAGTATCCGTTCAAGGTCGTCCGCTAATGAGTTACTCACCGATAACAACCTATTGGCAGCGGCAAGTGTAACTGATGCTGTTTTACACTCACGCGGGCCAGCAATTCCTCTAGCAAAGATGCTGGCGCCCACTGTCGTAATCCAGGGAATGTTCTCCCTTTGGGCAATGGCGTGGGCTAGAACTGCCCCCCACATCGTGCACTTAGCGTGTATGATGTCAGGCTTGCCGTTCGCTTCGATATATGAGTCATACATCTTGAGGGCGAGCTTCTGTCGCTGCCTGACTGAGGCGCGGTAAAACATCGGAATCCTTTGAAATGGGCCTGGTTGACGTAATCTCTGGGCGGCTCGTACTACAGTCAAGCCATTTTCCTCAGTAATACGAACGCCATGACTGGGGCCGTTCAACCACCCCTTAGAAGGGAGGTCGTGGAAGCGCGCATGGATAACTCCCGCCTTGTGGCCAGCTTCTACAAACATCTCAGCTTGTTCTCTGAAAAAGGTGCCAAGGAGGGGGGCGTCCTCACTAGGGTACCACGAAGGAACGAAAAGAATGTGCAGTCGACCCAAACCCACTCACCTTGACCATGCTCAACCCCAAGCCGTCATTACCGTTGTGGGAAAGTTGTTCATTCCTCTTCAGAAGCAGTAGCGGCGTTTTTAGTAACAACTTCAGGGGGGGTTGTTTTATCTTCTCGGAATGCAGATATGACTTTCGCTTCTTTAGATGTTGAAGGATCTATATGTTCAATTGAATCTATTGTTATTGAACGTCTGGTAACCCTATGGCGGCTACCTAGTGTAGATAATAGCCGATGTTTGGCATCATCTTCGTCATCAGCCATGATATCTTGCAAAAATGGTTGAATTGTCTTTCCATTGGGAAACTTGCCAATCACTCGATAAGCCTTCATTGAACGGGCGACTTGGGTTGTCGTCTTAAACGCGGCGGGAAGTCTGGATGTATGGAGTGGGGGCCAAGTGCTATCGCGGTAACATTGTTGATATTATTACCAATACCCCCTTCACATCTTTTGGAAGATCTTAGTAAAGGTGAAATTATTATAGAATCTGAATCAATTTGGACTGTGCTTGAATGGAATGATTTAATTAAACAAGGAATTCAACCAATGCGGCAATTAAGCGAAACTGAAATGCTTGCTTGGGGGCCATTAAGTGAGCAAACAAAACCTGCAAAATTAACTGAATATAGAGGTACTATAAATTCAGCAGACCAATTTCTTGTAATTTTCGAACCTTGGTTGCCTAGAACTGTTAGAAGCGACATAAATACAAAATTAGACGGCCTCAACTTAAATCCTGAAAACATCTATTTCCCAATTGAAAATTCGCCAGCTCCCCAAATAACTATGATCACGCCGGACGTGTCTTTTATTGATTGGTGGCAAGAACTCAAGAATATGCATGGTTTGCATTGGATAGAACCCATATTAGTTACAAACGGAAGAAATGATTTAGCTGCTGCAATTATGCAAAACGGTGGCACCACAAATCAGCCAGCTTGGTTGTTGGGTCTTGATGGAAGTGGAATAATAATCGCCAACGCAGATTCTGGAATAGATAGAGATCATGCTTGTTTTCGTGAAGCAACTGAAGCGGGAGCATCTGGAAGTGAATGGAATAATGCCACTGGCACCCCTGGACAATCCCATCGCAAAATTGTCGTCTTGAATGAAACAATAGATGAATGGGATTCTGTTGGAGATGATAATTATCAACATGGTACTCACATAGCAGGAAGTCTTGCTTGCCGTTCAATTTGGGAAATTGCTGCTGAAAACCAAGGTGATTGGAACAATTCAACACCTGGTGAAGGGACTTCAATTGCTCATGGGGCGCGTTTGGTTGTAGAAGATGTTGTGAATGGAGAGGGATGGAATATACCACAAATTAGTGATTTGTTTTGGGAAGCCGCGGATAATGGAGCGATTATTCGTTCTGATTCGTGGGGGGATGTTACAACTGATTACACTTCACGAACAAGTCAATTTGATACCTGGTTATATCAAGTTCCGTGGTCAATATCCTTTGTTGCGCCAGGTAATACGGGTGCTGAAATTCTTGAGCCTGCAAATGGATTGAATGTTGTCTCGGTTGGTGTTTCTGCAAAAGATGGAACTAATGATTTGTGGACACTTTCACCTCGTGAATCCACTGCACAAGGGAGAATGGGTGTTACTATTGTTGCACCAGGGGAAAATGTGATTTCTGCAAAGGCTGATGGATTACATGATTCAAATAATGATGATTTGAAAAGTTCGACGGGAAGTTCGATGGCTACACCACAAGCAGCCGCTTATGCTGCTGTAATTCAGCAAATGGTGGAAGATGGTTGGATCTCTAGCAATGAAAGTAGGTCTATCACAACCACTTCATCAGTGCGACCAGATTGGGCTGAATATGTCAACGAAAATTTGAGTTATGGAAATATCTTGTTGAGTGGGGGATTTACTCCGTCTGGCTCCTTACTCAAAGCGTTGATGACTTTGAGTGGTGAATCGCTTGAGGGGGGAAGACAGTCTGAACTTATTTTGGGAACTGCGCCGGATAATCAACAAGGATGGGGCCGAGTTAATTTATCAAATCTCATTGATTTCGAATACCTTGAAAATAATGTTGGGAATGTTACTATTGAACCTGCAGAAAATATATGGATTCATGATTCATTTAGACTAGATGACAACGAATGGCAAAATATTGTAGCTGGATGGATTAATGGTGGAGAAACAAATTCTGTATCTAACCATAAATGGAAAGGAGAGGGCGCAGTGGGGCCATTTCTTTCATCTGGAGAAAATGTTGTATGGAATGTTTCTTTGAAAGGCGGTGAAGATTTTGATATACGCTTGGTTTGGAATTCTGCCCCAAATATTGATTATAGAGATGATTTGGATTTGGAAATTATTTTACCCGATGGGCGTATTTATCTTGGAAATGATTTCAATGAAAGTGGAATCAGAGATGGAATTGAAAATATAGAAGGAGTTCATATTAACTCCTCTATATTGGTGGGGATTGATTCTGTACAAGTAAAAATTATTGCAAGAAATGTAAACGTTGGGCCAGCGTCTGGAGTTATTGGGTTAAACGGTGATAAAATTGGTTTTGCTCTAGCTATCAAGGGGGTTGACAGAGATGGCGTTCATGCTGAAAAAACATGGAAGGAAATTGTGATAATAAATGATGAAAATGAAGAGCAGGGCGGCGTTTACACTGTCAAGTATGGTGTTATTATAATTCTAATCATATTAGTAATTGTATTGTCACTTGTTGCTATTGATAGAGTAAGAATATTAAATAATAACGATGTAATTTCACCAACAGGTGAAGGTCAACCTTCAAACCATGAGAGGGGGTCCCTGCGTATAGCGGAAGCAGTGTATATGGGTGATGATGATGAGTGAAAGACTATACATCGGAATTGATTTAGGAACCTTTCAATCGACAATTACTGGGTCGAATGGAGCGAGTATAAGTGTTCAGACAGTTGTTGGAAAACCAAAGGATCCAATAGCTCGAAACTTTTTGAAGAAAGATACGTTATTTGGGCAAGAGGCGTTGACAAACAAATTAGCGTGTAATTTGTATTATCCTCTTTCAGCTGGAGTAGCACAAGATGATGAAAATAATTTGGCAGCAGCTAAATCATTCGTTACTTACCTTGTTGAAACTGTTGACCCAGAAGAATTTGATGAAGTGTTTGGAGTAATATGTTCACCATCTCACATTTCATTTGTAGATAAATCCAATCTAGTTAGCATTCTACGTGGCCAAGTTAACGCAATCATGGTGGTAAGTGAGCCATTTGCTGTTGCTTTTGGATTAGATGAAGTCGGTGGTTCAATTGTTGTAGATATCGGTGCCGGAACTACAGATATTGCTCGAATTTATGGGGCGTTCCCTAGTGATGATGATCAAGTTACAATCAACGAAGCAGGTGATTGGATTGATGAAAGACTAATGGATTTAGTAGCGAAAAAATTCACTGGAGCGCAATTAACTAAAGATATGGTTCGTTTATGGAAAGAAAATGGCTCATATGTTGGTGGAGATGAACGTGAACAAATGATTGAACTCTCTGTTGAAGGAAAAAAGCAGGTTGTAGATGTTGGTGATTTGATTCAAATCGCTTGTGAAGAATTAATACCCCATATAGTGAGGGCAGTTAAGGGAATCGTTGCTAATGCAGACCCAGAATATCAAAGTATTTTGCGTAATAATATCATTTTATCTGGTGGAGGCTCCCTAATTGATGGGATCGCTGACCGAGTCGCTGACGAATTAGCAGATATTGGTGATGTTCGAGTTTGGGCATGTGATGACCCAATGACTCGTGTTTCTGATGGCGCCTTGAAACTCTCAATGGTAATGCCAGATGATCAATATACTGCAATTAGTTGAAATAATTCGGGAACACCCTAAAGGGTCCTAAGAAGGGGTTCTTCACCTATGACTAAGGTGAAGGTTCAAAAATGACCTACTCACGATGAGTAACAGATTGAACATGGGGAAGACGCAGAGCACTAACGGAAAAGCAGGCGCCGGGGGTGATGTTGATCGGGCCGCGTTGGCTGGAATGTTAACCAGTTACAACACCAAACAACTCGTTGATGAAGTAATTACCGCGTGGGAAGAACTAGCCGCGGCAAATAAAGATTTAGCGACATCAAATCAACAAAATAGAGTATTAGAACTAGATCTTTCTGAAAGAAATGAATTAGGTGCACCCGAAAGAGCGCGCTTAATTAAAGTAGAAGAAGATTTGAAAGAAAGGGAAGCAAGAATTATTCATCTTGATAGGATGTTAGAGGATACTCGAAAAGAAAAGGAAAAGGTTGAAAAATCTGTTGGAGCAATTAGAATAGAAGAACTAGAGAGAAATGAATCTGTGTTATCTGAAACAGTGGAATCACAAGCAAATGTAATTACTGAATTAGAATCAAAATTAGATCAACTTGTTGATGCACTTGAAAAAGCTGCAGAAGCAGGGTTGACTTCAATTACCGCAGATGAAGTTAGACAATTAAATAGAGAATTAGAAGATGCACATCGAAGAATTGAATCTGAAGAAGTTGAAAGTAAAACTATTGCAGATGAGCGTGATAAATTACGCGAAATGGTTGACCAAACAAAAGGATTATTGGAACAACGCGACTTAAGAATTAAGGAATTAGATGGGCAACTATCAAAAATGATGGAAGGGCCACGTTCAATATCAGCAGAACATGATTATCTTGTGGAACAAATTGAAGAATTAAAGCGAAGATTACTAGAAAGAAATAGAGAATATGAAGCACTTCGAAGGAGAGAAAGACGACTTCATAGAGAAGTATTTGAACGAGATGAAAGAATACAACAAATGCAACTCACAATTAGTGATATTGAGGGTGGACTTTCAGATAGAACCGCTGAAATGAAAGCATTAGAAGATGTTCATGAAAAATTACTTACTGAAGCTCAAGGATTAAGACGTTCGGAAAAAACTAGAGGAGTCGTAAGTAGTGCTTTCCAAGATACCTTGGGTGTTTTGCGTTCTCATGAACAAGTCAAAGCAAGAAAGGAGGCTTTGGGAATAGAAGATGATGATTCTATACCTGAACCAGATGATGGCAATTCTCCTGGTGGAACTGCCGCTCCTGCTTTACGAGATATTGATGAACTAGATGAATAATTTAATTCATCTTTTTAATTAAATCATTAAGTATTTCTTGAAGTAATTGATGATCTTCATATTGTTCGGTTAAATTTCCTGTAACTATCCAATCTGCCCCTGCTTCAATGGCTTTCTTAGCTGAGTTACCATCCCTTATTCCACCGCCAACAATAATTGTGAGATTGCAAGCGGCTTTAGCAGCTTTAATCAAAGTGGGCGATACTGGATGTTGCGCCCCACTTCCTGCTTCTAAATAAAGTAAAGAAAAACCAAAGTACTCAGCACAAATTGCATATGATGTCATTAACTCAACTTGATGTGGTTTGATGAGGTTTGCTTTTCCGATTTCGCCAACTTTACCACCTGGTTCACAAACAACATAACCCATAGAAATTGGAATAACATCAGCCGATTTAACTGCGGGGGCGCCTATTAATTGCTCTTCGATTAAAAATTTTGTAGAACTACTATTCATCAACATCATGAAAGTAATTCCATCAGCTGATGATGAGAAAGCATTAGCACATGCAGGAAATAATACAACTGGGATATTCCACATATCTGATTTTGATGAATTATGACTTTCTTTTTTGAGTGCACTTTTAATGGCAATTACAGTTTCATCTACATTGTTATCATCTGTGCCAGTAGAGCCGCCAACAAATATCATTTTACTTCCAGCACGGATAGATGCAACACAACGATTAGCTGCTTCAAAACTTGATTGAGAATCTGGATCAATTAGAATAATATGCCTTGGTTTAATTTGGTTTTGAAAATAATCAAGCAAGTCGAAGTCAGGAGTAGATAGCATTAGTAAATCGCGGGTGGTGGTTACTCTTTGTCATTACCCTTCAAAATAGAATTAAATAATTTATTAGATTGTTTGAATGTATAATCAATTGTATTATATTCAAAATTATCAGATACACTTGGGATAATTTCAACAATATCTTCAGGAAAACTGCTAAAATCAGAAGAATGCCAAGATTCCCATAAATTATCAGATCGTTTCCAACCAGAACTTAGTTGTGTTACACTCAAAATACCAATTAACGAAGATTCAATAGATGAAGAACAGTCAATTACAATATCACCTTTCCACGATGTTTCCCTACCTCCAGCGCCTTCTAACAAAAGAGATGTCGGAGAAATAATATCAACTATTGTACGAACTTTGATTTGCCCGCCTCTAGAAATAAATGAATGAGCAAGATCTTTTTCTAGCCAACCACGATGAAACACCATACCAATTTCATTGAATATATTTGATTTAATAGTCATATTAGGAATCCAGGAATTTATTAATTTAAACCATTGTTGATGATTTATTAACAAACCAGAACCAACTACTGGAAAACCAACTTCAGCTCGTTCTTCAAAAATATATATTTCAAAATTATCATGATCTAATAACATATGAGATAACAAAAGACCATTTAAATTTCCGCCTATGATAGCAACACGCATGTTATCAATTCCGAATAGAAATAGAATTTTCTATTGAAAGTGCAAATACCGGACAAGATGGAATACATAATTCACAATATGTACAAAGTGATTGATCTACAACGACAAGTAAATTATCTAAAATTAATGCATGAGTTGGACATAAAGCAACACAAGCAGCACAACCAAAACAACGTAGATCGTCGATGATAAATTCAAGATTCTGCTGCCTCATTGTCTGCAGGCATGAACTACTTCTCTTTGAAACATACTACCCACCCCCCTATTTCCAGTGGAAAACAATATTTAGAAAATAAAAATAAAAATGATGAAAAATAGCATGAAAATAAGAGATGTTCAAGTAAATATCGCGCGTAGGACATAATTATTCGCCTAATGATTTTTGTTTTTAGAGAATTGCATTAGTGAATAATGTAATTCCACTGGAAATCTAGGGGTGATCTATCAAAATTACCCAAGGTTGATGAGAGATAGATGAAAGCCAGCGTTAGTTATCATGGTTCTTTATACTCCTGGTTCAACTTCGAGTTATGATTTGACTCCAATTACAAATGATGATATTCGCTATCATTTTCTTGGTGGTGGTTCAGAGATAGGAAATGTTGGTTGCATCCTTGAAGATATAACTGGAACTAGAATACAGATTGATTATGGTTTTGTTCCTTCTAATCCACCTAATTTTCCGGAAGAAGCCCCCCCAATTACTGATGTAATTCTTACTCATTCTCATATTGATCATGTAGGTTTAGCTCCTTGGTTAGTTGCTTCTCATGACGCAAATTTACATTGTACAAAAATGACAGCTGATTTATTAGAAATGATTTGGAGAGATACTTACAAAGTTAGTTCTATTGAAGGACAACCTCTTCCATGGGATAAACGAGATTTAGAAGAAGCATTAGATAACATCATTATTCATTCATTTAATTCATGGGTAGAAATTGGTGAATGGAAATGGCAATTTATTCCAGCAGGCCATATTCCTGGGGCAGCAATGGTAGAAATTCATACCCCGAATCGTAAAATTCTCTGGACGGGCGATTTTGATACACGTGATTCTCCATGTGTATTAGGTGCACAACCAGTTGAAGTAGATGTATTGTTTATGGAAACAACATATGCCGGTCGTGAACAACCTAATCGTGAGGAGGAAGTTCAACGATTTATTAATCGTGTAGTTGAAGTAGTTGAGCATGGGGGTACATGTCTTGTCCCAGCTTTTGCTAATGGACGAGGACAAGATGTACTTACTCATTTATGGGAAAGCAAATTAGATTTAGAAGTACATTTTGATGGTATGGGTAAGAAAATATTGAATCATTTTATTGATAACCCCGAATATATTAGAGATGCTGATAAATTACGAGAAATAAAACGCTGGGCGCGTTTAGTATCTAGTAAATCTGATAGGAAAAAAGCTCTTGATGGTGATGTGATTGTTACAACAAGCGGAATGTTAGATGGGGGCCCTTCTCATTGGTATTTGAATCGATTAAGACATGATCAGAGAAATGCGATTCTCTTAACTGGTTATCAAGCTGAAAATAGTGGGGGGCGTCAACTCCTTGAAAAATCAAGATTGGAAATTTTTGGCAAGTTAGTTGATATTAATCTTCAAGTTAATCAATATTCTTTTTCTAGTCATTCAGATCATAATCAACTTGTACAATTTGCAAAAAATGTAAAACCTTCCGATGTAGTTCTATTTCATGGGAATCGAAATGAAGAGCAGGAATTATTGAAAAAAGAATTGCAAGATTTTGGCGTAATTGTCCACCAACCTGAAAATAAACGCTCATATTTATTATAAATTACTTTGATTCTAGTGATGCCAATTTTCTAATAAGGTGAATGAGTGGGAGATTTGATTAAGATGGTGAGGAAATCAGCCAAGAAGAAAACAGGCGGCAAAAAAAAGCGCCGCCGAAAGAAAATGAAACTCACACTTCGTAGCCGTAAAATGAAGAGTGAACAGAGTTATTTTGACAAAGTTGGCTGGTCTACGACTGGTGGAGAAAGGCTTCTCGAAGAACAACCGCAATCCGATGAACCAACAGAAATAGATCATCAATGTTCAATGTGTGGTTCTATGAATAGAATTCCTAGACCAACTACTGATAAATATAAAGTTCGTTGTGCCCATCCAGAATGTGAATTCGAAGATGAAGTTGGATTTTAATTAGAAGATTACTAATTCAATTAGTCTCTTTGCCGCGGCGATTACTAATATTCCAACTAATAGTTTTTGTATTAATGATTGAGAAGCGATTTTCGCACCATATGATGAACCTATTAATCCCCCAATAATTACAGTTATTGTGAAATAAGCCAATATTTCCATATCTAAATTTAATTGCCCTGAGACACTAGCACCTGCTAGCCCTGCCATTGAATTAACCCATATAAAAACTGCAGATGTTGCAGCTATTGTTTTTGGTTGGGCCCATTTTTTTATTAACAGAATAGGTGATAGAAAAATTCCTCCACCTACACCAATTATTCCACTTGCTAAACCAATTCCTGCACCCCATGGAATTGCTTGAAGGGTCGTTGGTAGTGATATGTTAGTCATTTCATCAATAGATATTGAACCATACAATCTCCAGGCAGCCCACATTAAAGTTAATGAAAGTAATAGATCATATATGGCGCCATCAATAAAAAAATATCCTCCGATAAAAGCCATTGGAATACTTGCAACGATAAATGGAATTGTCAATTTTACATCATGAAATCCTTCTTTACGATAGTGATAAAATGCTAGAGAAGCAACGAGGATATTCAAGAACCACGCATGCTGTTTTAACCATCCACTTTCCATTAATCCATATGATGTTAAAGACATCACAGCAAGGTATCCAGACGCACCCCCATGACCTACACTTGAATAGAGTACTGCAACCACAAATAATCCCATTAACAATAGGACAAATTCAACACTCATATTCTAATCCTCGTGTCATTTAGTTTTGATATGTTCGCCGACGCAATCAAGACAGTTAACGCATTCCGATAACTATGGAGGTAGGCGTTTCTATTGCCCGGGCATTAGAAATTTCTATATTTAATCCAATTAAGTTCACAATTGAAAATATTTCAATTAATGAAGCACATGGCAGAATCCTTGCCCAATCTCTTATCTCTAAAGTTGATGATCCACGTTTTGATAACTCTGCAATGGATGGCTGGGCTGTAATTGAATCAGATTGTATTCATCCAGAAACTAAATTATTTATTTCTAGTAGTACGCAAGCAGGCACATCTTCCCCCATTCCTGTTGTAAGTGGTAATGCTTGTCAAATAATGACCGGTGCGCCAATTCCAGATGGTGCTAATGCAATTGTTATGGTTGAAGATAGTAAAAGAGATGGAAATCATGTAATCATCAATGGCCCCGCTCGTTCTAATTATATTCGTAAAAAGGGTGAAAATATTATTGCAGGAGAAATAGGTCTTGAATCGGGCGTTCAATTGGGGCCATCTCAACTTGCGTTAGCTGCAATGATGGGATATTCTGAAATTCCAGTAATTATTCCACCAAAGATAGCGATTATTGGAACGGGGGATGAGTTAGTTAAACCGGGTAATAAATTAGAACCAGGTCAGATTTTTGAATCTAATACAACGGCACTCGTTGGTCTTGTTACAAATATGGGTTGCCAACCGGTGAAATATCCCTTTGTAAATGACGATGTTGATATGTTACGTGAGATATTTGATATTGCTTCAGTAGAATGTGATGCAATTATCACTAGTGGCGGAGTTAGTATGGGCGAATGGGATTTAGTCCGTCGTTTAATGGAAGAAGAAGGTGACATAAAATTTTGGAAAGTGCTTGTTAAACCCGGCGGCCCACCATTATTTGGCACATGGAAAGAAACCCCTTTCTTTGGTCTTCCAGGTAATCCAGTCAGCAGTCAAGTAATATTTTTGTCAATTGTTGCACCTTGGATATCCAATTCTTGTAACTTTCATGAAACTCTGGGCCCTAATATATATCAAAAAGTACGTGTAAAATTATTGAACCCTGCTGTAGGGACTAAACACAAAATCACAATGCGTAGAATACATATATATTTTTTAGATAATGATTTAGTTGCAGAGGTTCCAATAAATCAAGGGAGTGGCAATTTAAGAAGTTTAGTTGATTGTAATGGTTTAACTTTACTTCAACCAGATACTAATGGTAATGTTGGTGATGTCGTTGATGCACTTTGGTTAAAATGATAATCAATTATATTATCAAACCATCAATTGAAGAACGGCGAACTCACGCTTACAATTCGCGGGGGGGTTGTCATTGGCTGTTGAGGATATAAAATCACATTCAGATGTTGGTTGGATTGTTGTTAAAGGCGCGCGCACACATAACCTTCGAGATATCGACGTCAGTATACCGCGAGGCCGTTTTGTGGTTATTTCAGGTGTTTCCGGTTCAGGTAAATCGAGTCTTGCTTTTGATACATTATATGCTGAAGGGCAGAGACGTTACGTTGAATCACTTTCATCTTATGCAAGACAGTTTCTTGGCCAAATGAAAAAACCAGATTGTGATAGTATTGAAGGTCTTTCTCCAGCAATTTCAATAGATCAAAAACAAGGTTCCCATAATCCACGTTCTACGGTTGCCACTACTACTGAAATTCAGGATTATCTAAGACTTCTATATGCTCGTGTTGGCAAACCACATTGTCCAGAATGTGGTAATGAGGTTGCCCGTCGCACAGTGCAAGAGATTGTAGATGATATTATATGGAAAATGGAAGAACATGCCATATCAATTTGGTCCCCCACAATTAGAAATAGAAAAGGCACTCATATTGATTTATTTAGGCAACTTGTTGAACAAGGATATTTACATGGGAAAGTGAATGGACGAGAAGTTGAATTTGAAGACCCACCAATACTTGAGAAGAATTTACGTCATGATGTAGATGTGAGAATTGATCGGATGAAATTATCTAAAAGTAATCGTCAAAGATTAACCGAAGCAGTAGAATCAGGATTGAGGTTGGGTGGGGGAACAGTAGCTTGCGAAAGTACATCTATCCCGAAAAATGTAGAAAATATTTCCGAAGGCTCAGCCTCATTAGACACGAAAGAAGGAACCATCACCCCATATAGTGAAGAATTTGCTTGTCCTACACACGGTTCATTTATGCCAGAAATGTCACCGCGAATATTTTCATTTAATAATCCATTAGGGGCCTGTCCTGCTTGTCAAGGATTAGGGGTGAACAGATCCTTTTCTTACGATCTCGTTATTGATGTATCACGTTCAATTGAAGAAGGTTGTATCCGACCTTTTCAATCATCGATGATGTCAGGATATCATCGGCGTCAAATGTCTCAAGTATTGGAATATTACAACAAATCAACAAATATCCCATTTTCTGAATTAGATGAAGATGCTAAAGATATACTTCTTTATGGCTCAGGTTCTACTTCAATATTTTTTCAATTTAAGAGTGAAAAAGGCTCAGTTTATCAAATGACAAAACCTTGGGAAGGAGTTTTTAACAAACTCATGAGAACGTATCGAGAAACTGATAGTGAACGTAATCGCAATCGTTTACAATCATATATGATAGATCAACCGTGTTCTGAATGCAATGGTCAAAAGTTGAACATAGCAGTTCGCTCAGTAACAATAGGTGGTCTTTCATTACCCCAGTTATCGAATTCAACAGTTCTTGAAGCCCTATCAATTTTACAAAAATGGAGACTTGGTAAATTAGATGACAAAACATGGTCTAAATTGAATCGCAATCCACCAAAAGGTGGTATTGTTAAGAAAGCCAACAAACTTGACAAAAGAGATTTGTTCATTGCTCGAGAAGTATTGAAAGAAATAGAATCTAGAATTAGATTCTTAGCACTTGTTGGTTTAGATTATCTTACACTTGATAGGCGTTCTAATACACTTTCAGGGGGGGAAAGTCAGAGAATACGCCTTGCTTCACAAATCGGTACAAGGTTAACGGGCGTCACCTATGTTCTTGATGAACCAAGTATTGGTTTACATGCCCGAGACAATCTTCGATTGTTGTCAACACTTCGTGAATTATGCGAAATTGGCAATACATTGTTAGTGATTGAACATGATGAAGAAACACTTCGTCAAGCAGATTGGTTAATTGATTTAGGCCCAGGTGCAGGACGTAAAGGGGGGCGCCTTCTTGTAAGCGGCCCATTTGATGAATTAATAAAAAATCAAGAAAGCTTAACCGCAGCTTATTTATCCGGCCGAAAGCAAATTTTAATTCCAGAAATAAGAATGAAACCAAATGGTAATTGGTTGAAAATAGTGGGAGCCAAAGCAAATAACTTACAAAATATAGACGTTCAATTTCCATTAGGGTGCATGGTTGCAGTAACAGGTGTTTCAGGTTCAGGAAAATCAACACTCGTGTCAGATATATTGGCACCATTTTTGTTAAGGGAGTTGCATAATAGTGATGCAGTGCCCGGGCCCCACGAAACAATTGTTGGATTGAATGATATTGATAAAGCAATAGTGATAGATCAATCTCCAATTGGTAGAACACCGCGTTCTAATTGTGTAACTTATACCAAAGCATTTGATGAGATTAGAAAATTATTCGCGGAAATTCCACTATCAAAAGAACGTGGTTACAAACCTGGCCAATTTTCATTTAACATAAGAGGTGGGCGCTGTGAAGCGTGTTCTGGTGCAGGTTCAGTCAAAATGGAAATGCATTTTCTAGCAGATATTTGGGTGACATGTGAAATATGTTCTGGCTCACGTTACACCCGTGAAACCTTAGAAATTACGTGGAAAGAAAAGAATATTCACGAAGTTCTCAATATGACAGTTAGTGAAGCGTGCGACTTTTTCAAAAACCATAGAAAATTAAGTCGTATACTTAACACACTAAATGATGTTGGCCTAGGATATATTCACTTAGGTCAACCAGCAACTACACTTTCAGGAGGGGAAGCACAGAGAGTTAAATTAGCAACTCAATTACACCGCCCTGCAAATCGGCATACAATTTATATTCTTGATGAACCAACTACGGGATTAGCTCTTTCAGATATACAACAATTGATTGATGTATTACTTAGGATCCGTTCCAATGGCCACACAATAATTATCATAGAACATCATTTAGATGTGATTAAAAGTGCAGATTGGGTTATTGATTTGGGCCCAGATGGTGGTGACGGTGGCGGCAAAGTAATTGTCACGGGTACACCCGAAAAGGTTGCTAAAAACAAATCATCATACACTGGTCAATATCTAAAACACCTATTTTGATTTGTATAAAAAGTGTGATCACACTTTCTATATATTAATATTGTAAGCACATATTACAAAACATGTCAGAAGAAATTGACTTAACAGAATTGCCGCAAAAACCGACCCTGAAAGAGAAGAGGGCGCTCTGCCTCGTCCTTGAAGCACTCAATGTGGGTGGTATGGAAAATTTCCAAGTGGGTTTCACTATTCAGAAAGTTGATGAAAAAACCCTACGTTTTATTCGAGTAATGGACCACCCCGTGGCTGAGCATTTTGTAAATCTCTTTATTGAAACGGGTGAGGAATTGGGTATTAAAATGGAAGTAAATCCATATATTATAATGACACCAATTGATGAGGATAGTGATGACGATACCGAACCAGATCAGATTATAGAAGATACAGGTAACATGTTTGTTTGAACACATAATATCCCCTATTTTTCAAGATTGTCTAGCCGCTTCATTGATGGACGGTCTGTAAGACGGACGCATTAGTGGGGGGGCGTTCTTAGTGTCGGAGTTACCACTTCATCGAGTTGAAGTGACTCCGAAATCTCTTGAAGGGTTGAAGGATACTAGGGGGGACTCAATACGTCGCCAACTTGCAAATGATCATGGTGTGGTTGTCGATGAAGTACGTTCAATAATTGGTTATTTAGTGAGAATTGATTTAGACTCTAATCAACAACAACAAATGGTTAGCGACCTTTTTTGTGACCCAGTAATTGAGCAGGGGGCCATAAATAATCAGTTACTTGATAATGAACAAATATTTTCTGATAAACCAGATGTAGTGATTCAAATTGGATTTAAGCCAGGAGTCACAGATAATGCAGCGCAAGCAGGTTTAGACGGTTTACGCACATTGTTTCCTAGTGCAGGAAGCGATGCATCAGTATCAACCACGATGACTTATACATTTCATGGCTTATCAACAGACACAAATCCTTCGTGGCTTGCAACCCAATTACACAATTCAATGATTGAAAGGGCAGCTATTGCAGATAGAGAAAGTTGTAAGATATCAAAATGGCCATCCCTTGATTTTCCAGAGCGACCACCTAATGTTTTTGAAGCACCAACAATAATCGATTTAGAGGTAGAAGATGAAGAACTCATCAATATCAGCGAAACTAGTTTACTTGCACTTAATCTCAATGAAATGAAAGCAATTCAATCTCACTATCGCAACTCCCATATTCAACTTATTAGAGAGCAAGAGGGACTTTCTCCAGCAGCTCCTACTGATGTAGAGTTGGAATGTTTAGCCCAAACTTGGTCTGAGCATTGTAAACACAAAATTTTCTCAGCAAAAATTCACCATATCGATAATGAAACAGGAGAAGATTCAGTAATTGATTCATTATTCAAGACCCACATAATGCAACCAACCTTTGACATCGCTGAAAAGGTAGATTGGCTCCTTAGTTTATTTCATGATAATTCGGGAGTTATTGAATGGAATTCTGATTGGAGCCTTTGTATTAAGGCAGAGACGCATAATTCTCCGAGTGCTCTAGATCCATTCGGGGGGGCTATGACTGGTATAGTTGGAGTTAACCGAGATATATTGGGAACCGGCCTAGGCGCCCGCCCAATTGCTAATACAGATGTATTTTGTTTTGGTCCACCAGATTATGACGGTGAAATTCCAGAAGGGCTGTTCCACCCCTCTAGAGTGTTCCGTGGCGTGCATGCAGGGGTTAGATCGGGTGGTAATGAATCAGGAATTCCAACAGTAAATGGGGCCATCGTTTTCGATGAAAGATATCTTGGCAAACCACTTGTTTATTGTGGCACTGTTGGTATAATGCCTAGGCATCTACCCGATGGTAGAGAAAGCCACATCAAAACCCCAAGCCCAGGAGATATCATTTACATGGTTGGTGGAAGAGTTGGAAGTGATGGAATTCATGGTGCAACATTTTCTAGTCTCGAACTCACAGAAGAATCTCCATCTTCAGCAGTTCAAATTGGTGACCCTATTACTCAAAAGAAAATGGTTGACATGGTACTCCAGGCACGCGATGAAGGACTAATACAAGTCATTACAGACAATGGTGCCGGAGGTCTTTCAAGTAGTATTGGTGAGATGGCAGAATTGACTGGTGGTGCTTTAGTCGATCTTTCCGTAGTACCATTGAAACAAGCAGGCCTTTCATCTTGGGAGATTTTAGTATCTGAATCACAGGAAAGAATGACTGTTGGTGTGGATCCAAAAGATTGCGAAGCATTTGAGAAATTGGCTTACCTCCACGAAGTTGAAGCAACAGCAGTAGGAGTATTCACCGATTCAGGGGGTTTTCACATCAAACACGGCGAGCGCACAGTTGCCCTTTTACCAATAGAATTCCTTCACGATGGCGTACCTCAATTAAATTTGGAAAGCGAATGGACACCTCCACACCACGAAGAGCCAATTTACCCAGAAGTTAATGCTCAAGAAATGGGTGAAGTTCTTTCTCGATTACTTGCTAGGCCTAACATTGCGAGTAAAGAATGGTGGGTTCGCTCATATGATCATGAAGTGATTGCTCAAACAGTAATTAAACCATTTTGTGGGGTAAACCATGACGCACCAGGGGATGCAGCTGTAATCGCTCCTTTACATGGTAATACACAGGGTGCAGTAATTTCTTGTGGTATAATTCCACGTTATTCAGATATAGACACATATGCAATGGTTGCTGGTTGTATTGATGAAGCCGTTCGTAATGCTGTATGTGTGGGAGTAGATCTTGATAGAATGGCTGGCTTAGATAATTTTTGCTGGCCCGATTCTGTTGAATCAAAGAAAACCCCAGATGGTCGTTACAAACTTGCCCAATTAGTTCGTGCTAACAGGGCATTAGATGAAATTTGTAGAATTTATCAACTACCTTGTATTAGTGGAAAAGATTCAATGAAAAACGATGTAATATTAGATGGTAAGAAAATTAGCGTTCCACCTACACTTCTCTTTACTTTGATGGGCAACCACGAGGATGTTACTAAGGCAGTGTCTAGTGACTTCAAAGAAAGTGGCGACTTGATTTACTTACTTGGTGAAACCTACCAAGAACTCGGGGCTAGTGAATTAGTGTCAATGTTGCAAGATGAAACAGGCGGTGGTATTGGTGGAAACGTGCCAGAAATAGATGCCCCGCGAAACCTTGCGATGTATCGCTCACTTACTTCAGCAATGCGTGGTAAGTTAGTTGCTAGTGCCCATGATTGTAGTGACGGCGGTTTAGCAACGGCCTTTGCTGAGGCTTGTTTTGGTGCAGATGTTGGCGCATTCATAGATATTAGTGGGATATCATCTTGTGACGAACTTAACAAATGGGGCACATTGTTTGGTGAAAGTTTAGGGCGAATTCTAGTGAGTGTAAAACCAGTCAACTCAGAGAAGTTTGAAGACTTTATGGCTGGACACAAATTTACTCAATTAGGTCTTGTAGGGATTACAGATGAAATTCATATATCAAATGGAAGTGATGTGTTACTTCAAGCAAGTATGTCAGAATTAAAAAATTCATGGCAAGGAACGTTGAATGGGGGTAGTTAGTGATGGTAGATGTTCCTCAAGTTGCAGTTCTCACTGGTTTTGGAATCAATTGTGATATTGAGACAATGGCAGTTTTTGAAATGGCTGGTGCTAAAGCGCACCGCGTTCATGTCAACTCTCTAGTTAATGGAGATGATAATTTGGATAATTACCACATAATGGCAGTACCGGGTGGCTTTTCTTTTGGAGATCACCTTGGTAGTGGTAGGTTACTTGGCAACAGATTACGATTTGGTATTCGCGAACAAGTTAGACAATTTGTCAAAGATGGCAAACCAGTCATTGGTATTTGCAATGGCTTCCAAGTATTGGTAAAAATGGGCTTACTCCCTGGTGATGATGATGTTTCATTGGAACAAACAGCCTCTCTTACTCTAAATGATTCAGGCCATTATGAAGATAGATGGGTTACTTTAGAATTTAATTCAGATAGCCCTTGTATTTGGACAAAGGGTTTGACTCGTATGCGTACACCAGTGAGGCACGGTGAGGGTAAATTTGTGGTGCCTGATCCCCCCCTTCTAGATAAATTCGCATCTAACCAACAAATTGTTGTTCGTTATGTAAATCCCAAAGATGTGTACCCCAGTTCATCAGATACGTTACTTCCATATCCTATATGTCCTAATGCTAGCATGAGAAATATTGCTGGAGTTTGTGACCCCACCGGTTTAGTGTTTGGGTTGATGCCCCATCCAGAAGCAAATCATTCGAAATGGTTGGGAGCTACATGGACTAGAGAAGATGAGCCAACAGATTGGATTGGTGAAGGTATGGCGGTTTTTGTCAATGGCGTTAACTATGCAAAAAAACATCTATGATATTCAATTATCATCTATCAATTCATCAATATCTTCAACAATATCCGACCACAGTCTTCTTTTAGCAAGTTTTTCTCCTACTTCAATATCTATTATGATATCCTGAATTTCATCTGGCACATCTTGAGAGGAAGCACTTGCTTGAACACGAGCAACCAATTCATGATCTTCTCCGGGTCGTTCAGAGCGGTCAATTTTTGTAATATCTTTACTAGGGACCGTTCTAATTCCAGAAATATCCTCAACATTTTCGGGTAATTCTGCTGAGAGGCGCTCCAATTCTTCTTCTGTGGGTTCGGAATTTTTCCATTTACTTTGGTTTGCAATATCTCGCAAAGGATTCACCTTATTTTTCTGCCGTGCAACCGCAAAAGCTTCTTCAACATCGGCTTGTGTAACTATTTTTGATTTCTTTTTTTGCCCATGTAGTAATTGTGCATATGCTAACATCCATTCCCCATGAACATCATCGTGCTCGTATGAATTTGGCCTTGCTAACATTTGTAACAATTCCTTTGCCCACTGTCTTGCTAATGATTCTGGAGGGAGTTGAGAAACACGTTCACGCATATTTTTGTGGTCACTTATACATTTCTTACAACGAGCGGAGCCCGGGTCATCTGGCGCGTCACAAAGCATACAACAAGTTGCTACCCCCATTTCGAGCATAGCCTTCCGAATACCTGCCATTAACCCCACCAATCACTCCCCCTCTTTCAATCCTCCCGGTTTGCGAACCCTCAAAGTAATCGAACATTTCGCAACACCATGGGCCGGGACTCAGGACCTAGACGCCTTGAAGAAGATCCATTTGATAGGTTAAGTGGAAAGTCACGGGAATCTTCTGATAAACCTCAGACAATTAGGGTAGTTATACAACCTGGCCAAAATAGTCCTTTTGAACCATTTATGAGAGGTTTCTTTGATGTACCTCAAACAAACGTAATTAAACACCAAGGTAGTTTCTTTCATTTTTCTCAAATTGAATTGAAAGATCTTTTTATATCACTAATCGCATTTTCTCTTGGGCTTTCATTTGTGTTTAATGGAGGTTTGATGGGTGGCATGTTACAACTTGGTCCAGCGCTAATTTTCACCATCCCATATTATTTCATATTATCATCAATTGCCTTTGGTCCCGCTTTCATTATTCATGAACTTGCACATAAATTCGTAGCCCGACATTATGGTTGTTGGGCCGAATTCCGAGCAGATTATAGGGGATTAAGAACAGGAGTCCTCATTGCCTTTTTCGTTGGTTTTCTTTTCATGGCTCCTGGTGCGGTCATGGTTGCTGGTCGGGTGGGTCGTAAAGAAAATGGAATAATTTCAATAGCGGGGCCAATAACTAATATTGTATTATTTTTCATTGGAATGATTGGGGGAGGTTTACTATTAAGTGTATTATTTCACCCAATTTTAGCAGAAATTATAGTATTATGGATGTGGGGTAATGCTATTTTGGGTGCCTTCAACATGCTCCCTTTTGGACCACTAGATGGAGCTAAGGTGAAGAAGTGGTCAGAGCCGATTTTTTGGCTATTTTTACTAATTACATTAGGACTAGTATTTACTTTATTCAATGGTTTAGCAATAGAAACAATGGAATCAATTGCAGGAATTTAATTTTGAGGAGTTATTCCATTGCATTTGGAATAGGTTGCTCGTCAAGGTGGAAAAATGAATATACTGCCCACCAAGTAATCAAGTCTAGGCTGTTGCAGAGATTTGTAACTCCAGTATTTTCTTCCCCGTAATCCTTGCCTGTAGTATCCATCCATTCTTCCATTTCTTCAAGTGTATCACAGGTTTGGTGGTAACACCAATACCCATCAACAAGCCCCCCAAATCCTAGGGTTACTGTGCCAAGGTTATCTTGAAAACTAGCATGGTCAGAACGAGCAGTAGTATCTTCATAAACAATGATTTCCGGGCGGTCAGAAGCCACCCATGAATCATATTTCCATGTATTTTCTTCAAAGCCTTCTCCATTCAATGTTCCAAGTTGTTCTTCAAGCCCCAAAGCATCTGAACCAATCCATTCAGAGAGGTAAACGATGCCGGGTTGACTGATATTTTCATGTGAATCAGTTGGCCCAATATATACTCTCATTGGCCACACGTTCTCATCTTTTGGATATCCACTCTCATCAGGTGAAGTTGCTGGATCTCCATGGGGGGAACCTCCACCGCCTGGCCAATTAACCCCAGCCATGTCAAGATTGATGTAATTGGTAACAGTCACCTCGGGATGGTCTTCAGCAACATAGTATTCAGTCCAATAATCACTACCACGTTTGCCTCCTTCCTCTCCAGACCAAAGGCAGAAGACCATTGTTCTCCTCGAATCATAATCAGACATCATCTTCGCAGTTTCTAGCACCATGCTAGTTCCAGCAGTATTATCGTAGGCCCCAACTCTTGTCCCATATGTACGGGTTCCAGTGACATGTGGGTCCATGAATGGTAAAGCCGCGTTGGCGGGCGGGGCAATATCGAAATGCGCCCCAAATACTAACCACTCATCAGGTACAACAGAACCCCACCTATAGCCACATACGTTGAGTGCTTCTGGGTTTTGTTTGCTGAATATATCAGTAAATTCAAATCGATGTTTTACTACATCCAATCCAAATGATTCTAGTTCAGCAACAAGATAATTTGCAGCATCTTCGTATGCTGTGTTTCCTTGCCCAGCCCATCGGTCCCAATAACCCATCCTTCGATCAACATCTGTGATATCTGGTGTGGGGTCGGTAATCTCATGTAAACGGTCATAAACAGTCCGACCATTCATTATTCCAGTAGCAAAACCCCCCCCGGCTTCAGGTCCAAAACCTGGTGCCGAAGGACGAATCACAGGAATTATTTGGTACTCTACTTCACCCCCATTATTTATGGAAGAATTTACCCGATTCATAGTACTATTTTCCAAAGAATTTAGCATGATTGCATTGTTTGAGGTAAACAAAGCCCCCCCCCTACTTACCCAAGTGCTCCACGATTCGTTTGAATCGCGTGTTGGCCAATTTACTCTACCTTGTTCACCAATAAGAAATGCGGCTTCTTGCGCACGTGGTGGGGCAAGAATAGATATTTCAACAGATTCTCCTTTATCAATTTCAATTATTGTTGAATTTTGTACAAACCCTATATCATGATTTTTGATAAGGTATGGTATATAGAGAGATAAGTCAGTAGATGCAGTGAATTTGATGTTTTGAAAAACCCCACCAATTAATGTTTCAACGCCGATTTCCAAGTCTCCTGCATTCGGATTTACATCATCTTCAGCACCAAAACACCCAGCGAACATTGAGGTTGCAAAAAGCAACGTAAGTAGCAAAGCCCGGCCCCGCATCAATACTCCGAATCATAATTACCTGTTGAACCCAACGCAGGGTGATGTCAACAGTAAAAAATCCGCAAACAGGTGAGTGAACCATCTGCGGACCTGATATGTTCCATATCAATAGCAGTAATTGAAAAGCCAAGTTCATCAATAATTTTTCTTGTTTTTGGATACCCATCTGAAATAATGATAGATCCATCTTCGAATCCAATGGTGTTGGCAGCATATGATTCTTTATTTGGTATCCAAACGATTTTTGCATCCAATCCATCAAATTGTTCAGGTACTAAATGTCCTTCAGCAGTTATGATGAGTTTCGGGGCAGGTGAAGAACAGATAGTAGAAAGGTGAAGTGTCGAAGTAGGTATTTCGATGACAAAGGTATCAAATCCTCTTTCATGGCAAATGGAACTAATAAATTCCACACCCTTTTTATTAGTTCTTGAAGATTCGCCAATCAAAAATGTACCATCAAAAAAGATAACATCACCCCCATCCATCGTTGCTCCTTTTGGCATATTGATAATTTCCATTTCTTTAGACAATACTTCCCTCAAACTATCAACCTCCCCAGCCCTTTTTGGATGGCCCATATTACACATAACAGCAGCTCTATCTACAATAACAACAGCATCTTCAATAAAACAAGAATCAGGGAATTGCTCAAGTGGTGGAAGGGTGGTAACTTCTAATCCATGTTGTTCCAAAGCAGATACATATTTTGCATGCGCATTCTTAGATAGAGCCACATCTGTTGGCCCATTACCAAAATAATTAGCAATAGCGTTTGTAAATTGGGGCGATATTTCACGAACGAGTGCCTTGCGCCGGCGCCGTTGGCCCCAATCTGCCATCGTCATGCCGGTTGAGGGTAGGGTCATAACTGTTCGGAATCCGGCAACAAATAGTCAATAACTGGAAATATCTTAAGACTCTTCTAATAAATATGTAAAAATCAATGGTAATACTATTGTTGCATCAGACTCTATCACAAATTTAGGTGTATCAACACCTAATTTCTCCCAAGAAATTTTTTCATTTGGTAACGCACCAGAATATCCCCCATAAGATGGACGAGATTCACTTATCTGAGCAAACCACCCCCACAGCTTGATATCTTCTCCTAAATCTTGGCGTAGCATTGGAACTACACATATTGGGAAATCCCCAGCAATTCCTCCTCCAACTTGAAGTAAGCCAACAGGATATTTTTGGTTACGATACCAAAGAGCAAGATCATGCATTCTTTGTAAATCACTAGCGATGATTCTATCATTAATTATGGTGCCATCCATCAATCTTGCTGAGAATATATTACCAAGCGTGCTATCCGCCCACCCTGGTGTAAATATTGGTATTTTCATTTCGTCAGCGGCAATTAACCAACAATTATCAGGATCCGCTTGAAAATTAAGTTTACCAGAGTTAATTACCTCAATTAAGTATTCATGTGGGGGTTTACAGTCACCTATTTTTTCAGCATCCAACCATTTATCCAAGAGAATTTTTTCAATAGTTCTTACAGCTTTAACTTCTGGGATGCATGTATCAGTTACACGATTCATTCCTCTTTTCTGTAGTTCCAGTTCATCATTTGCAGATATATTTCTCCAATCAACATCTTCGTAATCATCTTGGGCTACTAAATTGAACACCTCTTCTTCTAAATTTGCTCCAGTGCATGAAATCCCATGAACCAACCCGGCACGAATCGCTGGTGCTAGTGTGCGCCCAATTTCAGCAGTAGACATCGCCCCCGCAAGTGTGACTACTAACTTCCCTCCTTGGTGTAGAAATTCTTCTAAAGAGTGTACACAAGTAGCAAGGGCACCTGCATTGAAATGCCGAAAATATTCTTCAATAAAATTTCTAATATTCACTTCAATCACTTCTATCAGAGCTCGTCATGAACAAAACGATCAACAGTTTCCCTTTTCATTAATTTCAATTCTTCACATTTCCCAATTAATTTTTCATGAATTATGTTTGCAAGTTGATTTGGGTCGTGTTTTCCACAAGTAAAAGCATCTAGGGCCAACCAACCTTTATCTGAATAACAATGAGCAGTCACATGACTTTCGTCAATTAACACAATTGAAGCGAAGCCGGCCGGACTTTTTTTCCCATCAAAAATTTCTGAATGAGAATGCACTTCTTCCACCCCACATTCCTTGACACTGGAGCGCAGTATTTCTAACATCCATGAAGCAGTTTCATCGCCCCCGGGAAAAAAATTCACGTAATCGAGGTAGACGTGGCGACCGTACGCACTTCTTCGAGAAACCTCATCATCCATGTCGTTCAAAACACCGCGGGTTGCTGTAATATTTCAATTGGCTGTTAATGCTTTTATCATATCCATTTGATTGAACAACCAATGGAATCAGTTTGTTGATTTTGAATTATTTCTCCATTAATATATTGATTCACAGCGTCTTCAAATTCAGATGTAGTTGCATGCATTGGGTTTGTAGGCGAATCATCGTATCTCCCTCTGTAAATCAAAACCCTATCTTTGTTAATTAAATAAAACTCCGGTGTCCTTTCAGCGCCCCATTCAGCAGCCACTGTTTGTGATTCATCAATTAGAAAAGGATAGTTGATTCCTTCCCCACAAGCCTCCCGTGTTCGTTCTGCAGAATCAGATGCATAATTTGGATTTCCAGCATTTGAATTAATGGCGACAAAGCCAAGTCCAATATCTTTAGAATGCGCGGCTAATGCTTCAATTCTTGCTACACTACCAACCACATAAGGGCAATGTAAACAAGAGAATACTACGATTGCCCCATTGTCCCCCATTACATCATCGAGATTCATTTCGTGTGCGCCCACATTTGGGTGTGCATTCGGTAAGTGGAAGAACGGCGCATCTTGACCAACATCAAATACCATGTATCGCCATAACGGGTGTTTCCATGAACCCTTCGGCAAGATAAGATATCAAGCAGCCTTGGCAAGTGAAATTTTAACTTCATCAAGTCGCGCTCTTGCTAATTTGTTATCAGGGTCAGCATCAAGCACTTTCCTCCAAGCAATTTCAGCATTTTCAAATTCATCCTTTTCATGATAAATTGCAGCCACTCGCAACAAAGAATCAACATGTCTTGGTGCTAGTTTTGTAGTCATTTTGAAGTCTGAAAGTGCACTATCAACTTCACCCATTTCAAGGTATAACATCGCTCTTTGATAGTATCCTTCTGGATATTCAGAATTAAGATTCAATGCGTTGTTTAGGGGGATGAAAGCCTCTTCAGCCCTCCCCTGTGCAAGTAAGCAAGCACCAAGTCGCGTTAACGCAACTTCGTTCTCTGGCTGTTCAGTAAGTACAGTTCGAATTTCCTTTTCTGCCTCATTAAATATCCCATGTTGAATGAGCGCCTCCCCCCTTCTTAATTTAGCAAGCAATAGTGTGGGATAAGTCATTAGCAACCAGTCACAATCATCCAATGCTGTTTGAACATCTTCTGCAAGAAGGTGTAGTGTAATTCTATTCAGTCTAGCACGTACATGGTGCGGGTTGGTCATTAACACTTCATTGAAGCGATCGAGTGCTTCAGATAGATGTCCGCGCTTAGCTGCCACAAGCCCCTTTACGTAAGGAATAACAAGTGATTTACTATCTATTATGTCAGCCTCATCAATAAGTCTAGCAGCATCATCAATTCTCCCTTCGTCCAGTGCGATTAGACTTTCTTCAGCAGCAATCAATGGGTCATCTATTAATCTCCGAGCGCGGTTCAATGAAATTGTGGCTTCTGTAATATCGTTTCGAAGCCGTTGGCATCGACCTAGACAAAGCCATGCGAGTCCACTCTCTCTATCCGCTGTCAACGCATCTCTGAATGAAGATTCAGCAGCATCAAGGATTTCGGTATCTGCATGCCCAGCATCTCGATTAGCATCATAATCAGCTAACAAAAGCCTTCCTTTCTGAATATGAAGTCCCGCTTCACCCCAGTTTGGCGCATTTTCAAGCACCTCCCAAGCGTCACTTCTTCGGCCATGGAACGTATGCATTTGTGATAGTTCAGTTCTGACGATAGAATTTGATGGATCGTTTTCTAATACATTTTCCAACCATTCAAATGAATCATCTGTTCGATCACTTCGCTCTAATAATTCTGATTTAAGGAGAATGAGTTCAGTGCCACCTGCATTCAATGCACATGCGTGTACTGATGCCTTTAGGGCCTTAGGTAGTAGTTTTGAATCAGTTGATAATAGACGCGCTAAAAGTGCCCACGATTCGCCATGTTGCCGTCCCCCTGGTAAACCAAGTCCCCCTTCAACAGCATCAATTGCCAGCAATGGTTCATCGCGTCTACGGTGTATCCTCGCTTTCAGTAAATATTGTTCAACCGTTGGATTTTGTTCAATGGCTGCTTCAACAGCAGCTAATGATTGATCAGATGAATCACCCTGCAGGCGCTCTTTGAGTCCTGATACAAAACTATGATCAGCCGGAGTTGCTTTTCCAAGCGCTTCCAATCGTTGAACATTTCGTTCAGCAGTTTCAGGCCTTAAAACTGAAAGTCTTCGTAGTAACTCAACATCATCTGGTACCTGTGATAATTGCTCAGCCACCCAGTGCGCTTCATCTTCAATATCCGCAGCATCTTTTGCTAATGATGCAAGGCAGCGCATTGAAGATAAATTCCCTGGAGCAAGGTTACTTGCAACCTCTTTGTAGCACGCTCTTGCCCATCCATCCTCGCCGAGTAAATGTGCTAATTCTCCAAGACGTCGTGCCTCCAGTGCAGTCAATGCAAGATTCTTAGGGCCATTGATATCCAACTCACCGAACAAAGCAAACAACCTGTCTGCTAATCCCATAACACCTTGGTCTGGTTTTATTCCATCAACAGTAAAATCTCCTTCAGATGGGTGGGTTGCCAACATTCCTCTTATTGCAACTAATAATTCTCCAGCAGCATCTCTTACACTTGGAGCACCAATTTCCGACTCCAATGATGCTTCCAACATAGAGATTGAATTATGTGCTGAAATAAGGCCTTTCAAATTAGGTTGTGTGTGAATTAAAGCAGCGCAATCCCTTGATAGTTTTCCAACTTCATCAGCCACTATAATCAATCTAGTTGCTTGCTCTCCACGTTCTTTCACAGCCTCTTGTTTATATCGCCGAAAGTTTCCATCAACTTGAATCATCCAGAAAATAATTCCCCCACTAAGTAATGTTCCAAACAAGGTCAACCCAATTTCTAGCGGTGTCATAATCACCCTAGCCGAGTGATTGCCTACTTGATGTTGACCCTAACTCTCCCGTAGGGAGAGCGTTTTATCCACCCATCATAATTTGCCGCTAATATCAATAAATTTCTTAAAATCCCCTCATTTAAAACGTAAATCATCCCAAACCCACTCTGTAAGAGTGAAATTCCTTAGCCGGAACCATTGACAACGAATGCCCCCTTCGCTTAATCGGTGAGACCTTCTGTTAGATGGCGATTTTCTCGATGATAGGCGTCTTCGTTGGCGCGCAGAGGGATTTGATGTTACAATAATTGGGACCCATCTTGAAAAAGCAGGAGGAAATATTTCAGAGGCAATACTTCATCTTGAAAGAGCAATGAAAATATCCACTACCTTACGTGTTAAAGTAGAAAGATGGCCCATGATATGGCCTGAAAGAAAAGAACTGTTGGAATTATTACGAGACCCCACAAAAATCGAACCCAATCAGCGCAAATGGCGCGAGATTATTCGACATAGGCGCCCTTGGGTTTTTTCCGCAGATGCTGCAAAAGCAAGTTGGTCACGAGAAGGTAGAAGTGAAGAATTAAAAGAATGGCTAGAACGCCTTGAAACAATCGATGAATCTATGACTTCGTATGCAAATGATGTGATAAATGCGATTGAACATGTATCTCCTAAATCACATATCGAAGAGGTGGTTTTAGAACTAGAACATCGCCAATTCCGCCGCACTCAAATTCTAGAAGATATGATTTATCATCTCCGTGAAGAGCGGGGGTGGGATTTAACAAAACTTGATGGTAATCTGCAACAAAGATATGCAGAAGTAAGCCGTATTCAAGAAATGGATTCCAAATTAGGTAAAATTGAGGAATGCATCGATGAAGTAATCATAACATTTGATAATAAATCATCAATTAATTTACTGGAAAAAGCAAAACTCGCCCAACGCATGGAAGATTCAAACCGATTAGATGAATTACGACAACAAGCAGAGGAAATGTCGTTTGATTACAATAAGAGATTAGTTGAAATTACCAAATGGTTAAGCGATCTTCGTACAAGAGGATTACATATCACAGCGCCAGCTAATCCACAACCATCAGACTTGTTAGATATTGAGAAAAGAGTTGAGGGTGTAGAAAAAAATGCTAAGAAGTTAGCAGATGCTTGGGTAAGACTTGATGAATTATTGAACCTCTTTCCTGAACACGCGGGAACAGCAGTCGCTTTACAAGGCCAAGTTGAGAGGGTTGATCAAGTCGAAGAACTTCTTTCTCTTCTTGAAGAATATAGGGACGAGCGTGAGCAACAATCACGTTCTAGATTGGCTTCATGGAAGGAGTCGGGCTTCAAGGTAAAACCCCTTGAATCTTTGTTAAACAACACACCGCGTAGTGGATGGTTGGCTATTGATGATCATGCTAAAAAAATTCAAGTTTGTAAGCAGATATTGGCAACAATTGATACAATTGATGTTAGTTACTCAGGTATTGAAAATGTCAATGAATGGCGCAGGCTCTTGTCCCAAGTAGAAGTTAACAACGATGATTATGATATTATTCGCGATGGTATAGCAAAACAACTCAGACGAAACCGTTGGCATAGAGAAAAATTAGATGAAAGTAGGATAGATATGGCAACTATTTGGCCTTCAAAAGTCAATCCATTTCATCTAAGTTTAGCGGAATACGAAGAACATATTATGAATTTACAATCAGGCCAAGGCATATCATCTTTCAATAACAATTCACGAGAAGATCGTTTGATGTTGGCAACAATGGCAGAGATTGATATGTGGAGGCAAGAGGGTTGGGACGTTTCAATGCTTGATGCTTTAGTAGAACGAGATCACGTTGAACTATGGATACAATTACCTGCGATTAGAACAGCGGTATTTGAATATTCTAAATTGAAAGAAAGATTAGAACGTCTACCTTTTGGCCGCGATAAAAATCTTCTCGATGATGTTAGAGATAAAAGTGCAAGACCAGACCAACTCGCACGACTTTCTGAATCAATACCAGAAATGGCAAAACACCTAGCAGCTTTACCAGAAAATAACGAAATATCCACAATATTATTCACTCCATCCATTCCTCAAGTATTTGCTAAACTTCATCCATTAAAACCAACATTAATTCCTATAGTTGAAGTTCCAAAACCAATTGAAATTATAGAAGTTAGTTCTGATATTGAAAGTATCACAGATTCTAGAGAAATAGAACTACCAATTTCAACTAATAAAGGCAATATTTCAGATTCTACATGGATTTCAATAAGAGACAAAATAGGGCCACCTTTGGATGATTTCCCTCGAGATATTCGAGTACAACGACTTGTACGTTTGATGGATATCATTCGACCTTTAGATGAAAATATAGATGAGAATATCCTTTTATTATTGCGGCGGCTTGAAGGTGTGGGTAATCAATTACTGAAATGGACCGTACAGCGATTAGAAATAAGACATTGTCCATCAGAGGGAAATTTGTTAGAGGTATCAAAACGACTAGCATCAAAACTTGATGAAATTCCCGGCCCTGGGTTTGATTTACCGCGTCAATTGGATGCCGAGGATTTACCTACTCTGGATGATTTACAAGCATTTACGAATGAAGTAAAACTCTTAGAAAAGGTCACTTATTTACCCCTCGCAGGATCTAAAGATGTTGTGAAAGTACTTCCTTGACAATCATCAGTCATTTAGATCGTTAAGCAAATCATCAGCTTCTTCAGAACTCATTAGTTCTTCTCTAGGTGCCGCTTGTACGGAAAAACTCCGCGGTTCTTTTGGGCGCTGGTTGATGAATGGATTAGCAGTCAAAGGGCTATCTCCTTGAGGTGGTAGGGGTAATGGAGGAGGTAATCCTGCATTTGGTGGTGGTGGCATCGGTGCAATTGGTGGTATTGGGGCATTTGGTGGTGGTGGAAGGTTAGTTGACATATTCATTTGTGGTGGTTGGGGCATAGGAGTAATTGGTGGCGGTGATGCTTGAGGTGGGGGATTGGGTGCCGGTGGTATAGGGGCAATTGGTGGCGGTGATGCTTGAGGTGGGGGGTTGGGTGCGGGTGGCAAAGGATTAGTGGGGGGGGCGGGAGCAGGGGGGATCATTGGTTCAGGCGTAGGTGTTGGTGGTTCTGTCGTAGTGGGGCC
>Ga0187827_10001210_pt1 | contig 38642 bp, 37 predicted proteins | sample ETNtaG_39_FD_167969 | JGI IMG/M metagenome (GOLD analysis project Ga0187827, IMG submission 167969) | Marine microbial and viral communities from oxygen minimum zone, Eastern Pacific Ocean - ETNP2014_SV_150_PacBio MetaG (Illumina Assembly) | ecosystem: Environmental > Aquatic > Marine > Hypoxic...
ACTGTGCTTCACCGCCGGAATCGAATCCGACCTGTTGGTGGGCGCGGGGCGCGTGCGCCGAGTGCGCTCGTGCTATTTCGGACTGGAGGCTTTCGGGCTGGCGCCCATGTTCACGCAGGCGGCTGCTGCGGGTGCAATCGAGATTATCGAAGAGAGTGAAGCCAGCATCGCCTTCGGCATCCGCGCCGCGCTGGCGGACGTCGGCTTCATGCCCAGCCGCGCCTGGCTGGGAACCGGTTTACCGCGTCTGCGCCCGGACGTGAAAACAATCAGAGACCCGTACAGCGACGACGAACTGATGGCGTTCCCAGCCATTCACTGTGGTGTGGCCGTCATCCATGCGCTGCGCGCCGACCGCGCCGGAAACGCGGTCATCGGCGGAAACCCAGGCATGGACCCGGAACTGGCGCTGCTGGCCGAGACCACGCTCATCACCACCGAGAAGCTGGTTGAGAAACTCGAAAAGGCCGACATCCCCGCACCGGCAGTGCAGGCTGTGGCGCTCGCTCCGCAGGGGGCGTTGCCCACTTCCTGTCACCCGCTCTACCCCCTCGATGGCGATGCCATTCTGGATTACATCCAACGCTGCAAAGCGGGCGAGTTCGAGCAATACCTTCAGGAGATGTTTGCCACGTGAGCTGGAAAATCTTGCGCAACCTGCTCATCGTCGTGGCCGCGCTCTTTATCGCCGCGGGCGTTTTCGCCGGCGGTTTCGTCACCGGCGCGCGTTACTACGATGTGCTCCCGGAGGGTATCCCGCTGCCGGCCCCAGTGCGCAGCGTGAACGAAATCGAAATCGACCCGACCGCGGGCGACACGCCCGACGACCTTCAACCCGCATTTCGACCATTCTGGGAGGCATGGGAGCTGCTGCAGGAAAACTTCGTCGACCAGCCGCTGGATGCCACAAAACTGGTGCAGGGTGCGATCAAAGGCATGCTCCGCGCCACGGGTGACCGCCACACCAATTACATGACCCCCGCCGAGCAGGAGGTGATGCGCACCGACATGTCCGGTGAACTTGAGGGCATTGGCGCGGAGGTGGATACCAGCGGAGATTTCCTGCGCGTGATATCGCCGCTGCCCGGCTCCCCTGCCGAGGCCGCCGGCATGTTGCCCGGCGACGCCATAATCGCGGTGGACGATGAGGAGGTGACCGGGTTGGATGCCTTCACCGTCATCGCGAAGGTGCGCGGCCCGGCCGGTTCGTCCGTTAGTATAACCGTGCTGCGCGAAGGGCTGCCGGAGCCATTCACCCTCGAAATCACGCGCTACAAAATCACCATCCCCTCGGTCGAGGGCGAGATTCTCAGCAGCGGACTGGCTTACGTGAAAATCAATCGCTTCGGCGACCGCACCACGCGCGAACTGCGCGCGCAGCTGCGCGCGCAACTGGCCGGTGACCCGCCCGGCCTGATTCTGGACCTGCGCAACAACCCAGGCGGCTTTCTTGACGCAGGCATCAGCGTGACCTCGCAATTTATCGGTACGGGCATAGTCATGCTCGAGCAGTTTGCGGATGGGCGCGAGCGTGAATACCGCGCCCGCCCCGGCGGCCTCGCCACCGAAATCCCACTGGTGGTGCTGATCAACCGCGGCAGCGCCAGCGCCGCCGAGATTGTGGCCGGCGCGGTGAAGGATTACCAGCGCGGCAGCCTCGTTGGCGAACGCAGCTACGGAAAAGGTACGGTGCAGACCTGGTTGGACTTGAGCGACGAGCAAGGGGCAGTGCGCATAACCTTCGCGCGCTGGCTAAGCCCGTACGGTAATTCTGTGGATGGCGAGGGCCTGATCCCGGATGTGGCGGTGGAGCGCAGCTACGAGCAATACCAGGCCGGGCTTGACCCGCAGCTAGATGCAGCCATGGAGCTGCTGTTGCCAGTGATTGCCACTGAATAAATTTTCACGCAAGAACAAGGGGCTGCCGCGGCGTTATGACTGAGAGCGGGTGATCGGACTCGAACCGACGACATTCAGCTTGGGAAGCTGACGTTCTACCGCTGAACTACACCCGCGCAATCAAGATTATATGCCGCGCCTAATTCCTGTCAAGCAATTGAAGGACAGGACCTGATACGCCGGCCACAAATATCAGCAGGCAGGCCGCCAGCGTCGCATACCAGCCCGGGCCGATTGGCGGCAGCGCTCCGTACAGTTCCCCCACCACCGGCCGCAGCAACAAGAGGGCACGTAACGCGCGGACGCCTGAGACCGCCGCCACCACGCCCTGCAGCAGCCCCATCCAGCGCCATTGTGGCCAGCGCCAAAAAGCGCCTGCCGCCAACAGCGTCGCTGCCAGCAGCCCGAGTTGTGCCTGCACGGTGGCGTCGGTGCGATACCACATAATAGCGGGATACCCCGGCAGCAGCATGAGCGCGCCCAACCCGGCCGGAAGCAGCAGCCAGCGGCGCGCGCGCCCCGCAGATGCGCGCCCGGCCGTCAACGCCGCTGCCAGCGCCAGCAGCGCGAGGAAATGCAACCTGCCCACAGGGAGGCTGCCGGCCTGCACCTGCGGCAGCAGCGTCACCCAATCACCGAGATCGTAAGCACCCATAGTAAGCGCAGCGGCGCGGTGCGGCACCCAAGGCAGGAAATATCCCACCCAGAGCAGCGCAATGCCGAGCGCGAACGCCACGCCACCGAGCCGCGAACTTCGAAAAACGGAGCCTGTCATCGCGCCGATTCTATCATCTGTGCCGCCCGCGCGTGTGCCGTAATTGCTCATCGGCGACGGTGAAGGCTGGGTGATCAAGATTGTGGAGTTAGGGGGATGAACGCGAGAATCGAAATACCACGGCGGAAATTTGCGGGATTCTGCAGTCGGTAGCAGGTGGCGGAATTGGCGTTGTTCGGCTCCGTGTTGCGCGCCTACGAATTCAGCGCCCACACTATGCGCAGTCCCTCCAACGTCAACCACGGGGCCACAATCTGAATGACATCAGTCTCGCGCGCCACGGTCTCGGCCAGTCCGCCGGTGCCGACAACCTGCATCTCCGGCCCCAGTTCCGCGCTAAAGCGCGCCACCATGCCCTCCACCAGTCCGACGTAACCGTACAAAAGGCCGGATTGGATAGCGTGCGGCGTGTTACGGCCGATAGCGGCAGGCGGGCGCGTCAGTTCAACGCGCGGCAATTTAGCCGCACGCTGGAAGAGCGCGTCGGCGGCGATTTCGATTCCCGGAGCAATGGCCCCGCCGAGGTATTCGCCCAGCGCGGAAACAGCATCGAAGGTGGTGGCGGTACCGAAATCGACGATGCAGGCTGGGCAGCCGTAAAGCGCGCGCACCGCAGCAGCATCCACCACCCGGTCCGCGCCCACCTGGCGCGGGTCATCGTAACGGATGGGTACGCCGGTCTTCACGCCGGCATCCACCACCAACGCGTCGCGCTGCAGGTAATCCCGGCAGGCCTGCACGAAGACGCCGGTCAGCGGCGGCACCACCGAGGCAATCGCCACAGCAGCGATTTCATCTTTGGTCACACCCGCCTGCCGAAAGAAACCGAGCAACTGCAGGCCATATTCGTCCCCGGTGCGCTCACGCGCGGTGGCCATGCGCCAGCGCGGGCCAAGGCTCTCGCCCGTGAAGACGCCCATAGTGATGTGTGTGTTTCCGATATCAATCGTCAAAAGCATAAGCGCTCCTTTGTCAGGCCTTTCCCAGCACCATGTTATCAATCAGCGCGGCCGCCCCGATGCGCACGGCCATGCTAGCCAGCGCCTGCTCCGGCAGGTGCTGCAATTCCTGCATCGTATCGAGGTCAGCAACAGAGATGTACTCCGGCGCGGCCAGTGGCTCGGCCGCCACTATATCTGCCATCAGCGCGCGCAGCTCGTCCCCATCCCGCTGCCCCTTGGCAAAGGCCGCTCGCGCCGCGCTCAGCGCCCGGAAGAGCACGGTAGCCGCCCGGCGCTGGTCCGTGTTCAAATAGGCATTGCGCGAGGAAAGCGCCAGCCCGTCCGGTTCCCGCATCGTCGGGCACACCACCACCTCTACCGGCAAGCCGAGGTCAGCCACCAGCCGGCGCACGGCGCAGGTCTGCTGCGCATCCTTTTGCCCGAAATAGGCACGCTCGGGGGTGAAAGCGATGAGTAATTTCGTCACCACCGTGGTCACCCCGCGCATATGCCCGGGCCGCCGCGCTCCCTCCAGTCCGCGCGTGAGATGCTCCACGGTGACGTAAGTCTGATATCCGCGCGGGTACACTTCGGCGTTGTCCGGCGTCCACACCAGGTCAACGCCTTCGGCTTCCAACGCCACCAGATCACGCTGCAGGTCGCGCGGATAATCTTCGAAATCCTCGTCCGCGCCAAACTGGGTCGGGTTGACGAATATGCTCACGGCGACATGCTCATTCTGCTCCCGCGCGACCTGCAGCAGCGAGAGGTGACCGAGATGCAAGTAGCCCATTGTCGGAACCAGCCCGAGCGTGCCAGATAATCTCGCCCGCACTCGGCGCAATTCAGGCAGCGTGCTGACTATTATCATGATTATTTTCGCCGCCCCGCGCCGCGCGCACCAGTTTGCAGAGCAGTTCGTTCACCGGAGCGGGCACGCCCTGCCGCGCAGCCTCGCGCGCGATGGAGCAATTAATGGCCTCGATTTCGGTCGGCGCGCCGCGGCGCATGTCCTGCAACATGGAGGAATGGTTGCCCGCCGTCAACTCGGCCACCGCCCGCACCCGCTCGACGGCCTCAAACGAAAGCTCAATCCCCAGCGCGGCTGCCACGCTCTCGGTCTCTCGCGCCGCCGCAAGCATCACCTCGCTTGCGTCCGGACGCGCCAGCAGCTCACCGTTGGGGATGCCAAGCAGCGCGGTGAGCGCATTAATGCCGGCGCTGACTGCCAGTTTGCCCCAGAGCAGCCCGTCCAGCGCGCCGGTCAAAAGAGTGGGGAAACCGGCGGCCTCGAAAAGCTCCGCCACTTGCTGCAGCCGCCCACGAGTACGCTCCTGCAGCGCCAGATGGGTGTCCCCGCCGCCACCATAACGGACGTGTCCCGGCGTGAGCAACGCCGCGCCCTGCGTGGTGACCCCCGCCACCGCGCGCTCCGGGCCGACGCTCTCGGCCAGTTTCTGCAGGTTTCCCAACCCGTTCTGCAGCGTGACAGCCAGCCCGTTAGGCGCGAGTACGGCCGCCGCCATGCGTGCGGCGCGCTCTGTCTGCCAGCTTTTCACCAGCAGCAGCGCCGCCGCCGCCGGAGCGAATTGCCCCGCGTCAGAGCCGGCGGGCACGCGCGCCGTCTCCACCGCACCGTCCGCCTCGACGCGTATTCCGCGTTTATTGATGGCCGCAATGCCCTGCGGCCAGCTCCCCAGCAAGCATACTTGCGCGTGCGCTGCCAGCCGCGCCCCGAAGAGGCAGGCCAGCGCGCCGGTGCCGATGATCGCAACGCGCACTCTCTCTCAACCTCGCGCGCTAACCGCCCAGCGGCGCGTCTTCCAGCCCATCCAGCAGTGCCTGCCATTCATCGTCAGCTATGGTGAATGTGTGCTCCAACGCGGGAAACTCGCGCCCCCGCACCTCGGCATGATAGCGCTCGAAAGCGCGCAGTATCTCCCCGCGCAAATCGGCGTACTGCTTCACAAAACGCGGTGTGAAACGGTCGAAAAGGCCGAGTAAATCGTGGCTTACCAGCACCTGCCCGTTGCAACCCGCTCCGGCGCCGATTCCAATCGTGGGCACAGTCAGCCGCTCCGAGATGAGTGTGGCCACCCGCGCCGGCACCGATTCCAGTACGATGGCGAAGCACCCGGCCTGCTGCAGCGCGAGGGCGTCCTCTAGCAGCGCCCGTGCCGCGGCGGCGCTGCGGCCCTGCGCGCGGTATCCCCCCAGTTGATGCACCGATTGCGGCGTCAGCCCGATGTGCCCCATCACGGGGATGCCCGCGCTCACAATCGCACGCACGGTGGAGACCATTTCACCCCCACCTTCGAGCTTCACGCTGTCCATGCCTGCTTCGGCCAGAAAGCGCCCGGCGTTGCGCACCGCCTCGGCCACATCCGCCTGATAAGAGAGAAAGGGCATGTCACCGGTCAGGAACGCCCGCTTCGCGCCGCGCGCCACCGCGCGGCAATGGTGCAGCATTTCGTCCATCGTCACCGGTAGCGTGGTCTCATATCCCAGCACCACCATGCCGAGCGAATCCCCCACTAGAATCAGGTCCACCCCGGCGGCGTCCGCGGCCAGCGCGGTGGGATAATCATATGCCGTCAGCGAGACAATCGGCTCGCCGCGCTCTTTTTTTTCTCGCAAAGTAATCAGGGAGACTTTCTCGTGTTGCGGGGATGAAGCTGGATTTGCGCTCATGCTATCTCCTCCTGCGTGAGTGAGATGCCAAGGGTTAACAAAGAAGCCCTCCGCCGCTCGGAGGGCCGGACACACCGAATGTCACCGAGACCAGGTGCTTGCCATCCCGGGGCGGCCACCGCGATAGGCGGCGCGCCGTTTTTGTCCAGCCGTCTCGCTCATGTCCGATGCAAGCGACATCTGAAGTATAAGCGCTCACGCGCTCATCCGTCAAGCTACGCGCGCGCGGTATAATCGCAGCCACTCTGCCCGAACTGGAGGCCACATGCCAGACCCACGCGTAACCCGCCTTGCCCGCCTGTTGGTGGATTACTCCACCGAAATCCAGCGCGATGACCAGGTGCTCATCTGGGCGCCGGCCAGCACCACCGGCATGGCGCTCATGCTGGCGCTGTATCAGCGCGTGCTGGAGCGCGGCGGGCACCCGCACCTTGCGCCATTTCTGCGCGGCCCGGACGATATATTCTTCCGCTTCGCGCAAGAGCACCAGCTGGATTACGTCTCACCGCTGTACAAAATGGCCGTGGACACTTTCGACGCCGTCATCCGCGTGGAAGGCGTACCCAATACGCGCGCGCTTTCCGGCGTGGACCCGGCAAAGCAGGTGCGCCAACAGCAGGCATACGCGCCGGTGCAGCAAGCCTACCTACAACGCGGAGATGCGGGCGACTTGAACTGGAACGTCACCCTCTTCCCGACGTACGCGCTGGCGCAGGAAGCCGATATGAGCCTGCACGATTACGCCGATTTCGTCTATCGCGCCTGCCACGTGCACGGCGATGACGACCCGGTCGCTCACTGGCAATCGCTGCAGGTGCGGCAGCAGCGATTGGTCGAGTGGCTACGCGGCCGCGACAAAGTGCGCGTACGCGGCGCGAACATCGATCTGACCCTCTCTATCAAAGAGCGCACCTTCATCAATGCGTGTGGCCAGCGCAACATGCCCGACGGCGAGATTTTCACCGGTCCGGTGGAAGATTCAGTCAACGGCCGCGTGCTTTTCGATTTTCCGGTCACCGTGGGCGGGCGCGAAGTCGAGCGCATCGAGCTGCGCTTTGAGGAAGGCAAAGTGGTACAGGCCAGCGCGCCAAAGAACGAGCCTTATCTGCAGCAGATGCTGGATAGCGATGCGGGCGCGCGTTATGTGGGCGAGTGGGCCATCGGCACCAACTATGGCATCGACCGGCACACAAAGCAGATTCTCTTCGATGAAAAGATGGGCGGCACAATGCATATCGCCGTCGGCTCGGGCTACCCGCTGACCGGCAGCCGCAACGTAAGCGCCGTACATTGGGACATGATTTGCGACATGAAAACCGAAAGCGAGATAACGGTGGACGGCGACCTACTTTACAAAGACGGGCAGTTCCGGATATAAGCGCACCGGGAATCATTCCTGCGCACGCTGACGATGCACCAACATTACCCCGGCCAGCACAGCCACACCGCCCAAAGACTGCCATGGTCCCAGCCGTTCTCCCAAAAAAAAGTGAGCTAGCCCGGCCGTAATGACTGGTTGTACTAGCATTATTGGGGCCACGGTCGACGCCGGCAGCCGGCCCAGCGCATACGTAACCGCCAGCCAGCCAGCCACCTGTACAACACCCAGCGCCAGAAAAATAAGATAAGTTGAGAGCCCATATCCGAAGAGTGGCTGCCGCAGCGCCACCATGCTAACGCCCAGAATGCATGTAGAGCTGGCAAGCACTATCCAGAAAAAGGAGATCGTATCCAAGCTTTTGCGCGCCTTTTGTCCAGCCAGAAAAAAGCCGCCGTAAAAGATCCCAGCCAGTAGGCCGTAAAGTGAGCCCGTGCCTGCGAGTACTGACTGCCAGCGATCCAGTCCCAGAATCAGAGCAGCCCCGGCCATAGCTAGCGCCAGTCCGGCCCAGAAACCAGTCCCCAACCGCTCGCGGAAGAGCAGCATCGCGCCCAGACCCACCCAGACGGGCGCTGTGTTTGCCAGCAGCGTCGGATTGGTCACGCCGGTCAGGGTAATTCCGGTGGACCACAGGCCGGTGTCAAATCCGTAGCTCACTCCCGCCAGCAGTGCCATCCAGAACGCACTGCGTACCATGCTCCCGGCGCTGCGCCGCTTCCACCAGAACGGCAAGACGAGCACCACCGTCGCGATAGAATTGCGAAAAAAAACAGCAGCCACCCCGGGGGCACCCGCCCAGCGGATAAGCAGCGGAGACCAGCCAACAATCACCACGCCAACTCCGAGCGCTAGATACGCATCGGCGTTTGTGCGCCCGCGACCGGCAGCTGCAGTACTCATCGCCACTCAATCTCTGCAGCAACCACATCCAAGTCTGGGCGGTGTTTTTCAATCCACAGCACCGCGCGCCGCAGCGCCTTTTCGGCAGCAGCCCGTTCGTTACTCACCGCCACCATCGCGATCTGCGCCGACTGCCAGACATCGTTGTGGCCAATCTCGGCCACCGCCAGATTGAATTCGCGTCGCAGCCGTGTCAGCAGAGATTGCAGCTGCCCGCGCTTCTGCTTCAGCGAGCGCGCGGCCGGCAGGCGCAGTTCGATGACGCACGCGCCGATGATCATGGCGTCGTCGCCGGTTGCGGCCGCACGCGCACCCGCGCCAAGTCTTGTGCAAGCGTCCACTCCGCGCGGGCATATTTCCACGCGCGCAGTTCAGCGGCACGCTGCCGCTCGGCCGGGCTCAATTCACCCCGCTGCAGCTCGATGTTCAGCGCCTGCGCAAACCCGCGCGTAATCACGACAGCGGCAGCCTCCCACGCAACTTCCCGCCCAAGCGCGGCAGCCAGCGTTGTCGCGCGCTGTCGCACTCGACCACGCGCGCGTTCACGATGCTCCGGTGACGCGTATGCAAGCACAGCGCAAATGCGCGCGATGTCGCCCCGCAGCGGCAATGAGCCGTGCTGCAGCACCCCACCGCCCTGCCGCCACTGCGCACTCCCCAGCAGCTTGCGCGTACCCACCGTCATCTCATAATGAGAGCGCTGCTCGAAGCATACCGCTCCGGTAGCAGCGCGGCGTGGGGCGGCGGCGGCATTGCGGGCGGGCAGCCCGATTTCATCCAGGCCAGCCAGCAGCGCCGCACTCAGACGGCGATAAGCCGGTAGTACCCCGCCGCGCGCCAGCGCATCGCTTTTTCGCAGACAGACCGAATAGGTCAATTCATCTATGTGAAGGATAGCGCTCCCACCACTGGGGCGGCGCACCAGACCATACCCGAGCGCCTGCAGCCGTTCGTGGTCAACCTCGCCCGCCGTTTGCGCGCGCCCGAGCGAGAGGCAGCCCGGCTTCCACGCATAATAGCGCAAGGTGGGCGCTGAGAGGCCACGCGAGACCGCCCACAGAATGGCCTCGTCCGTGGCCATGTTAGTGGGACCATCTGCCGGAAGGGAGAGGATTAATCGCCAGTGCGCGCCCAAAACCGCGCCGGTTCAGAGAATGCCGGCCATCTCCTGAAGAGTGCGCCAATTGGCGAGACGGTCTTGCTGCGCAAGCTGCAACACGGCAGAGGGGTTTCCATCAGCGTCGAACTGCTTACCAAAACGACCCTCACCGCGCGCGAAGTACACGAAGTCTATGCGCTCGCCGTCCGGACGGGTATGCCAGTCGGCTTTCATGTCCGGGTTTCCCTTCAGTTGCAGCCGGTCGCGGATGCGCTCACCGCGGCGAGGATCATAAGTTAGCAGCGGAAAGGTACGGCTATCCACCGCCAATTTGGCGCGGTGCGCCGACTGGTCGTCGCCGACGCCGTGCTCGGGCTGACAAGTAGTGTAAACATTCACCACTGCCGGGCCGGGGTACTCATTGGCCTCCATTATCGCGCGGTAAAAGTGGTTGATATGCGCCGGAGTGGTCTGCGCCACATAGGTATCGGGGTGCATCATGGCGATGCGCGATAGTTCCTTGCGCGATTCGCTTTTGCCCTGCACGGCCGCGCCATACGCCGCCATCTTCGCCACCTGACCGGTAAACGAGGCAGTGGAACTCTGACCTCCGGTGTTGGAGTACACCTGCGTATCCAACACCAGGACCTTCACATTTAAGCCAGAGGCCAGCAATCGGCTCAGCGACTGGAAACCGATGTCCAGCATAGCGCCGTCGCCGCCCAGGACCCAGAGCAGCTTATCCTGCCAGCCCTGCTGGTCCCAGCGCATGCGCACGCCCATCGCGTCCGCCGGTGCGTTCTCGAAGAGCGAGTTTGTCCACGGCACAAGGTATGGGTTGTAAGGGTAGGTAGCACCATACACCGTGTTGCAGCCAGTGGCGGCAACGATTCCGATGTTCTCACGCCCGACCTGAAAGCCGCCGGCGGCCAGCATCATGCGGATCGCGGTCGCCTCGCCGCAACCGGCGCACGAACCCGCGCCGCCCACGTAGAGCAGCGTGCGCTCCGCGAGCATCAAATCTGCGAGCACGCGCCCTTCCACAAACCGATCTGGAGTCTCCGGAAGCCGGCGGAAGAAATCTATGCGTTCCTGATAGCGCGGCAGGGTATCATCTTGCTTGGCAATCATCTTCAGGGCGTCGTAGCCAAGATCGTGGCAGACCTCGACACACTCGCGACAACCCTTACATTTGCCCGGGTCGATGAAGATGCCAAACTGGCCGGGAGCGGCACCCTTTTTCGCCGGGGCGTCATAAAACTTGCGTGTGCACGCGAACTGGGCGCGCAAATCATCCCCGCCCCCGTTGCTGCCCGAAAGCGCGCTTTCGAGAACCGGTTCCTCCACCACCTTCGCCAGAATGGCGGTGTCAGGGCACTCCACCACGCAGGTCATACAGCCTACACAATTGTCATTGAAAAACTGCGGGATTTCCGGCCCGATGTGCGAAAAGTCGCGCAGCGCCGCCGTGCCGGCCGGAACCAGGCTGCGCGCCATGGGCACATCCGCCGGGAGCGTATCCCCGCCGTCACCCCGCTCATAGGCGGGCAGCACATTGTCAAAGAAGGTCTGCACATTGATGACCTGCTCACCGTAGCCCTCGGTGCGGCTAATGTCCTCCACTCTGATTTTGTCTGTCGTTACGCCCATGACATTCTCTTCTGCTCGCAGCTACCTCAGGCCGACACCGGAGCTTCTTTTCCGGCTTTCACGTGCTCTGGAATCTCGAAGACTTCCTCGTAACCGCGCCGAACGGCGTTCAGGTTATCCTGCACCACCTGCTCGCCGCGCTTGCCGAAGTACTTGCGCAGCGCCTTTTCAACCGCCGCCAGCACGGCCTGCTCGCTCTGCATGCCTTTCTCGCGCGCGAACGGAGTGACGCGCAGGAAGATGCCCAGCAGCACCACGCCCTGCATGCGCACTTCCAGGTCAACCTCACTGGCCACGCTGACCGAAATGGCGGCTGCGTCGAGGGCGAACACGTGTATTTTCTTTTTCAGGATGGTGCGTTTTGCCTGCTCCGGAATAGACTCCCAGACCTCCTCCGCGGTTTCTTTCGGGCTTTGCAGATACAGCGTGCCGTTCTCCACCAGACCAGCGAGCGGGTCTCCCGTATAAAAAGCGTTGACATCGTTCACTGAGACGAAATCTACATAATGCAGTTCGCTATGTGAGCGCACGTGTTCTTTGGCCACCGTCAAAAAGAACCGCGTCGGCAGGCCTTTCTTTTCAGAGCCGTAGAGCGGGTATGCCTGCACGTCAAAGTCGAACACATCGCTGACTACATCGGCGATTACCTTGTTTGTGGTCACCGAACCGAAGCCGCCAACCGAATGACCGCGCATGGAGAACGCGCTCATCGGGCGCACATGACCATCAACCACTGAGTGGGCGCGCATAGAGAAGGTGCGCTCAGGCCTGATATCCGGTTCTTCATGCGGTTGCAGTGCAAGCTCGTGCTCAATTCCGAGTGCGAAATAGCGCTGCTCGCGACCCTCGGAAATGTGCTCCACGGCCGCCGCGAGGTGGCCCTGATGCAGATCACGGCTGCCCAGCCCGGCGGAGCAAGAATAGATTACCGGCAGCCGGGTCACTTTCGGGTAACACGGGTGGCCGCTGAGCGCATCGAAAAACGCCGCCTTGATCTCCCCGGCCATCGGATTGTCTTGCGCCAATGGGTCGTCCATGCGTTCAATCACCGCCACTGCCGAGACATGCCGCAGCGCCGCCACCAGCTTCGTCCCGGGAAAAGGCCGTAAACAGGTGACGTGCAGCGCACCCACGCGCACGCCGCTGGCGCGGCGCAGCCAATCCACCGTTTCCATGGTGGTTTCGGCCAGCGAGCCAAGTCCCACCAGCACGTATTCCGCGTCCTCCACGCGATATTGCTGAATCAGATCATAGCGCCTGCCAGTGAGCCGATGAAATTCATCCATGGCCTCCTGCACGGCCGGTTCCACTTTCTCGATGTAAGTCCGTTGGGCAATTCTGCCCTTCATGTAGGCGTCCTGATTTTGCACCACGCCGGACATGACCGGGTTGTACGGATCCATCAGGTTGATGAGTTTTTCGTCCGGTGCACCGATGAAATCGTACATCAACTCCGGTTCGGGGAGCAACACCCGCTCCAGTGTGTGCGTTGTCAGAAAGCCATCCATCGCGTTCAGGAATGGGGTGCTCGAGTTTTCTGCTGCACGGCGGGCAATCAGCGCCAGATCTCCTGCGCCCTGCGCGTTCATAGCAAACAAGATACCCCAACCCGTGTCCGAGACGCCCATGACGTCATCGTGCCCAGCGTGCACGTTCAACGATTGCGAAGTGAGGGCGCGCGCGCCGATGTGGAACACCATTGGCAAGCGCTTGCCGCTGATCGTGTAGAGCACCTCGGTCATCAGCGCCAGGCCCTGACCGGAGGTGAAATTAGTGGCGCGCCCACCCGCCAAGGCGAAGCCCTCGCAGAAGGATGCGGACGAGTGCTCGGATTCCGCTTCCATGAAAAGCAGCCGGTCGCCCCACAGATTGCGGTCGCCCCTCGCCACCGCGGCCTGATAGCCCTGCCCCATCGTGGTCGATGAGGTAATCGGGTACGCGCCCGCGCCCTGACTGATATGCGTCTCCACCCACACCACTGCTCCCGTCCCATCGGTGGTGGTGAGTGTGCCGGGGTACGGCGGTCGCCCGTTCTCTGCGCCTAAGTTCTCTGTGTCATTCATATTGTGGCGCCCCAAAAAAAACCGTCTCTCTCTGCGTGGATAAGCTGCCTGCATCGTTCATGCCGCTAGTATTGCTCCACTTGGGTTAATTGTATCACCTCTGCTATTATCGCGGCGCAGGACGCCCCAAGAACACCGTCGGGCAACAAGCATCGTCATTTTTCGCTGCCGCGATGTATAATCGCTGGGATGTACAAAATGACCCTGCTTTTCCGAAAGCCGGAAGAACCCGAACGTTTTGAGGAGCAATGGACGCGCCTTTTTCTTCCTTTCGCCGAGCAAATGCCTGGGTTGGAGCGCGTCACCGTCAGCCACGTCATCGGCGAGCCGGAAGGAAACTCGGATTATTACCGCATGCACGAGTTCTATTTCGCCGACCGCCAAGCTCTTGACCGTGCGCTGACCTCCGAGAAGGGCGTGCGCGCGGGCAATGCCCTGATGACCTTCGCCGGCGAGATCACCACCATCCTTTTCTCTGAAGTTTTTGAGGAGGCGCGCGGTGAGGTCGAGAACACTCTGGATGAGAGCGACAACGAAAAAGGATAATGTGCACAGCCATTTCTCCGGCAAGGTCGCGCTGGTCACCGGCGCGGGTCGGGGAATCGGGCGGGCGATTGCGCTGACGTTCGGACGGAATGGAGCGCGGGTGGCGGTGAACGACATCAACCCCGATACGGCGCACAAAACCGCTGCCGAAATCGAGGCGTTGCGAGGGGAGGCTGCGGCTCACGTGACAGATGTCTCCAGAAAAATGGCGGTGCAGGCAATGGTGACAGATGTGGTCGAGAAATGGGGTGGCCTAGATATCCTCATCAACAACGCCGGCGTGGAGCCCTCCGGAGCGCTGCTAACCTTCGACGAATTCGATTGGGACCGAACGCTGGCGGTGAACCTGAAAGGCAGCTTTCTGTGCATTCAGGCTGCAGCGCGGGTGATGCAGTCCGGCGGAGGCGGGGTCATCGTCAACGTCGGTTCAATCGCCGGGCGCGCCCATGGCCTGCACCATCGCGCCGCCTACACGGCCAGCAAGACCGGCCTACTCGGACTGACGCGCGAGGCCGCGCGCGAACTGGCAGCCGACAACATCCGCGTCAACGCAGTCTGCCCAGGCGTCATCGCCACCCCATTGACGGCAGACCTGCGCGCCGATGCCGAACAGATGGAGCGCTGGAAGAATGAGATTCCGCAGGGTCGCCTCGGCGAAACCGGGGATGTAGTCGGCCTGACGCTCTTCCTTTGTTCGCCAGCGGCCGGCTATATTACCGGGCAGGCCATCAACGTTGATGGCGGCAAGGTGATGAGTTAACCGTTGGGCAGAAGTGCGCGAGAAGGGCAGCACAGGAGCAATAGAACCGCCGATGAGAGCGGCGGAAGCCAGCCTTCTATGCTAGTATCTAAATGAGAGTACGTACCCGATTTCGTGGGCACAGAATTGGGGTGAGCGGCGCGGGGAATAAACACACACATGGGAAAGATAATCCTGTTTCTGTTTTTCGCAATGTGGGCTGTCCAGCTGCTCAGCCGCGCCGCGGATGCCTTTGCGCGCTGGCAACGCGAGCGCGGCCAGTTCAGCAAGAATGATGAGAATGAGTGGGAAATCATCGACCCGTCCGAGCGTGCCGACGGCACCCCGGTAGAGGCCGCCCTTTCGCGCATCGAAAAAGCGCGTCGCGTTTTCAACGGTAGGGTACGCGCCGAAGCCAGCCCGTTGGAGAAACGCACCCGGCGCATCGGACTATGGGTGCTGTTAGGGGTGACCGCGCTGGCGCTGCTGCTACTCATCCCGACCCTGTTTGTGGCGCTGAAATGATGCCTCCCCAGTGTCATTCTGTGGTATCATCTGCCTCACTGCACTGAGAGAGATTGCCATGTCAGAAACGGAAAAAATCACAGTGGTGGAGGGGCCTACTCCGGCTTTTGAGCCAAACAACGAGCCGTGGCTGCTGGCCATGTCGGAAGGGCCGACGATTCCTTTCACCGGCCGCTGCCTGCTGCGCACCTTCGACGGCAACACGCTGCTGCAGCGCTGCCGCAAAGCCTGGCAACAGGGGCGTGCAGCATGCCTTGAATTCACCAACATGTCCGGGCTGCCCGAAGAGGCGCTCATTCTAGCCGCTCGCGTGGGCGAGGTGGAAGCGGGAGAAGTGCTCCATCTCTGGCTGCGGTTGAACAGCTGGCCCGAGGAATTCGACGACTCGGACGACCCGCTCGACTTCGAATCTGGGGACGAGGACGCAACCGGATTTTGACCAACGGACGCCCTGCGGTCTTTCAACACGCAACTTTGCGGGCGCAGCCCAGGCGCCCGTTTTTTATTCGTGGGCACGTAGCTGCTGCTCGAAATCTTCCAGCAATACGCGCGAGGTCAGGTCGAGAGAGACCGGAGTCACCGACACCACTCCGGCGGAGGCAATGGCATGAATATCGGAATCCGGCTCGAGCGCGTCAAAATCAATCTCCTGGCGGTACTGCAGGCGGTCATGCTCATCGAGATTAATCGGCGCCCAGTATTTCTGCCGCGACTGGCGCGTCACCCGCCACTCGGTCTGGCTGCTAGCGTTCGCGGGAACATCCACCTTGAGTACATCCACGTCGTGCGGCCGTGAGAGCATAAGCAAACGCTCGGAGAACAAGCGCGTAAAATGCATGGCGGCGGTGAAATCCACCTCGTCAGAGTGGGTGAGATGGTAGCGCACATCCATCTCCAGAGACACTGCCAGCGCCGGCACGCCGAAACTGGCCGCCTCCAGCGCGGCCCCCACCGTGCCCGAAATAGTCACACCAGAGCCGACATTCTCGCCGTAGTTGATGCCCGCCACCAGCAGGTCCGGCTGGCGCTCGCTGAGCACGAAGAGCGCGCGCTGCACCGCCTGTGCCGGCGAACCACCCACTGCGTAGACCTCCCAGTGATCGCCATCAATCATTTTGCGCAGCGCATCGATGGCTCCATCCGCGCTGGCGGGCATGCTGCGCCCGGCGCTGGTTTGCTGCTCTCGTGGCGCGGCCACCAGCACCCACCCCAGCGGCGCGAGCGCGCGCGCTGCCGCAATCAACCCGGGCGAATTGACGCCATCGTCATTGGTGAGCACAATCAGCGGCTCTTTGGGGTCTGCCATGTCGAAATGATACCACCGCCGGCAGCGCCAGCGCAAGGCGGGAAGCTGTGCGCACTTCCTCTCCGCGAGTACAATAAAGGACAATAGCGCGATACTAGGAGAGGCACAGTAATGGAGGCCGAAAGGAAGATTATTGTCACCAAAAACGCGCCTGCGGCCGTGGGTCCGTACTCGCAGGCAATTGCCACAGGTGAACTGGTGTTCACTGCCGGTCAGATTCCACTCGACCCGGAAAGCGGGCAACTTGTGCCTGGCGAGATCGAAGCGCAAACTCACCGGGCGCTACAAAACCTGCAGGCGGTACTGCAGGCGGCGGGCAGCAGTCTGGCTGCGGTGGTGAAGACCACCGTCTTCATGATCGATCTCGCCGATTTCAAACGCATGAACGTCGTTTACGCGCAGTACTTCGCCAGCGAACCTCCCACCCGCAGCACAGTGGAGGTGGCCGCGTTGCCGCTAGGCGCGCAGATTGAAATCGAATGCATGGCTCTGGCGCTCTGAGTGCGCACGCTCAATTTGGCCATCAGCCTTCGCTAGGGTATAATTGTCGCCGCAACGGGCGGTTAGCTCAGCTGGTTAGAGCGTTGCGTTGACATCGCAAAGGTCGTTGGTTCGAGTCCAATACCGCCCACCTGGAAAGCAATCGCAGAAACGCGCTGACCGGGACGAATAGCCGGACGAAACATTGCCAGAGAGAGGGGTCCGCGGCTGCAAGCCCCCTTCAGCGTTTCCCGGCGAAGACCACCCGTGAGCATGGCCCTGAAATCGCGCAGCGAGACAGGGTCGCGGCAGGCCCCGTTATCGGCCAGATGAGATGACCGGCAGCGGTCGGTCAATCTGGGTGGAACCGTGTGAGCACAGCTCTCGCCCCAGAATGGGCGCGGGCTTTTTTTGTGCGCTGTACTGCTGGTGCTGCGTCCCTGGGGATAGATAGACATGGCCGAACAGAAAGAGGAGCGTTACGAAGAGAGTGAGTTGTACCGGCTACGCCACTCAGCGGCGCATGTGCTAGCACAGGCCGTGATGGAGATGTTCCCCGGCGAGACGCAAATCGCCATCGGCCCGCCCATTGAGAACGGCTTCTACTACGACTTCGGCCTGCCGCGCTCACTCCTCCCCGAAGACCTGCGCAAACTGGAAAAGCGCATGCGCCAGATTATCGCCGGCAATCATGAATTCGCGCGCAGCGAGGCCAGCGTTGAGCAGGCACGGCAGCAGTTCGCGCAGCAAGAATACAAACTTGAACTGATTGAGGAGCTCGCGGGGGGCGATGGCGATGAAGCCGCCCAACTACAGCCGCAGGCCATCACGTTTTACACGCACGACACCTTCACAGACTTGTGCCGCGGCCCGCACATAGGGCACACTGGCCAGATAAACCCCGCCGCGCTCAAGCTGCTCAATGTGGCCGGCGCGTACTGGCGTGGAGACGAGAACAACGCCATGCTGCAACGCGTCTATGGAACCGCTTGGCGCACGGTCGACGAACTCAAGCAACATCTCTGGCAGCTGGAAGAGGCCAAAAAACGCGACCACCGCAAGCTGGGCGCGCAGCTGGGCCTGTTCCACTTTTCCGCGGACGTCGGCCCGGGACTGCCGCTCTTCACTCCCAAAGGAGAGACCATCCGGCATCAAATGGAGACCTACGTGCGCGAGCTGCAAACACGCTATGGCTATCAGCACGTGTGGACCGGTCATCTGGTGAAAGAGGAACTTTATAGGCGCTCCGGGCATTATCAGAACTACCGCGAATCGATGTTCCCGCCCATGCTGGACGAGAACGTGGCATTCCGCCTGAAACCGATGAACTGTCCGAGCCACATGACGCTCTTCAGAGAAATAGGGCGGCACTCCTATCGTGAGCTGCCGCTGCGCTTCGCCGAATTCGCCACGCTTTACCGCTACGAAAAATCGGGCGAGTTGACCGGCCTGACGCGCGTGCGCTCGCTAACTCAAGATGACTGTCACATCTTCTGCACGCCCGCGCAGGTCGAGAGCGAATTCGCGCTGGCGCTGCGCCTTATTCAGGAGGTGCTGCAGCGCTATCGTTTCATCGATTATCGCGTGCGCCTCTCGCTTCGCGGCGAGGAGGGCAAATACCTGCAAGACGACGAAAAATGGCAGGGCGCACAGGACGCGCTGCGCGCCGCGCTGGACGCATCCGGAATTGACTATTACAGCGAAACCGGAGAGGCGGCCTTCTACGGGCCCAAGGCTGACTTCATGGCGCGGGACGTGCTCGGCCGAGAGTGGCAGCTCTCTACAATTCAGGTCGATTTCATCCAGCCGGCGCGGCTCGGATTGACTTACATCGGAGAGGACGGGCAGGAGCACACTCCGGTGGTGTTGCACCGCGCCGTCACCGGCAGCACCGAGCGCTTTCTAGGTGTCCTCATCGAGCATTATGCAGGCGCGTTTCCGCTCTGGCTTGCGCCGGTGCAGGCGGTGATTATTCCCATCACCGACCGCCACGTTGAATACTGCCAGCAGCTGCTCGGACGCCTACAGGAGCAGCGCTTGCGCGTTGAAATTGACGACGGCAGCGAGCGCATGAGCGCCAAAATCCGCAAGGCGCAAGTGCAGAAAATACCTTACATGCTGATTGCCGGCGACCGCGAGCAGCAGTCCGGCACGATTGCAGTGCGACTGCGCTCTGGCGAGGACTTGAAATCGCAGACGCCGGAGCAATTCCTTTCCCTGACGCAGGCGGCGCTGGAAGCAGGTGACTGATCGGCTCTGCCTGCGCGCGGACCTGCGCCTGTGTTAGAGCTTTGTTAGAAACATATTGAACCCCTTGACTAAGAGGTAGCAGAGCATTATCATCTCAGCGGAGTTAGCACTCCAACAATATGAGTGCTAACTCCAATTGCGTCACAAAAAAAACTGCTGGGAGGCAAAACAAGATGTCACTAAATCTCAAACCACTGGGCGAGCGCCTGATTGTGGAACCGATTGAGCAAGAGGAAACCACGGCGGGCGGCATTGTGCTGCCGGAGACGGCCAAAGAGAAGCCACAGAAGGGCAAGGTGCTTGCTGTGGGTCCGGGCGCGCGCGATGAAAGCGGAAGTCGCATCCAGATGGATGTAGCCGCGAAGGATGAGGTGCTGTTCGCCAAATACGCCGGCACCGAGGTAAAGGTCGAAGGCAAGAAGCTGCTCATCCTTAAAGAAAGCGATGTGCTCGCGATTGTCACCGGTTAGTTCAGTCACATAACTACACAACGAGGAAAGGACAAACATCATGGCTGCAAAACAAATCGCGTTTGAAGAAGATGCGCGTCGAAAACTGAAGGCGGGCATCGACACCCTGGCCAACACGGTGGCCACCACCCTAGGCCCCAAGGGGCGCAATGTGGCGCTCGACAAGAAGTTCGGCGCACCGACCGTCACGCATGACGGCGTCACCGTCGCCAAAGACATCGAGCTGGAAGACCCCTACGAAAACATGGGCGCGCAGCTGCTCTCGCAGGCCGCCACAAAAACCAACGACATCGCCGGAGATGGCACCACCACCTCCACCGTGCTGGCGCAGGCAATGGTGCACGAAGGCCTGAAAATGGCCGCCGCCGGTGTCAACCCGATGCTGCTGAAGCGCGGCATCGAAGCGGCCACGCAGGCTGTGGTCGGCAGCATCAAAGAGCAAGCGCAGCAAATCAGCACCAAAGAGGAAATCGCCTCCGTGGCGGGCATATCCGCGGCGGACGATGAAATCGGCGGGCTGATTGCCGAGGTGATGGACAAAGTGGGCAAAGACGGCGTCATCACCGTCGAAGAATCCAAAGGTCTGGAGTTCGAGACCGAGTATGTGGACGGAATGCAGTTCGATCGCGGCTACATCTCGCCGTATTTCGTGACCAGTCCGGAAGCCATGGAATCGGCCATCGACGAGCCGTACGTGCTCATTCACGATAAGAAAATCTCCGCGGCGCAGGACTTGGTGCCCTTGCTCGAGAAACTGGTGCAATTGGGCAAACGTGACCTAGTGATTATCGCGGAGGACATCGAGGGCGAGGCTCTGGCCACACTCGTGCTGAACAAGATGCGCGGCATGCTGAACGTGCTCGCGGTTAAGGCACCGGGCTTCGGCGACCGCCGCAAAGCGATGCTGCAGGACATCTCCGTGCTCACCGGCGGAACGGTTATCACCGAAGAGCTTGGACGCAAGCTAGAGAGCACCACCGTGGCCGATCTCGGTCAGGCGGGAAAGATCATCTCCACAAAGGACGACACCACCGTCATCGACGGCAAAGGTGACGAGAAGAAGATCAAGGGACGCATCGAGGAGATAAAAGTCGAAATCGAAAAGAGTACCTCCGATTACGACAGCGAGAAACTGCAGGAGCGCCTGGCCAAGTTGAGCGGCGGCGTTGCCGTCATCCGCGTGGGCGCGGCTACCGAGGTCGAACTGAAGGAAAAGAAACACCGCGTGGAAGACGCGCTTTCCGCAACACGCGCCGCCGTGGAAGAGGGCATTGTGCCCGGCGGCGGAGTGACGCTCATTAATGCGGCTCCATCACTGGAGAGCGTCTCGCTGGATAGCGACGACGCACAGCGCGGCGTCACCGTGCTGCAGCGCGCGCTCGAAGTACCGATGCGCAAAATCGCGGCTAACGCCGGCTCAGATGGCTCGGTGATTATCAACAACGTGCGCCGCGAACAGGCGGAAAAGAAGAGCAACGCCATCGGTTTCAACGTGCTCTCGGAAGAATATGTGGACATGGTGAACGCCGGCATCATCGATCCGGCCAAAGTCACTCGCGGCGCGCTGGAAAACGCGGCCTCGATTGCGGCCATGATCCTGACCACCGAAGCGCTGGTGACCGAGAAACCTGAGCCTCCAGCCCCGATGCCTTCCCCCGACATGGGCGGCGGCATGGGCGGCGGCATGGGCGGCATGATGTAAGCCGGCCCCATCGGCCAAGAAAGACAAAAAAGCCTCTCCGAATAAATCGGAGAGGCTTTTTCTTTACCTCATATTGCCCGCCACGCAATTTTATGGGCCGTGCTCGCCCTGGAACTCGAGCATGAAATCCCTCAGCGCGCGCACTCCTGCAAGCGGCATGGCGTTGTAAATGGATGCGCGCAGGCCACCCACCGAGCGATGCCCTTTCAGGTTGTGCATGCCGCGCGCGCGCGCCTGCTCCACGAACAGCGGCCCCAGATTCGAATCCGCCATCCGCCAGGTCACGTTCATGCGCGAGCGGCTGTCTGGCTGCGCGTGGCCGCTGTAGAAACCATCGCTCTCGTCAATCACCCTGTAGAGTAATGCGGCCTTCTCCGCGTTGATGGCCGCCATTTTGCGCAACCCGCCGATTTCCTGAAGCAGCCATTCTGTCACCAGATGGACCATGTAAATTGAGAATACGGGCGGGGTGTTGTGCATCGAATCTTTTGCGGCGTGCACGCCATAATCGAGCATCGTGTGCAGACCAGCAGGCACTCGCTCAAGCAGCTCTTCGCGCACTATCACCACGGTGACCCCAGCCGGGCCGGCGTTTTTCTGCGCGCCCGCGTAAATCAGGCTATAGCTCTCCGCCGCAATCGGCCGCGAGAGAAAATCGGAGGACATATCGCAAACGAGCGGTGCAGGCGCAGCATCAGGATCCCATTGCAGCTGAAGCCCCTGAATGGTCTCGTTGGAGGTGATATGCACGTAAGCTGCCTCCGGATCGGGTTGCCACTCGTCGCGGCGTGGCATGCGCGTGAATTCATCCGTTTCCCCATCCCAGAGCACGCGCACCTCGCCTTCGCGGTGCGCCTCGGTGACCGCTTTCTCGCCCCATGTGCCCGCGACAACATAATCGGCGCGCTTGCCCGTGCCGCGCAGCAGATTCATCGGAACCATCGAGAACTGCAACGTCGCCCCGCCCTGCAAGAAAAGGATACGGTAATCGGGCGGCAGGTCCAGCAGCGCACGCAGGTTGTTCTGAGCGCTGCTCAGAATCCGCTCAAACGGCTCGGAGCGATGGCTGATTTCGAGTACGGACATGCCCATCCCGGGCAGACCGAGCAGTTCGCCCTCCGCACGCTGCAGCACCGGCAGCGGCAACATACCCGGGCCGGCGGAAAAATTGTAAACTCGCGATGCTTTCATCGGATTGGCCCCCTTAGTTGCGCGGCAGCGCGACGATTATAAAGCACTCTCCCGCATTTTGGGAAACACAGACCCGATTGTGCTATACTCAGAAAAGTCATCGCCCGTTTCCCGAAAGCGCCCCGAGAGTCGCAAAACGACCCATGAACGCCAACCATCGCTATCTCCCCGAATCCGCAATGGCCATCGCGGCCCACCCCGATGATATCGAGTTCCGTTGTGCTGGTACCCTCGCGGGCTGGGCACGGGCGGGCGCACGCGTTTCTTACGTGCTTTGCACCAGCGGAGATGTGGGAATCGCCCGCCCCGGAATGACCAAGAAAGAAGCCGCTGCCATCCGCGAAAAGGAACAACGCAAGGCCGCGGACATCGTCGGGGCCACCGAGGTAATCTTCCTACGCGAGCCAGACGGAATGCTGCAGGCCACCTTGGAGCTGCGCAAGAAACTGGTGCGTGAGATTCGGCGCTTCCGGCCGGAGGTGGTCTTCTGTGGCGACCCGACCATAATGTGGGTGGCGGGCACATACATCAATCACCCCGACCACCGCGCCGCCGCGCTGGCGGCGGTGGACGCTATTTTCCCGGCCGCCGGCCAACCCAACATGTTCGAGGAATTGGCCGAAGAGGGTCTGACGGCGTTTAAGCCACGCAAAGTTTATGCCAGCCGCTGGGCCGAGGGCGGCCATCTGGTAACCATCGACGACACTATGGAAATTAAATTGTGTGCGTTGCGGGCTCACAGCAGTCAATTCGAGCAGTGGGACCCAAGCGAGTTCGTGCGCGAGCGTGCCGCGCATCTGGCCGAGGGCCATGACATGGATTTCGCCGAGGCCTTCACCGTGACCACGCTAGAGAGCGACGAGCTTTGGGAGCAGCACCGCGGCGAAGCAATGGGTCGGCACCCCGGCGCGTAGCGCGCCATGTTCGTAGCTCGGCGAATGCTGCCCGCACTGCAGAAGGTCACACTGGCGCTGCTTTGCACGCTGCTTTCGGCGTGCAACAGCGACAGCGTCGAAGCACGACTCCCCACCCCATTCCCGCTCACAGACCGCACCGAGCGACAGCTGCGCAGCTACGACGCATTCTGGGAAGACCTGCGAGCGGATTACATTTTTAGCGCGGTCACCGACTTCGACTGGAGCCAGCTGCCCCCGCAAACGCGCCGGAAAGTAGCGGCGGGCATGTCTGACGAAGAATTCGAGGCGCTGCTGCGCTCGCTCGTGGCAGGCTTCCCCGAACACACGGTCAGATACCGAAGCCGCGCGGAGCGCATCGAGGACGACCTGAACGACACGTTCTCGTATGAAGGCATCGGCGCGTATGTTTCGGTGGAGAATGAGCCCAGCCCGCACGTGATTCTGCTGGCGGTCATAACCGGATCGCCAGCTGAAAAAGCTGGGCTACGCACCCACGATTCGATTTACGCGGTGGACGGACAGGCGGTCAGCGCCGAAGAAGGGTTGGACGTGGTGGAGCGCGTGCGCGGACCGGCCGGCAGCGTGGTCACACTGGATGTACGCACGCCGGACGACAGCCGGCGCATTGTCACGGTAACACGCGGGCGTCTGCAGGCCACCGACCGGCTGCGCTGGGAAATATTGAATCCGGGGCACGCAGGGTTAATCCGGTTACCCATCGGCGCAGGCGCCGAATTGAGCGGCATGATGCAGCGAGCTCTCGAGGGGCTCGCCGAACACGAGCCACGAAACCTGATTGTGGACATGCGCGTGGCCCATTCCGCCGGGGCCTGGCCGCTGGAAGAGATGCTCGGGCTGTTCACCGAAGGCGAACTGGGAAGCCAGTACACGCGAAGCGCGCAACGGACGCTGAAGGTCAGCGCGCGCGACCTGGCGGGCTCGCAGAGCATTCCGCTCATATTGCTCATCGGGCCGGAAACACGCGGCGCATCCGAGATTTTCGCCGCCGCGCTGCAGGCAACTGGGCGCGCCACCCTTATTGGCCGCCCTACCCCTGGACAGGTGCTCGGTTTCGAGCACTTCATGTTGCCCGACGGCGGAGAGGTCTTTTTCGGCAGCTCCTCTTACATCAGCCCATCCGGCGCGGACATTGGCATGCGGGGCGTGCAGCCGGATGTACCTGTGTCCGCGCGCTGGGATCAGGTGAGTGACGAGCACGACGCGGTGATAATGCGCGCGCAGCTGCAGTTCACTCAGTAGGTTTCGCAACCACGGCCACGCAGTGGCTGTTTCCGGTGAATGGCCAACATGTAAGCAGTGTGAGCTGCTCGCTGGCGGTGGGCGCGAAGTGTTGCATGTGCACCAGTTTCTGCGAAGCGGTCAGGGTGTTCGCCTCGAACACGTCCACCCGTTCCATCACGCAATTAACCGTCCCGGCAGCGTTGCGCACCGAGACCGCGCCGTCCGGTTGCAACCGGTCAAGTCCGCGGAAAACGCAGCCCTGAATATTGTGGTGCCCGCAATAAACCGCGTTGCCGCCCGCGCCCGGGGCCGCGCTGCTGATCAGAAAACCAGCCGCCTTGCCGGGAGAGTGCCAGAGCACTCGTTTTGTGATGGCCATCTGCTCGGTGTGCCAGCCCACCGCGACAGCATCCGCTTCGATGCCGATGACCGGAATGCTGACGTGCTGCGGGAGCGCGCCGCCGAGCGCATCCTCATTGAGAGGTTATCTCCACCGCACCCAGTTGCGTCCTGTCCGCCAGGCTTCCTGCCCCGGCAGCGGGCAGCCGCTGCATGCTCTCCAGCTCGTACCAACCAGCCTGCAACCGGTATTCGCCCGGCGGCAGCTCGCCGCTTAGCGGCAACGCTACGCGGTCAATCACTGTCTCGCCCGGCTGCCAGCGCGAGGTTGGGCGCGTGCCGCCCAGCGGCTGGCTATCCGCCTGCGCCCACAGTTTTCCCTCCCCATCCACAAGGTGCACGAAGGCGGTGTAATCGCGTCCCATCGGGCGCAGCGCCCGCCAGGCCAGCGCCAGCGGCAGCGTGTCCCCGGGCGCATGCTCTCCCGCGCCGATGCCAACACCGCTGAGCGCAATGACATCGCCAAAGCGCATCTCGGACACGCTGCGCGGCACAATCTCTCCCTGCACGAAAAGGTCCAGGCTGCCGTCCACGTAATCGCCGTGGAAAGCGCGGAAGGCGCGCCCGTGCAGCCAGCGTTCCAGCTCATGCTGCGGGTCGTAGCCGACAGGGTCACCGTACATCAGCAGCCAGATACGTTCGTACTCGGCGCTCACCGATTGCAGCAGCGGCTGCATCTGCGCATCGTCCCACGGCGGCATGTTGTAGGCGCGCGGCTCGGTTTGCCCGTAATAATCGTACAGCGCCGCTTGTGCACCGTTTTGCAATAGCAGCACGTCGCCCGGCCGACGATGCTCCTGCACGTAGGCCATCAGATCGCCGTAACCGCCCTTCGCGTAATTCGAATCGGAGTAATAGCTGCGCAGCGAGCGCCCGTTGGCGAGCAGCGCCAGCAGCAGCCAGAATACGGCCAGCGGCCGCGCGCTGGCGCGAAGCCCAGCCGCGAGCAAGAGCAAATAGGCCGGCAGCGCAACGAAGAGATAGCGCGGAAAGAAAAAGGGCATCAGCGGCCCCAGCAGCCACGCGCCCGCCAGCGGCACGAAAAGCCAGTACGCGAGCACACGCTCCCGGCGCGAGCGCTGCAGCGCCCTGCGCAGGCCAATCGCCAGCGGAACCAGCAGCGCGATGCCCAGCCAGCGCCCGGGCGGCGACACCGTCTCTCCGGCCCCAAAAGCCGCCAGCGTACCCGCCCAGACTGCGTCCAGTCCGCCCGCTCCGAGCGCGTCCCAGCGAGCGCTGGCCTTTGCGCTAATGAAATCTGTGTGGGCCAGCGCCCAGGGTAAGAAGGCCATCCCTGCGACTACTTGCAGCCCGAGCCACCTGCGTAACCAGCGACGCTGGTGGTGTTTTCTCCAGATCATGAATAGGTTCTCAGCGAGCATCACCAGGAAAGCGTAGTAATGGGTGAAGGCGGCTGCCAGCATAGATGCGAGAAAAACCGCGCTCCATTTAATTCTCGGCGACGATTGGCGTTGCAGCCGCAGCGAGGCGTATACCGACAACGTACTGAAGGCGGCGACCCAAGCGTACATGCGCGTTTCTTGACTGTAATAGATGGCGAAGGATGAGAATGCGGTCAGTATGGCTGCGAGCGCAGCTCCTGGACGTCCGAAGAGACGCTGACCGATTACATGTGTCAAAGGTACAAGCAGCATTCCGGGGATGACCGACATATACCGGACGGCAAGGATACTGTCGCCTGCCATTGATAGCCAAAAATGCAACAGTATGTGATAAAGAGGCGGGTTGGTTTCCTGGTCGGGAACGACCACTTGCGGCAGCGGTTGTTTTCCTAACGCGATGCTAAAGGCCTCGTCGCCCCATATGTTATGGTGCTCCAATCCATGTACGCGTAGGGCGAATGCCAGCAGCAGAATTGGAACAACAAACAGGGCTTGTCGGCTGGATCTCCACTCTTCAGTCATCGTACCTTCAACACAATCTTACCGATGTTCCTGTTTTCAGTCATGCGTTGCTGCGCCTCCCCGGTCTGCTCTATCGGAAAGACCGAGTCAATCACCGGGCACAATTTCCCCTCGTGGAAGAGCGGCCAGAAGCGCTGCATGAAACGCTGTTTAATCTCAATCTTTTCGGCAAGCGTGCGGCTGCGCAACACCGAGCCGATGATGCGCGCGCGCCGGCCCATGAGCAGGCGCAGGTCGATTTCGGCGCGCGCGCCGCCCAGCGTGCTGATGAGCACCAGACGCCCCTTCGCCTTTAGCAATGTCAGATTGCGCTGCAGGTAGTTGCCGCCGACGATATCCATGATCACGTCCACGCCCGCGCCCCCGGTGTGCGCCAGCACGCGGTCGACGAAGTCATGCTCACGGTAATTGATGGCTAGCTCCGCGCCAAGTGCCTCGCAGCATGCCACCTTTTGCGAGCTGCCGGCGGTGACAAAAACCGGATTGCCGCTGGCGCGCGCCAACTGGATGGCGGCCGTGCCCACCCCGCTCGCGCCGCCGTGAACGAGCACGGTCTCGCCCGGCTGCAGCCCAGCCTCCATGTAGAAGTTGACGAAACCGGTCAGGAAACACTCCGGCACGGCGGCGGCCTGCTCAAAATCCCAGCCCTCCGGGACGGGCATGAGCATATCGGCGGGCACGGCGGCGCGCTCGGCGTAACCGCCCCCGGGCAGCAGTGCGCACACTCGCTCACCGGTCTGGTGGCCTGCCACCTCTTTGCCCAGCGCCGAGATTTCACCGGCGATTTCCAGCCCCAGTATCTCCGAAGCGCCCGGCGGGGGTGGGTATTTCCCCGCGCGCTGGAAAAGGTCGGCGCGGTTCAGCGCGGCCGCGTGCACATCCACCAGTACCTCCCCGACAGCAGGGATCGGGTTCGGCGCGGGCTTCCAGAGCAGCGTGCGCTCCGCGTCAGATTGAATTTGAATGGCGTGCATGTTCGCTGCTCATGCCGGAAAGGCCCAGCACAACGCGCCGCTATTGACCGGCGCGCACTTCGATTCCGGCCAACCGCTCCATGGCCTTGATGAGCGCCTGGTTACCCTCGGTCCCGAGTCCCTGCGCCTGCAACGCGCGATAGTAATGAAATGCCATGCTTGTGATCGGCACCGGCACGCCCAGCTCATCGGCAGCCGCCAACGCCAGGCGGACGTCCTTTTGCTGCAGGTCAATGGTGAAACCGGGGCTCCAGTCGCGTTCCAGAATCTGTGGGCCGCGCATGCTCAACATCCAGCTTCCGGCGGCGCCACCGCTCACCGCAGCAAGCGTCTTTCCCAGATCAAGGCCGCCAGCCTGCGCGAAAACAAGCGCCTCGCACATGGCAAGCGCATTACCCACCACCAGAATCTGGTTGACCAATTTGACCATCTGGCCTGTGCCGGCGCCGCCGACATGCGTGATTTTCTCACCCATGGCGCGCAAGACCGGCATGGCACGTTGCACCTGAGCGCTCTCACCCCCGACCATGATGCTGAGGCTGCCCTTGGCGGCCCCCTCGCTGCCGCCGCTGATTGGCGCATCTAGCATGTGCAGCCCGCGCTGCGTCAGCTGCTCGGCAATCTCGCGCGTGGCGCGCGGGCTGATGGTGCTGGCATCAATCAGCAGCGCGCCGCTTCGCGCCCCGTGGATGACCCCATTTTCGCCCAGAACAACCGCCTGCACGTCGGGCGTGTCGCTCACGCACACGATGACAATGTCGCATTGGGAAGCGAGCCCGGCGGGGCTGTCTGCGGCGTAGGCCCCGGCGGCCACAAGTTCATCCATGCGACTGGCGGTGCGGTTCCACACGCTGAGCTCAAAGCCAGCGCATAGCAGATTGTGCGCCATGCCATGGCCCATAATGCCCAGCCCGATAAAACCGACGCTTTCGCTCATGTTCTCACCCCGATAATGAAAGTGTACGCCAGCGCTAATCGGCGCCGACAATGGACATGATAAGCGGCACGACGAACATCGCCAGCAGCAGCAAGGCGCCGATGGCCAGCGCAATCCTCGCGCCGCCGCCCAGTCGCCCGCGCGGCCGCATGCCCTCCCCCGCGATGAGCTGCCGCAGCGCCTGCGCCGTCTCTTTTATCGCGGCTTCCTCCGTCCGCAGCGGTGCGCCAACCCAGTCCCAACCCAGCCGCGGCAGCGGCAGCAGCAGCTTGCGGGCGGGGCTATCCGTCACCATCCCGGCCGCGTCGCCGGGGGCCACGACCACGTCATTCGGCGATAACCCCGCAATCGCGTCCGCGCTTTCGGCGCGCTCGGTTCTCAAACCCGGCATTTCTTCGCGCAGCGCGGAATCAAGCGCCGCGCCCAATTCCTCGTCCCCCGACGTCAGGATCGCCACGCGCACATCGGCGGCCTGCTCGCGTTGCTCGGCCTCTTCCTGCTCACCGTCCTCGCGCAGGCGCGCGCGATGATAGACCCACAGGCCAGCGGCCATCGCGCCGAAAGCGATTGCGTGCGCCAGCACGCTGGGCAAATCCTGCGGCGCCTTCTCGCCAAGCACCAGATTGAGCAATTGCGATAGGATAACAACCGCGCTACTGAGCACCGTCATGGTGGCGACGAAGAGAAAGAGATAGAGATAGACCTTGCGCACCGTGGCGCGCCGCTCCACCCGGCCCGCCGCCCCGGCCGATTGCGCCGCCAGCTGCGCTTTTCGCCAGGGCAGCAGCCAGACCGGCAGCCCGGCCACCAGCGCGGCGCTCGCACCGGACACCTGCTCTCGCAGCCCGTCGCCAAACCCATTCTCACGGACCATTAGAATGAGCGCGCTGATGTCGCCGCCCACGCCAATCAGCAGCGCTCCCAGCCCGATCGTCGCCAGAATGTAGCGGTAAAGACGGCGGATTGCCGCCTGAGTGGGCACATCCGGCGCGAGATCGGCATCGCGCTGCAGCGCCAGCGCGTGATAGGCCCACGCCAGACCGAACACGGCCATGGCGGTCAGCGCGGTGCGCAACTCCCCGCTGCTCGGCAGCCCGAGCCATCCGCGCAACACCCCGGCCAGCACCGTCGCCGCGGTGGTCACCACCGTCAGCGAGCCGATGAACACGAGCGCATAAAGGTAAAGCTTTCGCAACGCTGATTCGCGTTCATCCGCGCCGCCGCTGAAGAAGAGCGCCTGCGCCCGTTGCCAGGGCAATTGCCACAGTGGCAGCCCGACCAGAAGACGGGCAGCTTGCACCGGGACCACCTCCCCGCCACCGGCGATGCCGACCCCATCCGCGCCAATCTGGAAGAGAAGCCAGCGCAGCAGGCCAATCAAGCTCGCCACAGTCAGGGAAAGGCCGGCAACACTTAGCGCCAGCAGAAACGCGCGGCGCACATCGGGAACGTATCCGGCCACAGTATCGCGCGCGGAGGGCGCGCGGCGCTCGAGATGCCGGAAAACAAGCGTCAGCCCGGCCAGAACCGCCAGCGCAACCCCGGCGTGCACGCCTGCCTCCGCGGGCAGCAGGTCACTCGAGAGCGGTTTATCGCCGAGACCGAGAATAATGCGGAAGAGCACCTGCAGCAGGGTGACGGCATTGGCCGCCATCGGCGCGATGAACCCGGCCAGCATGCCATAAAGGTAGAGTGGAAAAGGCCCGAGCTCCACACGGCCATCCTCCGCGCGTGGCCGCGCCTGGCCACGCGCCTTGCTCCAGTGCCATAGAAAAATGGGCATCCCGATGACGATAATGGCAATCTGCACCGAAAACAGCTCCGCGTCGGCGCGCAGGCTGGGCAGCAGCATCCCGCGCAGCAGCCAGATGACAGCCCAGGCGAGTGCCTGCAGGCTGACGGCGCAGACCAAGAAAAGATACCAGCGGCGCACGGTCTTCATCGCTAATCCTTTGGCCCGCCGCGCTCGCATGCGCTCTTCTCGGTCAGGCAGTGCGACCAGTAGCTGTCCGCATGACGGATGCGCCAGCTGCCGTCCTCGCGTTGCAGCTCCATGCGAAAGGTGTGCGTGCTCTGGCCGCTATCGAACAGGCCGCCCGAGCGGAAGCGCGTCTCGCGCACGCGCACGCTGGCGCGCTCCTCGCTGACGTCCGTCTCGATCACCTGCTGCTGACCGCCTTCACGCTCGTCAATGCTGAACTCCCAGGGGTAATCCAACACCAGCTCTGCAAATGCCTCTGCAGAGTCCGGGTAACCTGGAAGCTGCGGCGAGAGATAGCCATAAGCGCGCTCGAAATCGCGCTGCCGCAGCGCGAGCAGGTAATTTTGCGCCACCCCCTCCGGCGTATGCTCAGATTGGTAAACCGGCTCGGGGAGCGAGCGCGCCAGCAGGAATGCGCTCACCACGAGGGCGAGCGCGCCCGCCACAATCGCAATCAGGAACCTATCGGTCTGCTTTCGCGCCATTGATGCGCCTTAATGCGCGAGGTACTCTCTGGCGAGATGCTCGCCCCGGGCCACATCCACCCGCGCCAGGAAGAACGCTCCAAGGATAAACAGAACCAGCACCGAGAGAATGCCGGTGCGCACGTTGCCGGTCATCAGGGTTACCGTACCCATCAGCGAAGGCCCGACAACCGCGGCGAACTTGCCGAGCATATTGTAGAAGCCGAAAAACTCGGCCGACTTTCCAGCCGGGATGAGACGGGTGTACAGGCTGCGGCTGAGCGCCTGTATGCCGCCCTGAAAGAGCGCCACCATCACCGCCAGCGTGTAGAAATGCCATGTTTCCTGCATGAAATAGCCCAGAAGGGTGATGACGCCGTACCCGCCAATGGCGTACATGATGGCCGTTTTCACGCCGATGCGAGCAGCAAACCGGTAGTAGAGAAGTGCGGCCGGAAAGGCGATGAATTGCACCAGCAGCAGCGCGGTGATAAGCGCGCTGCTGTCAAAGCCCAGCGACATGCCGTAGTCCACCGCCATGCGCACAATCGTATCCACCCCGTCGATGTAGAACCAGTATGCCAGCAGAAAAAGCCCCACCACGTTCAGATGGCGAATGTCGCGCAGAGTCGCCCAGAGTTGCTGCCAGCCGGATACTATGGCCTCGCCCAGCCCGACGGGAGCGTAAGTGCTCGACTCGTGTACGAAGAGGAAGATTGGAATTGAGAACAGCGCCCACCACAGCGCCACGGTGATGAAAGAAATCCTGATGGCAGTGGGCCCATCGGGGATTCCGAACAGTGCCGGCTGCAGGAACATACCCACGTTCAGCGCAAAGAGCAGCCCGCCGCCGATATAACCCCACGCGAAGCCGAGAGTGGAGACGTAATCCACCTTCTCCTTGCGCGCGATTCCGGGCAAAAGCGAATCATAGAAGATATTGCCACTGGAGAAGCCGACCGCGGCGAGCACGTAGAACAACACCGCCATGCGCCACTGGCCTTGCTGCACCATCCAAAGGCCGCCGGTCATTATGATGCCCAGGAATGCGAACAGGGCGAGGAATTTCTTTTTCGCCGTGCCCCTATCAGCCACCGCGCCGAGAAACGGCGCCAGCGCCGCCACGATGATAGAGCCGATCGAATTGGCCATGCCCAGATAGAATGTGCTCTCGTTCGGGTTGTTCGGATTCGCCCAGTATTCCTTGAAGAACAGGGGGAAGAATCCGGCCATCACTGTGGTGGCAAAGGCCGAGTTTGCCCAATCGTACAGCGCCCACGAACGCCAGGCTCGTTTGTCGTCGCGTGGGACTGAGTCAGTCGCTGCATTCATCGCGAATTACCTCCGTTTTCATAATATGGTCTTATGAAGAATAATACCTGTCGCACCAGCGCACCCAGTCAGCCGCTGTCCCTCGTTACCTCCAACTCCCATTCACGCATCTTTTCCATGAAAGAGTATGACGTCAGGTCAAGTTGCAGCGGAGTGACCGATACCCAGTTCTCCGCCAGCACGCCGATATCGGTGCCGTTCTCGGCGATGCCGCTGGGCGGGTCGCCTCCAATCCAGAAATAAGGCTCTCCTTGCGGATCTTCGCGCCGCACCAGCTCGTCCTGATAAACGCGCATGCCCTGACGGGTGATTTTGAATCCCTTTATTTGCTCAAGCGGCGCGGCCGGCACATTGATGTTCAACACAGTGTAAGGCGGCAGACCCCGCGCTGCCACCTGCCGGGCCAGCTGCAAGCCTAGTTCGGCTGCGGGAGCGTAGCCAATCTCCGCATCGTATTCGGTCGAGACGGCGATGCCGGGAATGCGCCAGATGGCCGCCTCCATCGCGGCGGTCACCGTGCCGGAATAAGTGACATCATGACCGAGATTATGGTGAGGGTTGATGCCCGAAACCACCATATCTATCGACCGTTCCACCACCCCCAGAAAAGCCATCGCCACGCAGTCGGAGGGCGCGCCGTCCGTGGTCAGCGCGGGGCTGCCGTCCGCGAGCGCGGTGGCGTGCACGCGCAGCGGCCGGTGCAGCGTTTTCACGTGGCCGGAGACCGACCAGTTCCGCTCCGGCGCCAGCACGGTCACCTCCCCAAGTTCGCGCAGTGCGGCCGCCAGAGCCTGCAGGCCCGGCGCGACAATACCATCATCATTGGTGACCAGAATGTGCATGGCCTGAACTTTACCGCAGCGCGGAGACTGCGACAAGCAACGCGGCGCGAAGTCAGCGCACATCGGCAAGGTATTCTCGCCAGATGGAATCGGGATGCCTCGCGCTCACGTGCTGACAAGCGCTCTGCACAATGGCGGCCTGCTGCTCGAGATTGAAGTTTTGCAGCTGCCAGCCCTGTCGGCGGCGGCGGCGCAAACCCGCCTCCCCGCCAAAATCGTAAACTCGCGCGCCTTCACGCAGGTGCGCCGCCAGCGCAAGGAGCAGATAGCGCCAGCCCATGCGCTGGAATTGCCACACATGGGTGAGTTCATGCAGCAACCACGCCATGCTTGGAGCAGGCATCTTCCCCGGCTGTTCCGCCGGATGGAGCAGCCGCACAGGAAAGAAACAATGGAAACCCAGTGCGATGGCGTTGTGCTGCTGCGCCGGGCGGGGCCGCACAGCTCTCAGCCACCGCGCCCAGTCGTCTAGCGCATTCGCCCACCGCGCGCCCTCGTGCACGCGCACGCGGTCGTATTCAATACAGCCGGCAAACACAGTGCGCGCGGCGCGCGTTTCCCATCCATGCAACCGGCGTCTAGTCGCCATCTGTGCCGGCGGGTGCGTGGCCGTCGCATTGCATCACCGGCAGGCGCGGGTATTTTTCGTAATGGGGCCGAGTTTTCGCGAGGCCGCACATCACGAAAACGCTGCCGCGGGCACTCTCAACCACCCGTCGGTACGTGCAACTAGCGCACAACCCCGCCGCGGAAAGAGCCGCTGCGGACGGCGGCGATAAGGGTGCGGTCATAGCTTCCGGCTGAAATCTGGGGCCATGCGGGCATGATACCATAGCGCTCACGGCGGCCATCTCGCTCGCAACCACACTGTGCTATCATGCCGCCATGCAGGCCGCCACCGCCCGCTGCACCCGCATCGCCAACATCGGAGCAGGCCGCACGCGCGCATGGATGCAGAGCGCAATTGTGCCGCAAGCCGGTCAATTCGTGCTCGCGCGCTACTGGCCCGGCCTGGACCCCTACCTGAGCCGCGCGGTTTTCCCGGCAGCATTCACGAGCGACGGCTTTGCGCTTGAGCTTCCTTCCGACGACGCGACGCTGCCGTACCTCGCCCCGGGGGCGGATGTGCGGCTCACCGGCCCGTTTGGGCAGCCGACGCCGATGCGCCATCAACCCGATAGCCGCATTCTGTTCATCTGCGCCCGCAGCCCGCACCGCCTGTTGCCGCTGGCGCAGCAAGCTCTGCAAGCAGGCGCGGACGTCACCCTGCTGCTGGAGCGGCCATATCCACTGCAAACGCTGGACGCGCGCATCGAAGCGCGCCACGGCGAGCTACTCACATTGCTACGCAACCACCTCGCCTGGGCGGAAAAGGTATTCATCGATTGCCTGCCAGAAGCGGAGCTGCGCGCCACGCTGCAGCCGCTGGCCGGCGACAGCTACGCCCTTTTCGCCGAAGCGCTTCCTTGTGGCACGGGTGCCTGTCAGGGTTGCGCGGTGCCGGGCACAAAGGGCCACCAGCTGGCCTGCGTCAACGGGCCGTTTTTGCGCCTCTCCGCGCTGGCCTGACCGATGACAGACGTGCTCTGCATCGTTGCCCATCCTGACGACGAGACGCGCCTGTGCGGCGGCGTCACCGCCCTCCTGACCTCGCGCGGGGCGCAAGTGCGGCTGCTCTGCCTGACACGCGGCGAGGGCGGCGAACTGGGCGAGCCGCCACTCGCAGCGCGCGCAAATCTGGGGCAAGTGCGTGAACTGGAACTGCACTGCGCCGCCCGGGCGCTCGGGATTAATTCCGTGACTTTCATGAATTATGTAGACCCTCCTGTCGACGCGGATGACGAAGTTTCCGCGCCAGCGCACCACCCCGATAAACTTACCGAACAGCTCGCCGCGCAAATCCGGCTGCACCGGCCCGCAGCCGTACTCACGCACGGCAGCAACGGCGAATACGGCCACCCGGCCCACCGGTTGCTGTACCGCTTGACGCGGCGGGCGGTGCAAGCGCTCGAGTCCAATCCGCCGCTGCTCTATTCTTTCTCAGCCCATTTCCCCCGGCACGGTTATCCGCGCCTGGCGAACCGAGACGACCCGGCCCACCTGATTGTGGACGTGGAGCCAGTTCTCGAGCGCGTCATCGCCGCGGCGCAGTGCCACCGCACCCAACACGCGCTCTTCGTGCGCCGGCAGACGAAGCGCGCCGGACGGAGAGTGACCGTCGCCGAGATTGTGCGCGCCACCCCGCTGGAAGGCGTGCGCCGCCAGCTGCCAGATACGGAGGGCGCGCCCGACGATGTCTTCGCCCACCGGTTGCAGTCATGAAGACCGCGCCCGACACTGAGCCGGCCGGCGCGCTGGACCTTGCGCCGGAACACAAAAGGGGCTTCCCGCTGAAAAGCCCGTTGCTCGCAGCATCGGGCTGCTGGGGCTTCGCGAACGAGTACGCCAACCTGATAGAGATGAGTTTGCTGGGCGCGCTGATTACTAATCCGATCAGCCGGCGTCCGCGAAGGCCGGCCGGTGGAGCGCACGCGCGAAGCGTGGCTGGCGGCGTTGCGCTGCACACGGGGCTGCCCAACCCCGGACTCTCCGTGGCATTGCGTCGCTTCGCCCCGAAATGGCGGCGCATGCCGTGTGCGGTCATCGTCCATCTGGCGCTGCACGATGCGGGTGAGGCGCGAAAGTGCGTCGAGCGGCTGGAAGATGTAGAGAACGTGCTGGCGATTGAACTCGGATTCCGCCATGACGAAGACGCGCGCGCAGCAGCCGCCACTGTGGCCACGGCCGCGCAGGGCTTGCTGCCAGTGGTGGTACAGGTGCCGTTTTCGCGCACCGCCGAATTCAGCGCGCTCGCCGAGCAGGCGGGCGCTCAGGCCGTCTCTGTCAGCGCGCCGCCCCGCGCCGCTCTGACCGCCGCAGAGGGCTGGTTCGAGGGCCGCATGTATGGTGGCGGCCTGTGTGCGCGCACCGTGCAGGTGGTGCGCGAGCTGCGCCGCGAAACCGATTTGCCCATCATCGCCGCCGGGGGCGTTCACAGCGCCGAGCAGATTAATGCGCTGCTTTCGGCGGGCGCGAGGGCAGTGCAACTCGAATCCGTGGTCTGGATCGACGCGCCAAACGTGAACGCGATGCTGCAATCATGGAAACACTGAAGCGTTCGGCGAAAGATCTGCTCAGCCTGAAATTGACCCGGGCGCAGCTGCAGACCTTTGAGAATTACGCGCTTGAGCTGACGGCGTGGAACCAGCACACTAACCTGACCACCATCCTCGATCCACAGGGCATCCTGGTGAAGCACTTTCTGGATTCACTTTCCTGCCTGCCGGCCATCAATCGCCGCCGCAACCCGAAGCGAGCGCTGCGCGTGGTGGACGTGGGTTCGGGCGCAGGGTTCCCCGGACTGCCGCTGGCAATCATGCGCCCCGACATTGAGTTGACGCTGGTGGACGCCACCGAAAAAAAGTGTGCTTTTCTGCGCCACATGGTGGCCATACTGGGTTTGACCACCGCGCGCGTGCTACATCGCCGCGCCGAGAATCTGGGGCGGGACTGCGAGCATCGGGGGCATTATGACTGGGCTATCGCCCGCGCCGTGGCGCGCCTGCCGGTGCTGCTGGAATACCTGCTGCCGCTCACGCGCAGCTACGGGCGTTGCTTAGCACAGAAAACCGTGGGCGCGCGCACGGAGATTCAAGCTGCTGGGCGGGCGCTGGCTGTACTGGGCGGCGAGGTGGAAAACGTGCTGCCAGTCGAGCTGCCCGGAATCGCGGAGCCGCGCCACCTGATCATAATAAAAAAAGTGGCCGCCACGCCGGACGCGTACCCCCGTCGCGCGGGCGTGCCCGCGAAACGACCGCTGCGGTAAACGCCACAAGGGCGTCAAGTTTGCGCCGACGTCTCGGACTGCACCGTGCCGGCGCTCACTCGCCACACGCGCGCCTGACTCCGAAATTGCGGCGCGACCATATCAAGGTCAGCTGTGGTCAAAAGCACCTGCTCCGCGCCGTTGATGCGCTGCATCAGGTCGTGCCGGCGCTGCGGGTCCAACTCCGCCAGCACTTCATCCAGCAGCAGCAGCGGCCATTCACCGCTGCGGTCGCGCATCCACGCCATCTCAGCCAGCTTCAGCGCCAACACTGCCGTACGAGCCTGACCACGCGAGCCGAATTCGCCCAGATCAATCCCGCTCAGCATAAAGCGGAATTCATCGCGGTGTGGCCCGACGAGTGTCATACCGCGCTGCATTTCCTCTCGGCGCAGCTCGCGCAGGCGCGCCAGCATTCCAGCAGCAAGCTCCGCATCCGCAATGGCCGCGCGGCGCACGCCGGAATCGAGGCCGAGCTCGAGCTGCCCGCCGGGCGGCTCGGTGGGGTCATAGGAGGGGCGATATGCCAGCCGCAAGTGCTCGCCCTCGGAGGTCAGTTCCTGCTGCAATGCGCCGGCATATTGCTCGATTTCCTCCAACGCACGCGCCCGCCGCGCAATGAGGGTGGCGCCCTGCGCGCACAGGATTTCGTCCCAGAATTCAAGCTGGTCCACCGTACCCTGCCGTTCCTGAAGATTCTTCAGCAACGCGTTACGCTGAGCGAGCACCTTGGCGTACTCGCGCGCGGCATTTGCATAGGTCGAATCAACCTGAGAAATGGTGGCATCCAGATAGCGCCGCCGGTCCCCCGGCGAGCCCTCCACCAGCACCATATCCTGCGGGAGGAACATTACCACGTTGACTACGCCCGATAGTTCCCGTACCCGCCGCTTCAGCCCGTCCACCAGCACAGTTTTTTTCAGGCGCAGGTCGCGCTCAGCGCCGTTGGCTCGCAGCTCGAGACGCACCTCAACTATGCTCGTTTCGCCCGCCAGCAGCACTTCGGCACGGATTCTCATGAAAGGATGTGGTTCCTCGCGCAGCGCCAGCCAGTGTATCAACTGGCGGTCGCTGCCCGCGTGCGGGGAGTTGGCGGCGGCAAGGTAGTGAATGGCTTCAAGCAGGCTGGTCTTTCCCTGCGCGTTGCGCCCCACCA
>Ga0187827_10001211_pt1 | contig 38641 bp, 33 predicted proteins | sample ETNtaG_39_FD_167969 | JGI IMG/M metagenome (GOLD analysis project Ga0187827, IMG submission 167969) | Marine microbial and viral communities from oxygen minimum zone, Eastern Pacific Ocean - ETNP2014_SV_150_PacBio MetaG (Illumina Assembly) | ecosystem: Environmental > Aquatic > Marine > Hypoxic...
CATTAAGTGACTGACTCTCAAGTATCTCATGACCTGCTGGTAATTGGTGGGGGTGTTAATGGTGCCGGGATTGCTGCCGATGCAGCAGGGCGTGGGCTGGATGTTGTGTTGTGTGAAAAATCAGATCTGGCAAGCGCCACGTCATCCTCAAGCAGTAAGTTGATTCATGGCGGATTACGCTATCTCGAATTTTATGAATTCAGTTTAGTTCGAAAAGCGTTGAGGGAGAGAGATGTCTTAGCCATGGCCGCTCCACACATCATCAGGCCAATGGCGTTCCAGATTCCTCAGCTGCCTCACTCACGTAACGCGTTACTCATACGGGCCGGCTTGTTTCTCTATGATAATCTGGCCAGGCGTCAACGCTTCAAACATTCCAGTTCAATTCGCTTCGATCGTGACGGGCCACTGAATGCCGTCATCAGCAAAGGCTTCGAGTACTGGGATGCCCAGGTGGATGATTCAAGACTGGTTGTACTCAATGCACTGCAGGCCAGGCAACATGGCGCGAGCATCTTGACCAGAACCGAGTGTACGGCCATTTCGCCTGAAGAAGGAGGCTGGCAGGTGACGCTGCACGATCATCTTAAGGGATTGGATTCGATCCGTTCTTTTCGTGCCATCGTTAATGCTTCCGGCCCCTGGGTAGCGAGCCTATTGGAAGGATTGACTCATAAACCGGCTCCCCATCGAATTCGATTAGTGAAGGGCAGTCATATCGTGGTACCCAAAATCCATGACGGTGAACATGCCTATCTGCTACAGCATCACGACGGGCGAGTCGTGTTTGTGATTCCCTACCGGGAGCAATATTCCCTGATTGGCACAACGGAAAAAGAATTTCAGGGAGAATTGGATAGAGTGGAAATTTCCACTGATGAAATTAGCTATTTAATCTCCATCGTCAACCTGTATTCCAAGAAATCAATTCTGCACAGCGATATCGTGAATGCCTATTCAGGTGTGCGACCACTTATCGACCAGCAAGGCAAGTCAGCCAGCAAGATTTCGCGTGAATACCGGCTCGAGCTGAGCCTGGATCCCAGCCCATTGCTTTCGGTCTATGGTGGGAAAGTCACAACCTACCGCGTTTTATCCGAACATGTAATGAACAAGCTCGGACGCTGCTTTCCCGGCATGGGCTCAGCCTGGACCGGGCAGGCCAGGCTTCCCGGAGGCGATTTTGATTTGCCGGAAAACCTGTTTAATCGATTGGCGACCCGATATCGCTGGCTGGGACCGGATATGATCAACCGATGGCTGGCAAGTTATGGCACTCTAAGCTTCGACATACTCGGCGATGCCAGGGGTCTGGATGATCTCGGCATGAAATTTGGCAATAATCTGTATCAACGTGAGGTTGACTACCTGTGCAGGGAAGAATGGGCCAGGACAGCCGAAGACATTCTGTGGAGACGCTCCAAGCTGGGTTATCAGTTTGACGAGAAGCAAACAACGTCGCTGTCCAATTACTTAAAGCAGTCGTATCCAATTAACTGACCGGAAACCGAAATGCTCGAGCTGCGCAATGTCGCCCGTAAGGTTGGCGATGAAATCTATGTCGATGATATAAGTCTCACGCTTGAGCGAGGTGAGCTGAATATCCTGCTCGGACCTACCCTGTCCGGAAAGACCTCCCTGATGCGCCTGATGGCAGGTCTGGACAAACCCGATTCTGGTGAAATTAATTTTGATGCCAGATCGGTAGTGGGTATACCTGTGCAGAAACGCAATGTTGCGATGGTCTACCAGGAATTTATCAACTACCCGACACTGACGGTATACGACAATATTGCCTCTCCCTTAACTGTAATTGGACAGCCAGCAAAGGTGGTAGAGCGACGAGTTCATGAAGTTGCCGATCTTCTGCAGTTAAAGGAATTATTGAAGCGAACGCCGGCTACACTGTCTGGTGGACAACAGCAACGCGTAGCGCTGGCGCGTGCACTGGCCAAGCGGGCCGACCTGGTCTTGCTGGACGAACCGCTGGCAAACCTGGACTTCAAGCTGCGCGAAGAACTGCGCGCCGAATTACCGGGCTTGTTTGCCGAAATGGGCTGCGTGTTCGTCTATGCCACATCGGAGCCTAGCGAAGCGCTGATACTGGGAGGCAACACCGCCTGTCTGCATCAGGGAAGCCTGGTAGAGTTTGGTGCCACGTTGCAAACTTATCGACAACCGGCGTTGCTACAGGCGGCATGCACGTTTTCTGATCCTCCATTGAATACCATCAACCTCCAATGCAGCGACGGTCGATTCAAGCTGGCAGAGTCGGGTGCGTCGATTCCCTTGTCTGCTTCGGCGCGTAAGGACGGCAGTTACACGCTCGGTATAAGGCCGCATCATCTAACTCTGCAGGCAGAGCAGGACAGCGACATCCAATTGAAGGGCAGAGTATCGGTTACCGAACTTTCTGGTTCGGAGAGCTTTGTGCACTTTCAGTTCAACACCTCAGCCTGGGTTGCACTGCTGCATGGCATAAGAGAATTTGACGAAGCTGAGGATGTAGATTTCTATGTCAGCCAGGAAAATGCCATGTTATTCGATTCACAAAACAGACTCGTGCTCGCCCATGCAGGAGCAGGAGATTAGCATGGCAGGCATCGAACTGGCCGGTATCGCACATCGTTATCATGGCAATGATGCCTACTCCGTGAATCCGCTCAACCAGCATTGGCAGGATGGTGGAGCCTATGCGCTGCTGGGACCTTCCGGGTGTGGCAAGACGACGCTATTGAATATCATTTCCGGGTTGCTAAGCCCTACGGGCGGCAAAGTGTTGTTCGATGGTCAAGACATGACCGGGTTGCGCACGGAGCAACGCAATATCGCCCAGGTATTTCAGTTCCCGGTAGTCTACGATACCCTCAGTGTTGCCGAAAACCTGGCCTTTCCGCTACGCAACCGGGGCCTGGAGAAACTCGAAGTGAGCACGCGCGTCAAGGAAGTATTAACGCTGTTGGGGATGACCGGAAGAGGCCAGCAGCAGGCGAGCAGCCTGAATGCCGATGATAAGCAGAAAATTTCGCTGGGCCGGGGATTGGTGCGTACCGATGTCAACGCCATCCTGTTTGATGAACCATTAACGGTCATCGATCCTCATCTTAAGTGGCAACTGCGAACGGAGCTTAAGAAGATACATCGGCAGTTCGGTCACACGATGATCTATGTGACCCATGATCAGATCGAAGCATTGACTTTCGCCGACCAAGTGGTGGTGATGTATGAAGGCTCGGTGGTACAGATCGGCACTCCTCAGCAGTTGTTCGATAAGCCACAACACACTTTCGTCGGTAGTTTCATCGGCTCACCGGGTATGAATATCATTCGCTGCGGCGTCGATGGGTCGGATGCCATAATTGAGGGCAATAGGATTCCCCTGCATCAATCGGTCACGGCTACCGGTGACGGCCTGGAACTGGGGATTCGCCCTGAACACATCCAGTTATCAGGCTCAGAAGGCGTGTCGGTCGAAGTCACCGTAGTAGAAGATGTAGGTAAACATATCGTGGTCCGCACCCGGCTCGCCGAGCAGGAGATCGATGTCATTGTGCGGGAAGGCACCGCCATTCCCGAGCGAGTTTTTCTGAAATTCGATGCAGCGAAACTGAATCTATACCAGGATTCATTCCTTCTGGACTCCGACCCATGAAGGTTCACAATAATAGAGCCTGGCTGTTGGTCCTGCCGGTACTGGTACTGGTGGCAGTCAGCGCCATCATCCCGCTCATGACTGTTGTTAATTATTCTGTGCAGGATTCATTCGGCAACAACGAATTTTTCTGGGTGGGCACCGAATGGTTTCAAGAGATACTTGCCTCAGAGAGATTTCACAATGCCCTGCAGAGGACCTTGTTGTTTTCGGCACTCATACTGGCCATAGAAATCCCGTTAGGCATAAGCATCGCATTAGCGATGCCGCGCAAGGGGTTCGGCGTATCAATTTGCCTGGTATTGATGGCTCTGCCATTGCTGATTCCCTGGAATGTAGTCGGTACGATCTGGCAGGTGTTCGGCAGGGTAGACATCGGCTTGCTGGGTTATGGGCTGGCCAACCTTGGCGTGGACTACAATTATACTCAGGACACGATGGATGCCTGGATTACCCTGATCGTCATGGATGTATGGCACTGGACCAGCCTGGTGGTGCTGCTGTGCTACTCCGGGCTGGTGGCGATTCCAGAAGTCTACTACCAGGCTGCTCGGATCGATGGTGCCTCCCGTTGGGCGATCTTTCGCTATATCCAGCTGCCCAAGATGAAGCGGGTGCTATTGATCGCTGTGCTGCTGCGCTTCATGGATTCCTTCATGATCTACACAGAACCGTTTGTGGTTACCGGCGGTGGGCCGGGTAATGCGACAACCTTTCTGTCGATTGACCTGGTACAGATGGCGGTGGGGCAGTTCGATCTCGGACCGGCAGCCGCCATGTCACTGATCTATTTTCTCATCATTCTGTTGCTGTGCTGGATTTTCTACACCGTAATGACCAGTACTACAGAGCAAGATGCGACAGCTGCAGGGGAGCGGCGCCATGAATAATAGCCGCCAACACCTGAAAACATCGGTACTCATACTTTACATTCTGTTTCTGATGCTGCCGATCTACTGGCTGCTCAACATGAGTTTCAAGACTAACCAGGAAATACTCTCCACATTCAGTCTATGGCCGCAGGATTTCACCCTGGATAATTACATCACCATCTTCACCGACGCATCTTGGTACAGTGGTTACATCAATTCCATGATCTACGTAGTGATGAACATGGTTATTTCGGTAAGCGTGGCTCTGCCCGCTGCCTATGCTTTTTCCCGCTATCGATTCCTGGGAGATAAGCATTTGTTCTTCTGGTTGCTTACCAATCGCATGGCACCGCCTGCGGTATTCGTGTTGCCGTTCTTTCAGTTGTACTCAGCCTTCGGTTTGATCGATACCCATATCGCCGTAGCGCTGGCCCATTGCCTGTTCAACGTGCCGCTGGCGGTATGGATACTGGAAGGTTTTATGTCTGGTGTGCCGAAAGAAATTGACGAGACAGCCTATATAGATGGCTATTCCTTCCCGCGTTTCTTCATCAGGATCTTCTCGCCACTCATCGCCTCTGGCATCGGTGTGGCTGCTTTTTTCTGCTTTATGTTCTCTTGGGTTGAGTTGTTGATTGCCCGTACACTGACGGTTACCGACGCCAAACCCATTGCGGCCGTCATGACCCGCACCGTGTCAGCATCCGGTCTCGACTGGGGTGTGCTGGCGGCCGCTGGCGTGCTGACCATCATTCCCGGTGCTTTGGTCATCTATTTCGTTAGAAATCATATCGCCAAGGGCTTCGCCCTCGGTCGGGTCTGAATCTAGTTTCAGATCCTTGCTTCCTCACAGTGATTACCGACTGGATTGGGCTACACACCATACCAGTATTGGGATAGGCTGTTTCTTTCTCTACTTCTTCAAATAGCGACAGCCATGCAGGAGATCGACCCATGAGCCCGGCAATTCGTAAATACCTGTTACAACTTCTGGCAATATCCGCCCTGGTGACGTTTATTGCTGAAACTCAGGCCCAGGGCCGTTTTTACCCCGACGCCCGCAGCGGCGGTAACTACATGCACAATTTCTACTTTCCACCGTCACCCAGCGCAACACCCTGGGCGCCGGATTGGTCACCGGACGGCGCGTGGATCGCGGTTGGCATGCAGGGCTCCATCTGGAAGGTTGCACGGGATTCGGGAATCGCCTACGAGATTACATATAGCGAAGCCTATCACTCGTCACCGGACTGGTCTCCCGATGGACGCTGGATCATTTTTACTGCGGACTATGATCACCAGCGTATTCAGTTGGAGATCCTCGATACCGAGACAGGTCAGATCAGCAAGCTGACCGATGACCAGGCAATTTACACAGATCCAGTATTTTCTCCCGACGGCACGCGCGTGGCCTATGTATCCACCAATCCAAACGGCTACTTTAATCTCTACGTGCGCGACATCGCTAACGGCCAGTTCACGGGAGAACCAATTGCGGTCAGCAGCGATAACGACTACGGCAATAATCGGCTGTATTTCGGAAACTGGGACATGCATATCACACCGGCCTGGTTGCCCAGTGGCGCAGAACTGCTGCTGGTTTCCAATCGCAATGTGCCACTCGGTTCAGGCAATGTATTGAGAGTTCCGGCCATTGCAGATGGCATTCGTGAGGCTACTACGGTGCTGGCTGAGCAGACACTCTATCGAACCCGCCCCGATGTATCCATCGACGGCAAGCGGTTTGTCTATGCGTCCACCAGCGGCGCGGCGGATCAGTACAACAATCTCTACGTGCAACCGACAGTGGGTGGCGAGCCTTACAAGCTGACATTCTTTCAACACGATGCGTTTCATCCGCGCTGGTCCCCCGACGGGGAATGGATTGCCTTCATTTCAAACGAGACAGGTCTTTCTCAATTGCAACTACTGGAAACATACGGTGGCAAGCTGATCAAGGTCGATATTAGCGAACAACATTATAAACGACCCATGGGAACGCTAAAGGTCAGGGTGATCGATGGCAGTACCGGTGATCTAACCCATAACAGGATTCATCTGACAGCCAGTGATGACAAGTTATATACATCGGTCGATGCCTATGCCCGAGCCGGTACGCGTGGCGATTTGATCTTTCACAACAGTGGAAGTTTCGAAGTGCGCCTGCCGGAAGGTCAGACTACTCTGCTGGCGGTAAAGGGTTTCGAGTTCTTCCCGCAGCAAGTCGCTGCCGAGATTGTTGCCGGCGAAGTTACCGAACTGGAGGTAGACCTGCGACGCATGACCGATATGGGGGCGAAAGGCTGGTATAGCGCATCCACCCATGTACATTCCAACTACGGTGGTAATCTCCACAACACCCTGGAAAATCTAATGATGATGTCCCGTGCCGAAGATCAGGATCTGGTGCTGGAACAAGTGGCGAACAAGGACAATCGCATCCTCGACTATCACTATTTCGAACCAGGTGGGGGTGCCCATTCGATATCGGAAGCAGATCAGCTGGTGGTGGTGGGCCAGGAATTCCGTCCTCCATTCTGGGGCCATGTGTTCATGTTCGGTCTCACTGAGCACCTTATCTCACCTTTCGTTACCGGTTACGAAGGCACTGCCGTTGAAAGCCTGTATCCCAGCAACACCGACATGTTTCTCAAGGCAAAGGCACAGGGCGCCGTGACTGGCTACGTGCACCCGTTTCTCGGCGAGAATGATCCTCTGCAGGGCAATCTCGGTGGTGGCAAGGGCTTCATCGTCGATGCCGCTCTTCAGACCACCGATGCCCTGGAATGGTCTGATGCGAATCGGGCCGGCTTCTTTCCTTTATATGCGGTATGGAACAACGGACTCAGGGTAACCGCGACCGGGGGCGAAGATTCCATCAGCTCCCTTCATCGAAGCAAGCTGGTAGGCTCTGTGCGTACCTATGTCTATACCGGCAACCTGGGTCTGTCCATGGAAGCCTGGTTCGATGGGCTTAAGCGGGGTCGCGCCTTCGTCAGTTCCGGACCCCTGCTGGAAATGGAAGTAGGATCGGCCCTGCCGGGGGATACCGTGTCACTCCCTGCCAGTGGGGGCCAGGTCACTATCACGGGACGACTGCGGTCGGTGACCACACTGGAGGACTTGCTGCTGGTGTGCAATGGACAGGAAGTGGAACGCTTTCCGGTGCGGGGCGACGGCACCAGCCTGGATATTTCCTATGAGCTGGATATTGAACGGTCGGGTTGGTGTCATCTGCGCACCGAGGGTGGTAACGATGAGCGCTTTCCTATGGATGTTGGCTACGTGCAGGCGTTTACTAATCCAGTGTGGTTCCAGACCGGCGACCAGCCCATTCGAAATCCGCAAGCGGCCGACTATGGGTTACGGTGGATCGACAAGCTTCAGGAGTTGGCGGATGCCTGGCCCGGGTGGCGTTCCGAGGTGGAGAAGGAGCACGTATTCGGTCAATTCGATGAGGCACGCCGGGTGTATCGGTCGAAGTTAAATTGATTGTTGTTGGTTAGCCAGTCGAGTCTTTAAGGCGACTAAGCAGGCCGCGGCCGAGTGCCGCCATCGCTACCGAGACAAAGGCATTCAGGTAATTAAAGAAGGCATAGGGCAGATAGTCCAACACCGGCACGCCCAGCGTGGCGGTGTAGAAAGCACCGGCAGTAGTCCACGGTATCAGGGCCGTAGTTAAGGTGGAACCTTCCTCCACCGAGCGAGACAGCAGTGCCCGGTCGAGATGGTGTTGCTCATACTTGGCGCGAAATAGCTGGCAGTTGAGGATGATAGAAATATAGGCCTCTCCCATCGCCATATTGCCGATTAAACCGGTGCAGATAGTCGTGGCAATCAGCGCAGCCACGTGCTCCACCCGCGCTATAATGCCTGATAGCAGGGTGTTCAGAATATTAGCACCGTGCAATATTCCTCCCAGCGCCAGTGCCATTAGGGCCAGCAGTAGAGTCCAGCTCATGCTGTATATTCCACCTCGTCCCAGCAGCTCGTCCAGATCGGTGATCCCGGTTGAGCCGGGTGTGTTTTGCCAAAGGGCATTTAGCGTCGCCACAAAGTCCTGACCCTGATAGGCAATGGCAATTAACACTGCGACTACCACACTGGCGGACATGGTAATTTCAGGAGCGACACGGCGCATGCTCAGAACCGCCAGTACCAGGATTGGAATCAAGGTAATAAAGGGTGACAACTGGTACGTACTGAATAGTGCCTGTCGTATCGAGTCAATCTCATCGGTAGCCAGGCTGCTATCGCTATAGGCCGAGCCGATGCCGATGAAAATTACCAGGGTCAATCCGAAGGTGGGAATGGTGGTAAACATCATAGAATAGATATGGCGATAGAGGCTGGTCTCCGCACTCATCGCCGCCAGATTTGTGGTGTCTGAAATCGGCGACATCTTATCCCCAAAGGTGGCGCCGCAGACTACCATGCCGGCGACTATTGGCAGCGGCACTTGCATGACTGCTCCAATACCGATGAAAACCACACCCAGTGTGCCAACCGTGCCCCAGGACGTACCCGTGGCCAACGACATCAGTGCGCAGAGCACCAGCCCGATCGGCAAAAACAACCCTGGGGATAACCAGTCGAGGCCGAAGTAAATCAGCGTAGCGATCGTACCACTGTGCATGAAGCTGGCGATGACCATGCCAATCAGGATAAAAATGTAGATCGCAGGCAGGGCACGACTGATCGCCGAACTCATCAAGGCGCGAATATCGAGATAACTGAATCCCAGCCAGCGTGCGTTGGCGCCGGCCCATAGCAGGCAGAAAAACATCAGGCTGTGCAGATCCACCGTCAGCACAAACAGACCAATGGCAATAATGAGGATAACCACGGAAAAGCAGAGCAAAGCCTGGGCAAAGCCCGGGCAGCGTTGGGTTGAAGAGGAATCCAGGGACATTGGATACAGCATAGTAACAATACGGGGTGACGTAAATAGCCGGCAAATAATTGGGTGATGGATAAAATTTTGCTAAGCTCAGGCGTTCTTGTTGTTGCAAAGGCCGCGTCAGACGATGGACTTATCCTGGATGGGCTGGACCCAGCCCACGGCAATTTTTTTTAGCGTAATTGCTGGACTGCTAATAGCCATGTCTGTGTGGGAATTCATCTCTCCTGGAGGTGCTCCCCGCGTTGGTCTATTGCGGTTCGAAACGACACGAGGTGACCGGCTATTCATATCGCTGCTGGGCGCCGCGTTCATTTGCCTGGCCTGGCTGGGTTTGGTCAGTCTGAACCTGTGGTGGGGAGTGGCTGTTAGTTGTCTCTACGCACTGATTGTATTTCGCTTCGTGTAGCAGGAGACTGCTTGGATCACTGGGAGTATTGCATGTCATTAAGATTTAACGGGTATTTAGAATCAGCAACGGGCAGCAGGCTCGCCCGGGCCATTCACGCGATGGGTCTACTGCTCCTCACGGTTAGCGCCGCGGAGTTGACCGCAGATGTAGAAGATACCGAGCGCTGGCTCAGCGAATTTCAACCCTCAACCTTGACTCAGGCACAGCAATTGGATGAGTTGAACTGGTTCATCGAGGCTGCCAGGCCGTTTGCCGGTATGGAGATCAAGGTTGTTTCGGAGACCATTACTACCCACGAATATGAGGCCCAGACACTGGCGCGGGCCTTCACCGAAATTACCGGCATCGAAGTGACTCATGACTTGATTGGTGAAGGGGATGTGGTTGAGAAGCTGCAAACCCAGATGCAATCCGGTGAGAACATCTACGATGCCTATGTTAACGATTCAGATTTGATCGGTACGCACTTTCGTTACCAGCAGGTGCGTAATCTCAGCGACTGGATGACAGGTGAGGGCAGCAATGTTACTTCACCTACATTAGATCTGCAGGATTTTATCGGCCTGTCTTTTACCACTGGCCCCGACGACAAGATATACCAACTTCCCGATCAGCAATTCGCGAATCTCTACTGGTTCCGTTATGACTGGTTCACCGATCCCGCTATAAAACAACGCTTCAGTGATCGCTTCGGCTATGAACTGGGAGTCCCGGTAAACTGGTCTGCCTACGAAGACATTGCAGAGTTCTTCACTAATGACATTGGTCAGATAGACGGTCAGAAGGTCTACGGCCACATGGACTACGGCAAGAAAGATCCTTCCCTCGGTTGGCGTTTCACCGATGCCTGGTTGTCCATGGCTGGTGCCGGTGACCAGGGAAGTCCCAATGGCCTGCCAGTGGACGAATGGGGTATCCGGGTAGACGGTTGCCGCCCGGTTGGTTCAACCGTTGAGCGGGGTGGCGCGACAGACGGCCCTGCGGCGGTGTATTCACTCAGCAAATACGTCAACTGGCTACAACGTTATGCACCACCGGAAGCCGCTGGCATGGTATTCAGCGAAGCAGGTCCGGTGCCCGCCCAGGGTGCCATCGCCCAACAGATTTTCTGGTATACAACCTTTACTGCCGACATGGTACAGTCCGGACTTCCGGTGATGAACGATGATGGCACACCGAAGTGGCGTATGGCGCCATCTCCCCATGGTGCCTACTGGGAGGAGGGCCAGAAGCTGGGTTACCAGGACACCGGTTCCTGGACACTGATGCGGTCTACCCCCGTCGACCGTGCCAAGGCGGCCTGGTTGTATGCCCAGTTCGTCACTTCCAAGACAGTCTCATTGAAGAAGAGTCATGTCGGTCTGACGATCATTCGAGATTCCGATATCCGCCATGCAAGCTTCACTGAGCGCTCTGCTGAACTGGGCGGGCTGGTAGAATTTTATCGCTCACCGGCACGGGTACAATGGACGCCGACCGGCACTAATGTGCCGGACTATCCCCGTCTGGCGCAGCTTTGGTGGCAGAATATAGGGGATGCCTCCTCTGGAGCCAAGTCGCCCCAGGAGGCGATGACTGCGCTGGCGGTTGCTCAGGAGCGCCTTATGCAGCGACTGGAACGAACTGGTGTGCTCGGTGACTGTGGCCCGCAGCTTAATGAGCGACAGAGCCGTGAATATTGGCTCAGTCAACCTGGCGCACCGAAACAGAAACTCGCAAATGAAAAACCACAACCGATTACAATCGACTACGATGACCTGGTTAGAAGCTGGCAATAGGCAGTCGGCCATCCCGCTTTAAGCGGTGTACTGGAGAAACTTAAAATGAAAACACAATTACTACGCTCTGTCAGAACTATAGTTTTGTCTGCTGCTGCATTTATGCTGCCACTGTCGGGCAATGCAGGTGTGCCAGATGCCACTATTTATGGTCCGATTGAAACCGAATCCCATCCTTCTCTGGATTCTATTTTCAGTGCGTCGGCGATTGAATTGACAGGCAATGGGTATATTGAAGAAGAATATTTCATAGAAGGCATAGCCAATCGCTATACGAATCAGGAGATGGAGAACAGCGAGATCCTGGACAGTGGTCACCGTTACCGTACGCGTCTGATCGTGAGACGCCCCCTGTCTGCTGAGCAGTTTAACGGCGTCGTAGTGGTGGAGTGGATAAACGTGACCGGTGGAACTGACAAGGATATCGACTGGTGGCAATCCGGGCATCACTTCGTGCGTAATGGCTATGCCTTCATCGCCGTTTCGGCGCAGCAGATGGGTATCGATACCATGAAGGACTGGAGTCCCGAGCGTTACTCCAGTCTGGATATCACCCATGACGGTATGGTGACCCGCGATGCTCTGTCCTACGATATTTTTTCGGCGGTGGGAAAAGCGATTAATCGCATAGGGGAGTCATTGGGCACAAATCAAATTGACATCATGGGTGGCCTCAAGGCGGAACAGATTCTCGCCACAGGTCATTCTCAATCCGCCAGCCGCCTGGCTACTTACCTGAATAATATCCACCCCCTGAAACCGGTGTATGACGGCGTGATGGTGCATGGCGGCGGTGGTCGAATCCGTGATGATCAGAGCGTAAAGATATTCAAGATCATGGCAGAAACCGATATGCCGCGACGGGCTGCGATGCCGCAACCGAACACCGAGACTTTTCATCAATGGGAAGTGGCAGGCACCTCTCATGTCGACATTCCCTTCGAGATGGAATGGTCCCGCGTCAGGTTATTGAGTGACGGCCTACCCCTAAGTGGTGCCGCAACTCGCGATCCCGGTTGCGCATTGCCTGCCCATAGCAGGGTACCGTTTCGCGACGTGATGAATGCCGCCTTCGAGCACCTGGTTACCTGGGTGCGAGAGGATATTGCACCTCCGGTGGCAGAACCCTTACAGGTGGCGCGAATGATGCCAGCGCTGAAATTCGCCAGGGATGAATACGGCAATGCTCTGGGTGGCATTCGGCTGGCAGAGCACGTCGTGGCTACGGCGAAGAACACAGGAATGAACTCTGGCACCAACGGGTTCTGCGGCCTCTACGGCTCGCACGAACCTTTTGATCAAGCTACCTTGGAGCGGCTGTATCCGGATCACGCAGCCTATGTAGCAGGGGTAAGGGCGGTGGTGAGACAGAACCTGGATGCGGGTTTTATTCTGCCATACGCAGCAGAGCGAACCATACGTGAGGCGGAAGCATCGGACATCGGTCGTTAGAGTCTCTGCTACAGTCTACATTTTGAATTTGGCGGCAAGGGCGCTGCAGCGGGAAGTCCATGCTTTCTTAACAGCGTCTTTCTGGTCGTACAATTCGGCGGCGAGTTTAATAGTCAATTTGAGCCGAGTCTTATTGCCCACTTCCTGAAATTGCGCTGTCACCTTACTCTCGCAATTGGGCTGTGTACTGCTTCGCCAGCTGAATACAAGTTTATTGGGAATATCCAGTTCCAGATACTCTCCGTTATGTATTATCTCTAATCCCTTGTAGTCAATAGTGAAGCAGAACGTACCACCTTTCCTGACTTCATTTTCCAGGCTGACGACTTTTCCCTGTTGGGCATGAGCTGTGAACATCCAGTCACCAATAAATACTGGTATAAGCCAGTGATCGAATGCCTGCTGACTGGAGGCGTTGATGGTCTTGGAGAGATTAATCGTGGTAGCTTTTCCTGCGGGTTGCAGCGGAGCAGACGGTTCTTCGAACATGGAAAGCTGATTACTGGTCATCTTGTTAGTCTGCACCGAATGGATTATCCGGCAAAAGTTCCGCCGCTAAGCCCGCCCGGCGTGTCGATTCTTTCTGTCCGTAGTTGCTGGCGAGATAATTCAGTATCGAGTCTTCCACAGCTGTTTCCAGTTCATGTAATTCATAGGTCTGGCGCATCCAGGTGATGCGTCTCTTCCATACTTCGCGGCAACTGGAATTCCGGCTGATCAGCTGTGCCGAATGGCATTCGATACAGTTCGCTTGCACCAGTTTCCAGCTATCCTCCAGCACTCTGACTGGTGCTGACAGGGGTGAAAGCATTCTTGTTTTTTAGCGGTAATTCCCGGCTACTGCTGTTGATTACTGCCGTGTTTTCTATCGTGCAGTGATTTTCAGCGAGATTAGCAAATATGCGGAATCAGGTCCAAAGTCAGAATCAAAGCGGTTTCTGCAATTTGAGAAGAAAGCGATCGGTATTACGATTGAGGCGGGGATCGAAAATGCTGCGGCTATGATCGTCACTGGGCGAGCGCAATAACTCACTGGACTCCACATCGAATCCGGCTTGCTCTGCCAGGTCGATTGCCTGTTGGGTTTGCATGCGATGCATGTCGCTGTTGTCGCGCCCGGCAATGCCAATATGATCGGTCACACCAATGACGCCTCCAGGCTTCAGAAGGGTCTTTAGTTGCAGCAACATGTTCAGGGCGCGATCCGGATTGGGATTGTAGTAGTCGTGCAGAGTCTGAGCGACAATTACCGCATCAAGGGATTCCTCTGCCAGTCTAATTTCTCGAAGCGGCCTGACGATTTGCGTGACATTGCTCAGATTGCCCCTGAGAATCTTGTTATCCAGAGCGTCACCCTGCGTTATGTTCTGACGATCTTCTACGAAACGTAAACCACGGGGTGTGTTCTGAGCATACACGACGCCATCTGGACCGACTGCCCTGGACAGGATAAAGGTGTAGTAACCTCCCGCCGCGTAAAGATCCAGCACGGTCATGCCGGCTTCGATTCCTAGAAACTCCAGTACCTCGACAGGTTTTCGAACGCTATCCCGCACAAAATCCGTGACCTCACGATCCGGTCCTGAGATAGCGCGGCGCAGGCTCTGGGTGTCAAGCTGCGCCCCGGCTGGCAGCATAATGAACAGTAAAGACAAGCCCAGGGAGATGGTTTTCAAAACTGTCCATTTGTTTAATGTATACATCGTGAAAACTCTGATTCGCCACCAAATATTAACTGTTATATGTTCAGCCCTATTCCACGAGCCATCAGATAAGCCAGCGCTGGAAGTATTACCAGAAACAGCAGTTCCAGTCTCATTAGCAGGCGCACAAAAGCTGGCACGGCAGTTTCCTTGACAGCGTCTCTTCTGACCTTGAAGAAAAAGAATGTTGGATAGATAGAAAGTGGCGCAGCAAACGCGAACAGAACTATCTTTATCTGAAAAAATAGATTCATCCCGTAGAACACCATGGGTTTTCCTACCCCGAGCCAGAGAGTCAAGCCGAATACAGCTACCAGAATAGCGCTTATCCTGAAGATGTTGTCCACCTTGACCAGATTTCTGCCATCTTCATCGCTTATTGTATGACCGATCGCCATGTTCTCGATAATAAGCGTAATAGCCAGTACTAAGATGGCCAGGTAGTGTAGCAGGCGAAAGATTATATACAGCACGGCGCTATCATACTGGAATTAGGGCAATTGGACTTGAGATTCGTCAAATAGATGCTGATTTCCGGCGTTTCTTGCTATGCTTCAGCCTGCTGTCGCTTGACAGGACAGATATAATGATATCAACCCGGAGATACTCATGATGACAGAATTAAATAATCCCGCTGCTGGTGTTATGGGTGAAGCCCATCTTAAAACCAGTATGCGCAAGGTTGCACTGACCGCTTTAGCCGGTACCAGTATCGAATGGTATGACTTCTTCCTCTACGCGACAGCGGCAGCACTGGTATTTCCGGTGGCTTTTTTCCCCGAGTCTACACCCACCATGGGCCTGATCCTGTCCTTCGGCACGTTCGCCTTCGGGTTCATAGCCAGGCCGGTTGGCGGCATAATCTTCGGTCACTTCGGCGATCGCATTGGCCGCAAACGTACCCTGGTAATTGCCCTGATGTTGATGGGCATTGCCTCTACCATGATAGGACTGATGCCGACCTACGCCACCATCGGTATCGCGGCACCCATTCTGCTGACAATTTTGCGATTCGCCCAGGGTTTGGCGATCGGTGGGCAATGGGGTGGTGCCATGCTACTGGTAACTGAGAGTGCCCCGGCGGATAAGCGGGGATGGTATGGCGCCTATGCACAAGCGGGGGCGCCCGTTGGCGTAATTCTGGCCAACCTGGCCTTTATTATTATCAGCGCTACATTCTCTGAAGAATTTTTCATGAGCTGGGGTTGGCGCATTCCATTCCTGGCCAGCGTGTTACTGATAGGCATCAGTATGTATGTGCAGCTGAATATCGAAGACACCGATGCCTTCAAGGAACTGGAAGAGATCAAGCAACAACGCCTGGCTGAAACATCGGGCACCCATGAACCTGTACACCGCTCGCCGGTGCTGGAAGCCATAATCAAGTATCCGAAGCGAATCGCCCTGGCGGCAGGCGCATTTTTATCGGTACAGGTTGCCTTCTATATTTTGATCGGTTTTATCCTGGCCTATGGAAGCGATCCTGGTGGAGCCAATATGACACGGGATAGTATGTTGGCGGCGGTACTCATTGCCTCTACACTGCAAATTCCAACTCAATTCTGGGCATCTGCCTATTCCGATCGCCATGGCAGGCGCGGCATCTTCATGTTGGGTGCCATTCTTACGGGCATCTGGGCCTTCGCCCTGTTCCCGCTGGTGGATACCGGAAACTTCTGGCTTATCACATTGGGCATCACTGGTGGTCTGGTATTTCTGGGTCTCATGTACGGGCCACAGGCAGCATTTTTCACAGAATTGTTCAGTACTGAAGTTAGATATTCCGGAGCTTCTCTCGGCTACCAGGTAGGTGCGATACTGGGTGGCGCCTTTGCTCCTACCATTGCAACGATTCTCTGGACCGAGTACGCCGTAGTCTGGGTGTCGGTGTATATCGCTGTTGCCTCTGTGTTATCTCTGTTGTCGGTATTTATGCTGACCGAAACTTATCAGACCAGTTTGCAGGCAACCGACTAGGTTTTCACAGCCAACAAAGGAAGAGGTAGACGACTTGGGTATAAAAGACTGTTACAACACGTCAGATTTTCGGAAGGCAGCTAAAAAGAGACTTCCGGCACCTTTGTTTCACTATATCGACGGTGGGGCGGATGATGAGGTTACACTCAGGCGTAATATAGAAGCCTTCGATAATTGCCGCCTGATCCCCAATGCCCTGGCTGATCTAACCGGAATGGAGCTCGGTGTGAACGTGCTGGGACAGGATATCGACTGGCCGGTGTTCTGTTCACCCACCGCCATGAGCCGTCTGTTTCACCATGAAGGCGAGCATGCCGTAGCGCGTGCCGCCCACAATCTTAAGACCATGTACAGCTTGTCTTCGCTTTCAACCACCAGTATCGAGGAAGTCGGCGCCAGCACACCTGGCCCGAAGTGTTTTCAGCTCTATATTCACAAGGATCGGGGGCTCAGTTGGGATTTTATTGACCGCTGTAAAGAGGCCAACTATTCAGCCATCTGCCTGACCGTGGATACGCTGGTGGCGGGAAATCGAGAGAAGGATCTCTACACCGGGATGACTATTCCGCCGAAGTTTACCCTCAAGAGCCTGATCAGCTTTGCGACCCATCCCAGTTGGAGTTTGAATTATCTGTTGCGCAGAAAATTCGAACTGGCAAACGTGGCGGGCAAGATAGACGAAGGCACAGGCGAGTTGAGTTCCATCATCGAATATATAAATAACCAGTTTGATCGATCTCTTACCTGGAAGGATGCCGAGCAGGCGATTGAGCGCTGGGGAGGTCCTTTTGCTATTAAGGGTGTGATGTCGGTGGAAGACGCCAGACGGGCCGTGGACGTTGGAGCCAGTGCGGTGATGATCTCCAATCATGGGGGTCGCCAGCTGGACGGCTCGACCGCACCATTCGATCAACTCGGCCCCATCATCGACGCAGTAGGCGACGAAATCGAAGTCATCGTGGACGGTGGTGTGCGTCGTGGTACCCATGTTCTCAAGGCGCTGGCTATGGGGGCCAAGGCTTGTATGGTCGGGCGGGGTTACCTGTACGCACTAGCCGCCGGTGGGCAGCCAGCTGTCGAGCGGGCACTAATCCGGCTACGGGAAGAAATCGAAAGAGATATGATTCTGATGGGATGCCGGTCGATCGAGGAACTGGATCGCTCCAAACTGCATTTCGATTGAGGGCTTACTTTCTAACCCAGTCTCCGCTGGCATTTTGTAAAAAGTGGCCGGACTGAGTCGCTTCGATAGCGCGCTCGTAGGCGACTGCAGCGACCTGCTCAACGGAAATGCCATTTTGCTGGGCAATCTGCTGATAGCGTTGCCTGCGTTGAGAATTGACATCACGCAACAGCGCTACCACGTCTGAAGCTGCGTTATTGACTACTAATCCCACGTAGCCGTCGCGCTGTTCACCCACCAATCCCTCAGCTTTGGCTTCCTGCAGCGTAACCGCATGGGCGGCGGGAATCAGCAGCAGTAGCAGAAACAGGGTAGCGGTGCTGTGAACTAATTTCTTCATGGTCAGATCCCTCTCCCAAGCCTTAGAACAAGCCACTGTCTAATGTAAAGATATCGTCCAGCTCTTCTTCGACCTGCACGCGAATCTCGTGCTCGATTCGCACATTGAGATTAATCGTAATGGGTTCGTTGGGCATAGCCACCTGTACGGTGGGTGTGCAGCTTGAAAGAATTAATCCGCCGAGAGACAGTGCGTATAACGATAGAGTTTCCTTCATATGGATCAATCTCAGTCTTCGCCAATGCCTTACAGCTTACCCTAATTAGCTGAATCTTTCCTGAATACAATTCTTTAGACTGTTCTGAAGTGGCAAAATTCTCCCCAGTGAGACAGCAACGCGGAATCGTCATCGTCCCCTATCCCAAATTCAATGCGCTTCATTGCCGGGAGAGCTCTGCATGGGATTATCAACGGCTTAATGACTGCTCCAGTGCATCGGTAATCACCCGGCTTGCCTGCAGGCTTCTCAGCAGGGAGGGGATGTTGTCCGATATGTTGACATTCAGGTTAATCGGCTGCCCGCCATTCAGGTCCGGATTAATGCCCTGCAACCGCACTGCCATGGTGAGGTCGCCATTGTCATCGTAATAAACGACCGTATCCATTGTGCGGTATTGGTAATTCGACAGAGCATCATTAACCAGCTGTACGCTGGGATTGCTGCTGGGCACTGGGTTGGCAGGGGTGTAGCGAATCGTGCCACCGGGATTCAGGGCGGCAACCAGGCCCTGTTCGATTATCAATTTTCCACCCTGTAAACTGATTGGCAGGTACCCGCTAATCGCTCCATCCATGTACAGCTCTGGATACTCCACCAGTTCGACAATTGTGTTCAAATCCATATCGCTGAGCACCACCGCCAGGTCGTTGGTGTCTCTCAGCCCGCTGTAGTTGAATTGAGGAATCGAGATCGATCCTCCCAGCACTTCACTGGTCAGCTCATGAAAGCGTATTTCCTGATTGGCGCTGTTGAATCCGTAGCGCCAGGTCACATTACGAACCGGCAGGCCCACATCGATGGTAGCCAGACTGGCGAGCAGCTCATCTGAGGAGCGAATCGACAAGGGTGGCACAACTTCTGCGGACACTTCGGTTTGCAGGTCGACGAAGAATGTGTCATCGATAAAACCGCTGATGTTGTCCAGCGCGAGATTGAGTGGTCCTGCAAACTGCCAGGCACTAGTGTCGTCCTGATCCCAGCGAATTTCTGTACGCCCCGCCACGCTGCCACCCAGGATATCACCCGTGAGCAGTGATTGTTCTACCAGGCCGGATAGCGGCGTCAGCTCACTGAAGGTATAGGCCGGCAGCTCAATCTTGGCTCGACCACTATTATCAAGCAGATGATGATTGAAGCTACCATTGAGTGAAAGCTGATTATTCAGGGTCAGTTCTGCAGCTCCTGCCAGCTGGTCTTCGAAAAAATTGAGCAGACCCGATACCATTGGATTTCTGGGTTTCAGGCTGCCTACATCGATCTGCATTGCGTTACTGCTGAAGCTCATCTGTGCACGGTTTACATCAGCCAGTATGATGCTGAGGTTTTCTAGAGACAGATCCAGGCTGCCCTGCAGTTCGTTGCTGCTGACATTGGGTGCCAGCAGCGCCAGATTCGCGGCTGACAGAATTGCGTACTGATCCGTATATTCCAGGCTAGTTCTGCCTTCCAGTGTTACACCGTCTGCACTAAATGAGCTACTTCGCAGGGTGTTAGCTTGCGCATTCAGGATAGCTTGACCGAAACATTGCGAGGGGCTGTCACAATTAAGCGTCACATCGTTGAGCTGAATATCCAATTCGGTAATCAGGTTTTCACTGCGTAGATCTATTCTCGAAAACAGTTGGGGCGACGAGATCTCGAAAACCGGGTTGAGTTCATTCTGCTTGCCCTGCATGGAGATTGGCAGTGCGGTTTGCACCGTTGCCAGTCCCGTATCCATCAGTAGGGACCATTGCACTTCATGGGCTGGATTGTCGACGCTGAGATCGACACCACGTAGCGACAGATTGCCAAGCGGTTCCTCGAGGGATACGGCTGCATTGAGAGTAAGCGCATCGCTGGTGAATTCTACAAGATTCATGGGCTCAATCGGAAGGCTGGTGGCCGAAAGTGACTCGAGAGAGATTGTCGAGTCAACGATTAACTCCAAGGACTGTTCCTCGAACGCAGCATTTACATCAACTCGCAGCAATGCATTCGTCACATCCTGATCATCACTGTGTAGAGCGACATGACCGGAAAGCCTGCCGGGGCCATCCCGTCGGATTTCGAACTGTAGCGAAGTCTCTGGCAAGCGCGCGAGACTGGCGTTACCGCGCACCTCCATGGGTTGAGTCTGCAAATTCATCTGCAGCATGGCGCGATCACCGCCAATCAGTAGAGCAACTTCGTCCAGCTGTATGCTGTCCACACCCACGCTGTCAATTGCCTGTAGCACAGCGTTTATTGTGGGAGGGGCATCCTCAGACACCGACTGTTGGTTAGTTTCCAGCATTGCGATTTCGAGCACTGGAATGCTTACAGACTGGATTTCGCGCTGTGATAATTCCTCAATGGTAAATGTGGCGCTCAAATCCCTTGCAGTTAACTGCATGCTGGAATTGCTGATGACCAGTTGTTCTAAATGCGCACTTTCCCAGCCAATTTCCAATCCAGCCATTGCCTCCAGCCGCACACCAGCTTCGTTGAGATAGAAAGTTACCAGCGGGGAAATAATCAGCAGGGGCCATACCAGAAGTACTAATAAAGCAAGAGCCAGGATAAACAAACTAACGAGTACAAGTTTTACTGGACGCGGCATAGGAGAAAGTGTATTCCCTAAGAATTGATACTTGTTCAGAAAATCTCTAGTTTGGGCTTGGTAAGCCGGAATCCTTTAAGGTCTTCAAATTTACTGTCTCGAAGGCCGTGTTCTCCTTCATAACCACATAGGAGTTGATATTTACCTGGTTACTGCTGGAGCTGACCAACTGCTCATTTATCTCCAGGTAACGATTCATGTCTGCACAGATGATGCGGACAAAGAAATCAGACTCACCACTCACGGTATAGCATTCGACGACTTCCGGTATGGATTTCACCGATTCTCGAAAGCCTTGAACTCATTCTGTATATGGTTCTTCAGAGAGACTGTGTCGATACACATAATGTGCCGGGCAATGTGAGACAGGTCGATTCGGGCATGGTAGGAGCGAATAACCTGCTCATTTTCCAGGCGTCTGACCCGCTGCAGACAGGAACTCGGTGACAGGCAGACTTTCTCGGCCAGGTGCTGGTTGGTGATGCGCCCGTTGCGCTGTAAGGTTTCGAGGATTTTCAGGTCAATCTTGTCGATCTTCAGATTCGTCATATGCTGCTATTCTAATTTGAGAGTGCCCTGTTTTTGAATAATTCGCAGTATATCCGAATTTTATTCGGAATCACTGTCAAATAAAAACAGCTCATTTATCAAATAGAAAGAGATAAATAGCTCCTTCCGTGTCGTTCTTGGTACGCTATGGTACTAAATATTATTCGCTGGAGGTGATGGTGAAGTCGTCAGGCAGTATTACAGCAGGGAAGGATTCGAAGACCGGCAGTGCCAGAGATGCACTGTGGCCCAATTACAGCCCCCCTCAAGATCTGGTTATCACCCACGGTCTGGGCAGCGAACTGTTTACCGCCGCGGGAGACGCTTACCTGGATTTTCTGTCCGGTATCGCCGTTACCAGTTTCGGTCACGCCCATCCGCATCTAGTCGCGGCGTTAAACGAACAGTCAGGCAAGGTCTGGCACCTGTCCAACGTTTTTCGGATTCCAGCAGCGGAACGATTGGCCGGGCGACTTTCCGAGCACAGCTTCGCCGACCGGGTGTTCTTTGCCAATTCAGGTACCGAGGCTGTAGAGGCTGGTATCAAGGCTATTCGGGGTTACCAGCTGGCCAGTGGTAATGCCGATCGTTACCGTATTATCGGTTTCAGCGGCAGCTTTCACGGTCGCACGCTGGCGGCATTAGCGGCCGCGGGCAATGAATCTCATATGCGGGGCTTCATTCCCATGGACTACGGATTTGATCAGGTGGAATGGGAAAACCTGCCGCAACTGAAGCAGGCTATCGGTGCCAACACGGCGGGTATCATATTGGAACCGGTGCAGGGAGAAGGTGGCATTCGCCCGATCAGTGCCGAATTCATGCAGCAGGTGAAAGGGCTGTGTGAGGAGCACGGCCTGGTGCTGATGATGGATGAGGTGCAATGTGGCGTTGGTCGTAGCGGAAAACTGTTCGCCCATCAGCACTACGGTATTACGCCGGACGTGATGGCGCTGGCCAAGGGCTTGGGAGGTGGTTTTCCGGTGGGCGCCTGTCTCACCACCGAAGCGATTGGTGAGACCATGGTGGTGGGTACCCACGGCAGTACCTTCGGCGGTAATCCGCTGGCGATGGCAGTGGGGAATGCAGTAATGGATTTGTTGCTGGAGCCAGGTCAGTTGGATGAAGTAACGGCTAAGAGCGACTACCTGATGGATCATCTGCAGAAACTGGTGGCGCAATTTCCCAAGCTTATCGTGTCCATACATGGTCTGGGATTGATGATCGGGATTAAATGCGTAGTGCCCTGTGGCGACATGCTGAATAAATTGCGCAGCAAGAAACTGCTAGTGGGTAAATCTGGTGCCAACATGATCAGGTTGTTGCCGCCGCTGAACATCTCCTATGAACATCTGGATCAAGCGCTACAGATCATCGAGGAGGCATTGCTGGAATTTCAGGACGCCTGATTCCGCACTGCTCCAGCTGGATCGGCTTACAACTCTCCTCAAGCTCGATTCGGTATACGAGTTCCAGCGACTTTAGTCCTGCGCAATTAGCGCTGCTCCAGTTGGCTGGCTTCCATCATGATGTGAAAAATAACATTCTGCTCCATCACGCCGCGAACCAGGTCTGCCCCGGGCCCGACTGCATAGATGGCAACGTCTTCACCGGCGTGGGTTTCCTGTCTTAAGGGAACCACGGTTTCGGAGTGAAAGCCTTCGTGAGTGGTGTCAATATCGGTCAGATCGCTGCGGCCCGCGGTGTTCACGTCAGTGCGGTGAATCGAGTCGGCAGTGTTGGTGCCTGGTAAAAAGTGGAATCCCTCGCCATTTTGATAGCCGAGCGTAGTATAGGGCATCCCATCTCTGGCCAGGGCTGATGCGTTCTCAGACTCTCCTGAGCTGTCAACATTTACGACTTTTCCGAGGATGGGATTACCCCGTATCGGATATCCGGCGATAGTGAACACATGACTGTGATCGGCGGTGACGATGATCAGAGTCTCCTCCAGGTCTACCATTTCATACGCAGTCTTCACGGCCCGCGCCAATTCGATGGTGTCCAGCAACGCGCGTTGTGGATTAACGGCGTGATGCGCATGGTCGATGCGACCTGCCTCAACGTTAAGATAGAAACCCTTGTCATTCTTATCGAGCAGCCGTATCGCCTTCGCCGTCATTTCACTCAGGCTTGGCTCGCCACCCTGATCAGAATCTATGTCCAGGGAATAGGCCATATGTGAGGGGTCGAACAGACCTAGCAGGTGATCGGTGCGGGCAGGGTCGATGGCTTCGAACTGCTGCTTGTTCCAGACATAGTCGGCATTGCTGTGGTTTTCCAGCCATTCAGTGGTGAGATCTCGGCCATCCAGTCGTTCACCGGGATTGCCAGTCTCGGGATCGGCATTGGGTCGAGCCGGCAGAAAGCTCTGTCGACCGCCACCCAGCGCAACTTCAAGACCGTCGGAACCAGGATTGTTCACACTGAACTCGATCAATTGCCTTGCGATGTCGGCACAGTCCCCCGGATTGGAGAAGCGCGGACCGTCCTGATCGTCTTCGAATTCGCGCTCCATAATATGCGCATAGTTTGACGCCGGTGTGGCGTGAGTGAGGCGCGCGGTAGTGACAACACCGGTTGCCATGCCATGTTGCTCGGCGCTCTCAAGAATCGTCTGCAGATGGTTGCCCGACTGGGAGTCACAATTACCGCGCACCACATATTCATTCACGGCGATCAGTCCCATATCAGTCTTCACACCAGTGGTCATGGCAGTCATGGTGCCGGCGGAGTCAGGCACCTGCCGGTCACTGTTGTAAGTCTTGGAAAGGGCGACGTTGGGGAATTCTTCGAAGAACAGTTCGTTCTCTTCGCCCGGTTCTCCTCTGAGTTGACCCTCCAGAATGCGCGCCGCCGTCACGGTGGACACGCCCATGCCATCGCCGATGAACAGGATGATATTCTTGGCAATCGGTATGTCGGCCTGTGCATAACGGTAGGATTTGTTGCGTGCTACTACCGCCTGACCTGCATCGAACCAGGACTGTGGCGATTCCTGTGGAATGCCTTCTGTTGCCGATAGACTCAGCGTTAGAAGCAATGGCATGAATGTAATGTGCTTGAACGAAATCATATTACTCACCCGATGGCTAACAGAACCCCTGCTATGTTACAGGAATTAGACTCCCGGATACGATAAATCACGGTAAGTGACGGTAGGCCCTGTCGGGCTATACAATGCGAAACTCAAGCGAACCAGCACACTCAACCGAGAACTACCCTATGAGCATTGAGATAAGCTTCTGCAAAGTCTGAAACTATCAACCTGAGGCCGACCGTGTGTCGGCCGAGATAAAAGAGCAAACCGGGATCGATGCGGTGTTGATACCGGGTGGTGGCGGCATCTTCGATATTAAGCAGGACGGCGTGCTGGTATTTTCCAAGCACAAGCTGGCACATTTTCCTGAATCAGGGGAAATAGCCAGATTGTTGGCGGACTAGGCCCTTCTGCTAGTTCTCGGTCAGGCTTCGATAACTGATTCTCACTTTCAAACACGACAAGATCCATTTTCCATTCCAGGCCCGAGCTGTGATTCCCATTACTTATAACTGGAGTCCGGGGCTGTTTAGCGCTTCCTATTCCACAGGAAACTGATAGTCCTCAAACGTCTTACGTAGGCCAAGTTTGTTGATTTTCCCTGTTGCTGTGTGAGGTAGCTCTCCAATAAAAACGACATCATCCGGCATGGCCATTTTATGTAGCTTGTCGTTTAGAAATTCCAGCACATCTTCTCTTGATAAGGATTTTCCTGCCTGTAAAACAACAATCAGCAATGGCCTTTCTGTCCATTTAGGGTGATATCGACCAATTACCGCCGCTTCTGCGATATCGGCATGGTTAACCGCTGCATTTTCAATCTCGATAGAGCTAATCCATTCGCCACCCGACTTAATGACGTCCTTGGTACGATCTGTAATTTGCAGGTAGCCATCAGGCGTTATAGACGCGACGTCACCGGTTTGTAACCAGCCTTTTTCGTCAACAGGGCAGCCTTCTGCTCCTGGCACATCAGACAATCCATAGTAACCTTTGGCCACCCAGGGGCCTCTTACTTTTAGCGCACCAAAAGCTACACCATCCCATGGCAGTTCCTCATTGTTCTCATCGACGATGCACATTTCAATGCCAAAAACTCCGCGCCCTTGCAGACACTGTAAATCTGTAACCTCTTCGGTAGTGAGATCTTCCATGCCTTTCTTCAATCCGAAGATAGTGCCGAGCGGGCTTGTTTCAGTCATGCCCCAGCCTTGCACAACGGTGCAGTTGTGTTGTTCTCTGAATCGTTCAACAATGCTTCTCGGACACGCAGCGCCACCAACATTTGCTCGCTCAAGACTAGGCACAGACTTTTGATTGGCCTCGAGATAGTCGAGCAACGCCAACCAAATGGTAGGCACGCCGGAGCTAACCGTCACCTCTTCGGAGGTGATCAAGTCGTGCAAGGTTTCACCATCAGCCATTTTCGGTCCTGGCAACACTAACTTGGTTCCCACCATTAACGCCGCATAAGGCGCACCCCAGGCGTTGACATGAAACATTGGCACTACGGGTAAACTGGTTTGCATATTCGATGCACCGGTAACATCAGGGAGCGCCCCCGCCAGAGCGTGAAGAACTGTCGACCGGTGACTATAAACCACACCCTTGGGGTTTCCAGTGGTCCCGGAGGTATAGCACATGCCGCTGGCCGTGTTTTCATCAAACTCTGGCCATTCATAATCATCAGACTGTGCCTCGAGTAATTCTTCATAGCACAACACATTAGGCAAGCTCGAGTCAGGCATATGTGCCCTGTCCGATAGAACCACAACTGTTTCGACTTTTGCCAAATGCTCTTTCAGTGCCTCCAACAAGGGCATTACCAGGATATCAACGAAGAGAATCTTGTTTTCTGCATGATTAATAATGTATGCCACTTGTTCGGGGAAAAGCCTGGGATTGATGGTATGGCACACCATGCCGCTTCCTGAGACAGCGTAATAGAGTTCCATATGACGATAGTCATTCCAAGCAAGAGTACCGATTCTGTCACCTAACTTAGCCCCTAGTGATTCCAGTACATTCACGAGTAGCCGACACCGCTTGCCAAAGGTCTTGTAATTCTGCCGGTGCCGGGGGTTATCAACGGTCACCGACACCATTTCTACGTCCGGAAAATTTCTCTCAGCATGTTTCAGTATCGACGAAATCATGAGCTGGCTGTTCATCATTAGAGCTTGCATTACAATTCCTTCCAGTTTTGGGCGGGCTCGCCCTTTTTTAGGCTATTTTTGCGGAATTAGAGCGACGATGAAAGGGGTATGGAGTAAAAATTCGGTATTTTGGAGTAATGTTGCTCAGGGGCAGCGCTGAGAAATGGCCGGTTTTTGCTCCTGCAAGAAACGAGCTTTCGCTCGAGCTGCGGTGCACGGCGCATGGTGGATAGTGCGACCCTGAGCGATGGTCCACCTCGATCTGGTGTGCTGCAATGCCGTAAGGAGAAGGGCGCCCGGGCTGCTTCATAGTCGCCTCCTTGGCACCACCCCGGCCCATACGAAGTCGTCGCAAGGTTGGCGAAAGCGGCATGGGAGAGGTGTATGGCACAGTACGACCAAGACATCCAAGTTTGAAGGAGTCCCAATGCGTCTGATATATGCGGTCGTGGTGCAGAGCGCAGCGATGGTGTCCAGTTCTCCGTATAGTGCAGAAATGGTGTCAGGGGCGGAATAGAATGTATATTAAAATCAATAACTTAGAGGAAATAATAGTATTTACCTGCCATCTTACCTACCATAAAATGATTTCAGATTTACTTTTACCACACCCCCCTGTTTTCTAGTAACCGCCCAGTCAGCACACCCACCCCCTGGGCACCACCCACTTGTCCAAGCAGGTTCCATCTCGGACTATTACATATTATATTGGACGAACGGTTAATTAATTCTGAGGTGTTTCCTGACACTAAACAGAGTATCTTCTGGGTATGAATATAAACAAACTAACCAAATTCCTCAGCCCTATCTGTAGCTTTCGTCGCGATGAAAGCTTTATAAAAAAACTACTAACAACATTCAAGTAGCCAGGAAGCTAATAATGAAGAAAACCCGATTCTTGCCATTCATACTGTTGCTGTTAAGCACTGGAACGCTCAATGCACAGTCAGCGGAAACTGGATTTCTCAACAGAAGCATCTCTCTGGATGGTGTGGAATATCGATATCAAGTGTATGTTCCATACAATTACACTGCAGCTGAAGAGTGGCCCGTTACACTTTTTCTGCATGGTGCGGGAGAGCGGGGTTCAGATGGTCTGAAACAGACTCAAGTTGGGCTGGGTAGGGCGATTCGGCTTAACCCGGAACGGTGGCAGACTCTCGCGGTTTTCCCGCAAGTGCCTGCGGGTGAATCCTGGCAGGGAGTGGCTGGAGATGTTGCTATGGCAGCGCTGGATGTCACCATTGCAGAGTTTTCGGTAGATGCCGAACGGCTGTACCTAACCGGCCTCTCACTTGGTGGTAATGGGACCTGGTACCTAGGCTACCATCACACAGAGCGATTTGCGGCTATGGTTGCAGTTTGTGGATTCGTGGATCTTGGGGACCGATTTCCTGGATTCTTGCCAGAGGCTGAAAACAGTTTTGCTGCCCTGGCAGAAGACCTGTCCGATACCCCTGTGTGGATTGTGCATGGCGATGCGGATGTTGTCGTTCCTGTGGAGCAATCTCGTAAAATGGCTGCCGCACTAGAAGCGGTTGGTACGGACATTCACTACACCGAACTGCCAGGGGTCAATCACAATTCATGGGACGCTACTTACGCAAACTCTGATCTCATAAGCTGGCTATTTGACCAGAAGCTCTAGTGAGAATTTAAAAATTGAATATAAAGGCCTGAGACACCTCCGACAGAGTATCTCTTCGCTCTAGGCTCAACCAGATGTAAGCCATGATTTTGAACCGCGACACCGTCTAAAACTGAGTCGGGGATAATCTGACTGAAGATGTGCCCACCCCTTTTTGGTGAATAGAAGGGTGGGCATGGCAGCTTCCATCTGAAGTCTAATCTGCTGGACGCACTTCCCAAAATTTGAGATCAACTTTCTTAGTCAGGATGTCTACATCCAAAATCACGAAGTTTACAGCACCGTTACTGCAAGCGTCTGCAAAGTAGACATGCGTGTTCGATTGATCCCTTCTGAAGGTTCCCATATGTGGAGTACTGATCCGTGTACCGTCCTCTAGAAAGGTGCGACCTTCCCCTACAAGTTTACCTCGAGTGCGATCTTGCGCGTTGGGAAAGTATTCATGAGTGAGGAATGGTGAACCGTACCCTTCAACCTTTCCTTCGAAATCAAAAGAGGTAGACTCTTCATTGATTGTCATCCTAGTAATTTTGAGTTTTCCGCGACCGTCTGGGTTTGAAAGATCCATTAATTAACTCCTAATAAGAAATGTGATTAAAACAACTACACTTATTCTACGGTGGTGTTGTTACAGTTTTGCAATGATATGAGTTAAAAGTTTCTATTTACTCATGAGTAAAGCATACCGCAGATGATAGCGTTTCGTCGTTAAAACACGATGACGGTTCGAGCTTACTTCCTACTTGGTGGTGGAGCAGGGCTATGGGGAGCGATTGGAACTAACCGTTAGCTCGGGCCAGTTTGCCGCGTATGCCCTGAGTATCCCTGAGTACCCCAGCGTATAGTTAAAAAAATACACCATGTATTTCAAGGGTTTGCACATACTCAGGGATACCCATAGAGCACCAAAAAATGGCAGTTCCGGGTTTTCATCCCGGCAACAGGGTGTTGAATTGCATTGAAAATTGACCCAGGATTTGCAGTAATAGCTGACCCGGCTAGATCGAGTAGATTCAGGGTTCTCAGGCGTTATTCATGGGTCAAAATTCGATGCAAATATACGCGGATAATGGATCAATTTTGCGTGCAATTTAACAAGTGTGGTTCTACTGTTGCCAGTTTCCTGCGCAATTCAATCAATCATCGGTAGGTTTTGCTGGAGTGAGGGTTTTAGAGTGCTTGATCCGCATGGATAAGCGCTTCATTGGTAAACGCCTGTTGAGAGAAACTGGATCTCGGAACAGTTAGAGGCAGAGTGAACAAAGTGAAAAGAGTGAAATGAGAGGCAAATATTGATCAAGCACGATTCAATCAGAGCCAGCTTAATCCTCGTCGTCTCCGTTATCGCTAGAATTCGAGTTAGCCGCGGGGCCAAGTAGTCTGAGGTAGGCCAGACAATCTTCTAGCTCCTTTTCGCTCATGATACCAGCCCAGGGAGGCATGATTTTCAGACCGCTAACGATGGATTCCATTAATTCTGCATCCGTCTTCTCCAATCGTTCCCCTCTTGAGAAGTGCGGTGTTCCGGGTAGGAGGGCGGTACCGTCATCACCATGACAGGCCGCGCAGTTGGATTCGTATAGCTCTTTCCCGAAATCGTCAGCGTATGCCGATCCCGCGCCCATAACAAGCAGCGTGAAGCCACACACAAGAACTTTGATCCTGATCATTTTCCTACTTATCGAGTACAAGCCTTCGATTCACTTAACGTCCTGTTGGTAGATTCACTTAACGTCCTGTTGGTAGATTCACTTAACGTCCTGTTGGTAAATGTCATCTGAAAAAAAATCCTTTTTATAAGGACTCGCACCAATCTTTCGTATCTTGCCCACACCAAGCCTAAAACGGGTGTTACCACTCATAGGGTCGGTAACAGATAGCATAAAAAAGCGAAAAAGTTGATGCCTTTATATGCCACGTGTTTTTCCACACGTACATATTAAAGGAGGTTTCCTTTAGAAATCATTGATCTCGGTCAACCCTAAACTAATCATCCTCCAGCAGCGGCATAATTGATTTGGCCACCTTATGATTGGTGATATTTTCATCCTCACAAAACACGTGACAAAATGACGGAAACCAGGCTGTAATAGTCAAGTATTATTGGCCAAGGTTATATAGTCATTCCAATAGTATTTCCCAGCTCTATTTGGAGGCAATCCTTCATTGTGAGCATGTGCTGTATTGACTGTAATACCCCACAAACTAATCAGTGATAGCCTGCTTGGCCTCTCTATTCGAGGGCTGACCCACCTCGGGAATCCATACTGATTTCAAGCTTCTAAAGAATCGCTCCATTGGGCTATTGTTCCGGCAATTACGGCGACGGCTCATACTCTGAACCATTTGATAACGCCATAGCCGTTGCCTGAAGGCTAGACTTGTATATTGGAATTCTTGGTCAGAGTGGAGCATCACACCCTTGGATTGTACCCCGTCACTAAGCGATTGAAGCTTGGGGGCATCTGGTTGTCGAAGCGCGAGTAGACAAATTGAAATGGCGATGGGTCAGGCTCAAGTCATCAGCTAGGATTGTAAAGCGTCGAATCGATATTCGATCTGCAGTTATCCAGGCACCAGCTGGCGCGTTTTCCTGAACCCGGGGAAATAGCCGAATTGCTGGTGGACTAGTCCTTTCTTCTAGCCCTCAATCAGATGATGCCTGGCGTCCACCGGTCGCATCAGTGCATTGCTCACCAGCGCAATTGCCAACAACGCGGCCATCAGTATCATCGTAGAGTTATAGATGCCGCTGGTTGGGTCGGTAGTGCCCGCCGGAGCAATCTCCATCAACCGCGAAATAGTCACCGAGTTTTGTGCCACCAGCACCTCCAGCTGATCGACAGCGGCACCGAATTGCGCCTGGAAGACAGCCGGATCGATGGTCGTCATCAGCTCGTTGATGGCATTATTGATGGAATTTTCCCGCAGCGATGTGATGGCCAACGGACCCAGCACTCCAGCTGTGCTCCAGGCGGTCAACAGTCGACCATGGATGCCACCGACATACTTGGTGCCGAAAATATCGGCAAGGTAGGCAGGGATAGTGGCGAATCCACCTCCATACATGGTGAAGATAATCATGGTGGCGGCGTAGAAATACACCAGCCACACCACGGCAGGATTGATGCTTACCTGTGCCGCCGTGAAGGGAATGGACAGGTACAGCACGATGCCCAGCACGAAGAACACCCAGTAAGTATTGCGCCGGCCGATATAGTCCGAGGCACTGGCCCAGATGAATCGGCCGACCATATTAAAGGCGCTGATCATAACCACATAGGTGGCCGCGAAAGCGGTATCCACGACCTGCGGCAGGGTGCTGCCGAATATTTCCGTGATCATGGTGCGGGCCACGCCCAGTACACCGATGCCGGCTGTCACGTTCAGGCACAGCACGATCCACAATTGATAGAACTGGGGCGTCTTGAGGGCCTCATCGATATCTACATTGTAATGGGAGATCATGGCGCCACGGTCCGCCTCATCGGGCTCTTCCCAGCCTTCGGGTTGCCATCCTTCAGTGGGTATTCGGTAGGAGAAGGCAGCGATCAGCATCACTATCAGATAGATCACGCCAATCACCAGGAAAGTCTCGGCCACACCGGCGGCACCGGAATCGACCAGGTAGACGCCTTCCGGGCCTGGAATCGTCATGTCCCGTACTTCGGCGGCGCCCACAACCACTACTTCCTGCAACGCGCCGCCGATCTCTGCGAAGCGGCGACCCGCCTCGGTGATCAGGTTTACATCGGCCACTGTGCCAAGATATTCCGGCGCCTGGTAAAACAGGCGGATGAAGTACTGCTTCATCGGCGTACCGATCATGGCGCCACCGCCAAAACCCATGATGGCCATGCCGGCGGCCATGCCGCGCCGGTCCGGGAACCAGCGTATCAGCGTACTGACCGGCGATACATAACCGAGCCCGAGCCCGCAGCCGCCAATCACACCATAGCCCAGATACAACAACCACAGCTGATGGCTTAGAATGCCCGCCGCGCCGACGATATAACCGCCACCCCAGCAACAGGCCGCCACCACACCAACCTTGCGAGGGCCGACATGCTCCAGCCATTTACCAGCGAAAGCGGCGGCCAGGCCCAGGAACACGATCGCCACGGTAAATACCCAGACGACTTCGCTGAGGCTCCAGTCATCACCGGCGCTGGTGACAACGCCAAACACGCGGGTTAGGGAAGGATTGTAGATGCTCCAGGCATACACCGATCCGATACACAGGTGGATGGCAACAGAGGCCAGGGGGACACGCCAGCGATTGTAATCGGCGGGCGCAATGATTCTCTCTTTGGACAGTAATCCAGCCATAAGCTCGAATCCTCTATTGCCTTCCCTGTGGTCATGGCAGATCAGCTGAACTGGGTGGGGAACAGGCTATGTTGTTATTTGTTCGTAAAACTAGCCTATTCGTTATGATCTGTAAAATAGAACAATTGGAGGATTAGTGTTCTGACCTCCTGGTCTGACATAGTGGAAACAATAAGTAATCGCTGGCAAAGTCTGTCTACTGCATACTTATAGAGACCCAGGAGAATAATAATGAACGAGTCCTATTCCCGCGCACAGAAAATCCTGCACTGGTTATTGGCTGTGCTGGTCCTGTTCTGGCTATTTGTCAGTGGAGCGGTGGTCGAGTCCAGTGAGGGAGAGGCGAAGGGCTTTATCCTGATGTTTCACTCAGGTGGGGCAATCGTGATTCTGGCATTGATGATGTATCGCTATAGCCTGCGTCGTAAGCATCCGGTCGCATCTCTGCCTGACCTGAAGTCATGGGAGAAGACCTGGAGCCGGACCAATCATGTGGCTTTCTATATACTGGTCGGCGTAATGGTTGGCAGCGGCATTCTGCAGGGCATCTTCTTTGAACAGGATGTGCGGGTATTCGGCCTGATCAATATCACCTCTGGTCACAATGAGTCCGTTTTAGCGGTGTTCCATATAATCCATGAAATTACTGCCACGCTTTTGAAGCTGCTTATCGCGGTCCATATACTGGCTGCGTTGAAACACCAATTCATCGATAAGAAGCCATTCCTGAAACGCATGGCCTGAGCTGTAAAGCATTACTAGTCCTGTGGACTCTCGGTCATCTGCTGGCAGTATTTTTCCATATTCTCCGGCAGGTCACTGGGACATTCACCGCAAAGTTGATTGCCAGGTACCGCGTATTCAATAAATTTTGGATGAGGTAGATTGAGTTCGGCCATGGTTTGCACGAACTCGTCCTCGGACGTATGCTGGTTAATGCGCGAATTGCGCGCTTTTTCTTGAGCAATGCTGGAAACGAAGCGCCTTTCATAGTCGTGTCCCGGATAGACCAGCGTGTCTTCCCCAAGCCTGTATAGCTTGTCGGATATACTGTGATAGAGCTGGATCGCGTCGCCATTCTGGAAATCCGGGCGGCCGCAGCCATCGATCAACAGGCAGTCGCCACTCAATAATCGATCATTAACCAGAAAACAGAAATGATCATCGGTATGGCCAGGCGTAAAGAGCGGTTGCAGTGATACCGATCCGAGTTGTACTGGAATCTCATCTTCGATACGTAAATCCACACAGGGCAAATTATCCACGGCAGGGAACGCGATTTTACTAGCCACTCTGTCGCGTAGGATTAACGCCGAGGTTATGTGGTCGGCGTGCACGTGGGTTTCAATAGTCATCGCTAGCGTTAGTCCCAGGCTGCTGAGTTTCTCAAGATCCCGTTCCACGGTGGGAACCACTGGATCGACCAGCACTGCCTGACCGCTGTCTTCGCAACCAATCAGGTAGGTGTAGGTGTTGGAAAGGGGTTCAAACAGTTGGTGAAAAATCATCTTAGCCGTCATCCCTTGCTTAAAAAGAAGAATGGGCAGTGATTTTAGCGTGAGGAGAACGGCGAAGACAGATCAAACCAGGACAATTTCGGATGAGCTTGACCTGGAACAATCTAGACTCGCGGGCTATTGGGGAGCCTGGTTCAGTGCTGCTGTCAATGCATTGGTATAAGTGGCCAGATCGAAATAGTCACGCCACATCTTGATCTTGCCATTTTCCATTTCATAAACCCCGACGCAGGGCAGGTTAACCGGGCTACCTGCAACCACGGTCTTGTCCAGGCGCTCGACTATCACCGTATTACCGTCGGCAACCAGGCTGATGATTTCCCAGTCGGTCGATTCCCAGGGCCTGCTGAAGCCAGCAATGAACTGCTGAATATTGTCGCGGCCGGTAGTGGCTCCTGAAGGGATGTTGTGGTACGTGCCGTCCTCTGTGAAATAGCTGGCCAGTTCTACTGGATCCAGATTCGACCAGGCGGCGATAAATTCACGAACTATCGATTCGTTCTGTGACATATTTGCAGCCTCCGATTGTGCACTCGATTGGGTGTTAAAGCCGAAGCCGATAATGAATATAAGCGTTAGCAGGTTAACTGATTTCTTCATAATGATTTTGACCTATCTCCGGAACAAGTAAGAAAATTTCACGAAAAACTGGTTGCCGTCTCGCCTTAAGTCGTTGGTTGTTACCAATTCCCGTTCGCCTTCCATCTCTACTATATCAAAATTGCTTTGATTTGAATTGTATCCGACATAAAACGCTGACCAGGGATTGGTTACATAACGCAACAGAACATCGAAATTTAGATTTTCTTCATTCTCGAGGCGAGTTAATGGACCGGCTTCGGTTTGCTCATACTGGGCAATAAAGCGAAGTGACAGCTCGCGGGTGAACTGGTAGTTCCAGTTGCTGCGAAGTATTTCGTTGGAGAACACCTTGCTGCCACCGCTACTGGTCTCCACTTCCGTGTAAAAGTAGGTGTTGGCGATACGCAATCTATCGATGGGTCGCCAGATCAGGTCAGCCGTCACTCGATTTGTATCTTCTACAGTCGGCAGGCTGCCAAAAGCAGGGACCAGGTTTAACGTCTTACCTGTCTGATAACTTGCTTTTAATTCTATGGATTCTAATGTGATGTCGTAAAAGCTCACCCGCCAATTGTCATAATTGTAACGAGTGTTTGATACAACGCCTGGAAAATCCTGTGGTCTCAGAATCTCTGTGTAGTCCGAATATTGAAATCCAAATCCAGTGGTATCAAAGTTTAGATCAAACTGCGGTGCCAGGGAATGGTAAATTCGTGTGCCTTTAGTATCGTTTAAGTAAAAGTCCATTACCGTCGTACTCCAACTATTGATGTTGAAGGCTTCGGGATAGAACGTGAGGGCTACACGGTTATGTATTCCCGTGGTATCGGAGCGTGAATAACGTCGTTGAAAGCCCAGCTCTGTGCGGAAGTCTGTGCTGGTATCAACAAAATGTGAGTGAGTATTGAGCGTTCGCCCAACTCGGTTAACTTGTATATTGCGCTGATAGCCCGTTGTCGATTCTCCATCGGCAAGCGGTTCGCTCTCAGTGCCAGTAAATTGCATTTCGGTAATCCAATTGTCATTCAACTTGAAGCGGCCATCGACGCTGGCAACCCGGTTATAGCCATCCCCAAGTTCGCGATCACTGACCAGGAAGCCAACTCTGGATTGATTAGAAATATCCCTGAAGCCTCGCAGAATACCGATATTGGCTTTCTCGCCGCGCAGCGGATCTCCAGCAGCCCTGTTCAGACCCGGTGCTTCATCGTTGATCATGATGGCGCCGAAACCATAGTTCCCGGAACGACCGGTAAACCGCAGTCCACCTTCCGGATCGACAATACGACGGGTAAACACCAGTGTAGAAGTGGTGGAGAAGAAATCGGCGTTTTCAATGAAGAACGGGCGTCGTTCTGGAAATTGTACTTCGAATCTCTCGTTTACCGTGACCTGAGGCTCGTCCGATTCTACCTGGCTGAAGTCAGGATTCAGGGTGAGATCCAGCACCATGGCATCGTTGAACACAAATTTTGCATCAAGCCCCACATCCCGCTCGGTAGTGGTATCGAAGCGGGGGCCTCCCACTGCGCCGCGGTCCAGAGCGTCGACATCCCGCGCAAACAGGAAGGGGATAATTTGGGAATTATTGCCCGGTGACACGTCGTGAATACCTCTTAGCATGGCAGTCTGGTTCAGGCGCCCTTCGATGTCGATCGAGTAGGCCGGCCAGTAGGACATTTCGCTGAGCCTGGGAATGTCGCGGGTGAACTGGATACGCCATAGCTGTTCTTCCGAGTCCGGAAACCGCAGGCTGCGCAGCGGAATAGCCATCCTCGCCATATAGCCCTGGCCGGTCAGCTCTCCCTCGCTATCCCATACGGCTTCCAGTGTGGTATCGAATCCTCCGCGGAATGAGGAGCCCTCGGTCCAGCGCGCATCCCACTGGATTCCCATGGCTGTAGTACGAAACGCGAAAGCAGTACGCTGATCGTTGAAAGTATCGATAGTGAGGCCGACGCTATCGTCACCTTCGATGTTTTCCCGGGAAGAGAGATTGGCGCGAATCAGATCCGGACTGGTGTCAAATGCCAGGTAGATTGCATAGAGGCGCTCCTGGTCATAACCGACGTAGACTTCAGTCCGCTGGGTGGCAGCATCGCCATCATCCGGCTGCCGCTGAATAAAGTTTTCCACCCTGATCATTGAACGGGCCAGCGCACTATTGGGCGTCATTCCGGCGAAATCAGCCAGCGTGGGCTCGCCGTCTATAAGGGGAATCGCCAGCCCTTCATCGGCCCCGAAAAGGGTGCTGGATAGCAGAGATACAGCCACCGTGCTGACCACGCACGGCAAAAACTTCGGTAATCTCATGAAATTCTCTCTGGGATAGCTTCGAGTAGAATATATCGGGTGTGAATAGTAGGGATTAGAAATCTAAGTGCAAGGAATTATTGCACTATTTACCTATTGCTTCAAAAAATGCATCCCTGCATTTTTTGAAGCGTCGCCCTAAAATCACTGGCGAAAAAGCGCGGTTTTCCTTGTTATTTCAGGGCTCGCATTTGCTGTGCAAATCCTTGCAAATAATAACTTAGTATTAGCTACCCTCAAAGATTGATGATAGAAGCGCACTGCCGCGCATCCCTGCGCTCACTCACAGTTCTTTTCAAACCCTGTGCCAGCAAGCGTTACCGTTTACTGAATATGACTACGATCGATGAAACCATCGGCGTTGGGCATCTCGACGGATTGCAGGGTCTCGCTATTCAATACCATGTCTTCCTCAATTATCCCGTTGAGAAACAGCACGTAAGCCGTGACCTGGTAAACCTCGGTATTGGATAAGGACTTCGGTGCATCGGCCGGCATCGCCCTGCGTACGTAATCAAAGATGGTACTGGCATAGGGCCAGAAGCTGCCCACCGTGCGCAGCGGATTTTCCTCCGAATGCATGTCGCCGCCGACGATAACCGTGTTGCCGGACGTCCCCTCACCATTGGAAGCATGGCAGGCTGCACAATTAGTATCGAAGACTGCCTTGCCCTGGCGGGCGGTGCCACTTCCTGAGGGAAATCCCGATCCATCGGGAGGCGCAACCAGGTCGAAGTTTTCCAACTGATCTTCGGTGACAGGCGTGCCAAGTCTCACAGTTTCCTGCGAGCTGGCCAGAAATGAACTCATTGCTATCGAGGCGAGTAGTAAAGCGGCAAGTATTTTCTTAAACATAGACATTACTCACCTCCCCTGAATCAGTCACCGCCCAACTCTGAATACAATGGTTGTGGTAAAAGCTGATGGTGCCTCTGTCGGCGATGATGGCATCCCGGGTGGGCTGGACATTGCCGGCACTGTCCGTGGCGCGGCTCTGCAAGATGGCATCGCCACCTGCCCATTGCCAGGGAATGCTGAATCGTGTCAGGGCTTTGTCGAATTGGTTACTCTCGATCAAGGCATCGGCCCAGCTGCGCCCACCGTCGGCACTGACCTCGACGCGCCGAATGCTACCGGTGCCTGACCAGGCGATACCGGTAATCTTATAAAGCCCCTGACCCGGCAGTGACATCTGGCCCGATGGCGAAGTGATCAGTGACTTGGTTCCCATGGGGAAGGTGAACTGCAGGCTGCTGCGGTTCGAAAGCACATCGGTGTACTTACTTGTCTCGTCGCGGAAATGTACAGCTTCGCGTGTGAGTTTTAATTGGCTGAGCCACTTCACGCTGGCATTGCCTTCCCAGCCTGGAAGAAACAGACGCATGGGATAGCCCTGTCCGGGCATTACTGGCTCACCATTCTGAAACAGTGCCACCA
>Ga0187827_10001212_pt1 | contig 38640 bp, 21 predicted proteins | sample ETNtaG_39_FD_167969 | JGI IMG/M metagenome (GOLD analysis project Ga0187827, IMG submission 167969) | Marine microbial and viral communities from oxygen minimum zone, Eastern Pacific Ocean - ETNP2014_SV_150_PacBio MetaG (Illumina Assembly) | ecosystem: Environmental > Aquatic > Marine > Hypoxic...
TGTTTACCTGGCCAGAAAGGCGAGAGGAGATTTTCACATTGGCTTATATCACCGACGCCGACCATTGCAGAGAGATCTATCATAAGCATGCCGAATGCGGAGTGCCCGTTGCCCGAATCGGGAGTTCAAATTACGCCAACAACGAGGCGCTCATGCGGGCCTGCTCCGAATTTGCACACGAGAACGGCATCAAGCGTTTCCCAATCTGTCTGTTCTTCACCGGCAATTACATGAACATGGCACAGATGAAACGGGTGACCTCAACCGAAAGCTCGGAGCTCGGTTTTCTGGTCAGCATCGCCATGGTCAAGGAATTCGTAAACAACAAATTCAGCCCCTACACCAACGTGGACGTGATTCCGCACCTCGATCATGGCCAGCCGGGCGTGGACGATGTTTTCTTTTACGAACTGCGCGAAGAGTTCGGCACCATCATGTACGACGCGTGTCACCATTCCTGGGAAGAAAACCTCGAGCTCACCCGCAAATATGTCGAGCATGTGGGCGGCAAAGTTCTGGTCGAAGGTTCTGTGGAAGAGATTTCCGTTGAAGGGGTGTGGGACACCTCCATGAAGATGACATCCCCCGAGCAGGCAGTCGAATTCCGCGACAAGACTGGATGCGATTTCATCGTACCGAACATCGGAACGGAATCCCAGAAGGAAACGAGTGTTAAGCTGGAATACCACCAGGACCTGGTGAAAGAGATCTACGCCGCCCTCGGCGCCAAGGAGATGATCATCCACGGCCTTTCGTGCCTCTCTGTCGATCAGATTTCCACTCTGTCAGAGGACGGCGTGGCCGGTGTCAACATCTGGACGCGCTTCGCACGCAAGGCCGGCGAGCACGCCAAAGAAACGCTCATGAATTACGTCGTGCCGGACGAAGAGAAGGACCCGCAGAAACGTTTCGACCCGTTCGACGTGGTCTATCCCCGGGCCTGGACAGAGGCGTTTGTCGATGACGTCAAGGAATTCCTCCACGGAATGGGCTCACCGAAGCTGGCGGCGGCTTTTTAGAGGCGGCGATCTGAACCGGCAAGTGGGCTTGTGTGCGATTATCCACAGCTCTGGAGATGTGTGTTACGGCCCGCGTAGCACAGGTCTCCAGACCTGTGACTGTCTTCTCTATCCAGAAACACAACTCTGGAGAGTTGTGCTACCGCCGCGTAGCACAGGTCTCCAGACCTGTGATTGTCTTCTCGTTTCAGATTCACAACTCTGGAGAGTTGTGCTACGAGACGGTGACGGCGATGGTGACGCCCACGTAGCACAGGACCTGTGATTGTTTTCTCTTTTCAGAAACACAACTCTGGAGAGTTGTGCTACGGTGGAGCCGGGCTACGAGCCTTTGGTCTCATCAGAACTCCAGAAGTGCTCATGTCATTGATCACAGGGCACCTTGAAGGTATCTCCGGTTTCCTCACACCAGCGTGACAGCCGATCCCGGTGTTCCTGCAGGATACCCCGATAACGGCTTTCGACAGCCAGGTTGGCCATTTCGCCGGGGTCATTCTGCATGTCGATCAACTGCTCCCGGTGACGCCCCACAGAGTAGACAGAATACTTGTATTGTTCGGTGCGAACCGTCCTTCCCTGGGTGCCGCGATAGGCCGGCCTGGGGAAAGCAGTTTCGACGAAAACTTCGTCCCGCCAGTTATCGGCCTGGCCTTCGGCGAGGCGACGGACGCTGCGGCCGCGCAGACTATCGGGAATCTCAATGCCAGCGTAATCGCACATCGTCGGCAGTATGTCGAGGCCATTGGAAACGAAGCCGGATTCCGTGCGGTCCGCAGCGGTGATGCCCTTGAAACTGACGATGAACGGGATGCGGATCGATTCTTCGTATAGCGAGGACTTCTGATTCCAGTGATGCGCGCCGTGACCATCACCGTGATCGCTGGTGAAAATGATGAGAGTATTCTCATCGAGATTTTGCTCGTGTACTTCGTCAAGGATGTGGCCAATCTCGGCATCCACTTTTTCCGTGAGACGAAAGTAGGCGTGACGAAAATGCCGCCAGTCGTCATCCGTGTAGTAAGCCGTCGGATGTATCTCCGGATTGTGCGCCTTTTCAAATTCAAGGGCATCAGGAGCAAATGGCTGAAGCGCAAAGTTCATTGGCAGATTTGGACAATCCTCGACCGGCACTCTGGGAATGTTTCCGTAAGGCAGGTTCTGGTGCCGCGCCCATTCGCAAATGTTGTGTGGATTGTCATACGAAGCCACCAGCAGGAACGGCTTGTCACGCTCCTCTCTCAGAAAGTCGATGCAAGCGTCCGCGAGGCCGATATCCCCGAATCCGTGGAGTTTTCGGAAACCGTGTTCCTCGGTGATCGAGCCGTGCGGAACGTGCCATTTGCCCGCATACCCGCAATCGTAACCGGCCGCGTTGAAAAGGTTGCCCATCCCTTGCGAACGGAGTTCCTCTGGTATCGGCTTCCCGTTCTGCATGACATCAATTTCGTGTGGCATGAACGCGCTGAACAGGCTCGCACGTGATGGCGTGCAGAGTGGGAATGTACAGTAAGCGTTTTCAAAACGGACACCCGTCTCGGCCAGGCTGTCCATCGCTGGCGTGTGCAGATCTCGATTTCCTGCGCAGCTCATGGCGGTTGAGGATTGCTGGTCAGTGCAGATAAAGAGGATGTTTGGTCTGGACAAGGGATTGATCCTGATGAATGGAATGAAGTGACTGCTCTATTCGAAAGGCAAGAGAATGAAATCTATCGCGTCAATATCCAAGGAAAGTTTGACGCCATCAGCTCCACGAATGACATTTTTCAGAGGGTTCCTGATGGCATAGGGCTGTTGAAGTTTCCGTTCTGTCTTCACTCGGATCTCCACATCTTTCAGCCCTCCGGCAGACCAGTTTGCCAGCGCGACGACCAGGCCCTTCTCTCCGTAAAGCAGATTAGCCTCAACCAGGTGACGGCTGGCCGTGCATTCCGGCTGGTACTCTACGTCGGACAGCAGAGCCCGGAACAGTTTACGATAGGCCGCAGGATAGGAATGAGAACTGTAGAACGGCGCCTTCTTGGCCTCTTTCTCCAGTTCGGCCCACCAGTTCTTTCGATTTACAGCGGCCGCCCTGCAATAGGAGATGCCTGGAAAGAAACCTGAAGCCAGGAGGCTCCCCTCGCCCATGGGCCGTCTGATCAATGCGGAAGAACCATCTGAGAATTGTGCGAGCTGCTCCGTATCTGTGTTCGAGGTCCTTTGGAGAGCGCACACGCTTTCAAGCTCTGATCCGGAGAATTTGACTTTCTCCAGCACTTTCAGTTTTGGGAACTCATACTGCGCACGGCCGCATGCTTCGTGAAACTCATACTCGCCCCGCTTAATCGCAAAATCACGGTCATAGCCATATGGCTTGTTCCGCTCATCGAATCTCAGCGAGCCGGCGCCAAGGTAGAAGTGTCCGCCTGCCTTAATCCAGGCTTTCAGGGGGAGAAGTGCGTCTCGGCGCAAGTGTGAGCCACAGAGAATGAGAAACTCAAGATCTGATATTCGGTCTTCAACAACATCATCCTCGGTCACGACCTCGACGGGATAACCCAGATGGCGCAGGAGGAGATAGAGCCCCATGCGCTCGTTGCCTTGTAGTGAATGGGCATCGTTGAGAGTCCAGATGTCAGAGGTGTGCGAGTAAAGGAATGCGATCTTGCTGCGCGCGGGTTTTGCCCCAACCAGATATTTTTCCGCTCCGCCGATGGCATAGTTCGCCTCCCGTACTGCAGGATACTTCTCGAACTGGTGCGATATCTGGTCGCTCGTCGGGGAATAGTAGGGGCCGTAATTGAAGTGGAAGATGGCGGACGCGCCGTGCCCGATACTTGTGACGGCTTTGAGTTTTATTTCCCGCGTGGTGCGGCCCTTGACGATGTTGTACATGCCAAAGGGCTGTTGTTTCAGGCGGCAGGCAGCTCGCAGAAAATCGGCACGATAGCCGCACAGTTGGAAGCTTGTGCTGTAGGCGAGCCAGTCCTCTGTCCAGCCGCGGGTCAGCGCTTCCTGCTCCTGAATCAAAAACCAATCGACGCCTCTCTTCAGCAGGTTTCCGTTGAAGGTAAGGCTCTCTGCAAAATTTGAAGTGGTGCGCACCATCGGAAGTTCGCCGCGAACAAAGTCAGTGCCGATTTTGAAAAAATCCGCAAGCGTCTGATGGCGAAATCGAATGGTGAGGTAGTACAGGAGACCATCCAATCTGTTCTGAGAAGGAAAAACCTGTTGCCAATTCTGTTTGCCCAGGTCATCAAGAGTGAATCCCTTCGATTGCACAAACTCGCTGAACTTAGACCGACACGTGGAGCAACCGGTGAGGTGTTCGAGGCTTGGGCCGCCGGGCTCATCCATCAGGCCGATGTGGGTGAGCCGGTCTTGCAGCTTCAGTTCTCGGATGTTCTTCACGTACGCCGCCAGAGCTTTCTTTATCGCATCCACTCGCGGCTGATTGAAACAACCGTTGTTCTTGAGGTGGAAATAAAACCTGAGACCGGCAGGACGATTGAAGTCCTTTGTTCCTTCGAGTTGGCCGATCTTAAGGCCAGAGAATCCCAACTGATGGAGAATCTCCGTCTCCATCTTCACGATCTCTCTGGTGTAGACATCGGGTGGGATACTGCATGAGGTTTGAACCGGAAATATCTGTGGACGCCTCCCCGGCACATCCGGGAGCTTTCGTGCCTGCTCCCAGGCTTCAACACACCACTCACGATCGCTGCGAATGTTTTCACGATCTGTCAGATCAATCATCAGGCCAAGGTCTGCACCGCTGCCTTTGCGCTCGGCCTTTTTCAGGAGACCTTCTTCAGAAGGCGTGCTCGATAGCCACGCAGTGAAATGGACCGAGTCGAGCCTGTCATTGTAGCTGCGAATGGCCGTCAGCATCAGGCGGTTAAAGCCGATCGTATCCAGCAGGCCTACGATGTTGACCCACGGCGAAGATTCGTTGGGCGACAAGAGCCTGGCAGGATCTTTTGCATGTTTGCCACTGATGCCGCCATAGGGATTTACATGGAGTCCAGCCTGGGTGAGATTGTGATGCTTCATATACCACGGCGAGCGGGGCCGGCGTCCGAACAGATGGATGAAGCATGGTTCGACGTGCTGGTCACCCATGGTCACGCGTAGGTAAAGCGGCTTTTCAAAATCTGTGATCCTGGGGATGTAATCCAGATCTGAGGTGACAACGAAACAGTCCACGTGGCGGGTAATCCACGATACGCGGATCGGCTCTGCCTTTACCAGAGTCAGACTGGCTTTCCCCTTCTTGAGCGAGACTTCTTTGCTCGCCCAGACAAATTGTGCGAACCCCTTTCCCCATTTCTTTGTTCCTGCCGCGGCGCTGCGAACACTAGCTTCGTCCAGCAACAGATCGAATGTCTCATCGTCCTGCCTGACCTGCATCTTGAAACGTCCGCGGAGTTTCAGCACATCAAGATAGCGAATCCAAACTCGATATTGGCCTGGCATTTTGATGTCGAGGCTCTTGGTTGCGGTGCCTTGCCCATCCTTCGATCCGCGCAGCATCTTTGCTCCTGATGGCACGCCGTGATACCAGCCCGCGAAATTGTCGATAGCCATCCACGTGTTGCCGTCTGTGGTCATGGCTTCGGCCTCGATGAAGATCGTTTCAGAGAAGACCACACCGAGGGAGATTGAGAGAAACAGACAGAGCATTTTCATTTGTGCGGAGGTTCGTAGGATGGGCGTCCCCGCCCGTCTCAGTCGTATCCACCAGAGACGGCCATCCTACGTCCTCTTGCGAAGAATCTCAGGGCTCAGTTCCTTATACACGGGCCAGAACCCTATCGCAGCCTCACAGACCGCAGCCGGTGGTTTGTACCGAAGTAAATGGTGTCTCCGACGACAGGCCCGACAACTTGAAACTCATCGGGCCCGTCGACAAGAACCTTTGTCTCCATCGTATCCGGGTCAAGGGTGTAGACACAGGACGAGGTCATGCCATAAATAATCCCGTCCGGCCCGTGCTGCAGACCGTGGTCGAGGGGACGGCCTGCTGGGATTTCGACCAGGTCCGTGAATGCACGTGAATCGGCATCAAAGACAAATATCGTTCTGAAATCACCTCCCACGGCAGTGCCCAAGAGGCGTCCATCGTGAGTGAGAAGCGAATTAAACACCGATAGAGACTGCTCGAGCGTGCCTTCCCAGACCTTCTCCTCTTCATCGTAATCCCAGAGAATCAAAACGGCCTGGTCGACCCTGGCTTCTGTGCCTGATCCGGCCCGGATGGTCGTGCCGACGGCAACGAGCTTCTGATGTTCCAGATGAGCGAGGGTGTAGCAGCTTGCCTCACCGGCGATGTAGCGATACGAGTCCCTCTCACCTGTTTGAGGGTGATACCAGGCGAGTGGCCCACCCCACATACCGTAGTCGGGCACGGAGGCAGTCCAGACCTTTCCCTGCGGGCCGGTAAGCGTTGAGCGTGGGCGGTAGGAAACATCGTCCATGCGGCCGAGGTGCTGCGGATTTTCTCCCTCGGTCGTGCCGTAATGGTAAGGCTGCTCCGGATCGTAGACCGAGAGATTCGCGGCCGGATAGGATGCCAGATAAACTTTGCCGTCAAGATTGGCCATCGAATACGCCTCGCCGGTGGATTCAGATGCTTTGCCGAAATTCACCGTTTCATCCGTCTCAGGATCGTATCGGAAGAAATGAAGCGGCAGAATGCTCGATCCGTAGATCTTGTTGTCCGGCCCGAGATGCAGGTAAAAGATCTCCGTGCCCTTGGCTTCAAAATCGAGGTCAAAGACATTCGATGAGCCGTCCGGATTGATCACTTCCAGCTTTCGGAAGAGTTGTTCGTTACTGTCGCCGAATCGGAATCTCCGGCCATCGGAAAGAATGGGTTCTCGCCTGGCCTCCGGCACATCGTCGACGGGCACGGCCTCCCATCCTTCGATGCGGAAGTTACCCGGGCTGGAAGAAATGTAGAGGTAGCCATCTTCGGCCTCGACCAGTGTGAGCGTGCTCTCTCCTTTGATCGTGACTGGTCCGACCACCCGCTTCTCACTCGTCTTTGGATCGAAAACCACGACCTTTGGCTTGGTCATGCGCACGACGGATGCAATCTTCCCATCGTGACTGAGCGAGGGGTACAGGTACATGTCCACATCATCCATCCTCCCGTGACGCACAAATTCGCCCGTATCCGGATGAAAGCTCGTCAGGTCGGCTGTCCCAAAGCTTCCAACCCAGATGACACCTTCTTCATCCTCCACGATCTTGCAGGGGAACGAAGCAGCCTTGGGATTCAGCGCGCCCAGATTTTCAAACACTTCCCGGCCAGGATCAAAGCAGTGCAGATGGCCGGCATACGCGGACCCGACGTACAGTTTGCCCGTCCGGCTCATCAGCTTCGCGGTGGGGAAATTCGATCCGTCAACTTCCGACATGAACTGCCGAAGCTCGCCGGTGTCCGGACTGATCTGGAGAACGAAAAAGTTGTCTGCCTGCTGGCCCATGGCGGCATAAACGGTGGGCCGGCCATTCTTGTCGTGCCCGGCGTAAAGCCCGTTCCAGTTGGTGGCCTGGACGGGAATGGAAATGTCACGGATGTCGGATGCGTTGAAAGACATGGCAGCAGTCTGAGGAAAGGAAATGTTGGCCCCTTACTTTTTCGCTCCGCGCTTAATAAGCAGGTTTCGCATTGATTCCGTTCTTGCGCTGGCCAATGGGGTCTTCCTGGCTCGATTCGTGGCATTCACATCAGCGCCTCCATCGAGCAACAGGGTCGCCACTTCTTTGCGCCCTGAAAAAGCCGCAAGATGCAGCGGCGTTCTACCGTAGTTGTTTCTCGCATCTACATCTGCGCCTTTTTTCAGCAACAGCTTTACCACATCTTTATGGCCATTTTTCGCGGCCCGGTGCAGCGGCGTCAGGTCAGACTTCGATTTCGTATTCACATCTGCGCCTTTGCTCAAGAGCAGTTGCACAACGTCTGCATGGCCCTTCTCGGCCGCCCGGTCAAGGGGGGTAGCGTCCTTGAATGAGCCTTCGGTAAACTTCGCGTCTACCTCTGCGCCTTTGGCGAGAAGCAGCTCGGCCATTTTCTTCGAGCCGGTCAACGCAGCGAAATGAAGCGCAGTTGCGCCCTGGTAATTGCGCTCGGTACTCCTGGAGTTCACGTTCGCGCCTTTGGCTAACAGCCGCTTAACCGCGTCTGCATCGCCTTCTTTGGCGGCAGCCAACAGACGGCTGCCGGGGTCGGCCAGGATAGGGGGAGTCGCAAAAGTCATCGCTGCAACGAACGCGAGGCCCTGAATCCTCATGGTGATCATCCGTTTCGGTTTACGCATTTTGCATACCCATGTTTCGACAGAAGAGTTAACGGCTCAGTGTGCTGACCAACAGACAATCAGGACAGAATGAACTGGGACAGAACGGATCGGCATCACTATTCTGTCTCATATCACTCTTTACTTTTCGCGCGCTGTAAAAAGGCATCGGGGTTTGTTAGTGTCACCGTGATTATCAAGGGCCTGCGGAAAAATCAATTTCTCGATCATTTCCAAGCATTTCTCGCCTGGGCGCGCCGGCACCTTGCCGGCATCTTGGGAGTGCGCACCACGCCCGAGCGCTTCCAGCGCTCTTTTGCCGGCAGGGTGCCGGCGCGCCCAGGCGAGGACAGCTTGAAACTTGAACCACATGTCCTGTGTAACACATCAATCAGCTTCAAAGGAATCACAGTGCGAAAAACCCATACATGGTCAGACAACAATGCGACGATCGCAGTCGAGGGATTAAAAAGCAGAATCTCTGTCCTTCACGTTACGGACTCACACCTTGGACTCATCGATGATCGTGATCCTGAGCACCTCGAAAAAAACACTGGCACTCGTGATCGCTTTGCCGAACGGCGGCAGGATGCAGATGGCAACAATGTCTTTGCTGACGTTTCTTTCGACCAGGCGATGGCCGTCGCTGCGGAAAAACAAGTCGACCTGGTGGCCCTTACCGGCGACAACATCCACTTCCCATCGCAGGCAAATGTGGAACACATCGCCAGCAGCGTCGAAAAGTCAGGACGTCCTATGCTCTACACAGCAGGTAATCACGACTGGCATTTTCCCGGTCTTACGGGGAGAGATGATCTGCGACAGGAATGGTGGCCGGCCCTCGGGCCCCTGCACCGGGGCAATCCTTCCTGCGACGCGATGGAGATCGGAGGCGTCTGTTTTCTTACGGTCGATGATTCGACCTACCAGGTGAACGAGGAACAACTTGAGTTCACCCGTGAGCAATTGGCCCGGGGCTTACCCACAGTGCTCCTGATTCACATTCCATTGAGCACTGCCACACTCCGGCTCGCGGTCATCGAGAGATGGAAAACACCAATCATGATTGGCGATCCGGACTGGGGATTCGAGAGCCGTGACAAGTGGGGTACAGACTTCGATGAGGACACCACTCTGGAATTTGTCCGCCTTGTGTCCCGTGCAGACAACCTGGCAGCAGTGCTGTGCGGCCACGTGCATTTTCCTCACGCCGATACGGTTGGGACTCAAGCTGTTCAATACGTGACCCAGCCAAGTTTTGAGGGCGGCATGCGGATGGTGGAATTGGTGCCGCTGGATGAAGAAGGATAGGCGGGCTATGGCCCCCTCCCCTATCTCTGCCTTGGCTGCAATCGAGGATGAAGGCTAAGGCTCATTTTCGTTCTCTTAATCTCCTGTCTGCAGAAGATTAAGAGAACGATTAAGAGAACGATCAGGATGCTTACACCGGCACCGCGCAGAAATTCTGAAGTGAATCTCTACTCCTCCTTCACCACTCGTTTCTCTCTTCCCTGCCATCCAGGCGGAGGCGTTGAGCGTACCTTGAAACCTTCGGGTGGGCCGAAGCCTTCGGCGCCGACGAATTGGATGTAGAAGCCCCATTCGAGGCCGGCGTTTCCGAGCTTGATCATGAATTCGCTCCAGCCGGCAGGGACGTTGTAATCCCACGTGACGTCGCGGGGGATGGCTGACCAGTGGCGATGCCAGCGGACAAAAGGCTTGCCGTTGAGCCAGGTTTTGAATCCGTCGTCCGCGCCGAGCTCCAGGTGAATTTGCATTGCCTTCGGGAAGTAAACCCAGCAGACCGAGTACGCCATCATGAAGTCGTTATCGGTCTTGAATGCTTTCATCAGGTCGACCAGGTCGGTCGGTGATTCGTATAGCTGCCACTTGAGTGTGGTTGTGCCGAGCTCGTATTCCGCATCGGGCTTGTACCCGTCGGTTTCGGGCTCGTAAGCTTTCTTGTATGCCTCGCATTTCTGGTTGGGGTACATGCCGATGATTTGCCAATTGCGCAGGAAGTGCTGCGGCAGGCCCGCGTATTTGCGGCGGTATTCGCGGCGGGTTTCGATAGGCAGATCGAGCTCGGTGATGAGCTCTTCGACCTGGTGGTGCGCGTCTTCGTGGCCGGAGTCACGGAGCGCGCTGGTCTGGAAACCGAGCAGGCGTGCGCAGCGATTGAAGTCCGGCCATGCTTTCGCCTCCACCCACTTCCTGCTGATTTCGAGTCGCTTTTCCGGCTCGTTTTGAAGCGCGCTGCCGAGGTAGGAGATGGAGTCATCAAAGAATCTCGTGGCGTGTTCGGATTTCTGAAGCGTGGGGAGATACTTCACCACAGCATCCGCGAGCTCGAGGGGATCGTGGCTGATGTGCTGAGTGATTTTCGGCGTGAGGTCATAGACCACGTTGGCGCCGTATTCCGCGTAGGTCTCGAACGTATTCGATTGATTGCCGAAGTGCGCGCGCTTGCCGCTCTTGACGGGCGACTCTACCCACACCCAATCGCGGGAGACGCGGCCGGCTGGTGTCTCATCTTCAATCAGGATCTTCTCTTTGCCGTTGACGACGATGGCGGTTCGATCCCAGTAGCATTGCCCGCGGAGGTTTTCGAAGCGGATACCCCAGATGGCGCGGCCGGTGTACGGGGTCCAGGTGATGGGAATGCGCAGCTCGTGCCATTTGCCGGCTTTCGGCAACGGGCCCATGTAGCGGCCCTGTTGTGCGCCGATGTGGTTGGAAGAATTCGACCAGTGAGGCCAGTGGAGGCGAGGGCCGAGGTAGTGATCGGGTACACGTCTGGCCTCCGGCCGCGGGTGCTGATACATGTCGCCCCAGAGGGCGCGGTAATTCCACTCGGTGCCGTTGTGCAAAGCGATGCTGACAGCTTTCGGCGGCTTCCCGGGATCGACGTAGACCCACTGCGAAATGTAAGGCACGTTTACGGGCGGAACGATGTGATCGATGACGGGATGCATCAGGCGATGCAGTTTGTTGGCCCGGCCATGGGGGTGATTGGCGAATGCCTTTTTGCCGCTCAACACCGGTGTCTCGACCTCGGTCCAGTTCCCTTCACGCTTGGCATCCGGGATCGTCTCGTCGATGAAGATTTGCTTCTTTCCGGGTCTTTCAAAAGTGGTCTTGTCCCAGTAGACCGTGCCGTGCCCGTGGTGCTGAAAACCGATTCCGTAAATCGGCGACTGGTGAATGCCCAGCCTCATCAGGGAAATGGACAACGTGCGCCAGGCCCCCTCTACCGGAAGGGGCCCGAGGATGTCGCCGCCGCCGTGGCGCGATTGGCCCCAGTTGACCCACTTCCATTCATTTTCATGCACGCTGGGGTTGATGCTGATGGTCAGGTCACGCAGTTGGCGTTTCTCATTTTTGATGAATACCGATTGCTCCATACGCGACTGCATCTGCTTGTCAAAGTTTTTTCGGATGCTCTCGCTCACGCCGCGCTCGGCCGCAAGCTTCAGGATTTCGGCGCGGACTTTTGCATCGAGTGTTTCCCGCTGCTGGGCAATCTGTAAGAGGGCCCGTTCAGTCCAGATATCGTTGGGATGACGCTCCAGGAAGTCCAGGTATTGCTGCTCGAGAGGGACGCCCAGGGAATCGTGGCGGACCTTGAACATCCGCTCGATGAATTCCCACCAGAATTTCGAGTCCGGAAATCTGTAAGCGATATCAAAAGCGGCCGCCTCGCCTTCTCTGGTGAGCGGGTGCATGTATGCGCGGGCATGTTTCTGCGGGTCCACGCGATTGCCGACCAGCCCCTGCCCGAATTTGAAACGACGGCGAGAGCGCCCATCGCCCGAATCGTCCCAGACATTGAACGAGATCCCAAGCTTGCGGGATTCATTCCATCTCTGATGAGCGGAGAACGCCGGCAACCGGATCTCGTAATTGTAGACCTGGTCGATGTAGTCGTAGCGAATCTCGATGATCGAATTCTCCGGGGGAGACCTGCGCCCGAATTTATCGACGATCTGCCTGCCCCTTGCATTGAGCCCAAGGCCCCAGTGGTAGTTGTTATTGTTGAACTGCCCGTAGGCGAACTCGAGCCAATCGCCCCCGCCGCTGTGACCACTGCCAATGTGCGGTCTGGGTGTGGTATCGGGCGTGCGCAGGCTGAGGTGCATCCACTTGTCGTCATGGGAAATCTGGAACGTGGCCTCTACGCCCTTCTCATCCTTGAGTGTGGTCAATTCAATTGGCTTCCATTCGTCGAGGTGTCCGTCGACTTCGAATTCAATTTTTCGCTGGTAGACAATCGGTGTTGTCTGGGCCGGCGATTCATCCACGGCGGTCTCGGGCACCCACGCGCTGATGCCGTTTTCGTCGGCCACGAAGATGGCGTCATCGGCGAGGGCAAGCTGCTCGGCTCGCCAGTCACCTTTGAAGCGGTACGGATTTGTGTATTGGAAAAGCTGGTAAAAATGATCCTTCAACAGGTGCGTCCCAAGCCGCTCACCGGTCGCCGATTCAAAGTGGTCGAACTGCAACGGCTCGTTGCGTGAAGAGGTGGTGGCCACCAGCAGCCGATTGCCGGCCAGCCTTGCCCGAACGACCAGCGTATCCGCGCGATTATTGCGGCCGAGCTCGTACTCTCGCAGCGGCTTTTTCGTTTTGAGATCGATGACCGACAGTTTCTGACCGGCCGCTTCGTAGAGTGCGTCGCCGTCGATGTGGCCCACCGACGGGCGGATGAATCTGTAGTTGGGATCGAGGATGTTGTAGATGACGACTTCCGTTTTCCTGGGCTTACGGAGCTCTTTCTTGACCTGTATCCACTGGCCGTCAGCTTTGAACTGCTTCAACTGCCATTTCTCGTACTTGTCGTCGTTGAACGCGTCGTCAGTCTTCTGGCCGTCGAGCCGGAATCGATTGACCGGCCACGCACGGGTCGAAGCGACCGCGCAGAAACCTTTGTGGAACGTGATGTTCGAAGACCATGAATCGTGCCGGGCGGGGAACGAACGTGCCGAGATGAATTCGCCGTCGGAAGCCTGCAATGTCATCACCCACGACATGCGACGGTGAAGCTGCCCCAAGACGTATACACGATCGGCTTCGCAACGAATGACGTGAGCCTCGGGGTAGTAGCTGGAACTGTTGGAAGTCGAAGGATCGATGCGATCGTGCAGGAGGCGGAAGTGTTCTGCCCCGCGCTGCCATTTGAGCTTTCCATCTCGCAGGTCGAGCAGACCGATTCGGCCGCAGTATCTCATCTTGTCAACAAACGCGAAGCTGTTGCCGCCTGCGCCGTGCACCTCCGCTTTGAATGGCAATCGAGTATCCCATCGCGTCTTGCCGGTTTTGCCGTCTAAGGCGATCACCCTTCTTTCATATGTAAGGAGCATCGCGCCGGGCAGCCATTTGAGCTTGAAATCGCGCGGAACAGACCGGGACCAGAAGAGCGTGCCCCGCGCTGACTTCTGGATGCAATCCAGACGGCCCTGCGCATACACATAGACGCGATCCTGGAGCCCGCTGTCGGCAGGCGGGGACCACATGAATGGATGCTGCGCATCATGCCTCCACCCGAGCTGCAATGGAAGTTTCAGAGGCCCGGAACGATTCTGCCGCTGCGTTTCAGGTTGGGTGTGAGCGCTGCTTAGAGCCAGGATGACTGGTTCGTGATGACCAGCTTTAGCGATTCTGGTTGTGAGTGTCGCGGTGCGATAGGAGATGCCGGACGGCCACGGCTTTTCCGAAATCGTGCGGCCGTTGGTGAGATCGATCTGCAAGAACGAGGAAACCGTGGCAAGCGGAATCGTAGGATGGGCGTCCCGCCCGTCTTTTCCTTTGTCGTCCGCATGGACAGTGACGGGCGAGACGCCCATCCCACGATTCATCCTGCGGTTGCTCCTTTCGAGCACTTCAACGGGCTCATCAAAACTGCGTGACCACACAGCGCGGCCGAGCTGATTCATCAGGCTGAGCTCCCGTTTGCCCTGGAGGATGAATTTGCCGTCGCCCGTTGGGATCACTCGATCTGATTCCAGGTCGCGCTGTTCCCACATCATTTTGCCGGACTGCGCGCCGAGGGCCATTACCACGCGGCTGTCTCTTGGTGCGAACACGACAATTTCGCCACTCACTATGGGGGCTGTCCCACGTCTTCCAATGTAAAAGTCCGTGGCCCGGTCCAGTTTTTTTGGCCGATCGTAGTGAGAGATCCATTCCACCAGGCCATCCCGTGCATCGAGCTTGGCCAGAATACCCATATTGGTCTGGCAGTAGACAGAGCCGCCGTTCACAGTGACTGAATTTCCGAACTGCACCAGGTCATAGCGCTGCCCCCGATTGCCCCAGCGTGAGAGCTGCAGTTGGCCATCATGATACAACGTCTGTTGGCCAAGGGGACGGGCCCAGAGCAGGTGGCCGTCGTCCGCGTCGTGGCAGACCAACAGCACCGGGGTATTCGTTTTCCCGCTCTCAATGACAAGCAGATATACGCGGCCGTCATGCGCGACCGGCGCACCGACAGGTTGCCACCTGCCCCATTCCTGCAGCCGGCTGGTCGACCAGAGCAACGCGCCGTTGCGGCGATCAAAAGCGGCCAGAGAGGTCGGCACTCCAGTGTCTTTATGAATGCGCCATCGGGTGTAGATCCGTCCCCGGTAGAGGCCGGGACTGAAACTGTTCGGAACAACCAGATTGCCCAGATAGTGATCCGCCCGGCGTCCTCGATGCGCGGTCATCTGGTTGCCGGCGTTCACCCAGGTCGGCTTTTTCGCTTCACCCTCGTACCATGCGAGGAGGGCCGGCCCGCAGACCAGTGTGCCCGATTCAAACGAATGAATCTCGCCTTCAGGAGGGGGGAAACGATCGAGCTGCCTCGGACCGTAGATCTCATACATAGGATGATTCCATGCGCTGACCGCGGGCTGCTCGAGGGTGACGACCGATGGCTCGTGGCTGGTGGTTGATGGTTCATGGCTGGCTGGCCTGGTTGCCAGTCGCTGCCGGATCTGTTCCGGTGTCAGCTCTTCACCGAGCCAGGGATAGCGGACGTTGTTCGGCGATTGGGCCAACCCTCTCTGCAGTTCCACCTCGCCACCGGGCAGATTCGCCAGACACATCCACATGCCTGCCCGCGCTTTTCGTTTGAGGGCCTTCATCTCCGCCGATTGCGGGAGCAACTCGTCGAGCGAATGATGATGCAGGACTTCAAGAAACGAACGAAACGCATTGCCGTAATGGCCCTCCGACAGCTTCATTTCCCCATATCGAAGCAACGCCTCCATCCCGGCCCGGGAAAGCGGAAAGCGGCGGTAAATGGCAAACATCTTCTGGCTCTCGACGGGCGGCTCGATCGTCTCCAACTCGAAACGGGCCTCTTCTTCCTGCTTGTCTTCGAGTTGCTTCTTCGTACCTGGGTCCTGCGCATTAAGGATGCTGCCGATGCGGGCCCACATGGATGAATATATCTGGCCGTGGGCAACGACGCGGAAAGCGATCTTTTCATCAGACATGAGTGGCAGCAGCTTTACCGCATTGTGCGCGCCCCCGGCTTCCGCGTCGCTCAGGGCCTGCTTGACCTCCTCGGCCAGATAGGAATCCGGTGACGTGACCTCGGCATTCTCATTACCCGGCATGGTCATCAGTCGAAGCCGGTTCTCCTCGCTCTGCACCCAGCTATCGCGCCCGTTGAGCTCTTCTATTTCTTTGAGGATGGCTTTCGCTTCACGGAGCCTGCCCTGGACGCGCTTCATGGTCATCCGCCACTGCATCGCACGCAGGACGGCCGATTCGTAATCCGGCACGAGCCCGTCTCGATGAAGAGCGAGAATCCGCGACGAAGCGTATTCCACCCATAGGTCAGCATCCTCCACATGAAAGGCGTTCTCAGCGGGCGTCAAATCCAGGATGCGACGGAGCCCGTTCAGAACCATGTTCACGTCGCCCGGCTCAGCTTCATCCACGATTTTTTTCTGATACAGATTGGCGCTTGCAAAGAAACCTACCTGGTAGAGGTATTCGCTGATGCGTCGGATGCCGTCGAGACGCTTTGCCTTATCCACAGCAGGGAATTTCGTCAGCATCCGCTCGAACATCACAATCATCCGAATCCGAAACCACCGTTCGGCTTCCTGTCCGCGCATCCGATTCTTCTTCATCTCATACCGCCACCGCTGTTCGTTGTGCCGGGAGGTCTGATCCCAGTCGTCCTTCCACTCGATTTTCAGTTCTTTCGTTTCAGGCCATTTTTCTGCGGTGGTTCTGTAGGGGCCGAATGTCTGGGCGGATGCGGTGGTGAGGAGGAGTGCGAGGATGCATATGAAGCCTGCACTGATACTGCTGGATGCTGGATGCTGGATGCTGGGTGCTGGATACTGGGTGCTGGATGCTGGATGCTGGATGCTGGATGCTGGATGCTGGATGCTGGATGCTGGATGCTGGATGCTGGATGCTGGATGCTGGATGCTGGATGCTGGATGCTGGGTTCTGGATGCTGGGTTCTGGATGCCACGACGGGACCTGCCCCCGTCGAGCACTGACTGGCAGCTGGAAGATTACTAGAGAAAGACCCGCCACGACGGGGCCTGCCCCCGTCGAGCGATGAATCCAAATCACAACGCATTCCGGATAGCCCCAAGGTCATAATTACCAAACGTTCCTGCATAAAATCCAGACTGCAGCACAGGCCTCATATCCTCCGCAAAAGAGATGTTATTCATATATGCCAGTGCGACATTCGATGGCGATTCTTCTATGCCACATCCGATCATCAGATGAATGTGGTCGGCCAGAATACGTGCCTCGGCCAGCAAATGCTTCCTCTTTCTGGCCGTTCGCGTTATCGTCGAATGCAGCGACGCTATCCTCTCCTCATCAACCACACGGAATCGCCCTTCATTCACCAACACCAAATGAAGGTGCAGTCTTCCCTTCACCACGATTTTGCTCTGAGACACAAAAGGTTCCGTGCCTAACAAGAACTGTGAAGTCAAAGGATCTTTCTCTCTTCGGGTGCAGTTACAATTGAATCCCTCGTCGTTCCTTGAGGGCGTCCTAAAGTTGCCTACGTCAACCCAACAGAAGATTTCAGTTCTTCCAATCGTTCACAGGTTCCGTGCTCACGGCACCAACGATCAACGTATTGCCAATTGATCTGGTCGCGTTGTACTTGAGCTACGTTCATGGCATCTTCAATGTCCTTGGCCCTTCCCCCCTGCTTTGACCACCGTATCTTGGTGATGAGCACGTCTTCTGCAGTTGGGATATAAACCTGATGATCATGTATGTTGACCTTCAATCGCCTGGAAAATCTTTCGAGATCATGTGAATCAGTCGAGAGTATGAACAGTTCGATGTGAAAGGCCGATCCCTTGAGTTCAATGTTATACCGAGTCGTACCTGTGACCATCTCAAATGACATCTGATTATCGAACTTGAATCCTTCCCCCAACAGATCAGCCAGTTTTCCAATACTCCGATCAGCCAACTGGATCACAAAATCCGCATCCTGAGTTGCACGCGGCACTCCCCAGAAATTACTCGAAAATGAGCCCACCAACATGTAGGGAATGCCGAGCTGTTCAAGCGAATCTATCACAATCAAAGTGGCCTCATCTCCGGTCATGAGAATTCTCCAGCCGTTTCGCTGTGGCCAATCGCTCCTTAAGAATCTTCTCGACCTCTGCTTCATCCGCCTCCGGAAACTGATAGCGAATTCCGGCTCTCATCCGCTCACAGACCTCCTCGAACAGCCTTGGGCCGGCGAGCAGCTTTTCCGCCGGTGTCATCTGGCGAGCTCGTTCCACTCGCTCCTTATCAATATGTTGTATGAGCTCTTTCATTACATCAGTCCTCAGCCCTAAGACCTACAAAACCGTTGCCAGATCTGTCCTTCAATGCTAATGTTCTGCGCCCGCACATGCGAATTGCACAGAGGGCACGCATGTCAGCAGGACAAAACATCACATCTTAAAGCGGGCCCGGCCCGTAGTTATTCACACTACTCGGAGTGCATCATGGCTGAAAATGACCAAACCCCACCAGGGGAAATGGATGATGCGGAAGCTGTAGAAAAACTTGGCGAAGCGCATAGCAAGATCCTCGGAGAGCTCGGCAAGATCATTGTCGGGCAAGAGCAGGTCATCGAGGAGATGATGATTTGTGTCTTTGCCAAAGGCCACGCGCTGCTCGTCGGCGTGCCCGGTCTGGCGAAGACGCTACTCGTGAGCTCGCTCGCCGAGACCATGTCGCTTTCGTTCAAACGCATTCAGTTCACGCCCGACCTCATGCCTTCAGATATCACCGGCACTGAGATTCTGCAGGACGACCCGGATACGCATGAACGCATGTTCAAGTTTGTCAAAGGCCCGGTCTTTGCCAACATCATTCTCGCCGACGAGATCAACCGCACGCCGCCCAAGACTCAGGCCGCGCTGCTCGAAGCCATGCAGGAAAAAAAGGTCTCCATGTCCGGCATCGATTACCTGCTCGACGAGCCGTTCTTTGTCCTGGCGACACAGAACCCCATCGAACAGGAAGGAACATATCCGCTGCCCGAAGCACAGCTCGACCGCTTTCTCTTCCACATTAATGTTGTCTACCCAGACTGGGATGAAGAAATCGAGATCATGAAAAGCGTCACCGGCCCTGAACTGCCGGAGCTCGAACACGTGCTCAGTGGCGAGGACATCCTCAACTTCCAGTCGTTGGTGCGACGGACTCCGGTTGCCGATCACATCTTCCATTACGCAGGCATGCTGGTCCGTTCGACGCGACCCAACGAAAAGGAATCTCCTGATTTCGTGAAGGACTGGCTCTCTTACGGCGCGGGCCCCCGTGCCAGCCTGGCGCTTATCCTTGCCGGAAAGGCGAGGGCCATTCTGCGTGGACGCTACCATGTCTCCACGGAGGATATCCAGGCCCTGGCCCCGCCGGTGCTGCGTCACCGGATCATTCCAAACTTCGCTGCACAGTCCGAAGGCCTGTCCAGCGACGATATCGTCCAAAAACTTATCGACACTATCCCTGCAGACGAACGACTTTACGATGGACAATCAGCCCCGGCAGTCGCTGCGGTATCTTGATCCCGCGACGCTGCAAAAAATCGGTTCGCTCGAGCTGGTTGCGAGGGAGGTGGTCGAAGGCGTCAGAGTGGGAATGCACAAAAGCCCGCTCCGCGGCCTGAGCACCGAATTCAGCCAGCATCGCCCCTACGTGCCCGGAGACGGCATCCGCAACATTGACTGGCGGGTCTACGGCCGCACGAGCCGCTACTACATCAAGCTCTTCGAGGCCGAGACCAACTTCACCGCCAACTTGCTCCTGGATGCGAGTTCGTCGATGAGTTATTCGTCCGGGGAAATCAGCAAGCTGGAATACGCCAAATACATGGCTGCCAGCCTCGCGTATCTGATCGTCAAGCAGCGCGACCAGGTCGGGCTCGGCGTCTTTGATTCGGATCTTCGCCATTACATCGAGCCCAAGAGCACGATGGGTGTCATCCGCACCATCGCCGAATCTCTGGAAGACGTCGACCACGAACCCAAAACCAACGTTTACACCATCCTTGACGAATTCGCACGGCGCATGTCCCGCCGCGGTTTCGTCATCCTCTTTTCCGACCTGTTCGACGATCTCGACGGCTTCATCAAAGGCCTCAACCATCTCCGCTTCCGGGGCCACAACGTCGTCGTCTTCCACGTCCTCGACCCATATGAGCTGACGTTCCCCTTCGACGGCGTGTTCAAATTCAACGGACTCGAACTCGACGGCGATATCGTCACCCAGCCGAAACGCATCCGTGCGGCCTACCTGCGCGAACTGGAGAAATTCCTCGAATCCGCCCGCCGCGCCTGCGAAAAGGCTCACGTGGATTACGTCCTGGTGGATACAAGCAAACCGATCGAGACTGCATTGGTCAGCTTCCTGGTTGGGAGGGTTCAGAGGGCTGTTAAGTAAGAGCGTAATGCGAAATGCGTAATACGTAATGAGTAATGAGTAATGAGTAATGAGTAATGAGTAATTCAGAGAGCCATAGTCCACTACAGACGCGACGAGCGCAGAGAGCCGGTTTCACGACCGTGTGCGGAGGCCGTCCAAACCTCTCCATCCTCCTTTACTCATTACTTATTACTCATTTCGCCTCCGCCTCCACCGGCATCGTCCAGACCCTTGGCAACCGTCACAGCGGCAACATTCATCTCTCCGACCAACACATCCGAATCGACAACAAGACGATTGCCTGGAGCTCCACTCTGTACGTCCTTCTCAACATCGATCGCCAGACCGTCAACGCGGACGAGGTGCTCTGGCTCAAAAACGGAGAACGCTGGAATGTCAATGTCACCAGCATGACCGCCAAAGGGCTCACCATTCGTTCCCGTATCACGGGCAGACGTACGCTCAGACCCGATCTCATCCACCGCATCGACTTTCTGCCCGACGTAGACATTCAACAGCCCGAAGCCGAGACCTTGTACCGGCCGAACGCCGAGGCCGTCCCCGGCACGCTCCTCTGGCTCGACCGCACTCATCTCGCCATCGATTCCCCACTGGGTGTCGCTAAAACCCGCCGGGACAAAGCGTCCTCTTATGTGATCTCAGATATGGAGGGGAAAGCCCTGGAAGACGTTTCCCGAATCGGCCTGATAGACGGCAGCGTTTTCGCCGGCTCTCTGAAATTCGGTAAGAAAGCAGTCAATCTGAGCCACAAGATTCTCGGCGAGCTCCCAATACCGTACGCCGCCATCCGCTCTATCAAGCCAGCGAATACAAACATTCAGTTTTTGACAGACCTCCAACCCGAACAGACCGAATCCACCTCCCCACTCAATACGCCTCTGGACTCGGCCGCTCCAGTCCGGAGCAAAGGTTCCACCAACTCCATCACCCGACACCTCAACCACCTCCGGATTCCGTCCGGCACAACCCTGCATTACACGCTTCCATCCAACAAGAAGCATAAATTTCACGCCCATCTCAGTCCAACCCCACAGGGCGATCCGCACCTCATCGTCACCGTCGATTCGAAGGTGGTCTTCAACAAAACTGTCCAATCCAAACCCGAGCGATTAGTCCTCGACATCCCAGCCGGAAACCGGCTCTCTCTACGAACACAGATCGGCAGGCGCCTCCACTTCCCATCATCCATCACCATTGCCGACCCCATTCTTATCCGTCAGTAATCTTTCCATTTTCAATCATTCATCCAAATCCAATAACCATTAGCCATACTCCCTGATGGAATTCCTCAACCCGTATCTCTTATTTGGAGCCTTGGGCATCTCAGTGCCGATCATCGTGCACTTGCTCAATCGCTACCATTTTACGGAGTACGATTGGGCCGCGATGGACCTGCTTCGCAAGGCGATGCACATCCGTGCCCGCCAGATTCGGATTGAGGACCTCATCCTTCTCCTGCTGCGCTGCCTCGCCGTCATCCTGGTCACTCTAGCTATCGCTCGGCCGACCATCAAGACCGGCAACGTTTTTCCCGGTACCGCGTCCCGCGGCGTCATCGTCGCAATCGACGGTTCGTTCAGCATGGCCCATCGGCAGGGCGTCAAGGACAGGTTTGCGAAGGCCATGCAGGGCGTCCAGGAAATCCTCGATACCATGGACAGGGGGGACAGCATCAGCATCATCCTCATGGGCAGCCGGCCTCGCGTGCTTCTCCGCAATCAGCCGCTCGACCGGGCTCAGGTTGAGGGTGTTCTGCAGAAAGTCGAGCCGCTTTACGAGCCCCTCAATCTCGAGCGGGGACTCGACGAAGCCCGGTCCCTTTTCAATGAATTGAAGGTGGCCCATCGTGAATGCTTCATCGTCACTGATTCGCAGCGCAAGACCTGGGAATCCATTTCTGACAAGGGTCGCAATGCTTTCAACCAAATGTCGACCCTCGGAAAGCTGTTCTTTGTCTCCTGCGCGACCGAAGGGGCTGACAACCTGGCCGTCACACGTTTCGAGCTTGCCTCCGGCACTACCCGCCGCGGCACCATGGCGCGCTACGTGGTCGAGGTCGAAAACTTCGGTCAGGAAGCCCAGGAAAACGTACCAGTCAGCCTGAACCTCAACGACGTTCGCATTGACCACCGCGTCGTTCGCCGTATTCAGCCCGGCGAATCGCAGACGGTCTCTCTCTTCGCACGCTTCAACACGTCCGGCGTTTCCAGGCTCAAGGCTGAGCTTGGACGAGAAGACCCGCTCAAGGCCGACAACGCCCGTCATGCCGTCGCGTTGGTCCGTAATACTCTGCGCGTCCTCGTGGTCGACGGCGATCCCTCTGAGCTGCCGTTCAAAAGCGAAACCGATTACCTCCTCACGGCGCTCCGCCCCAAACGCGGCGGCAAGACATCCACCCTCACCGTCCAACGCATCAACTGGCTCGATTTCCAGACTGCGCAGCTCAATCGGCAGAAATTCCCGGTCGTCATCATGGCTAACGTCCGTGACGTCAACGAACGCCTTGCTGAAGCGATGCGTGAATACGTCCGGGAAGGCGGCGGCCTCGCCATCTTCCTGGGGGAAAACGTCAATCCGGAGGTCACCAATCTCCGTATGGAAAAAGACGGAGAATCGCTCATGCCGGCCGAGCTCATTAAACCAGTCGGCGATGCAAAAGATGAGGCAGAGGGGCGCTTCCTCGAAATCGCAGCGCACGAACACCCGCTCGCCATGCCACTTCGTTTCTTCTCTGAAGGGCTGCTGAAATCGGTCACGTATAACCGTTACTTCGAAGTCAAACTCTACCCCGGCGCACGCACAGTGCTGCAGCTCTCCGGCGGCGCTCCACTCCTGATCGAAAAACCTTACGGCCGTGGCAACGTGATCCTCTTCACGAGCACTGCCGACCGTGACTGGGGCAACGCGGTGGTGCATCCGGTGTTCCCGATCTTGTTGCACCAGGCTGTCACACGCCTGACCGGTCGTGAATTCGAGCGTCCTTACCGCGTCGGCGAGACCATCCGTCTCCCGCTTCCCGAAGGTTCAAAGGTCAACACTGTCATGGTCACTGACCCGGACGGCAACGACCGGAAAATCCAGGTCGCCCAGCGAGAAGACGAAAGGCTCGTCGAATTTCCCCACTCCGTCCTGCCGGGTTTCTATCGCACAAACCTGTTCGACGGCATTGCTCGCGCCGATGCGGCTGAAGCCCCCTCGGCCGGTGAGGCAGGCTCCATGCGCATCGTCATGGCCGCTAACGTGGACGACTCCGAATCCGATGTCCGCTCCCTGAAACACAAAGAGCTCGAAGAACTTTTCAAAGGCGTCCAGCTACAGATGCCGAAAATAGGCCAGGACTTAAAAGAAAAGATCCGTGAAGGCCGCGTTGGCCGGGAGCTATGGAAAGTGCTCCTCATAGCCGCTCTTATCGTCTTACTATTAGAATTTGCCCTCGCCCGCTGGTTCATCTCCCGCACGGCCGAAGGCGACGCGGACGCAGTGCTCCGAAGAAAAAGCGCTGATGAGATTCTGAGTGAAGGGAGCGAAGCCGCGTGACCTCTGCCCCATTCCCCATTCCCCATTCACCATTCACCATCTGACTCCATGTTCGCCCGCCTGCTCGAAAGCATGCTCGATCTCGAACGCGTAGGACCTTTGGTCGGTCCGCCTGAGGTCTATCTGCGTACGGCTTGGCCCACGTGGCTCGCGATGCTTACGATCCTCGCGGGGTTCGCCGTGGCCCTGTTCTTCTACAGTCGGGAGGACTCCCTCACACGTGGCCAGCGCACCTGGCTGGGCATTCTGCGCGGCGTCGTCTATGCCCTCATCCTGACGCTGCTGTTCGAGCCTGCGCTCTCTATCGAGATGACGGTAAAAGTGCGCCGCAACATCCTTGTCCTGATCGATGGCTCGGAGAGCATGGAGCTCATCGACAAGCGCCGCAAGCGCAGCGAAATCGAGGAAGCTGCGCTGGCCACTGGGGAGATGAAGTTTTCCGATATCAAACCCGAGGGATCGAGTGCCCAGCTCACGCAGGCGTTCACGGACAAGGCTTCCACCTTCTCTCGACTCGACCTCGCCAAGGGCGTCCTGACAAACTCCGAGCTCAATCTCGTTGAGGAAATGCAGGACGACTATCGAATCGAGTTTTTCAAGCTCGGCGGCCGCACAGAACCGATCTCTGTCGAAGGCAAAGAATTGCCGCAGGCCCTTAGCCCCGTCGTCGCTGACTTCAAGGCCTCCGCTCTCGGCACTGGCGTCGATGAAGTCGTCTCCCGCTACGGTGGCGAGGCCGTTGCCGCGGTCGTCCTGCTCACCGACGGCGCATCCAACCAGGGCCAGGATCCGCTCGAAGTCGCCCGCCGCATGCGTGAAAAGGACATCCCGATTTATCCAATCGGGTTTGGACTCCCAAATCCGCGTGACTTGCGACTCGAGAATCTTGTCGTTCAGGAAGTCGTTTTCAAAGACGACGAAGTGCTCGCCCGGGTCCAGGTCATCGCTCCCGGTTTCGCAGACCGCGAGGTCGAGGCCATCCTCAAGCTTGACGGAGCTGAAACTGCCAGCCAGCCTGTCGTGCTTACCGACGAGCCGCAATGGATCGAGATTCCGTTCATCCCCGACAAAGGTGGCACGTTCCGGCTCGACATCACCATCGATCCTTTGCCCGAAGAGACGGTCAAGGAGAACAACACCATCGGCCAGACTATTCGAGTTATCGATGAACAGATCAAGGTCCTCTACATCGAAGGTAAACCCCGCTGGGAGTATCGCTACCTGCGCCAGGTATTACGCCGCGATCATCGGCTCGACGTGAAATTCATCATGACCGAAGGCGACTCCGACCTCGCCAAGTACAGCCGTGAATACCTCACGCGCTTCCCCACCGATGCGGCCGGAGCATTTCGGTTCGACCTCGTGATAGTCGGGGATGTTCGTTCGTCCTTTTTCCAGTCCGAAGAGCTCACGCGCATCGAAGAGCTGATCCGCACCCGCGGCGGCTCGTTCCTCATGATTGCCGGCAAATCTTACGCGCCCGACGATTACGAAGGCACGGTCATCGAAAACATGCTTCCGATAAGGCTCGCAGGAGGCAAGCGCGCCATCCCTCAGCAAGTCTATCCCGCACTTACTACCGCCGGCAGGCGCAGCTCTGTCGTGAGGCTCGACAAGAACGATGATCGCGATGCAGCACTGTGGAAACGAGTTCGTCCTCTTTTCAGCGTCCCTGCGGTCAACGATGTCAAGCCCGGCGCGATGGTGCTCATCGGCCTGTCCGGCTCGGAATCCGACCGTTCGTATCCGCTAATGGTGTGGCATCGTTACGGCACAGGTAAGTCGCTGTTCCTCGCCACCGACCAGCTCTGGCGTCTGCGCTTCAAGACGGGTGACCGCTATCACGCCCGCCTTTGGGGCCAGACCATCCAGTTCCTCACACTCTCCCGCCTGCTCGGTGAAAACCGCCAGATATCCATCCAGACCGACCGCAAAGAATACCGCACCGGCCAAACTGTCCAGATCTACGCAAACGTCCTCGACGAAACCTACACCCCCGTCAAGGCCGAGGAGTACACCGTGTACATCAAACGCAAAGGCAGCCTCGACCCGACCAAAGCCATCGTACTCGACTCCGTCCCCGAATCCGAGGGCCTGTTTCAGGGCTACGCCGAAGTCGACAAGGAGGGGCGCTACCAGCTCAAGGCCGGCCGACACGAGGAATCCGTCAGCAATCTCGTGGAATTCGACGTTCGCACACAATCCCTCGAACAGCTCCAGCCCGCGCTGCAAATCGACTCTCTGCGCAAGTTCGGCGAGATCTCAGGCGGTAAATACTTCGGCATACATGACCTCGCCAAGCTGAGAAAAACCATCGGCGGCGAAGAAAAAACCACTATTGTAAAACGGGAAAAAGAACTCTGGGATTTATGGGTCGTTTTAGTAGTCATCGTCCTCTGCACCGGCACTGAGTGGTTCGTGCGGAGGCGGTTGAATCTGATGTAAGAATGCCTGACACCATCCAAAACAAACTGAAAGAGACCTGGGGCAAAGAACGCCAGTTCGCGCACCTGCGCGGGTTCTCGACGTTTGCCATTTGGACGGTCGGGCTGATCTTTGTCGACCTTCTGCTCGACTGGCTCTTTCTGATTCCCGGGCAGATTCGATTCCTCTTGCTGATGGCCAACGTCATTACGCTGGGCGTCATCTTTCATAAGCGATGGTGGCAGGGCTTGAACTCTTACGACGCCGTACGCGTTGCCCTGCAGGTCGAGGGGCGCCATCCGGAATTTCAGAATCTGCTGGTCTCGTATATTCAGTTCGATGCCGGCGCGGCAACCATCCAGCACGCATCGCCTCGGCTCATCGAGGCTATGCAGAATCAGACGATTCGGATCACCGAGCCAATCAGTTTTAAAGAGATTATTGATCTCAACGAGTTGAAGAATCTCTTTATGTTTACTGCCGCGATGTTCATTATCTTCGCCTTGGCGTGCGTGAGCTGGCCGACCCATTTTCGGATTCTGGCTATGCGTATGTTCAATCCCGGTGCGGAAGAGATCTATCCGACTGACACCAGCATAAAGGTCCTCACCCCGCAGCCGCTCGTGGTCAGGCAGGGCGATCCCATCCTGCTCAATTTCCAGGCCGATGGCGTCATACCGGGCAAGGGACTCCTCGAGATTCGGCCGCAGGGCATGAAATCCTGGGAGCAGTTTCAGATGCTCAAGGAAGAGAATACGCCCACCTACGATCACGAAATCGCCGAGGCGTTCCGCAGCTTTGATTACCGGGCCCGCATCGGCGACGCCATGTCCAGGCCGCTCTCGCATGTCGAAGTCGTGCCTCCTCCGCAGGTCGTCACTACCCGCGTGCGTCTGCGTTACCCCCTTTACATGAAGCTCGACGAACAGACCATCGACACTCTCAACTTCGATGTATTCCAGGGCACGCGGATCCAGTGGTCGCTGACTTTTGATCAGCCGCTCTCCGCGGCCGAGATGCAGATCGCTGACAGTGAGCCGAAGAAACTAAAGATTTCCGAGGACGGGCTCGTAGCGCAGGTCGAGTTCGCGCCAAAGGCATCCTTCCATTACCAGTTCAAGTGGACACTCAAGAAGCATCCATTCTCATGGGTCGAGGACATCCATTACTTCGTCCAGGTCATGCCGGACACCCCGCCGCGAGTGGATATTCTCCAGCCGCTCGCCGAGAAGGAGAAGGCAACCCGCCACAAGTCCGTCGAGATCAAATTCAGCGCGGAAGACGACCACGGCATCTCACAATCATGGCTGGTCTACAAACTCAACGACGGCGAGGAGAAACGGAAGGTCCTCAGCAAATACGATAAGCGTGCCGTGACTGGCGAATACACCGCCAAACTTTCCGAGCTTGTGCCCGACATCAAGGAAGGCAACTCGGTCACTTACTACATCGAAGTCGCCGACAGCCATATGGGTGAAGGTGGCCGCAACCGTGGACGTTCCGAGCAGCGTATCGTTTCTGTTGTCAGCATCGAGGCGTACCTCAAAGAGTTCTTCGCCCGCAAAGAAAAGCTCGACAGCGAAATCCTGAACGTTCAGAAGGTCGAGCAGGAAGGCTCACTCGAGGTCAAAGCACTGAAAGCGAGCGAAGAGCTGAGTACAGACGATATCGAAGAGAAAGAATGATCCCCGCTGCAGCTAAAGAATTTGGTGTCCCAAAGCTGGCCGCCATATCTCACCTTACCATAATGGGCGGATTGAATTTCTGATCGCTTTTCCGTGAGAGCCCTATGAAGCACCTGAAACAGATCGCGACCGGTTTATGCATGGTCTACCTTTTGAGCTTTGTCTCCGCTTATGCGCAGGACGCTGAAGATGTCCTGATGAAATCAGAATCGCTCCTGCTGGAGGAGGAGCGGCAGCTCAAGGTGAATCGTCGAGTCGATGAGATCATCAGCAGTTTTGAAGACCTCATTCGCGACCTGCGCTCGAACGGTCTCGTCAAAGAGGCCCGCGGCGACGAGCTCCTCCGCCTGCTTAGTCTCCTCGGCACGACGAATAAGGAAAACGTCCTCGCCGCGGCCGAACACCTGCGCGGCGCGCGCCAGAATCTCGCCAACCCGGTCAAATTCCTCGGTTCGGCGGACACGGAAATCGAGATCATCATCGCCAAGCTCGAATCTGTGCTTCAGCGTTCCTCTTCGCTGCAGAAGACAACTGAGCTGCTCAATCAGATCCGGCGCATCATCCGCAATCAGGAAAACGTTTACGCCAAGAGCAAGTTCATTGGGAAGCAGCTCCTGATCGGAGAACGCACCACCCGCCTCTGGGATTTAACCAAGGGGCAGCTCCAGGTCTCGATGTCAGTCAAGCGTTTTGGCGCAAGCCTGGCCGCGGCCAAGAAGGAAGCCAAGGAGCCCCTTAATCGCCTTCGCCTTGCCCGGGCCCTGGCTGTCATGAATCGTGAAAAACTCGACAGGAAACTCCTCGATGCCACACGCAAGATCAAAACCAAGCGTGTAGTCAGTGCTGTCCGCATCCAGGAAGACGCGCTCGTGTCGCTCAAGGACATCGAACGACGCCTCCAGCCCAACGCTGAATCTGCCGAGCTGCACCGCCTGAAGATGGCTCGCGAGAAACTGCTCCGCATCCGTGAGGATCAGCACACAATCCAGGGAGAGACCAGGAAGGCAACTGCAGAGGCGTTCCCCGAAAGGAAGAAGGATTTGCAGGTCAACCAGCGCCAGCTACAGCACGAGCTCAAAGATCTGCACACATCCATCCCCAGGACCAAGGTAGAAAAGCTTGTTCCTAACCTGCATCGAAATACGCCGCTAGACAAATCGCTGGACAATGCACACGCCACAATGGTCACCTCCGAAAAGCTGATCGAGGAGACTAAGCAGACCGATGCCGTCGCCAGCCAGGTCGAAACCGATCAGCATCTCGGCGAAGCCCTTCTCCTCCTCGACGAACGCATCGCCCGCCTCCAGGAAGAGGCCCTCAAAGAGCCCACCCTTGTCGACCGGCTCCGGGAGATCGAGCAATACGAAAAGGAAATTCTCGACGAGACTCAGGTGCGCCAAAAGGAGAACGCCAACGTAGCTGAAATCGCACCCGCCCAGAAGAAGCTCCAGGAGTACCTCCTCGAATTGGATGATTCCATCGAAGATGACGCGCTCAAACGTGTCATCTCCCTTTCCGGGGATGCCATGGCCCGCGCCGCTGTCTCCCTCGCGGCCAATGAACACGACAAGGCCATCGATAACGAAAAGGAGACCCTGACCCTCCTCGCCCGGGCCATCGAAATGGCCATCGAGCTCGAAAAGGAAGCCGAAGAGGTGGAAACCCAGGAAGAAGAATTCGCACAGGAAGAGCAGGCCATCGAGCAGGAAATGGATCAGGCCGAAGACCTCATCGATCGCCTCCTCGCCATCGAACGCCTCCAGCGTGAGCTTGCCGAAGATACCGAAGCAGCCGATGCAAACGTGCCCGAATTCAGGGATCTCGCTGAGCCTCAGAACGACCTCGCCAAAGAGACCCAGCGTGCGAAGGAACTGACCGACAGCGTACCCGTCCTGTCAGCCATCGACGATGCCGCGCTCGCCATGAACGAAGCCATCGAGAAGATTAGAGAGTCAGAAAAGGAACTCGCACACGCAGCTCAGCTCAAAGCCCTCGAAGCGCTCCGTAAGGCTCGCGAAGAAGCGGAAGAGAAGCTCGATGACCTTGAGCTCGAACGGGACCAGATGCAGCGAGTCGACGACGCACATGAAATGGCCGCAGCACTTAAAGAAGCCGAGCGACTCCAGAAAGAGCTCACCATTGAAACAAAGGAACAGGCCGCCAAGGGTCGCAGCGTCGAGGACATCGCCGAGCCCCAGGTAGCTCTCGCCGAGCACGTCAATAATCTGGAGCAGCAGGCCCAGAACCCCGGTCTGGAGGCTGCCCTTGAAGAAGCCGTCGGAGCGATGGAGCGTGCCGGAGGGCTGCTGACAAATAATCTTCCCGAAGTGGCCGAACCAAACCAGAAACAAGCCGAAGAGGCCCTCGCCCGTGCCCGTAAGCTTGCCGAAGACGCGGCCATCGAGCTCAACCGGCAGCTCGAGCAGGCCCGTGAGCTCGGGAAAGCCAAGGAAGAAGCCGAGGCCCTGATCGAACAGCAGGAAGAAGTCCTCGACGAAACCGAAAACGCGCCCGAAGAAGAACTCGCCGACCTTGCCGCGGAAGAAGAGGCATTGGTCGAAGGCGGCGAAGCCCTGGCGGAGACAGCCTCCCAGGTTGCCAACTTGACATCCGAAGCAGCCCAGGCCCAGCAATCCGTGGCGGAAGCGCAGGAAGCCCTGGCTGCCGCGGAGCAAGCCCTTGAACAGGGCGACCAGGCCGAAGCGGCCGCGCAAGAGCAAAAGGCTATCGAAGCGTTGCAGGAGGCAGCCGAGCAACTTGGGGAAGCCCAGGAAGCGCTCCAGGATCCCGAACAGGCCATCGCCGAACGCATCGGTCAGATCATCCGCGAACAGGAGGGCCTCCAGTCAGAGACCCAGGAAGCCGGCGATTCTGGTGAAAGCGCCGAGGGCACGGCCGAAGCCCAATCTGAATTAGGCGAACAATCGGAACAGGTCGGCGCAGCCACAACAGAAGCAGGTGTCCAGGAATCTCTTGGCGAGGCATCCAGCGCGCAGGAATCCGCATCCGAAAGCCTCGAAGGAGGCGACACCCAGGCCGCAGGTGAGGCCCAGGGCGAAGCCCTCGAAGCCCTCGGCGAAGCCTTGGGACAGGCCGAAGCCGCCGCCGGTGAAGGTGAGGGCGAGGGTGAAGGTGAAGGTGAAGGAGAGGGAGAAGGAGAAGGAGAAGGGGAAGGAGAAGGAGAAGGGGAAGGGGAAGGTGAAGGACAAGGCGAGGGAGAAGGACAGGGAGAGGGAGAAGGACAAGGCGAAGGTGAAGGACAGGGAGAGGGAGAAGGACAAGGCGAAGGTGAAGGGCAGGGAGAGGGAGAAGGACAAGGCGAAGGTGAAGGACAGGGAGAGGGAGAAGGACAAGGCGAAGGCGAAGGGCAAGGAGAGGGCCAGGGAGAAGGGCAAGGTGAGGGACAGGGAGAAGGACAAGGCGAAGGCCAGGGAGAAGGGCAAGGTGAGGGCCAGGGAGAAGGACAAGGAGAAGGACAAGGCGAAGGCCAGGGAGAAGGGCAAGGTGAAGGACAGGGACAGGGGCAAGGACAAGGACAAGGTCAGGGACAGCAGGGACAGGGCAATCCCAGTAATTCGCTTGGCCTCGGTGGTGAAGGGGCTCGTAGCTTTTCAAAGTCCGATATCGCCAAACGTCGACGTGCCAAGAGCCGCTCCAATTGGAGTCCTCTCGGCGAAAGAGAGCGTGAAGCCCTGAATCAGAATTTTGAGAGAGAGTTGCCGCCGGAGTTCAGAGAACTCTTGAAAGACTATTACGAAGCGTTGTCGAATCCGACGAGGAACTGATGCCTGACCAATGGAATACAGATTTGAATGGGACCCTCAAAAGGCTCTTTCCAACAAGTCCAAACACCGTGTTAGTTTCGAACAGGCCGCAACCGTTTTCGCGATCCCAATGCGATTTCCATATCAGATGACGAACACAGCGAAAACGAAGAAAGGTGGATTACTCTCGGGATATCCAATTCGGGAGGGTTACTTGTAGTAAGCCACACGTTCACTGAGGCTGGAGAATCAGTGATGATGATAAGAATAATAAGTAGTCGTAAAGCAAACCGTCACGAACAACGGCAGTATCACTCATGAAAGACGATTACGATTTTTCGGAAGGAGAAAGAGGGAAGTTCTTCAATGAAAATGCGATCCTGAGAATCCCTGTCTTTCTGGATTCCGAAAACTTGGTCTTTGTCGAAAAAATAGCGACAAAGAAACAGAAGGACATCTCCACGGTCGTAAACGAACTTATTCGGTCAGATCGTGATCTGGCCGAGATTATTGAATAGACACAAAAGAACTGTGAATTCCTACACACTCGCCTCTTCCTTTGCCGCGCTGGTGATCCTCACCAATCCTTGCTTAGCAGAAACCCGCGTTCGCGTCGCAGAGCTCAGCCCCACCGCGGAAAAGGCCATCAAGAAAGGCCTGGACTTCCTCGCCCGGAATCAGAACAACGATGGCAGTTGGGAGAGTAACCACAAAATCGCCAACACCGCTCTGGGCCTTATGGCTTTCATGGTCAAGGGGTACTTCCCCGGCCGGCCGCCTTACTCGGCCAAGCTTTCCCGTGCGGTCGATTACCTGATCGAAGCGTCGGAGTCCGGCAACGGCTACATGGGCAAATCCATGTATGAACACGGCCTCGCCACGCTTGCCCTGTCGGAGGTCTGGGGGATGAGCGACCGACAAGAACTGCGCAACGTCCTCAAGAAGGCAGTGAGTGTCATCTTGCGCTCCCAGAACAAACAGGGCGGATGGCGGTATAATCCGCGGCCGGAAAGCGCGGACATCTCGGTCACCGTCATGCAGATTGTGGCTCTCGCCTCGGCAAAAGAGGCCGGTATCCTTGTGCCGGACAAGGTAATTCAGAATGCGCTGAAATACGTAAAGAGCCTTCAGAATCAGTTTCAGGGCGGTTTTGGCTACACGAGCCGGAGAGGTCCAGGATTCGCCCGCTCCGCGGCTGGCGTGATGTCTCTGCTCATGTCAGGTGAACGGGACACCCGCGCAGTGAAGGCCGGGCTCTACTATCTCCGCAAATCCGACGAGTCAAATTTCTCGCAGACCAGTCACTATTACTACGGCCATTATTACGCCATCCAGGCCATGTATCAGGCCGGTGAGCGGCACTACAACGAGTGGTATCCAAAGATCCGCGATGCCCTCCTCCTCAAGCAGGATTCCGACGGCAGTTGGTCGGGCGGCCCCGGCGGCAGGGCATATTCGACCTCGATGTCGATTTTGATCCTTGGCGTGCCGTATCGTTTCCTGCCCATTTATCAGCGTTGAGATGAGGTCATTGATCGATGGTCAATGGTCGTGCGCAGGTTGGTCTGTCACCAACCCCTGGGCACGCCGGCGTCTCGCCGGCTCTGCTGTGACCGAAGGTCGCCGCCCATGCCAGCCGGAATGGCACTCTTGCCTGACCTGCATTCTCGCTTTAGGCCTTGTTTCCATTTCGGCCGAGCCTCTCCCCTCCGCACTCGCGCTCGAAAAGGCCTTTGCTGACCTGACAGATGGCGACTGGATTCTCAAAAGCGCGGCCATGTCACAGCTTGCCAAGTGGAATATCGATGAGGCGGAAAAGCCGATTCGGGCCATCCTCATCGGAAAGGAGCATCCGTGGCTCAGGGGGCGCGCGCTTGTTGCTCTTGCCCGGACAAAAGGCGCAGCTTTACTGAATGACGCTATCGCATTCTTCGATGCCAAACATCCTGTTCAACTCCGCAATGCGGCTATCGAATCCCTCGGCATCATCGGAAAGGTTGCCGGCGAAGCGACCATTCAGAAAGCCATGAAAGATGAGGATATTTCCATTCGCCGTACTGCTATCGTGTCCCTTGCACGGCTGAAGGGCAAAGGCGCGTGGGACAGCGTTTCTGCTGCCATGGAGGATGAAGACAAAGAAATTGTCCGGGCCGCGGTCAGGAGTCTGCAATACATCAACACCGGGGAGGCCAGAAATGCCTTGCTCGAGCTTCTACAGCATGAGCTGTGGGATGTGCGTTTCGAAGCCGCAAAGGCGATCCGGGCCGCCCGGTTTAAGCAGGCGATCCAGGCACTCTTCGAAGGCATGGCCAAAGATCGAGACCATCGTGTAAAGAAGGCTTGCGAACAGGCCCTGATCGAATTCGAGCCGGACGCGCTGGCAACACCCATGATCGAGAAGCTGGTCGGTAAAGACAAGAGCTATTATTCAACGTGCCTCAAGCTGCTGCAGTTGAAGCCTTCGACCAAAGGGTGCGATGCCCTGGCGAAGATTCTCAAAAAACAGGACAAACGGTATCAGCCATACCTGACAACCAGCTTCAGCCTGCTGGCCAATTTCGATCCCGATGCCTATCACGAGGTCTTCATCACATATCTCAGCCATCAGGACCGCAACATCCGCCAGTACGCGATCAGCAGCCTCGGCAAATGCAAGACGACCGACATTTATACGCCCCTGCGACCGCTGCTGAACGACAACGACCGGCACATCCGCCATCATACTTTGAACGTGGTGCGCAGTTCCAAAGGCCCCCTTCCGGAGTCTGGGATAATCTCTTTCGTTGCACCTCATCTCACAAGCCAGGACAGCCACATCCGCCACTACACACTTGACCTGCTCCGGCGTCACATCAAGCCGGACGAATTCGAAGCCGCGCTCGAGGCCCTCACATACATGCTCAACAGCCCGGACAAAAACCTGCGGAACACCGCGCGCAAGATCCTGCTTCCCATCAGCGATGATGACGGCCGCACGCGTATGGCCAAAGCCCAGGGCATCCTCACCCATTGGATGCTGCTGGCATCCTTTCCGACCCCTCAACAGACAGAGGATACGGAAGAAGAAGCACAACCCAAAACCGAGGTCGCCCAGGTAGAACTGCCGACCCCGTCCAACTTTAATTTCAAGCAGGAATACAAAGACACTGACGAAGACGCGGAAGGCGATATCAAGTGGCAACCGCACACCATCACCAACCAGGAATTCCGAGTCCCGCTCCACGAGCTCTACTTCCCGCCAACCACCGAAAACAAGACCGCCTTCGCAGTGGCCGACTTCCAATCTGAAGCCGACGAGGCCGTGAAACTTCTCATCTACGTGGACGATTCGCACACCCTCTGGCTAAACGGCAAGCAGGTCTCCGAACAGAAGACCGCGGGCGAGCACACCGTAGAGGCCAATATCGTCAAGGGTTCCAATCGCATTTTCGTCCGGGTAGGCAACGTGAAGGAATGGTGGTGGCTGGCTGTCAAGATTGCATCCAAGACCGGGCAGGTGATGGAATCGGTGACGCAGAAGTCCGCGCGATAACCACCGACTTCTCAAGCGGTGCGCAACGTCAACTTGCCCTTGCACCACAGCCAGACCAGCAAAGGCAGGCACCCCGTCAGGGCCAGAAAAGGCTGAAAGACCACGACTACCGCGCGCAGTAATCCCAGCGGCCCAACGGAAGACGAGATCGTATTCAGGTCCAGGAACCCTTTACCCCCATCGAAACCGATGAATACAAAAATCGAGACAATACTGATGGGAACCAGGTTTCCGGCGATACGGCAGATGACCCGTTTTGTCAGCGTTTCCTCCCCGCAAAGATCCGCAAAGTCGCGGGCGAACCCCATCCCGTAGAGAGCGTTCACGTACGCAAGAACGCAGGACAGCGCAAAAAAGCCCTCATCCAGGAACGCGTTGCGCCTGGAGGCCGTAAACTGCTCGAGAAGGAACAGGATCCAGTAAAGACCGATGTTGAAGCTGAGCAGTGGGCCGAACGCGACCCAGTCTTCCGCGGACCATTTCGTGACAGCGCCGCCAATCGGTTGGCGCCACGAAATGCCGCTGATGGTTGAATACGTCTTGCGCTTCTCTGCCATAGCTAAATCGAAGCGGCAAACCGCGGTGGATTCAAGATCGCTTAATTGCCCTGGACCTTCTTTCTGAGATTCTCAAAACCGCCCTTGATTTTTTCGGAGAGAGAAGACGAAGCCCCCTTCACTTTCTCCGTGAGGGTAGAACCTGCCTCTCCTTCCATCAGCATGCCGTTTTCAATCGGCCGCCATTTGGAGCGGTCGCCATCCTTCAGGCTAATCTCGATGTAGTTTTCCCTGGCGGCATCATCGAATCGAATGGCGATTCGATCCTCCACCCTCAGCCTATTGGTAGCGTCCACATGGACCATGGCATAGGTGCGACTTTCTCCGATCGAGTTTTCAAACTTTCGTTCTACCCGAACCACGCGTCCGACCTGCGACCCGGCGATACGCACAGGATTGCCAACTCGGAGCCCCCCTTCGGATTCATGTGCGAACCGGACCTCAAATACAAGGACTGATTGCGATGAACTCTTTGTGGTCGAGGTAACGCACGAAGATAACAAGGTGCACGCCAGGATAGATAGAACCAGACAGGCAGATTTATAGGAATCATTCATATCCAACAATCCGTGGCTTTGACCATCCTCTACCGAACCGTGTTCTTGATTCATCCGTGTCACATGAAAGACTCTAAACATCACAGACCATCGCCGCATGTCTGAGCGCTAAAACTCTATCCTCCCACGTCGGGATGAATTCCTGCGCCACATAGCCCTTGTAATCGATATCAAGCAGAGCTTGCATGATGGCGGGGTAATTCAGCTCCTGCGTGTGATCGAGCTCGGCGCGGCCAGGTACTCCTGCGGTGTGGATGTGGGCAATCACATCCTTGTATTGTCTGATGCGGCGGATGACGTCCCCATTCATGATCTGCACGTGATAGATATCGAACAGCAGCTTCATGTTCGGTGAATCTATCCGCTTGATGAGGTCTACACAGAAATCGACATCGTCGCCAAAGTAGCCGGGATGCCCTTTCATCGGGTGTGTGTCGTCGCGGGAATTCAGGTGCTCCAGGCAGAGGGTTACTCCCTTCTTCTCTGCACGGCCGATTACCTTCTTCCAGCAATCAACACAGTTCTTCGTGCCGGCCTCTGGAGTGATTCCTTTCTCGGTCATCCCGGTGAAAGTGATGACATTGTCTGTGCCTATCTCTGCGGCGAGATCTATCCCATCGGTCAGCTTCTTGATACAGAATCCGTGATTAGCGGTACTGAATGGACCTTTGGCGAATCCGTGGCTGCCGACCAGCGAGATCTTCAGGCCAAGCTCGCGCACCTTCGGATAAAACTTGGAAGGAATCCCCTCCATCGCTACCAGGCCAATCTCCTTGCAGTGACCAGCCAGCTCGACGGCTGGCATCGGATTAAAACACCAACCCATGATGGACTGACGGATACGCCCGTTCTCGATCCTGTAATCGCCGGGAACTACTGGCTCAGCGTTAGCCTCCTCCGCAAGGGCCGCCAGGCTGAGGCCCGCGCCCGTGGCGGCCAGAACGGCATTTCTGAACAGGCCACGACGTGAGACTTCATCCGCTTCTTCTTTTGGTTGTGCGTCTTCGTTCATAGGTGTTCCTTGAGATGTGGATTCTGTAGCGATTTCTTAATCGATCCGACGTTCATATAAAACCGATTTGTGTCAGGCCAGCGCCCGCAGCATGCCTTCCGCTTTGTGCATGGTCTCAGCATATTCTTCCTCGGGCTCTGACTGAGCAACGATGCCGCCACCGACGGGAAACTGAATCCAGTCATCTTTGAAAGTGAACGTGCGAATCAGGATGCTCGAATCCATGGCCCCGTCAAAGCCAATGTAGACCAGGCTGCCGCAGTAGGCGCCTCGGGCCGTGGGCTCGAGCTCGGAAATGATCTCCATGGCGCGAACTTTGGGCGCGCCGGTAATCGAGCCGCCCGGGAAGCAGGCTTTGAGCACTACGAGCGGCGTGGTATCAGGCAACAATCTCGCTCGCACTTCGCTTACCAGGTGATGCACATACTCGGCAGATTCGATGTTGAACAGCTTCGGCACAGTCACCGAATCCGGCTCGGAAACTTTGGACAGATCGTTGCGCAGGAGATCGACAATCATCACGTTTTCCGCGCGATCTTTAGTGCTGTGAAAGAGCTCTTCTTTGGCGGCTGCATCTTCGGCCAGATCAGCCTTGCGCCGCCTTGTGCCTTTGATGGGCCGGGTCTCGATTTCCCGCTCGTTGACCCATAGGAAACGTTCCGGTGATGCGCTGGCTATCTGAAATGTACCAGCATCAAAATAAGCGCTGAAGTTGGCGGGATTCCGCGTCCGGAGCCGTTCATAGATGTCGAGCGGCGAATGACTCGACTGATACAACAACCGCTGTGAAAGGTTCGCCTGAAAGATGTCACCCGCGTGGATGTATTCGATGGCCTCTTCGCTTGCCTTCAGATAATCATCACGCGAAAAATTGCTGGTGAGACCAGGCAGTGCGGGCACATCAGACTGGGGGGCCAGAATTGTCCGGCGAGCACTCCTGTACTTGATGCAGTGCGGCGGCCGCTGGTCGAGCCTTCGCAGAATCTCCATCCCGGTTCTCTCCGCGTCCGTCTCGTCAACTCGCCGGGTAAGGGTCTGTGAAATGATCCAGGCCCTGTCTTCGACCAGATCGAATCCGATCACCCAGGAATAAAGTCCCACCGCAACATAAGGCATCTCGAACTCATCAAACTTTGGCCGGTCAACATCTTCGATGCAGTGCAGCAGGTCGTATGAAAAAAGCCCGGCAATTCCTCCTTGAAATGGTGGAAGGCCGGCGAGCGTTTCCTTGGGACTTCGACTCAACAGGCCCTCCAATTCGGCAAAGATATCTCTGCATGGTTGGCGTTCTTCATGCGGTCGCGCAGGGCCCACACTACTCTTGTACGGTCGCGGAACGCCCGCA
>Ga0187827_10001214_pt1 | contig 38619 bp, 36 predicted proteins | sample ETNtaG_39_FD_167969 | JGI IMG/M metagenome (GOLD analysis project Ga0187827, IMG submission 167969) | Marine microbial and viral communities from oxygen minimum zone, Eastern Pacific Ocean - ETNP2014_SV_150_PacBio MetaG (Illumina Assembly) | ecosystem: Environmental > Aquatic > Marine > Hypoxic...
TCGCTCAAAGGGGTCATCCTCTAAGCGCGAGGCACGAGGGTCTCTCTCTGCTGCCATCATGGTTGCCTTGCTGCCAACTGGTTTGAAGTCTCGCGCTAATCAATCCTCATCCAGAAGCTCTCCTACCTCAGCAATGAGTTCATCCCAAGTAGGGACTTCTAGAGGTTCTTCTATCTTGAATAATGAGAGAAATTCTTCTCTTTTTTCGGCATCTGGGGGGTTTTTCGCCCAAGGGCTCTGGTTAGCAACATCACGAATTATTGACTTGTCTTCTTTTGCTCTTTGTTTCGCAAAGCGCGCCTCAATTTGTTCTTGTGTGATTATCTCTTCTTTGCCTTGATGAGAATCGATTAACTGTTGGTAAACTAACATTGAGTCTCCGTGGATCGCATCATCAATGTGCTTTCCTGGTTCAGAAAGCATTGAAACAAATTCGCGGGCTAATCTGTGTGCTTTTGTTGTCGAGGGCCCACTTGTTAGTTTGTCACGAGCTCGTGCATGAGAATCAATACAGGTACGACAGCGTTCTGTTCCTGCCTCGTCCAAGGCATCGCAAGTCAAACAGCATACTGCGAATCCCATTTGCTCCATCGCGCGCCTTGGCAGTGACATACTCAATCAAGGGGTGGGAGCATTGCAGATGAATGCTCGCAAAGAACAGGGGGTTAAATGAAAAATATTCATTCCATTTGAGGTGTGATTAGGATATTGGAATCATCACGTGTGATGATTGGGGCTTCAAAGGTCGATGATGAAGGAAGGATGTGGACCGTGCATGCAGTCCCACAAGCAGGAGCGAGGTAATCCTCTCCCGTATCTGTCAATACGAATTTTAGGCCGTGCCCTGCGGGTAAAATTGCATCAATTGCTTGGAACTCCATCATCATAGTAATTTGCGCCCCTGGAATGACTGTCTGAGGTTCAGAGCCCCCCTCATGATACCTGACATCCATGGTTGCGTGGCCTATTCTCATACCTGTCTCTGCATCCTGCATTTCCACAAACACCTGCCCTCCATCAAATGTAGGGACTGCTGAAAGATGGAAGGTGGGAAGGCCGGAAATATGCAAATCTGATTCCTCATTGATTGAAGGGCATTCGATGACTACTGATTGCCCCCCTCCAACTACAGGCGCTCCGCCCCCTATGAAAGCGCCATCATTCCAACAGTCTGCTAAATTTACAGAGAATATTTCGCCGTCCTCGGGCGGCCATACCGGCTCTATCCTCCACTGTCCATCATTTCTCTGAATTTGGGCCATAAGATCTGGTTTAGGTCCTCTTTCTTGTAAATAATACTCAAACCACTCAAACAAATCTTGGCCCCAGTCCCACCTAGTCATATTGTGTAAGGCCTCAAATCCGTACCCCGGATCTACTCCGTCGTGACTATTCACTTGGTCGGGATAATGATGGCCCCATTGCCCTAATATCCCTCTTACTTCGAAGCCCGCATCGACGTAATCCTGGTACCAATTTACACCTGGAGGACCGCCGAAAACTTGGTGGGGGTCTACATTCCAATCTTGCATTCCTTGAACCCAATAAATACTACCATTCCAATTACTAAATGCCTTGTCGATATGACTACGCTCGTCGTAATAGTTCTGCATGTAAGGATCCATCTCTCCTCCTACATAAGTCACTGGACCGGCAAATAATCCCTCTACGATATCTGGGCACACATTGTCTAAATCATCCTCATTGTAATCCACTGTGCTAGAAAAATAATTCATGTGCATAACTTGACTGCGTGCCTCTGCACTGCCATTCTTGTACAACAATGGGTGCAACGCAGTCGTCCCAGAAATTGGCACTATTGTCTTCAAGTATTGACTCCCTATTGCTGCTGCTTCCCACTGGGTAGCGCCCTCATATGATTTCCCGTAAAGACCAACATTACCATTACTCCAATTTTGGGTACCAAGCCACTCAACTGCGTGATGAATGCCCCAACCTTCTCCCGCTCCACGATAATCAAAACATCCACTAGAGAGTTCTGTGCCAAATACTGCGACTTGTGCAAAGGCATAGCCGTGTGGAATGAAATTATCAAAGATAAATTCACCACGGCCCCCCCCCACAATATTGGTTGGTGTGGATTCATCGCCTTGTTGGCCATATGAAAAATAAGGACTGATGACTGCAATTACTGGTACTTGTTCGCCGTCGAGTGTGTTGTTTGGTAGCCAATAAGAAAGGTGAACTGTTGACTGACTGGGGCCGGTCTCCCATACTTCGCTTGTATCGACTTCTATGTATGCTTCTTGAACCTCAAGAGCTTGATATGGTCCGGGTTCTAGAGTAAAAGAATGAGAATGTTCCATGCCCCAGTCCAAAGTATGACGATCCCAGATTGAAGGATAAGTCACTTCATCTACAGTACTATTTGCTGAGGATTCGCCCCAAGAAAGACAACCTGATTGGCTCATAGTAAGCAGAAACAATACTACCACCCCCACACCAAGGCGCCCCCTCATGATAAGATGCGGAGAGTTCTCTGTCGAAAACCTGTGGATTCAAAGAGGACTGCCCTTTCGCCCAATCATGGATGCCGAAACAGTGTTTCGTCGACGGTGGGCAATACTTGGTGTAATGAGTCTGAGTCTTGTTATTGTAATGCTCAATAACGTTACTCTAAATGTCGCATTACCTGAATTATCTAAGGATCTTCAAGCGGATAATACAGAGCTTCAGTGGATTATGGACGCTTATGCACTAATCTTCGGAGGAACGCTTCTTGTAATGGGGGCCATTGGAGATAGATTTGGAAGAAAAGGGGCTTTGCAACTTGGTTTGATTATGGTCGCTGGAGCGTCTGCACTTACTGCATTGTATGCCGACTCATCTAACGATGTGATTGCTGCGAGGGCTGTTATGGGCCTTGGGGCTGCTTTAGTGATGCCAGCAACTCTCTCTGTAGTCGTAGTTGTATTTCCTCCTGAAGAACGCGGGAAGGCTGTTGGGATTTGGGCGGCGATGGCTGGCGTTGGAGCTCCAATTGGTTTGATAGTAGGTGGATGGGCTGTTGAGAACTATGATTGGCAGATGGTTTTCTGGATTAATGTACCAATTATTATTATCGCACTATTACTAGGTTTGATACTTGTACCGAAAACTAAGGATGAAAAAGAGCGTCCCCTCGATCCAATTGGTGCATTCATTTCTGTAGCGGCTCTCGGTTCTATTCTGTATGCCATTATCGAAGGTCCAAGTGTTGGGTGGACTTCTTCTGAAATTCTAGGGATAGGGGCGCTAGGTGTCATTTTATCTGCTATATTTGTTAGTTGGGAACGTCGAGTAGAGTTTCCTATGTTGCCTCTTGATTTCTTCAAAGATAAGGGGTTCACAATGGGCTTAGTGGCGTTAATGCTCACTTTCTATGTGATGTTTTCATTCATGTTCACGCAGATGTTGCACTTCCAATTAGTGAGGGAGCACACTGCTCTAGAAGCGGCTTTGAGATTCTTACCTCTGCCTATCGGTTTGATGCCCGCGGCGGCAAATTCTGATCGCCTTGTAGAGAAATTTGGCAGCAATAATGTCGTAGCGACTGGTCTCACATTAGTTACTATTGGGATGTTGATTTTCACTACTGTAACCATCGATACTGATTATACTAAACTTGCACTGATATTCTTCCTATTGGGTCTCGGAATGGGGCTCACCATGGCACCAGCTACTACCTTAGCTATGGATTCAATTCCGGCCGATAAAGCAGGAGTTGGTAGTGCGACTAATGACACCAGTAGAGAGATTGGGGGGGCTCTTGGTATTGCGATTGGGGGATCTGTTCTTAACGAATATTATCAAAGAAATATGGTTGTGCCAGAGGGGTTAGAATATCTAGGGCGATTACCCTTTGAATCATTCCCAGCAGCAATGGAAATAGGGGGAGGATTAGTTGGTGAGGGTAATTTACTCGGTGCGCAATTAATTGAAAATGCTCAATTGGCATTTGTAGAGGGGATGGTTGCTTCAGTCTATGTGGCTGCTGCAATTGCTTTCATCGCCGCCATTCTAGTAAAGCGATTTATGCCGACTAGAGTAATTTAGCCGAGGCGGCGATTAGTTTCGGCAAGTAGTTGTCTGGGTATTTCTGTTCCAATTGCCATCCTTTCGCCATAGGGATGATCAAACGAGAGCGAGGTCGCGTGGAGACAAAGGCGATTCACACTCGCCTTACCAAAACCATGTCTTGTATCACCAGCAACAGGACATCCGAGATTTGCCATATGCAATCTGATCTGGGCTCGGCGTCCTGTATCTATTTTGATGCGGATGAGGCTGTGAGCTGGCCCTATTTTCTCCAGCCACCAATTTGTAATCGCTTCTCTACCACCTCTCCTTCCAGCCTCGACCAAGCGTACTCGCTTGTCTTTTGTTTCAAGAATTCTTAAAGTTTCGACTCCGGAATCAGAAGGTGGTTTTCTATGCACTACTGCATGATAGATTCGCTCTACTGAGCGGTCTTTGAATTGTTTTTGGAGCATGTCTTTGGTTTCGGCCGTACGTGCAAATATCATACATCCAGATGTTTCTCTATCGAGTCTGTGAACTAAGTGTGTGCGAGTTCTACCATTTTCCCAAGCCCATTTAGCAACTCGGTCATACATCGTATCAACTTCGCCTCTGTCGGTTGATACTGAAAGAAGTCCGGCGGGTTTGTCGACAAGGATTACTTCTTCATCGGAAAACAAAACCTCGGGATCTGGAATTATTTCTTTGGGTTGAGTCAGTGGTTTGTCACCATCCGCTTTGGATAGCACCTCTACGAACGATCCTTTTGCCACTTTCATATTCGCCCGAGTTGCCTTTTCTCCATCGACTCTAACCCTTCCATGATCTACCATTCGGCGAAGAGAATTTCGTTTGGCTGTGGGGTGAAGGGATGCCAGAACCTCAAGCAGGATTGTGTCCTCTGTAGTTTTGACCGAGGGGTCCGGCATGTACTTGCCAATAGGTGCTAGTCATCAAACTGACCGTTACTTCCACCATTGTAGAACTTCAAGCGTTGGATTAACGCCGAATTTTTCCTTCCAAACCATACGGGCCGAAGTGCGCATACTGAAGGGGATGGTTTTCATTAGATTATCGAAAATAGATTCGGCTCTTACGCGAGATTCGCCCTTATCGTAAGGATCTATTATTGAAATAATTAAGTCAATAAGTTCGTTTATTTCATCCATAGTATCCGGCTCTGATTTATCTAACATTGCCAATGCTAATTTGTCCAACACACCATCGGGATCGAGACTGTTCTTCCGCTCGAAATCCATCAAAGCGGCTTTTGTTTGGGACCCAAACTGGCCGTCGACTGTCAAATCGGAATTTGACATTTTGTTGAGTAATTCTTGCAGCCTCGAGACGTCCTTACCTTTGTTTCCCTCGTGCAGAATCCTAGAGCCTAATTCTCCCTCATACCGAGGAGGGGGGGAAAGATTCACTCCGAGAAAAATAGCTTTGAGGCAATAATAGGTAGGTGCAAGAGCGACCCAGCCGACAGCTGGAATTGCAATCCAAGAAAAGGTCCAGTATAGTTCACGACTCCCCATCTGATAATTATCTGATATACCCAATGAACCTTCAACCCAAGTGAGTAAATCAAAAGAGATTAAGGCAAGCATGAACCAGAATGTTGCCATTGGTAACCCAATCAACCAACCAACCATCTCATTCCTGCGCCATTCGGGTGTGGGGAAAATACTCCACCAAAGAAAGAGGAATCCTAGTAGGAATGGCATTACTGCTCCGAAATTGGCGATTGGAGTTAGAAGGCCCCACCAAATCTCGCCATTTTGGGATGCTGCATCAGCACAATACGCGCACTTTCCAATCCATATTGTGTTCAGGAAATCGAGTGCCCAGACAAAATACGCAAACAAAAACCAAGGAATTCCAAACAAGAATGATGCCATGATGGGGAGGGAAAGAGATCCTTCTGGAACTGGATATACTGCCTTTTCTTCCTTGGTAAGTTTGTGCCATGGCTTACCAATGTGCGGCAGGGGGTGTTGATCTTCTGAGTTGGCATCCACCGAGAAACCTACTCTTTGATATTCGGAATACTCCCCATCTGAAAACACTCGGATTTCATAATCTCCTGCTGGGCGTGAAGGAAATGATGCGTTGTTGGTATCAATATCCCTTAGCCATCTCCATCGGCTTGCCCCATCTCCGTGATGCCGTGAATCGGCACCCTTGGGATAAATGCCGACCCAGGATTCATTACTTGATGGGCGATCATTGATTCGAAATCTGACGCCATCTTTTGAGATGTTAAGTATCTCAATTGCTGGTGGCGCATCCGTCATTGATTTGGGAGATGGGTGCTTCAATTAGGCGTTTTGGGGCTAAATTAGTCTTGATTTCGCATATTCTACTGCGTTTCTGAACAATATCATTCCTTCTCCTTCACCGTGCTCACCCTTCTCCACATCTCTTGTCCAGGTCGCCCCAAGCCAAGTCGAGTGGTTTGCCTCAGGGTGTGGCATCAACCCGAAGACGAGGCCGGAGGGGTCACAGACACCCGCAACATTTCTCCAACTTTGATTCGGTGAAATGGGGTATGGAAGAATCTCGTCACTGGCACTAGGATATTCTGTATCTGGGTCAACATATCTGACCGCAAGTTGGCCGGATTTTGCCCATTTATCCAAAAGAGTCCTGTCATCAGTTACGAATTTGCCCTCACCGTGCCTTACTGGCACGCGCATACGAGTCATTCCTTTGGTCCATACACAGGGGCTGTTAGGGTCGAACTCGAGCGTCGCCCAGCGATTTTCATAATGGCCACTATCATTCAGAGCTAAGGATGCTGTTTGAGTTAGGCTAACTTCTTCATCTCCTGGTAAAAGTCCCATCTTCACTAGAACTTGGAACCCGTTGCAAATGCCAATAACTGGTTTTCCCGCCTTCACAAAGGCTCTGACTTGCTCACGAAGACCAAAACGAAGTCTGTTACCCATCAAGCGGCCGCTTCCTAAGTGATCACCGAAAGAAAATCCTCCGGGAACGGCCATAATTTGGTAATCATCAAGACTCATTTCTCCATTTACAAGCCGGTTGACATGGACTCGGTCGGCCTTTGCACCCGCCATCTCGAAAACTGCCATTGTCTCCGTCTCACAATTGATTCCGAATCCTGAGAGTACTGCAACTCTGGGTTGTTGACTCATTGAGGACCGCCTCCGTCAAGAGGCCCTTTCCATGCTGAACGGAGTTCACTCATTGAAGCGCTCAAAACTCGGTCGTTTGAATTTGAAATTGAAATTGTGTCGCCTTCCTCAACTTTGCCTATTTGATAGCAAGCATGGTCGCTCATTGCAGATTCGAATGCTTCGCAGTCGCTTGATTTTATGCTTACTAATATGCGTCCCAGAGATTCACCAAATAGGGCGCCCCATTCATCAATTTTCTTACAATCCGACATTATTGGTGAAAGGTTAACTGTGGCTCCTGAATCGCTACCAAAGCAGCATTCGGCTAGTGCAGAGGCTAGACCTCCGTCGCTGCAATCATGAGCACTAGCAACGATGCCGTGAGTCATTGCACCTGTTAATGCACGATACATTGAGAGGTTTCTTTCTGGATTGATTTCCGGTACTTTTCCACCAATTCCAGACTCTCCACTGGACTCATCTCGTAGCATGAATGCTAGTTCGCTGGCACCTAATTCCTGGTGTGTCTCTCCAAGTAGGTAGATTTTATCACCTACGTCTTTGAAGTCACTAGATACCGCTTTGCGGACATCGGTGTGGTTTCCTATTAGGCTGAATAGTAGGGTAGGCGGGACGCTGATTTTCTCGCCGTCAAGAGTGGCGTCGTTCTTCATTGAGTCTTTTCCTGAAATGCAAGGGAGGTTGTATGCCCTACATACTTCATCGAGAGCACGATTGGCCCTGACAAGTTGTGCCAGTTTGTATCGCCCATCTGGTGTCTTTGCAGATTCAACTGGATCCGGCCAGCAGAAATTGTCTAGGCCGGCGATTAAATCTAAGTCTACTCCGACACAAACCGCATTGCGTAACGCCTCATCTATACTTGCCGCAGCCATTGCATATGCATCTATGTCAGAGTATCGGGGTACTATCCCATTCGAAATTACCGCGCCTTGAGTTTGACCTTGGATCGGGGCGATTACTGCCGCGTCGCCCGGTGCATCGTGATTAACGCCACAGAATGGTTTGATTACTGATTGAGCGATAACTTCGTGATCATACGAGCGAACCCACCATTCTTTGCTAGCGACATTCGGGCGCGCGAGTAATCTGGCCAAAATTTCTCCTTTCTCTTCTGCGTCCGCTTGAGGTAGGATGATTTCTGAATGTTCGGGGGGTGTCCACTCCGATTCGAGTTGAAGTTGGGGGCATCCCTCATGAAGGAATGAAATAGGCAGATGAGCAATATGTTTCTCACCCATTCTAACGACGAAGGCACCTGAATTGGTGAATGTACCAACTATTGTTGCTTCTACTTCGTGAAGGTCGGCTAATGCTTCAAATGCTGCGCAGTCCGCTGGTCTTACACCAACCGTCATGCGTTCTTGGGATTCTGAAACCAAAATTTCCCAAGGACTGAGGCCTGCTTGCTTCAGAGGTACAACCGAAAGGTCAAGGTCAGCACCGTTTGTCAGTTCGGCCATCTCTCCAACGCTGCTTGAAAGGCCGCCAGCACCATTGTCTGTGATGACTTGGATTAGTCCTGCGTCCCTAGCTTCAAGAATCATGTCAATCATCTTCTTCTGAGTGATTGGGTCTCCTATTTGCACCGCTGAGCTCGGGCTCTCTTCAGTCAATTCGAGGCTGGAAAATGTTGCTCCATGAATTCCATCAAAGCCAACTCGCCCGCCTACCATGTAGACTATGTCGCCCGCATTTGGCGTCTTGTCGTGTGACTCTCGCCCATCGGGCAAATGGCGGGGCATCATACCGACAGTCCCACAATAAACCAGAGGTTTGCCAAGATATCTTTCATCGAAAATTATTGCTCCATTAACTGTTGGAATTCCGGATTCGTTGCCCCCGGCGCGAACTCCTGCATGAACTCCTCTGAATACTCTCGAGGGATGGAAAAGACCCTCTGGTATTTTTCCTGAATAATCTGGAGGGCCGAAACAAAATACGTCTGTATTGGCTATTGGTCGCGCACCTAGTCCAGTCCCCAGTATGTCTCTATTAACGCCTACAATGCCTGTCATCGCACCGCCAAATGGATCGAGTGCGCTTGGAGAATTGTGTGTTTCGGCCTTCATACAAAGGCTCCAGTCATCATTCCAAGCGATGACGCCAGAGTTGTCGTGGAAAATTGAGAGTAACCAATCAACATTGGATTGAATGTCAAGAGTTGGTTTCATGATATGTGTCTTGAATAGAGAATCAATTGTTGAATCTTCGCCAGTTTCTGTATCAATATGGTGGATGTTAGCAGCGAATATTTTGTGAGAGCAATGTTCTGACCAAGTTTGAGCGAGGCATTCCAATTCCGCATCAGTTGGTGCATTAGGGGGTAGACCCAATTCTTTGCGTGCGGATTGTACTTGTGGGTCGCGGTAATGCGATTGGATGGCCTTCATTTCCTCTAAATTGAGGGCTAAAAGTCCGGTATCAGATAATTCAAGTAATTTCTCATCCGATACCTCAAGATCCACTACCGCTGGAGTTTGTTGTTCGAGAGCAGGCTGTTCGGGGAAGTCGAGATTCGGCCAATTACTAGCCGAGCATGCGGCTTTTCCTGCTGTTGCCGCCCGTTCAATCATCGGATTGTGTAACTTACTTGCCAACCACTCTGAAGTTACCCCATCAGGCACCCCCCAGAAGAGGTATGTCCGGTTGGTCGCCACAGCCGCTTTTGCTTTCAATCTGGGAAAAAGTGTCAACAATCCATCTAATCCGGCTTGTCCTGCATTATCTGTGACTCCTGGTTTGAATCCCGCTTGGATAACGGTGTGAGGTGGATTGGAGAAAATATTGGAGTCGTTGAGAAGTGTACTGTTCACACTCCCTCTCTCAATAACTGGGTCTGCAAATAAATCATACACGGCCCTCTCAGCTTCTTCAGAAGTCAAATCGGCTTTGACTTGATATCCGAGAATTACTCGTACTGCGGCTACTTCAACTCCGTGGTCTGAAGCCAACATCCCCTTGATTGAATCGCCTCTAGCATCCGGTAAACCAGCGAGGTCACGAGTGGTGACTTCGTAGGAAAAAACCGGGGTTGATGTGACCATTGGCTAACCTCGGTGTGTGTCTGCCGCCGCGTACATTCAATGAAACAACCGGTGCAGGCCGTAGGCCTGAGACGGGTCGTTGAGGGAAAGGCTTGAGATACCTTGGACTGCGGATAGTTCCGATGCAACCGCAAGAGGTGTGGGGGGCGCGGTGGTCTGACTGTGCTAATCCATTAGCTCACCGATACATGGAAACCGCGGTTCGTAAGCAGTCTCTCGTATGTCTCGCGGCAGATATGAGAACTGTTGGCGAATTAGTCGATTTAGTCAATTCAGTAGGGCCGCATATCGCTGCTTTGAAGACACACGCGGACATGGTTGATGATTTTTCAAGAGAGAGTTGGCAACGGCTCGTTGATGCCGCGCAGCAACACGATTTACTATTATTTGAAGATAGAAAATTTGCAGATATTGGGAAGGTATCTCGACAACAAATGGCGGGTGCGCACGATATCCGTTCTTGGGCAGATATTGTCACTGCACACAGAATTTCTGGGCCAGATATTGTTGATGGTATCGCAGCCGGCTGGGCTGATGTGGAAAGGATAGGTGGAGTTCTTCTTCTAGCTCAAATGTCGAGTAGCGGAAATCTCCTAAATTCTGATTATACCACTGACACAATAGAAACAGGCCGAGGCTCTCCTCATGTCATTGGCTACATCGGTAACGGGAGTTCCGCTACTGAAGTCGCTGCGCTTAGAAATAAAGTTGGTACTGGCCAGATGATTTGGACCCCTGGTGTTAACTTAGCTGTGGGCTCAGGGACGATGGGGCAAAGATACGGGCATCCTAAGGATGCTGTGCTCGCTGGTTCTGATTCAATTATTGTCGGTTCGGGAATTCATGGTGTAGATGATCCGATTGCGGCGGCGAAGGAATATGCTGAAGTCTCATTTCAGGCACTATTAATGAGGGATTGAATGGATTTTAATTCGCTTATTAATGGAGTAATTATTTTCGTCGTTTTAGGATGTCTTGGCTTAATTTTTTTACGAGAATTTGTCAAAAGATGGCGGATTGGTCTTCGGTTGTTATCTGGAGATGAGGATTTGCTTACAGATAGTTCAATCAGCATGAAAGTGGTCACAGACGCTCCACCAGGAAGTGTGATTGTTAGTCAGGTTCCGGCTATCGAAATCAAGGAACCTTGATTGTCTGATTATGTTAGATCAAGGAGTTCTTTGATTTCATCTAAGTAAGAATTTAGATCAAGGAGTTCGGCATAATGAGCTCCTCCTACACCGCCGCCTGCTAATACCAATAGTAGGAAAATACGCAAACCCCATCTCTTCTTTTTCGGTTTAGGAGGGGGTGTGAATTCAGTCACAGAAACTGTTGGTATTTGTGGTAACTGAATTTCGTCACTAGGAAGTGGCGGTAATCCTGGCATCATCGGCATCTCTGGAAGAGGAGGGGGGGTTGGTTCATCTGATGCTGGATAGAGTGCGTCTAAATCTGAAAGACCGGGGGCTTCTGGGATTTTACCCATCCAATTAGCCCATACTTCTTCGATGGTTGATTCTGTTATTGGTGTGACTAAAACGCCTACAGAACCGGATGAATATGCTGCATCTTCTGCCTTCGCTAGTCTTCCCTTACTACTCACAAATACAACACGGGCCTTGCTATCTGATTCCCTCATTTCCAAAGCAGTAAGGTGTCCGTCGAGCGTGGGGATGTCAAGAGCAAGGAATACTATGTCTGGATTCAGTTGCACATACTGGTCGACTGCGCTGTCGCCATCTTGAGAAATTGTAGATGAATATCCTCTTTTCCTTAAGGCCCTCTTTAGTTGGCCCTCAACTATCGGATTGCCCACAACGATGAGGGCCGTCTTTGGCTGCTCCTCGGACATATTCAGCCTGACACGTGAGGGGTTGTTGATGAAAGACGCGGTTGGCTCATTCATCCGATAGAATGGAATTTAGTAACCAATCTGGGTCGAAATCCCGTAAATCATCGTAGCCTTGGCCTACACCTGCAAGTACAATTGGACGGCCTGTTGCATGAGAAATTGAAAGGGCGGCTCCGCCTTTTGCATCCGTGTCTAACTTACAGAGAACTGCGCCATCAAAACTTAGCATTCTCTGGAATTCCTTCGCTTGAACTACCGCATCATTTCCTGCAAGTGCGTCTGCGACGAAGAGGACTAAATGAGGTCTTGTGACTCTGTGAACCTTGCGAAGTTCCTCCATTAGGTTGGTTTTGTTCTGCATTCTACCTGCGGTGTCGATGATTACTACATCTTCTCCACGCGCCTTCGCACTCTCAAACGCATCTCGAGCTACTGCGGCTGCATCTCCTCCTCTTTGGCTACGTATACAGCGAACCCCTAGGCGCTCGGCGTGAACGGCTAACTGATCGATTGCTCCGGCTCTGAACGTGTCGGCTGCTGCTAGAACCACTGAATACCCGTTTTGTTTGAGGCGGTGAGCTATTTTTGCTGAAGTGGTTGTTTTCCCAGTTCCATTAACGCCGACCATCATTATCGACACTGGTTTTCCTTGCTCGGTAAAGGATTTGACTGTCTTATCGAAGTTCCAATATCCTGCTTCTAGAAGGGTAAGTAATGCATTTCTAAGAGCTTGATCTATTACTTCCGAGAGGTCTGCTTTCCTATTTATCCGAGCCCCGATAATGGAGGCTCGAAGGGTTGTCATCACATCCATTACCGCATCGTGGCCCATATCTGCCATCAGCAAATCTGTCTCTAATTCCTCAAATATAGAATCTAGAGTTTTTGAAGCGGCGATTATTTTTCCTCCTTTCTTTACTTCCAATTCATCCATGTCTACTTTGAAAGAAGATGGTTCATTAGACACTAGAGTCCGCCCCGTCGTGCTTTTCATCCGATCGTACGAGGGTGTTTCTTTCTCTTCTTGGGATTGTTCTGACGTAGCAATTACTGCTTCTCTTTCGGCTTTCTTCCGGGCTTTTTTATCAAGAGGTGCACTGAATGGGTCGTCGGGTAAATCTTCAACTAACTCGTCCCATTTCTCTTCCACTTCCTCTTGAAATTGCTCAAACCCAGGTGGTGGTGGAGGTGGTGTGATGTTCTTTGCCCAATCGATTGCGTCCAGCATTTTTCGGCGCTGAATCAAGGCTTCTTCGGCCTCAATTGTGTCCTCTTCAACTGTGAATTCTTCTTCCTCAACAGCTTCTTCTGTGCGTTTTTTGAAACGGTCAAATAATCCCATCAGGAATCACTTTCCTCGACTGCTTCGGCACCCTCTAAGCCATTCTCTTCGATTGTTTGTTGTTCGGGTTCTTCGGTTTTCGTATGTTGCCGCTCAAGACTTGGTAAGAAAGTCGCAATACAAATCCAAATAATCACAGTAATCAGAAGAGGAGTTAGTGAGTGCTCAATTGCATATCGTAAATTTTCATTATAGAAATTAGCTGAAAAGAATCCCCACAATAAGCCCCCTGAAAAAGAGATTATCAATAGAATTGAACCAATTATTGCTAACCCCACTCGGGCAGGCATTCCTTTGAATGCTGCAAAAATAAATGATATAATCGAAGAAATGTGTTTTCCTACGAAAGCAAATATATTTTTCATAAATATTCTGAATACGAAACCCATTCAATCACCTAGTCATCCAAAGTAAGATCTGTGCCGCGCTTCCTGCGACGGCGTTTCGGGGAAGGGGTTTCAGTTTGTGAAGGGGACGGGGGTGCTTCTTCTGTTGCGTCTTCTTGAAGAGTTGCGACGCCGTCATTAAATTGATTTGCGAGATCTAAAACTACCTTCTCCGTTTCATCAAATTCTGTTTTCATTTGATCCATTAACTGCATTAATTCTTGATTTCGGGAATTTAGCATTTCTAGTGCTTCGGCTCTTGTGCGCTCAGCCTGTATTCCACTACCTATGTCAACCACAGCACCCGCTTCTGCAGATACATCTGCAATTATTTGGACGCCCCCGCCAAGTGGAATCATAACATCTGATACCCCGTCCTCTGGAATTGCTTCTAAGGACATGATTGCTCTTACTTGTTCTAGGCGAACTTCCTCAAGGCGGTGGACTTGCTGCTCGAGCGCTTGAAGGCGTTCTCGATTCATCTCAACCAACTGCGCGATTTGCTGCAGCTCGGCCCTGTCTGGTGCACTCATTGAGCCGGGGGGTGTATAGGGTGCAATGAAGCCGTCGCTGGGAATTGGTGTGGATTTTCGGTTCTGAGAATGGTTATTCTCCGTCACTCCACCAGTTTTCTTCTTGCTCAGTTTCTTCTTTGGATTCCTTGCTTGGTTTGTGCCTCAAACAATATATGGATTCTTCATACCTCATAGCATTACAACCATCAATAGAACAATTATTGTTGATTGAAACGAATTTGGTTTCTTGTGGTTTTCCTTTCAACTCCTCTCTCACTGCTTCCACATGAAATGTAAGAAAGTGCCAATGTCTGCTACGAAGCCCAACAGTTCAAGCAACCAAAACATAACATTTGGTCGGCAAAAGTCAACTTAAAGATGGCTTCGGTAATTCATTCGCCGTCCCAAATACCTTCCGAAATCATGAATTCCATGACTCGTTCTGAGACGTTCGCTCTGTTTCCTCCACGAACGCCCGTTGCAGATACTGCGAACACTTCTGGAGGAATATCATCGGCCTCACGAAGATCGTAACCCACCTTTCGGCCGTAAGAGATTGCTTCGATATCTGGCATAACCCATGCCTCAACATCTTCGTCGGCATACCTGTGCTCAATCATTCTCTTTCGAACATCTGTTGAGAATGGGTCTGAATCCGATACGGGAGTGTTCCTGATACCTACAACTACACTCTTTCCTTGGTCTAACTCTCTTTGGATAAGCCATTCATGGCCAACATGTAGAGGTTGCCAGCGGCCAGGGAGAAGAACTGCCTTGGGCTTCTCAAATAGGTGAGCGAGTTGCTCAACCATATCGTCGACTGAGTTTCCTTCACTACCACTAGAATCTAGTGTGATGTGTGCGCACTTTGGTTCGTCGAAAGGGTCGCTGATTCCTGTGAAATTGGTTATTTCGCCGGTGCGTGCCTTTGCGTACAGGCCCTTCACATCTCTGTCCTCACATACCTCAAGAGATGTGGATACATGCACCATAACTGCATTATCTGGGAGGATTTCGAGAATTTTCTCTCTCACGTCTTCGTAGGGGGTGATGAATGAACAAAGAACATCTGTGTGCTTTGAGATCATATTTGCCATCTTAGCTATGCCAAGAAGGTGTCTTTCACGGCCTTCACGACTGAAATCGGAATTTGCGAAAAAGTCTCTAATCGTGTCACCATCTAGTACTTCACAGCCAAATCTGTCTGCTGCTGCCATAGCAATTGTTGTCTTTCCTGCTCCTGAAAGCCCAGTAAACCAAACTACCTTGTTGCCCATCATTACACCTTCCGGGACTCGGGCGAAATAAGGCCTGTATTTCATTCCGACGGACTCTTGGGGTCTTATGAAAGTGTGAATTCCTATATCTAAAGGGGGTGAGGGGGGGCCATGGAGAGTGCGCCGTCAATGATCCCTGAAGTTGGTGCTTTTCTTCTGGGCGCACCCAAAGCGGGTACTACTTGGTTAGCAGATGCGCTTTCCCAACACCCTGGTATTTGTGTTTCTGAACCGAAGGAACCTAACATTATTGCCACACATAAAGGGACGTTTCGTAGGGAAAATATACAACCAGATTGGGAAAAATATGCAGGCTGTTTTGTAGAAGAGGGTTTACGGATGGATTGTTCGATTCACGCATTAGCATGCCCAATAGCTCCGCAGAGAATTAGTGAATTTTGGCCTGGCGCAAAATTGGTTATTTCTCTCCGAGAGCCTGTCAGTCGCACGATTTCTCATTGGAATATGATTACAGAAACTGAGGAAGATAAGGCGAATAATGAAGATTGGGGTGATTTTGAGAGGGCTTGGGGAGATCCTCGATTGTATTGTGATACTCTTTATGGGTCTTCAATCTCAAAGTGGTTGGAATTTTTTGATTTGGATTCACTATTAATTATTGAGGCAAAGAGAATGAGAAAGGAACCGTTGGAGGTTTTGAAAGAAATTTGTGAACATATTGGTGTTGATGATTATTCTTTCGATTTAGATATAGTACACAACGCAAATGTTGCTTCTGATCGCCGCCCAATCACTCTATTCGGCCGCCTATTCCGTGGTGTCGCAAATTTGTTACCTAATTTTGTGAAAAGGCCAATTGTAAGATGGTTGCAAAGAAAGGGTGTGAATGTGTATAAATTACCACTGATATCTAGTAAAGCGCCTGAAAAGCGAGAAATTACCAATCAACAACGAGTGCTTCTAGCTGAAAAGGTGAATGCGGACCTTTCGCTTTTGGAAGAATTAACTGGGTTTTCAAATCCAGATTGGTTGATTCAGCCTTGATGAGCTATCCATTGCTCATTCCAACGGCTATCCGCTGCAACTAGAAAATACGGATTCAGCACGTTCCCAACCAAGTCATAATCGAGAGTTGTGCCGTCTGGGCCAACAACAATCCCGCCGGCCCCAGAAACCACTGCATGAGCGGCGGCGATATCCCAACAAGAGGTTGGGCCGAATCTTGGATAGAGATCTGCGCTTCCCTCGGCAACAACACAGGCCTTGAGGGAAGAGCCCATTCGAATCAGTTCGTGCTCACCGACAGCGGCCGCGAAAGATTCGTCCCTCTCATCGCGGTGCGAGCTGCTGGCGACCAATTTTACCATTCCGTCACTAACTCGTACCTTCATCGGACCAGTCCCGTCTCGGCCTCTTCGTTCGGAGGCACGTAAGGCCCCCCCTAGCCAAGTCGTATCTGTGGCCGGGGCATGAACCACACCGAAGAGTGGTATCCATCGCGCACCATCTCTGCGCATCAGCGCGATATTGACTGTAAACATACCATTTCTTTGGATGAATTGCTTTGTTCCATCTAGTGGGTCGACTAGCCAGCAGGTCTTGCTCGACTGTGGGTCGCCAACTAGCCCTTCCTCAGATACGATCGGTGTTGAATCAATTGCCTGCAAGCCTGCAACAATGACATCATGTGCTGCCAAATCAGCCTTAGTTAGTGGGGAATCGTCGCCCTTCTGTGTGACTTCGATCACTTCCGCAGCATCGTAAATCTCCATGATTGCCTCACCGGCATCTATGGCGATTTGAACAATAACCTCAGGATTCAGGCATATCCCCCGATTAGAATTCCTGCAATTCTTCAACTGCAGCATTTAGTTTGGCTCGACCCTCTTCTGATAGGTGTTGGAGGAATGGATCTTCGTCGCCTACTATATTCTTCCAAGAGGATAGTGAACGCGCCCAAATTTCTTGCTCGGAATTCCATTCTAACCATCTATCTATAAAATCACAATGGCGGATTATATCTTCATCATCTTCAGCCATTTTCCTCAAGATTGTGTTTGTTTGAGAAAGTATCATCCCGAATGGAGCGTTTAGTTTGTAGGTAGTGAATGGATTGCGTTCTTGAACGACTGTTAGATGTTCACGCCATAGGCCGAATAATACATCGTATAACCAACCAATTAGAAGAACGAACATTAGTATTGTAGTCCCTATCCCAATCAACCCAAAATAAGTTGGAGATATTCCCATTACGTCATCTATTTCTTTGAAGCGCCAGTTTACTAATGGCCACACTAATAGTGTTAATGTAGTAACCCAGAATCCCATTGAAATGAGTGTCTGGCTTTGCTGAATGCGCCAGTACTGACGCATGACTGCCTTCTTGACCATGTTATTTCCTCCCCCTCTTCTCCTTTCACCATTACGCATTCGCGTCGTGAATTAGTGAGGTTCTGATTATTCTTCTTCAGAGGAGGGGGGTGCTGAGAAGTCATGGGTGTCTCGGAAATGTGCAATCACTCGTGGCTCACTTGATTGTGTTGGTTGGATCTCATCTAAGGAAGTGATGTGGATGAAGCGTCGGGCTGCATTATGGCGGCTACCAAAATTCGAGTATACCCGATGTTCAGCATCGGCTACATCTATTGCTACAACATCGTAGGTGAAGTTCTGGTCGGTTCTTCCATTACGGAATGACCCGGTTGCTCTGTAAGCCTTCATGGCGCGGCCGACCCGAGGTCTCGATATAAACACGACGAGTGAGTTTTTGTCGGGTTTTCTCTGATGGAAATGTTAGTTTTGTTGATTAATTGGGTGTTGGGCTTGGGTCTACCCTCAAGGTTCAAGAATGGAATGGTGATAATTCTCAACGATTGGTGTGAGTGCTCAGAATGTTGACCAGGGTGAACGGGAAGACCCTGTGCCAATGAGTCGGGATGAGTTAGCCGAACACCTTACGACATTTTCACAAGAGCGTTTAGTTGCTGAAGTTATGGCAATGTGGGATGAATTAGGAGAAATGGAAAGAGAGCTTGCAATGGCAAGACAACGGGCTCGGGCTCTTGATTCTGAATTGGGAGAGATCAGAAATAGAAGTGGTGGGAGAGGTGATTTTGCAGAATTGGAAGAGCGGTTTCGGGTCGCAGATGCTAGGAGGAAGCAATTGGAAGTGATGCTTTCAAACGAGCGATTACGAAGAAAAGAGATGGAAGATATCGTTGGTTCGGATAGAGTGGAAGAATTACAACGAGAAAATGCTCGTTTACTTAAACAGGAAGAAGAGCAGATGTTATTGATATTAGATATGGAAACAAAAATTGACCAACTCTTGGCCGCTTTGAAAGATTCTAACTCATAAATATAAGTTCATGAATTCATTTCATTAATGAATTTAGTAAGCACTTGTTGTAATTCATCCACATCATCATATGATTCGGTTAGATTTCCAGTTACAATCCAATCGGCGCCTGCTTGAGCTGCTAGTCTAGCAGTTGCTCCATCTCTAATCCCCCCTCCGACGATCAGTACGAGGTTGCACGCTTCTCTAGCAGCCGTAATCAAGTTGGGATTAACAGGAGTATGTGCACCACTTCCTGCTTCTAAGTAAAGTAATTCGAAACCATAAGATTCGGCAGCAATCGCATATGCAGCGGCTAGATCTAATTGGTCTTCTTGAATAAGATTCGCTGCACCGACTTGCCCTACTCGGCCACCTGGTGCACATACTACATACCCCATAGGAAGAGATTCGATACCTGCTTTTTTGATGAAAGGGGCCCCCCTGACTTGTTCACCAATAAGGAATTCCGGGTCTGTGCTATTCATTAGCATCATGAATGTTATTGCGTCTGCAGCGGGTGAAAGGGCGGCCGAACCTTGAGGGAATAATACAATAGGAATTGTCCATTCTTCTTCATTTAACTCTGAATTTTGTGTAGCCGCCCATGAAATTAATTCAAGAGCTTCTTTTATTGCTACAACTGTGTTATGTACATTAGACATATCTGTGCCTGTAGAGCCCCCCACTAGAATCATTTGAGAACCGGCAGATACAGCCGCAACGCAGCGTTTTGCAGCCATCTCTGGTGTCTGATCTGCGGGGTCGATGAGTATGGCATGACGCGTGCTCTTCTCTTTACTGAATAGATGTTGTAGGGTGGGACCAGGGGCCCTTGTCATAGTGATGCGTGTTGGATTAGGCGTCTAAGTGTTTCAGCGATAATCATAGAGATATCGCGTTCCTAGCAAGTCGCTTACCTGTTTCGATATCATCAATTATAGAAGTTCGAGGGTTGACTCCTTTCCATTCCATGCGTTGAAGCCAATCGGTTCGATTTGGGGGTACCCCACCCCACCATTCCTCTACTAATCCATCAGGCCTTATGCCTGAAATTGGAGATGTTATTGTGGAAGAAGAATGAGTCCCTCCACTCCAGTTTATAGAATTAGATGGAGGGGTGATTTGATTAATTATAATATCAAATTCTAATGATTTGCCAGAAAGAAGGCCTGCACCCTCAAATTTTATTGTGGATTTATTTATTTTGTTTGTTTTACTACGAAGATGGAAAAACACACCTCTACTTGCTAATTTAGTTGCACATGCTTTTTCAAACCAAGAACGGCGGATCGCTGTAGATTCATCTCTTGGTTGTTGGGATTTCAAAGAACCTATCCATTCATTAGGTAATATTGGTAAATTGTTTGCAGAAATTAATCCCGGACCCTCTTCTAATAATCCGACTTCTGCTTTAGAATCTACTAAGTGTATTTCTACATTTTTTATTGAATCTAAAAGAGAATGGGCGCAAATTAATGATATTAATTCCGTTCCATGAATTAGAATTCTAGTCATTGTGTCACCTTTCCTATTTTTTCAAAAAACAGAGCTGATACGGGGCATGCAGGAATACAAAGTTGACAATGTGTGCATGTGGGTTCATCAATGGTGATTAATAGATCTTCGAGTTCTAATACATCAATTGGACATAAAGAAACACATGCTGCACAACCAAAACAACGAGAGGAATCTAATTGGAGAATCTCCCCCCCCCGTCTTGCCATGTTGATAGGAAGGGGTTTGTCTTCTCAAAATACCCCCTCCCCTTCGTTTCTACTGGAATTATATTTGGAGTGACATAATTTGATATTAACGTAAATTCTGCTTTAATTTTCGATATTCAATCGTCCTATATCATCTAAAGTCAATAGGTATTGTGTCATTTCTATTGGAATCAATTTCAATGTTCAACATTTCCATTAGAAATTAGGGGGTTCCTCTCTTCATCCGGTTATCTGATGAGGGAGATGCATCTCGGACAATCATGGTCCTTTACACCCCCGGACGAACTTCAGGCTATCCTGAAGAAGAAGTAAAGGAAGGAATTCGAATTCATTTTCTTGGTGGTGCGGAAGAAGTAGGGAATGTAGGTTGTATTCTTGAAGACAAAACAGGAACACGAATTTTAATCGATTATGGATTAGCTCCAACTAAACCCCCTAGATATCCAAAAGAAAGTCCTGCAGTAGATCATGTAATCATCACACATTCTCATATAGATCATATTGGAATGGCGCCTTGGGTTGTTGGTAACCACAGGGCAACTCTTCATGGAACCACACTAACTGAAGCAGTCAGTGAAATAATGTGGAGAGACACCTACAAAGTTTCGAGTATTGAAGGATATCCTCTCCCATGGGATATGCGAGATTTAGATGCAGCATTGGATGCCTGGCAGAGTCATGATATTGGTGAATGGTTTGAAATTGAGGCTTGGAAATTAAGATTTCATCCAGCGGGCCACATCCCGGGTGCTGTTATGATTGAGATTCAAACACCTGAACTAACACTCCTTTGGTCTGGTGATTTAGATACTAGAGAAAGCCCAAATGTAATTGGGGCTCAACCAGTTAAGTGTGATATTCTTTGTATGGAATCGACTTATGGGGGTAAAGAACACCCCCCTCGCGCTGAGGAGGAAGCCCGATTTGTTGAGCGAGTAAAAGAAGTGGTGTCAAGAGGAGGTGTGGCACTCATTCCAGCCTTTGCATCAGGTAGAGGACAAGATATTCTTCGAATCTTGCATAAGGAAGCCCCCCATCTAAATGTCCATTATGATGGAATGGGCACACGTTTGACAAAATATTGGTTGAATAATCCAGAACACATCCGTAATCCAGAAGAATTGGAAAAAGTGTGGCGATGGGCCCGCAAAGTTCGTAGTAAATCAGACAGGAAAAAAGCCCTAGATGCAGATGTTATTGTGACTACAAGTGGAATGTTAGATGGGGGCCCCGCTATATGGTATCTCAACAGATTGCGACACGATCTTTCCAACGCAATATTACTCACAGGATATCAAGCTGAAAAATCAGGTGGCCGCCAACTCATAGATGAGGGAAAAATCCCAATATATGGAAACGTTACTCAAATTGATTTGGATGTTAATCAATTCCAATTATCAAATCACGCAAGTCATTCTGATATGACCTCCTTCATACACGCATGCGAACCCAACCAAGTCCTCTTCTTTCATGGGGATGATGAAGCAAGAAAGGCAATATTCACCGAATTCCAACAAAATCCCAAACCTATACTTCCACTGAACGGGAACACACTAAACCTATCAAAATCTTAGTTTCCCACGAATCTATCATAAGCCGTCTGAGTGGTTCAGAGGCTACGTAGCCTATGCGTTGCGTTACTGGAAAGACAGGTGAAAAAATGGAAGTAAAACAATTAGATGACTACTTTGGATATACAGACAAGGGTAGTTCCTTTGAAGGAGAGTTGAGGGCGGGACTGACCACGTTCCTCACTATGGCGTACATTTTGTTCGTCAATCCTGATATGTTGGAACTGGGTTTCACAGCAACAGATACCACTGGTCCTATAGGGATCCCCTTCGATGATGCGTTGTTCGCGACGGCAGTAGCTGCCTTCGTGGGTTGCGTCATCATGGGACTGTGGGCGAACTTACCGTTCGCCTTAGCTCCAGGCATGGGTTTGAATGCATACTTTGCGTTCACGATTGTCTTGGGTGATAATGGAATTGGTTGGGAAATAGCGCTTTTTGCTGTTTTCCTTGAGGGTATTTTATTCTTGATTCTATCTTTACCACAAGTGGGCGCGAGAACAGCGATGATTAACTCAATACCGACAGATTTGAAGATCGCCACCGGCGCCGGTATTGGAATGTTCCTAGCAATAATCGGACTCAGAGAAATGGGTTGGATTGTTGACGACGGTGCAACTCTAGTACAATTGACACACGCACTCGATGGTGCCACACACCAGAGTGGAGAAGTTTGGGCCATGCTTTGTTTAATTGCAATATCTGCAATGATGGCACGCCAATGGAAGGGAGCAATCGCTTATGGTATAATTGGAACTAGTGTTATTGCATGGGTTCTAGGTGCCCTAGATCAACCAGTTGTAGATACTTACAACGTTACTCCTTGGAATGATGCGGAGGTCGTATTCTCTGCAAATGGGTTGTTAGATGTGGCTAATTTCCCAGAAGAATCTTTCCTAGCAGCATTTGGTGATAAGGGAATGGGCAATCTTGGTGATGGAGTCTCATACGCAGACTTCTTCATGGTAATGGTCGCTTTCCTATTCGTCGATATATTCGACACCGCAGGAACACTATACTCTGTGGGCCGTCAGGCAGGATATGTGGATGAAAACGACGAGCTACACAACTCTGATGAAGCATTCATGTCAGATGCAGCTGCAACAATCGTTGGGGCCGCATTCGGAACCAGCACCACAACGACTTACATTGAGTCCGCTGCTGGTGTTGAAGATGGTGGAAAGACCGGTCTAACAGCAGTTACAGTTGGTGTACTGATGCTATCTGGATTGCTATTCGCAGGTCTATTCAAGCAGATCCCAACCTTCGCGGCCGCCCCCGCTCTAGTTATTATTGGAGCAATGATGATGAGGCAGGCTGCAGACATAGATTGGTCTGATACTGGGAATTCAGTTCCAGCCTTCATTACAATGGTTATGATGCCATTCACTTACTCGATAGCAGCAGGTATCGCATGGGGTATTATCTCATACGTTCTAATCAACGCAGCATCTGGTAAGCACAAGAATATCAGTATGATAATGTGGGGTCTTGCAATAGCAATGATCCTATTCTATGGGAATATCGTACTTGACTGATAACCAAATATCGAAACGCCCCCCTGAATTAAGAGGGGCTTTTCGACACATATAGGGGCGTTTAGTATGCCTGAAGATATCACGCAAAAGTTGAGAGAGACCGTTCGGACAGTACCGGACTTCCCTATTGAAGGGATAATGTTCCGGGACATCACACCTGTCCTGTCCGACGGCTCCCTCCTCTCAGATATTACAGACGAATTCATCAGACGAATGAACTCAAAGGGTTGGAAACCGGATGCAGTTGTCGGTCCAGAAGCTCGTGGATTCATCTTCGCTTCATTGATCGCAGCAAAACTCGGAATTGCATTTGTACCAATCAGAAAACCAGGGAAATTACCTGCTTCAACAATGCGTATTGAGTACACACTCGAATATGGTTCTAACACACTTGAGATGCATGAAGATGCTCTTTCAGAAGGAGACCAAGTCATAATTGTGGATGATCTCTTAGCGACAGGCGGAACGGTTGCTGCCTGCACGAAATTATGTGAAAAGGCAGGTGCGAGAGTTATTGGTAGTTTATTCGTGATTGAATTAGATGGATTGGATGGAAGAACGGCACTATCACCAATCCCTACCGATTCGATAATAGAATATCCAGCATGATAATTCTCAACAACCCCCCGATTCTTTCATAGCATCACCAGCTTTGGCATAGGAGGATTACAATGGCGGACAAGCCCCCACCACCACCACCACCACCTAAGGGGAAGCCAAAGGCGCCACCACCACCTCCTCCTAAGAAATCTCCACCACCACCACCTAAGAGGAAGCCAAAAGCAGCACCACCACCGCCACCTAAGGGCAAATCTAAGGCAACCCCTCCACCTAAGAGGAAGCCAAAAGCAGCACCACCACCACCACCTGTACCAAAGGCACCCCCTCCTCCTAAGAGTAAGCCAAAGGCAGCCCCATCAAAGAGGAAAAGACCCCCTGCACCCAGTGAGCGCCCACAAATCCCACCCAAAGGGAAGAGACGAGCACCACCCAAAGGGAAACCGAAGGGCCGACCGAAGGGCAAGCGCCCAGCCAAAAAGAAAAAGCGCCGTCTTAGAATTAAACTAGGATTGAAACAATCTGAAATTTCATCCGAGGAGGAAGCCTACACAGATCAAATTGGTTGGACTGTTGATCACACAACTCTCCAAGAACTAGAGACCGAGCAAGACAAAGGTCCAGAGATAGTAAATCATCAATGTTCGATGTGTGGTTCTATGATGCAAATTCCAAAACCAAAGAGAGAACGCTACAAAGTAGTCTGCGCATATCCAGAATGCGGCCATGCAGACATGATAGGTCTTTGATTAACTTCAAATTCCTATTAATTGAATTGCTCTTCTAGCTGCTGCTATGAGTAGTACCCCGACTAAAACACCCTTCACTAGATTTTGAGAGGCAACCTTTGACCCAAACCTCGACCCCAGAACTCCTCCTAACAACACAGCAAAAGCAAAAGGGGCCAGAACATCAATTTCAACGTACAATTCATCTGAATATACAGATCCTAATAGCCCCGCGGCAGAATTCATCCAAATGAATAACGCAGCAGTGGCAGCGGTTGCTTTTGGTGTGGCCCATTTTTTTAGATGAATTGTTGGAGAAAGGAAAATTCCACCACCAATCCCTACAATTCCACTCACAAAACCAATACTCGCCCCGATGGGCAAAGTCTCTTTCATTTCAGGAATTACTAGACTATCCTCATCGACTTCACGAACGAAGTACAATCTGTAAGCCGCCCAAACAAATGTCAGAGTGAGCAACAAATCGAAGACGACCCCATCCATTTCCAAATAACCACCAACCATAGCAAATGGAATACTAGCTACAATGAATGGAATAGTAAGTTTGAGAATATGATGCCCTGCTTTATGGTAATGATAGAAAGCAATACCCGCTACAATCAGATTCAAACTCCAAGCATACTGTTTCAACCAAACGCTCCCCAATGCCCCATAACTCGTCAATGAAAGAATCGCTAGATAACCAGAACCCCCTCCGTGTCCTACTGAGGAATAGAGGGCAGCGACAAGGAAAAGCCCGATGATGATTACAACACCGACCGCCTCAAGCATGCAACCGCGATGCGGGAAGAACACTTCAATGAGAGGGGGTACGGCAGTACATGGAACGCGGGGTGACCCTACATCGGGCCATCGAAGTTGCTTGTGCAGAGCCTATGACTAGGCGCACAGAAATAGTGACATTAGATGAAGCTAGAGGTAGAATTCTTTCCGACCCACTTTCCTCCAAAGTAGACGACCCACACTTTGATAATTCAGCGATGGATGGTTTCGCAGTCAAATCATCAGATTGTTCTTCCACAGAAACGCGATTAGAAATAATTGGCACATCCCAAGCCGGAGGGGATCAACCTCCAAGCGTTGGGAAGGGCCAGGCCTGCAGAATAATGACTGGCGCCCCTGTTCCTTCAGGAGCAGATGCGATAGTGATGATTGAAGATACAGTGATTGAAGGCAACCACGTCGTCATCACCGGTCCGGCGCGAGTGGAATATATCCGCCATCGAGCGGAAAATCTCGCCCAAGGCCAAGAAGCACTTCCCAAAGGAACTCAACTAGGCGCAGCCGAACTCGCGCTTGCCGCAACAATGGGGCACGGAGAAATCGAAGTAGTAGCCAAACCAAAAATCGCTATCCTATCCACAGGTGATGAGTTAGTTCCAGCGGGTTCTGAGATTAATTCAGGACAAATATACGAATCGAATTCACATGCTATTTCCGCTCTTGTTGAAAGGATGGGCTGTGAAGCAATTCGCCTCGAAAGTGTACCAGACTCACTAGAAGAATTACAGAACACATTCGACTCTCTAACTGAGTATGACGCGATAATCACTAGTGGTGGAGTGAGTATGGGAGATTGGGACTTGGTTCGTAAATTGATGGAGGATGAAGGCAATATACACTTCTGGAGAATGAAGGTTAGACCTGGAGGCCCTCCTTTGTTTGGCACATGGAAGGGTACACCTCTAATCGGCCTACCAGGAAACCCAGTCAGTAGCCAAGTCGTATTCCACATTCTCGTAGCCCCTTGGATTCAACACTCCTTGCAAACACATCCGGAATTAGGTCCGAGCCTCTCAGACAAGGTAAGAGTCCGCCTCAAGAATCCTCTTCGAGGAGCTCCCGAGAAATTATGTCTTAGACGAATCAAAATCTCAATAGAAGGCAATGATCTTGTTGCTGAATCCCACACGCACCAAGGTAGTGGCAATCTTCACAGTATGGTTGCGCATAACGGCCTGACATTACTCCCACCTGATACTGCTGGAAAAGTAGGGGATGTTATCGATGCACTCTGGCTTCGCTAAATTGCCAATTTTACTCTCATTCGATACATGAGTTCAAGGACAGCCTAGTTCACGGAGAGCCTGCATAGGAGGGCTAAATCTGGCACGCAGTAAGAAGAATGGCGCAGTCGAAGACGGCTGGATAGTTGTCAAGGGTGCGCGAACCCACAATCTTCGAGACATTGACGTGAAGATTCCACGCGGCCAATTCGTAGTAATCTCGGGTGTATCAGGTAGTGGCAAGTCCAGCCTCGCTTTCGACACACTCTACGCTGAAGGGCAGCGCCGATACGTCGAATCTTTGTCTTCCTACGCCCGGCAATTCCTTGGTCAAATGAAAAAACCGGATTGCGATAGTATAGAGGGGCTTTCCCCCGCAATCAGTATCGATCAGAAGCAAGGGAGCCACAACCCCCGTTCCACAGTAGCCACAGTTACCGAAATCATGGATTATCTCCGTCTTCTCTGGGCGCGAACAGGCCTCCCCCATTGTCCAGATTGTGGCCGTGAAGTAGCCCGCCGAACGGTGCAGGAAATAGTTGATGATATTTTGTGGCGCTTCGAAGGTCACGCAATCGCGCTTTGGTCTCCTGCAATCCGCAATCGAAAAGGAACTCATGCCGATTTATTCAAGGCATTAGTCGAACAAGGGTACCTGAACGGCAGAGTAAATGGCCGTGAAGCAGACTTCGAAAATCCACCAATATTGGAAAAAAATCTTCGTCACGATGTAGACGTAAGAATTGACAGATTACGCCTTTCTCGCACTCACAAACAACGCTTGACTGAGGCGGTATCTGAAGGAATGCGCCTTGGAGGAGGAGCGATTGCAGTCGAAAGCCTCGAAGCTCCTCTAGCGGGTTCTAAAGAAGAGGCAAAAGAGCAGAGATTCAAAACACAAATTGGTGAGACTATTGCCTATACAGAAGAGTTTGCTTGTCCTGAACATGGCTCATTCCTACCTGAGATGAGCCCTAGAGTATTTTCTTTCAATAATCCCCTAGGGGCGTGCCCCGCTTGTCAAGGACTAGGGGTGCAACGTGAATTTTCACCCGACCTTGTAATCGATCGCCTTGCAACTGTTTCAGAAGGCTGCATCCGTCCGTTTCGAACTTCGATGATGTCGGGTTGGTACAAGAAACAAATGATGCAAGTATGCGATCATTACGGCCACCCAAATGATGTACCATTTGGTGAATTAGATGATGATGCCAAAGACGTTCTATTGCATGGAAGTGGTAGCACTGCAATCAGTTTCGAATTTTCTTCTGAAAAGGGCTCAACCTACAATATGCACAGACCCTGGGAAGGTGTATTCAATAGGATTCGAAGAACATATACAGAGACTACATCGGACAGAACAAGATCCCGATTAGCTTCCTATATGACTGACGAGCACTGTATGGAATGTAATGGTCGTAAACTGAATCGTGCTGTAAGTGGGGTGACGGTAGGCGGCGTCTCTCTTCCCGATTTTTCTCAAGGAAGCGTTCTCGAGGCACTCTCAGTAGTCCAATTATGGCGCCTAAACAGTCTAGATGACACATGGGAGAAACTAGAGAGAGACCCTCCCTCTACACCCCTAGTCAAAGCCTGCCAACATCTAGATGAGCGTAGCCTATTCATCGGCCGCGAAGTAATCAAAGAGATTGAATCACGACTACGCTTCCTCGCCCTCGTCGGCCTTGACTACCTAACTCTCGATAGACGTGCCAGCACACTTTCAGGCGGCGAATCTCAACGAATAAGACTCGCCACACAAATAGGCACCCGGCTTACAGGTGTGATGTATGTTCTCGATGAACCGAGTATTGGTTTGCATCCACGAGATAACGACAGACTCTTAGAAACTCTCCGTGAATTGACAGAACTTGGCAATACACTACTTGTCGTCGAGCACGACGAAGCCACACTACGCCAAGCCGATTGGTTAGTTGACATGGGAATTGGTGCCGGGCGTGACGGGGGAGATGTAGTAGTAAATGGCTCTCTGAAAGATCTCCTAAAATCGAAAGATAGCATTACTGGCGCTTACTTATCTGGGCGTAGTGAAATACCTCTTCCTACAGATAGAGTGAAACCTTCTGAAGATAAACAACTAACAATATTAGGGGCCCGTCAAAATAATCTCTCAGACTTAGAAGTCCATCTTCCATTGGGTTGTATGATTGCAGTTACGGGAGTTTCCGGTTCCGGCAAATCTTCTTTGATCACAGAGACATTAGCCCCTGCGTTGCTGAGGGAGCTACACGGTGCCGACACAACACCAGGGAGTCATGATCGGATAGAAGGAATCGAACATATTGACAAGACGATAGTCATCGATCAATCTCCAATCGGGCGCACCCCTCGTTCTAATTCAGCCACATACTCTGGAGCATTTACCCCAATCAGAACCTTACTTTCGGAAACAAAATTGGCAAAAGAAAGAGGTTACCAACCCGGCCATTTCTCTTTCAATGTCAAAGGAGGTAGGTGTGAAGCATGCAAAGGAGCAGGCTCAATCAAACTCGAAATGAACTTCCTTCCCGACGTGTGGGTTACTTGTGATATATGTAAAGGAAAGAGATATACTCGTGAAACTCTAGAGGTAAAATGGAAAGGAAAAACCATCCACGACATTCTTGAAATGCCAATCGAAGAAGCATGCGATTTCTTTGCCAACCAACGACGAATCCATCGTATTCTTTCAACTCTGAAAGACGTAGGCCTTGGTTACATTCGTCTCGGGCAGCCTGCGACAACACTTTCTGGCGGAGAGGCTCAACGAGTCAAGTTAGCATCAGAATTACACCGACCCGCACGAAAACACACAGTCTACATTCTAGATGAACCAACAACAGGCCTTTCCATGGCCGACATCCATCAATTGATTGATGTATTACTCAGACTAAGACGTAATGGACATACGGTAATCATCATTGAACACCACCTTGATGTAATCAAATGTGCAGATTGGGTACTCGATTTAGGCCCTGAAGGAGGCGAACACGGTGGCTCGATTGTGGCTGAAGGCACACCATCTGATGTGGCCGCCAATTCATCTAGCTATACGGGGCAACATCTCAAACACCTAGTTTGAGGCCAAGCATTGAGAAGGCTCGGCTTATTCCGGGCTACAATGTACCGTTCAGGAAACCCCGCACTTTCCGATTCGACTTTTGAAAAATCGAGTTACGAAGACTCATCTTGGTGGGACGACAACTCCAACCTAATGAGTATGGAAGGGACCGCCGAAAAAACCGGAGTCCTCTTGATAATCACAACCACTCTCGCAATTGCAACTTATTTATTCATGCCCACTCTAATGATAATCGGCTTCATCGGCGGTTTTGTAACTGCAATGATGGTAATTTTTTCTGGTTCTAATAGTCCCGTATTGATTTGTACGTATGCAGCATTTGAGGGGTTGGCATTAGGCGGCTTCACACTATTTATTGAAACGTATGCTGGATATCCAGGCATGGGAATACTTGCAGCAGCCCTAACATTCCTTATTCTTGCAGCGATGCTGGCAATTTATCGAGCAAATCTAATCCAATGGGATCGTAATCTCGCAATCGCAGTCTCTTCTGCTTTGCTTGCGATAGTACTAATTTATCTAATTTCTTTTATTGGGATTTTCTTAGGTTTCGAAGTCCCCTATATTCATGGAAGTGGGCCAATAGGAATTGGCTTCTCTCTCTTCGTCATAGGAATCGGTGCCCTTTGCCTAGTCGCCGACTTTGATTTCATTGAGAAAGGAGTTGAGAGAGGCGCCCCAAAACAACTCGAGTGGCGAGCAGCTTTCGGTTTAATGGTCACGCTGGTGTGGCTATATATGGAAATTCTCAAACTTCTTGCAAAAATGTCAAGGCGTTGAGAGAATGGAAATTGAACCAATCCTCACCCTTACCTTAGCTGGTGCCACATTGGGGATTGTCGAGGGAGTAAAACCCGGTCCACTATTGACAATGGTATTCCGAGAAACGCTTTCTGGAGGCTTCAAGGCGGGTTTGTGGACTGCAGCAGCACCAATTTTTACCGATGGCCCGCTTATCATAATCAGTCTATTAGCAGCGGGCTGGTTAGCCACAAATCCTCTTGCATTGCTAATTATTTCAGTTGCGGGAGCAATATTCCTCGTGAAAGTGGGTGTCGACTGTTTCAGTATAGAACCCCCAAATCCAGATGCCGGCCAAAGTGACACATCTGATTCCTTCAAACGAGGTATTCTGACAAATTTGCTGAACCCAAATGTGTACGTATTTTGGTTCCTCATCGGCGGCCCGCTAATGGCTCTATATATCGAAACAGAACCACTAGCACCGATTGCGTACGCCCTGACTTTTCTTATTTCCATCATCCTTACAAAAACAATATTTGCTTATTTCTTAGATAGAATGAGTGGAAATATTTCTCACAAAGGATATCGAACAGCCCTCAATATCTGTGGCATTCTGATGATAGGGTTCGCAGTGGCATACACATACCAAGCGTATGATTTGCTGGCTCAGATTTAGGCCGTAGCATTTCCAATAGAACCAACCAAAGTAGACGGCCCACCTTCTGAGATTGGAGTTAGGGGGGCGACAGGGCCTCTCAGGCTCGGCCCGATAGAAAATGTTGCAAAAATCCCCTCATCCACGACATTATGAGAAAGACCAAACCAAGCTCTTCCGTGCTGATCTACTAACACATCAATGAAATCTCCAAAGCCACCACACCTATCATATCCACAATCGGTTTTTGCATTCTCTAATGGGTCATTTACCCCATTAATTTGCACTGTTGTCATCAATGGCATAGGGCTGAAAGCATCAGTCATCACAGTCAAGTAAGCATCCCAAGTAGAACCTTCATTCGACGTAGCAATGTATGCGAAAACTACGCGACCTTCATCTCCTGCTGCTATTGCTGGGAATCCCGCCCCATCTAACCCTGCAGGTGGAGCAATCATTAGAGGATTTGACCAAGTATCGCCTTCATCTCTTGAGTAAGAATAGTATGGCATATTGTCAATTCCCATCCACATAGCATGTAGGTTGTTTTCTTCATCGGGATGTATCTGTGCCTCTTCAAAATTCCAAGTATCTGCAGTACCAGTAGTCTCGGTAGGTAGGCGATGTTCTGTCCAAGTCAAGCCACCATTAGTTGAGCGATAAATAGAATATCCTTCTCCATCACAACTTGGGTTTCCGCGGTAGAAATTTCCATCATTCGCACCAATCATGTGCCCAGTCAACCCACCACTGTTGCAGTCTGTTGGGGCACCAGGCACCTCCGGCCCCCATGTTGCACCCCCGTCTTGACTAGTGGAGCAGATAGGATAGGGATAATTACCATTAACACAGAAAACCCAGGTAGTTGGATGCGCAATTGCATTGTATGGAGAAGATGCGATAGTCTGATGATCCTGTACAGACCAACCAGTGGCTACAGAAGAAGGACTCCACGAGCTGCCTTCATTATCGGACCATTCAACAGTCATCCCCAAGAGAGCATGCATATCGAATTTCATGATACGATCAGTCCACGGATCAACGTAGACATAAGGGTCATTTGAATTGGCGACAGGAAGTAGCGGTGGGTCGTAGACATCAACACAAGTATAGGACACATTACCAACCATTCCAATTAATCCAGAACACTGCACAATAGCAGTAGCACCACTTTGCCCATTACCCCAACTAGAGATGTAGAGATTATCCGCTGAAGTAATTCCAATCGTGGGCTCAAAGGTTGACATTCCTATACTGTAGTAGGTTCCTTTTGCACAGAAAGGCGAATTGTTCTCTATGAGCACATCAGTTCCATTATACAAATTAGAGGTATTCATCGCATTTGTTGCATTGGCGTAATGATACCAAGTAGTGGGTGAAATTCCCTCATCACAAAGCGAAGAAAACACACTATCTTCAACCTCTGGGCCATCATCTCCACTACCAAAACACCCCGTCAAAGTTGGTGCAATTACGAGAATTGCCACACATACGACAACAGTGCGCATGAACCGGCGACATCGACTTGATTCTTCAGATGCTCGCATACTCACATCTTGAGAGTAGAGTTGCCACCAGTAGGGAGTAGAGGTAATTGAGCAAACTCACCGTAGAGCGACGGCCCAGTCATTAGAGTACCAATCACAGCCTCTTCAGTGCCCGCCGCATTATGTGCTAACGCAATCCAAGGGCGTCCTTCATCATCTAACTCAACATCAATAAAATCTCCAAACCCACCACATCGAACATTCCCACAATCTGATGTTATGTCCAAAGGATCCCCTGGCAAATTTACAACAACGCTGGTGATTAACGGGGCATCTGCAAATGCATCAGTCATAATCGCCATATAACCACCCCATCCACAATAATCTCCAGTAGTGTTGTTAGTATTTTCACAATCATTCACTTCACCGATATAGCCGATAACAACCCTACCCTCATCACCAGCGAAAATAGTAGGAAATCCTGTTTCCTTGACTCCGGGCACCGCGACCATAACAGGATTACTCCATGATACACCTTTGTCTCTCGAATAGGAGTACCACGGCATCATATCTGTGGAAATCCAAGTTGCGTGAACATTTCCTCCCTCATCCACTGCGGTAGCCACTTCGTGCGAATGCCAACCCTGTTGCATTCCGACTTCTGTTGTGATGGTATGTTCACTCCAGGAATAACCGCCATCGTGTGAGGCGTAGACAGCAGGCCCTTCACAAGACGGATTTCCTCGATATATCGAACCATCCGAACCCCCTGCAACATGACCGTGCAGCCCCGAGCATTGATTTCCAAAACTCTCTGTAGGAAATCCTAATTGTTGAGCATCCCAAGTATGACCTCCATCTAATGATCTCGAGCACTGAGCCCCCAAAGCCGGAGAACCAGTATTGATACAGTAAACATAGACTACATCTCCTACAATTGCATTTTCGTGTGGCATTGAGGCGATGCTTTGGTGGTCTTGTGGAGCGTAATAACCCTCAACAGGGAAAGGAGTGCTCCAAGTATCTCCATCATCATCAGAATATTCGACGAACATAGCAGTAAGGGCATGCATGTCAAATTTGACTAATTTATCGTTGAACTTGTCAACATACAAGTAAGGATCGTTTGAGTTAGGAGTCTGCCCTTGGTCATCCGACATCCCAAATGGCCCAACATCTTCCCAAGTTTGCCCCTGATCCCGTGAACGAATAATGTGTGTACCATCTCCTAAACCATTGTAATTAGTGAAGAAAATAGCCCCCGAGCTAGTAATCCCTATAGTGGGCTCAAAAGTGTCCCAACCAGTCCCATAATACGTGCCCTGAGTAAAGAAAGGAGTACTACCTCCACTCAGGTTTTCAGTAATGTTCGCAGCAGCAACAGCGGCGGCATCAGTAGCATCGACAGCGAAGGGCGAAGCCACAGTTCCTGGATAGTGGTACCAAGTTGTTGTTGGAATGTCGCCCCGCTCAAAAATAAACGGGCCATCATCTTCCGATGTCACTTTATTTTCTCCACCAAAACAACCACTAATCGCTGGTGCAATGATTAGCAGCGCCAGTAGTGTTGCGACACTTCTCATGATTGCCCGACTGCATTTCCGGTCTAAACTTAATGTGGTAATAAATCATCAAACCCAGTCATGTTCTAAGATAGGGGGCATAGTATCGAGTAGAGAAGTTTCAGGATTAGTCCAATTCATTCCTAATTCTCTTTCTGCTGGACTTGCATCCCAGTAGAGCTTCTTTTTCAGATGCCTTTTGGCCCAAGAAACATCAATTTTTGGGTGGAAAAAGGCGGCCACAAGAGAAATCCAGTACGGTGCAACCCCCGTTCGCCATTTCCGTTCTGGATATTTTTTCTTCAGAGATTTCGCCATCTCCCCCATCATCATATCTCCAGCAACGACGAGATATCTCCCCTCATCCTCTCCTTGAGTGAGTGCGCGCACATGGGCTTCGGCAACATCTCTAACGTCAACAATTGATACTTGCATTGGAAGAACCATCGGAATATCTCGTCGAATCATAGTCATCAGAAGAGCGAGAGACCCCCTCAAGTGTCGTGGCGACATTGGAGGGCCGAACACCATGCACGGGTGTATGGTAACCAACCGAGGTCGTGACTCAATGGATTGAGTAGAGTACCAATCTCTGACAATTCTCTCTGCACTTGCTTTGGCTAATCCGTAAGGGTTTTCTTCGACAGTAGCATCATCGGCCCAAGTATCAGTGGTTAGGGTTTGGCCATCATACCAGTTCATTGGCCGAATCGCCGCTGTAGAGGAGGTGTGTACAAATCTCTCAACACAACCAGCTTTTTCTATAGCAGAAACTACATTTTTTGTTCCAATTACACTCGGGTCAACAATTTTCTTTTGAGGGTTTTTTGAACGCACAATCACACTTGCTGCAGTATGAATCACGTCACTACATCCCTCGATAGCAGCATCTACAGCAGCCTCATCAAAAAGATCCATTTCAACAATTTCAAGACTTCCACCCTCAGCAATTTCGAAGTTCTTCAGATGGTCAACACGTTCAGGGTCAGACACATCTCGAACAGTTGCCCGAACCGCTTGACCTCTCGCCAATAAATTCGCAACGATGTGGCTACCTATGTAGCCAGAGGCCCCGGTGACTACTGTAACCATCAGCAACCCTAAGGGCTCTCTCACTTCTTGTTTGTCCTACACTAATCCTTCAGTAAGATCTTCCAATAATTCATCTAATTCAGACTCTTCAGGCATCAATGAAGCCGCTTCTTGTGCGGCAAATAAAGCCGAAGTGTTCTGCCCTAATTCTAAATGTGCTCGCGCCAAATTAGCCCAAGCAGCCCCCCGTTCACAATAATTCACAGAATTAATCGCACCTCTAAACCACTCAATCGCCCGATGCGGATTTCCTCTTTGCAACAAAGCCTCTCCAATTTCATTCCAAGAACCCCCATACTCCGGATTTGTCTCAATTGCCTTCCTTTGCCAGGCCAAACCATCTTCTTCATCAGCGGCAAATGTCATTCCAAGATAGCATGCAGCTTCTGGAGAGGGGCTGAGCATGTACGAGGTCCCATGATGCTCTGCGGCGACACGAAGAATTCCTAATCGTTGCAAAACATTACCCATCTTGAACAAATCCTGAGCAAGAACATCGCGAACATCAGTACCATACCCATCTGTTGTTGCCTCAACTTCACTCCACACTTCTTCAATCATATCTAGAAGAGCCGCGGGCCCTAATCTATCTCTAGTAGGCTCATCATTTGCATGAATCCACGCCGTATTTATTGAACTAAAATCACCATCACTTTCTTTCACATCCAAATCAACATAAGGAGATAGATCACAGAGTGTTTGAGCCGCTTCATCTTGTACCATATCAACATTCCATATAGCTAACCATTGAGCTTGAAATTCGCCCCCTCCTTGATGGCTTATTGTTTGTAGTACGGTACCTGAATTCTCACCAATAGGGGCAACAACAATTCCGTTTTTTGATAAGCGCATTAGAAGCCCAATGGGGGCTCTAGGAAGTCCTCCAGTAACGAGGATCTTATCCCATCCTCCTTCTGGAGAATCTTCGTAAGCATCAGAAATTGATGCCCATTCAATCTGACAATCACACGCTTCGGCAACTATATCCAACCGCAGTTCTTCCCAACGTTGTTGCAATTCCACTCTTTTCCTTTCATCAATTTCAACAATTCGCAATCTCCTTGCTCCCAATTGCATCAATATCTCAGTCCACCAATTCCCCCTCGGTGCTACAAGCATGACGGAATCTCCCTTTTCTAATTCTAACATTTGTATAACTTGAGCAGTTTCGTAAACACCAGGGAGTAGAGAATTTGGAGAATCTATGTCTTGCCACCAAGGCATTCGCAAAGCACTGCTCTCAATATTCATACTTTCATCGAGTAAGGGTAATGGCAACGCGTGAATCCCCCTTGGTGTACGCATTAACACATCGCGTAACTCCTCATCTTCAATCGCCCCCATGAGGACTAACCGTTCTACCGCCTCTGCATAAGGGGCAAGACCCGGCCAAGTCCTAACAAGTGGGAGTGCAGTCAAATCGCAGTCAGAACCATCTTGGACGCTCCAGTCTCTCTCCACGGAGTGTAGTTCTTACACATCCACTATTGAAACCCACCCCTAGCAGGTACCAAGAAGTATCATTTTGACACCCTTGTAGTTACGTGGAGTTTTGAAAATCCAATCAACAACCACGCCGACAGAGTAGGTCGACAGATTCAACCACAAGACTCGGATTTTGTGGCGCATTGGCTAAGTCTTCTTGAGTGGCTTCGCCAGAGAGAACAAGAATCCCATGCGCCCCAGATCTTTCAGCCATTTCCATATCGGTATAGAGACGATCTCCAACCATGGCACATTCAGCAGGTTTCAATCCTAATTCTTCGATTTTATGCAAAATCATTCCCGCATTTGGCTTGCCACTAACATGCGTTGCTTTGACCCCCGTCGTCGCTTCAAACAACGCCATGTAGGCGCCGGTATCAGGCAGACCACCATCTGGTGATGGGCACACCATATCTGGGTGGCTGACTACCAATGGAACACCCTTGTGTAAATGGATACTGGCTTTACTCAACTTCTCATATGTAATTTCAGTGTCATAGCCAAGAACGACGTACTGCGGACTTACAGAGTCTGTATTGATGCCTGCATCTTCAAGCATTTCCCGCATTCCCTCGGTGCCAACCAAATAGGTATCACCCACTCCTTCCTTTGCCAACCAAGCTAGGAGGTCATGAGTAGATAGTAACACATCTTCAGGAGTTGCAGGAATTCCCATCTCATTCAATTTTGAAACATATTGTTTGACCGAGCGACTAGAGTTGTTTGAAAGAAAGAATCTCTTAATCCCTGCCTCTTCAATTCGAGAGAGAAAATCGAGAGAACCATCTATGAGTTTGTTTCCAAGATAAATGGTACCATCAAGGTCGAGAAATACAACCTTAATCCCAGCAAGAGTCTTGTCTAATTCATCCATATTTTCACCTCAAGGTAATACAATTGTCTTGAACAGGAACCAAGGATTCCAAAGCATCTCTTGCGTGTCTTTACTTGCAATCATTTCCGACATCATTTCACCAATCTCCGGCTTCTTCGATGCCCTCTTGACGAACCAATTACTCAATCTCTTCCATTTCATCAATTTCTGTAGTTTTGTTGAATTCGTCAATTCTTTACCCAATATATCCCAGAGATTTTCCATGTAGGCAATAGCAGCATCTGCAGGAAATCCCTGTGAATGTGAATCTTTGTTGAAATGTTCACTTGTTAGTTTAGCCGAGAGAAGTGCATTTCCAACACCTTCTCCACTGAAAGGATCAACCAAACTAGCAGCATCGCCAACAGTCATTGCGCCCGCCATTGCATTCCGTCTCGGTTGAAATGAAGGGGCCTTTTTGCGAGGCGAGCCGAATGGTAGTTGCCACCCCTTACCAGACCCTTCAACCATATTTGCCGAAGCGAATCGTTCTTTGAATCTCGGATGTTCTTTGATAACCCATTCTTGGACCTTCTTGAGAGACTTCTTTCGATTTGCTTTCAACTTCCGTTGTTCTGAAATCAACAT